>Ga0209640_10001136_pt1 | contig 22105 bp, 23 predicted proteins | sample RifCSP10_1_FD_184018 | JGI IMG/M metagenome (GOLD analysis project Ga0209640, IMG submission 184018) | Soil microbial communities from Rifle, Colorado - Rifle CSP2_sed 10_1 (SPAdes) (version 2) | ecosystem: Environmental > Terrestrial > Deep subsurface > Rock core/Sediment | place: Rifle...
GAACCGTTTTCTCAATGAGGCGGCGCCGAGCCGGCGGCTGCGCGCCATCCTGTCCTCGCTCGCGCTGCAGACGCTGCGCTATTCGCGCCTGGGATTGTCGACGCCGGAACGCCGGCGCCAATCGGTGAAAAACTGGCAGCGGCTGGTGAAAGCGGTGCGCGAGGGCAACGGGCTGGAAGCGCAGCGGGCGGCGGAACGGCGCGTGCTCGATTCGCGCGATGCCGCCATCGCGGAGCTGGAAAAGCGTGACTGAAGAAGCGTGACTGGTGATTCGTGACTGATAGGGCGTGACTGATAGAGCGCAGGACGAACCCTCATCCCTCATCCCTCAAGTACAGCGACAACCTGCCCTTCCGCGACCGGGTCCTTTTGCTTCACCAGGATTTCCTTCACCGTGCCGGGATCCTCGGTGATCACCGGGATCTCCATCTTCATGGACTCGATCACGATCAGGGTCTCGCCGGATTCGACCCGATCGCCCGGTTTGCACTTCACCTGCCACACGGTGCCGGTGATCTCGGATTTGATCTCGATGCGCGGCATGATTTTCGGACGGATTGCTGAGCGCGGGAAGAATTGCGCGGCGAGTATAGCATGCCGGGTTGTGCCCTTCGTCTGCGCTGCGTAACATATAAAATGAAACAACAAATGGACAGGATTAACAGGATTAACAAGATCTTTGGGCGGTCTTGATCCTGTAAATCTTGTAAATCCTGTCTATTTGGGTTTGTTTTGCAGTTCGTCTTTAGGATAAGTGAACATCATGTCTGGTCTCCCTACGCTCACGGATGCCGGTCTCGAGCTCGAAGGACGCGTCGCCGTGCTCACGCTCAAACGCGACGACGTGCGCAACGCGCTCTCCGGCACCGCGCTGGTGGATGACATCTGCGCCGCGCTCGCATGGGCGGGCGCGAGCCCGGAGATTTCTGTCCTGATCCTGACCGGCGCGGGCGTGGCCTTCTCGGCCGGGGGAAACATCAAGATGATGCGCGAGCGCGCCCTCAATTCCTCTGCCGCGGAGATGGAGCACTATTACCGGCGCGGCATCCAGCGCATTCCGCGGGCGATGAACACCATCGAGATTCCCGTCATCGCCGCGGTCAACGGGCCCGCGATCGGTGCAGGCTGCGACCTCGCCCTCATGTGCGACATCCGCATCGGCTCGACCCACGCGCAATTCGGGGAGACCTTCATCAATCTCGGCATCATGGCGGGCGACGGCGGCGCATGGTTCCTGCAGCGCGTGGTCGGCGCCCAACGCGCCGCTGAGCTCACGCTGACGGGGCGCATCGTCAAAGCCGAGGAAGCGCGGGCGATCGGCATCCTGCTGGAAGTCACCGAGCCCGACCGGCTGCTGCCCCGCGCCCGGGAGATCGCCGGCCAGATCGCGGCCAAGCCGCCGCTCGCCGTGCGCTACGCCAAGCGGGCGCTGCGGCTCGCGCGGCATCAGGGCCTCGAGGAGCACCTGGAGTCCTGCGCTTCCTTTCAGGGAGCCCTGCAGAAGACCGAGGACCACCTCGAAGCCCTGGCCGCTTTCTTCGATAAGCGCAGCGGCATATTCAAGGGCAAGTGATGTCGCGATTGACGATTCTGCTGGTGGTCCTGGTCATGGCGACGTTCTCCTCGCCGCTGCGCTCGCAGGAGCGCAAGCTCGAACCGGTGGACGAGGCGACCCGGGATCTGTCCTGGGCGCACTTCAAGAACCGCCTGCTGGATGCGGTGATGAAGCGCGACCGGAAGTTCGTGCTGGGCATACTCGACCGCAACGTGCGCATCGGCGTCGACGGCGTGCGCGGGGTCGACGAATTCAGGAAGCAATGGCATCTCGACGCCGACGACAGCCCGCTGTGGCGGGATCTTCCGTCTGCGCTGTTCCTGGGCGCGGCCTATATGAAGCGCGAGGGCAGGCCGCGCGAGCTGTGCGCGCCATACCTGCTCGCGCAGTGGCCGCGGAGCATGGACCCCCACGCATACGGAGCGATCATCGCGAAGGACGCGCTGGTCAAGGCCGCGCCGTCTTCCGATTCGCCGACGCTTGCCACGCTTTCATACGACATCGTCCCGGTCGCCGACTGGGAGGTCGCCGACAAGGCGCCCGACTTTCCGCAGAAGTGGACCAGGGTCAAGCTCAAGACCGGCGAGGGCTACGTGCCCGAAGAGCAGATCCGCAGCCCGATCGAGCAGGTCGCCTGCTTCGTGAAGACCGAGAGCGGCTGGCGCATGACGGCGTTTGCGCCAGCTGGCGGGTGATCACGCCGCCGCTGGCGTGAGGGATGAGGGATGAGGGATGAGGGACGAAAAAGCTGCTCACATCCCACTGCTCTCGCTGTTCCCTCAATCTTGCTCGCTGGCGCAATTGCCATGACCGCCGCCGCTCACGCACTGGATATTCAGGGTCACCGGGGGGCGCGGGGGCGCGCGCCCGAGAACACGCTACCGGCGTTCGCGCGGGCGCTTGGAATAGGGGTCACCACCCTCGAGCTCGACTGCGCGATCACGAAGGACGGGGTGGTGGTAGTAAGCCACGATCCCGCGCTCAACCCGGATATCACGCGCGGAACCGACGGCAAATGGCTGGAGAAAACCGGTCCCGCGATCTGGAGCCTGACGTTCAAGGAGCTTCAGCGCTACGACGTCGGCCGGCTCAATCCGGCGAACGCCTATGCGAAGCGCTGGCCGGAGCAACGGCCGGCCGACGGCACGCGTATTCCGCGGCTTGCCGACCTGTTCGCGCTGGTGAAGAAGAGCGGCAATGAAACGGTCCGCTTCAATATCGAGACCAAGATCTCGCCGCTGGAGCCGGCTCAGACGACCAGTCCCGAAGATTTTGTTCACAAATTGATATCAGCCGTGCGTTCGGCCGGCATGGATCAACGTACGGCTATCCAGTCTTTCGACTGGCGCACGCTCCAGGTCGTGCAGAAGGAGGCGCCCGAGATCCCGACTGTCTATCTCACCGTGGAAAAAGGTTTCATGGACAGCATCCAGGCGGACCAGCGGTCATCGCCGTGGGCCGCAGGCTTTCATGTCAGCCGCTACGGCGGCTCGATCCCGCGCATGGTGAAGGCGGCGGGCGGCGCCGTGTGGTCGCCGTATTACGCCGAGACGACGCGCAACCAGGTGAAGGAGGCGCAGTCATTGGGGCTGAAGGTCGTCGTGTGGACGGTGAACGAGCCCGCCGACATGCGGCGCATGATCGAGTGGGGCGTGGACGGCATCATCTCCGACTATCCGGACCGCTTGCGCCAGACCGCCGGCGAGCTGGGTGCCCCCCTGCCTCACCCGACGTCAGTAGTGCCTTAACGTCCGCCGTGAACCGCGCGCCGCTTCCTGCGCGTCCGTTTTGACGGCACGGTTGGGCGGCAGGGTGACGCGCAATCGTTTGCCCGCAGGAAACGACGGCGCGATGAACACCGGTGCGAGCGAGCTCGAACGACAACTGCCGCAGGCTATCAGCGCCGCAGCGGAGCCGAAAACGCGGCGCGACGTGGCGCAGCGCTGTCAATCGTGAACCGCGCCGGCGATGGCGTCGGCGAGCGGCCGCACGTCCGACAGGCTGTCGATATCCATGATTGCGTCGGCGAGCTGCGCGGCTCTTTCATCGCTCACCTTCGCGTAGCGCAGGTTCGCCTCAAATTTCGCGAGCAACTCGTCGTCGCTGACTGGATTGTCGGGATGGCCCTTTGCGCTCGTCTGCTCAACTGCGCGCGTGCCGAACGCGCCGTGCGCGCGGAGCTTGCAGCCGCCGACATCGCGCTGCGCGGCCGAAGGATCGGGCGTGCCGCTGATTTTCACGATCCATTCGCGAAGCTTCGGCGACGGCGGAATTTCTTCGGCGAGCTGCCGCGGCGTCACTTCGCCGTAGGCAAGCGCGCTCGCTACGGACCAATAGACGCTGAACTGCGCATTGACGCGCGTCTGCGGCGTGCGCTTCTCGGATACGTCGCGGCCCACGACGTCGTGCGCCTGCGGACCGATCACGAGTTCTACACGCTCGATATTTTCAACGTCGCGGCCAAGCTGCGCGCGGAGATCGAGCGCCGCGCTGATGGCGGGATGCGTGAGGCGGCACGTCGGGTAAGGCTTGATCGAGAGCCGGTCGAATTCCCATTCCCTGCCGAGCCCGCGTGTCGCGCGCGCGGGATCGAATAGATCGTGCAGATAGACGCGGCTCAAACCGTCCTCGCCCGTGAGCGGATGTTTGACCCCGGGCAATCCGCCGCTCGCCATCAGTGCAGCCGTGATCGCATTCGCTGCGGCGAAGCCGGGCTGCACGTGCTTGGTCGGCGCGCCTTCACGCGTCGACTGATGGTTGCCGCTCGCGAGGCAGTAAACGATTCCGAGCGCGTTTCGCAGCACCTCCGCTCGCGGATCGACGAGACGCGCAGCGGCGAGCGTTGCGCCGAAATGGCCGAAGAGCGCGGTATAGATCCAGCCGCCCTCGACGAGATTGAGCTTCGTCGCGACACCCAGGCGGCACGTGAGCTCGATGCCGAGCAGCACGGCTTCGCAGAATTCCTTTCCGCTCGCTTCGCCGCGCAGTCCCGCCGCGGCGAATGCGGCCGGTATCGCCGCCGAGCCGGCGTGAAGGACCGCTTCGTCGTGCGTGTCGTCGAACTCGAGCACGTGGCCGAAGTAGCCGTTGCAGAGCGCCGCCGTCGGCGCCGGGACGCGTGGTCCGCCGATCACGCGCGCATCCGGCCGGCCGCCCATGTCAATCAGAACCTTGAGCCATCGCGGGAGCCCCGCGGCCGCGCGGCCGGCGATCGAGGCACCGAGATAATCGAGCAGCTCGCGCTTCACGTTGGCACGCGTCGCCGCCGCGACGTGATCCCAGCGCAGCGTCTGCGATAGCTCGATGAATGCGTCGAGCGTCTGCTCAGGTGCTGTGGTTCTGGCGTGGGCTGCGTCCATGCGTTCCTCCGTCTGTGCTGCGGACGAATGCTACTCGACGCGTATGCCGGCCTGCTTGGCGATGCGCGCCCACTTCACGATGTCGTTCGCGATCAGCTTGCCGAACGCTGCGGGCGTCTCGATGATGGGTTCGGCGGCTTCGGCCGAGAGGCGCTTCGCCATCTCCGGCTCGCGCAGGATGTCGCCTATCGTGGTGTTGAGCTTCATGACGATGCCTTCCGGCACGCGGGCCGGCACCAAAATGCCCCACCAGACGCTGCCGTCGTAGCCCGGGACGCCGGCCTCGGAGATCGTCGGGACGTCGGGAAGGATCGGGGAGCGCTTCTGCGAGCCCACGCCGAGCGCCTTCAGCTTGCCTGAGCGGATATGCGGCAGCGTCTGGATCAGTGTGCCGACGGAGACTTCCACCTGGCCGGTGATGACGTCGAGCATCGCGGGGCCGCCGCCTTTGTAGGGGATGTGCACCATCTTTATGCCGGCCATTTGGTTGAACAGCTCGCCGCCGAAATGGTTGAAGCCGCCGATTCCGGAGGAGGCGTAGCGCACCAGCCCCGGCTTGCTCTTCGCCAGCGCGATCAGTTCCTTGATGCTGTTCACTGGCAAGTTGGGGTGCACCGCGATCACGTTCCCGCCGCCGGCGATCAGCGACACAGGCACGAGAGACTTCAACGGATCGTACGGGAGCTTGTGGATGGCGGGGTTCATCGTGTACGACGTGGACACGATCAGGATCGTCAGCCCGTCCGGCGCGGCGCGCGCCACGACATCCGTGCCGATGATGCCGTCCGCGCCGGGCCGGTTGTCGGCGATGGTCGTCTGGCCCAGGCGCTCGGTCATCTTCTGCGCGATGAAGCGGCCGAGGATGTCGTTGCTGCCGCCGGGCGGGAACGGGATGATGAGCCGGATCGGCCGCGTCGGATACTTGGATACATCCACGGCCTGGGCCAGCGCGCGGTCCGCGTGAAAGCCCAGCGCCAGCAATGCCGCGCCTGCGGCGAGCGTAATTGCGAATCGGGTCGTCTTCATGGTCCTCTTCCTCGGGGAGTTTCCTGCAACGGATAAGCAGTCTAGGCGGTCTGCGGGGCTATTGTCAAATCATTTAGATCATTTGACAGATTTGGCTGGACGGCTTAACATCACGCTCATGCCCACTCGACCCAGACCCAGCAGCACGTTCGATTTCTCCCGTCACGTCCGCGCAGACGACGTGGTGACGTGGCCGCAGGGCACGGGCGAGCCATTGGGGCTCACGCGCCGTCTCGTCGAGCAGCGCCACGCGCTGCCGCCGCTCGAACTGTTCGTCGGCATGATGACGAGCAAGACGCTCAAGCCCGAGCACGCCGATCGCTTTCGCTTTCGCGCGCTGAACGGCGCCGGGACCACGCGGCAGCTCACCACGGCGAATCTAGCCGACATTGTTCCGGCATACGTCTCGGCGGTGCCGGGGCTCGTGCGTTCAGGGGCGATCCGCGTCGACGTGGTGCTTCTTCGCGTCAAACCGCATCCGAAGCCGGGATTCTTCACGGTCGGCGTGATGGCCGATTTCATTCCTGCTTTCGTTGCTGCCGCGCGATGCGTCATCGCGGAAATCGACGAGCGCCTGCCGGTGACATCGCAGGATGCGCTGGTCGCCGAAGCAGACATCGACGTCCTTACCGAGTGCGACTCGGACGAGATCCTGCTGCCCGATCCGGAGCCGGACGAGATCGACATGCACGTGGCCGCGCGAGTCGCGGAACTGATCCCCGATGGCGCGACAATCCAGGTCGGTATCGGCGGCTTGCCGGTCGCGGTTTGCCGTGCGCTTGAGGGACATCGCGATCTCGGCGTGCACAGCGGCGTCATTTCAGATGTGGTCGTCGATCTCGTCGAGAAGGGCGTTGTCACGAACGCGCGCAAAGGCATCGACGAGGGGCGCATCGTGACGGGTGGGCTCTTCGGGAGCCGCCGTCTGATGAATTTTGCCGACGGCAACGATGCGCTCGAAATGCGCTCCTCCGAATACACGCACAGTCAGCAGGTGCTCGCACGCGTGCAGAAACTGTACGCGATCAACTCGGGCATCGAGGTCGATCTCACCGGCAACGTCAACTCCGAAGTCGCGGGCGGCCGCTATCTCGGCGCCATCGGCGGCCAGGTCGATTTTGTGCGTGGCGCGCAGGCTGCACCCGGCGGCCGCGCCATCATTGCGCTGCCTTCCAGGACACTTGACGGAAAGCATTCGCGCATCGTGGCATCGCTCGAAGGCCGGCCGGTCACGACTACGCGCGCCGACGTCGATATCGTGGTCACCGATCTCGGCGTCGCGGACCTGCGCGGCCGTTCGTTCAGCGAACGCGCTTCACGGCTTGCCGCCATTGCACATCCCGATTTCCGGGACGACCTCGTTAAATCAGTATCGAAAGCAGGGTAAATGCAGCCAGACACGCAAACGAAACCAGCCGATTCCGGCATCGTGGTCGAGCAGAGCGGCGCGGGCATCGTTCAGATCCGCCTCAACCGCCCCGAGCGGCTCAACGCGCTCGGTATGGACATGGTGGAGGCGCTCCAGGCGGCGATTGCAGACGCGATCGCCGATCGCGCGCGCGTGCTGCTCGTTCGCGGCACCGGTCGGGCGTTCTGCGCCGGGGCGGACCTGAAAGCGCGCGGGACGATGGACCAAGCGACGCGCGTAAGACACAACCGCGCGATCAATTCGGCGGTCGACGCGCTCGCCGCCGCGCCGATGACGACGATCTGCGTCATCAATGGGCTTGCGATGGGCGGCGGCTGCGAGATCGCGCTCGCCTGCGATCTGCGCTATGCCGCAGAGGACGCGCAGATCGGGCTCACCGAAGCGCGGATCGGCGCGATTCCCGGCGCGGGCGGAACGCAGCGCATGCCGCGCGTGATCGGCACCTCGCGTGCGCTCGAGCTCATGCTCACGGGCGAGCCGATCACCGGCAAACGCGCCGAGGAGATCGGTCTCGTGAACGGGGCCGTCGCCGCGGACAAGCTTGACGCGCATGTCATGAGAATCGCAACGGTGCTTGCCTCGCGCTCGCCGACCGGCGCGCAGACGATCAAGCGCCTCGTCTACCGCGGGCTCGAGATGGCGCTCGCCGACGCGCTCGCGCAGGAGGGCCTCGCGCTTCGCGAGATCCTCGCTTCATCCGATTATGCGGAAGGTCTCGCCGCGTTTGCCGAGAAGCGGCAGCCGCGCTTTACCGGAGGTACGGCCACGTGAGCCCCGCAGCCCGCATCCATCGCAGCAAAGCCGCGCACGTCGCCCACCTCCTCCTCGAGCGCATCATGGCCGCGAAATTGAAGCCCGGCAGCAGCTTCGCGACCGAAGCCGAGCTCCTGTCGCAGTTCAACGTGAGCCGGCCCACGCTGCGCGAGGGCCTGCGCATCCTCGAGTCGCAGGGCGTGCTCGACGTGAGACCGGGACCCGGCGGCGGCATCATCGTCGGCAAGCCGAGCATCGACCTGCTCGCGCACGGCCTTTCCGTTTTCCTGCGTCTGCATGAAGTGCCGTTCGTGACCGTGATCAAAGCGCGCGAGCTGATCGAGCCGGCGCTTGCGTATGAGGCGGCAGTAAACGGAACCGATCAGGATTTCGCCGAGCTCGAAGCATCGATCGTGCGCATGAAGGCACTCAACGCGCAGAGCGACCAGGAGGCGTTCCTCGAAGAAAACCGCGTCTTCCACGGCGTCATCGCGCGCGCGAGCGGCAACAAGGTGCTCGAGGTTTTCTGGCAAACGATCAGCATCCTCGCGACTGGCGAGCACCACGGAATTCGCTACTCCGTCGGCAACCAGGCGCACGTGATCAAAGCGCATCAGCGCATCCTCGAAGCGTGCCGCGCGCGCGACAGCGACGCCGCGTCGGCGGCGATGGAAAGCCACGTGACCGGCCTCGAAAATCTCGTTCGCGAGCGCTATCAACATCTCTTGAAGCACGCCACCAGCGTGGTCGCGCGGCCCGGCCGCTCGATCGCGTAACTCAACAGGAGCCTCTATGAACTTCGAATTGACGCACGACCAGCGCGCCATGGTGAACACGGTGCGCGAGCTCACGCAGGAAAAACTCAAGCCGAACGCCTTGAAGTACATGGACGGCACGTTCCCGTGGGACAACATTCGCGATCTCGCGAAAATCGGCGTGCTCGGGATGGCGGTGCCGGAGGAGTACGGCGGGCTCGGGCTGCCGGTGCTGGACACGGCCCTCGTCGTAGAAGAGGTCTCGAAGGGCTGCTACGTGACCGCGATGGCGTTGATGGGCGAAGTGGGCGTGCAGACGCGCATCATATCCACGTACGCGCCGGATCACATCAAACGCGCGATCCTGCCCAAAGTGTGCACGGGCGAAGCGCTCCTCGCGGTGTGCATGACCGAACCCCATGCCGGCACGGACGTGGCGAACTACCGTACGAACGCCGACGTGGTCGGCAACAAGATCGTGCTGAACGGGGTGAAGACCCTGATCAGCCGGGTGGACGAGGCGCAGGCGTTCGTGGTGTTCAGCCGCGTCAACAAGAAGCCGGGCCGCGAGGGCATCGGCTGCGTGCTGATCGAGCGCGGCACTCCGGGATTCACCTGCACCGCGCGCTATCACACGATGGGCGGAGAGAACCTCGCCGAAATACAGTTCCAGAACTGCGAGCTGCCGCTGGAAAACCTGATCATCCGCGAAGACGGTTTCCGCAAGCTCCTGAGCGCGTTCAATACGCAGCGCTGTCTCAATCCCAGCGTGTCGCTGGGCCTCGCGGAGGGCGCATTCGAGGAGGCGGTGAAGTACGCCCGCAGCCGCACCGCGTTCGGCCGCCCGATCGGCGAGTTCCAGGCGATCCGCCACAAGCTCGCGGAGATGTACCGCGACATCGAAGCGAGCCGCTCGCTTCTGTATCGCGCGTGCGCGACGGCGAATCCGTTCCCGGATCCTTACATGGCGGCGATCGCGAAGATCACCGTGAACGAAATGTCGCTGCGCGTGACCAGCGATGCGATCCAGATCCATGGCGGTTACGGTTTCACCGACGAGTTTCCGGTCTCGCGCTTCTATCGCGGCGCGCGCTACGGCTCGCTCGGCGGCGGCACGACCGAAACGCTGAAGGAGCTGGTCGGCAAGATGATCCTCGACGACCTGGGGCCCGACGGCTTGCTCGGCATGGGCGCTTTCTAGCCATGCGTTCGCTCCTTTTCGTTCCGGGCGACGACGAGCGCAAGATCGCCAAAGGCCTTGGTTCCGCGGCCGACGCGCTGATCCTCGATCTCGAGGACTCGGTGGCGCCGCAACGCAAGGCCGCTGCGCGCGAGCTCTGCGCAGCCACGCTCAAGTCCGCGCGGAGCGCGAAGACGCTGTTTGTCCGCATCAACGCGTTGGAGACCGCCGACGCGACCCTCGACATCGCCGCCATCGTGCCGGCGCGCCCGTTCGGTCTCATGCTGCCGAAATGCCGCGGCGGCGAGGACATCCGGACACTGGACGAACACCTGTCCAGGCGGGAAGCCAAGGCGGGCGTCACCGCCGGGCAGATACGCGTGCTGCCGATCGTCACGGAAACCGGCGCCTCGATGTTCGGCCTGGGCAGCTACGGCCCACCGGCGCATCCGCGGCTGTGCGGAGTGATGTGGGGCGGCGAGGATCTGGCGGCGGACCTGGGCGCAATTGCCAACCGCGACGCGAGCGGGGCCTACACGGCGCCGTACCAGCTCGCGCGCTCGTTGTGCCTCTACGCGGCGGCGGCGGCTTCCGTGCCGGCGATCGATGCCGTCTACACCGACTTCCGCGACACCGAGGGGCTGAAGGCGGAGACGGCGAAGGGATTGCGCGACGGTTTCTCAGGCAAGGCGGCGATCCACCCCGACCAGGTCGTCCCGATCAACGCCGCGTTCACGCCGTCCGCGGCCGACGTCGAGCGCGCGCGGCGCATCGTTGCGGCGTTCGACGCCGCCGGTGGCGCCGGCGTTGCTGCGATCGACGGCAAGATGCTCGACCGCCCGCATCTGCGCGGCGCGCGGCGCGTGCTCGAGCGCGCGCGTGAAGCCGGCGCCCTCGCCTGAATCATCTGCATCAGCATTCCGGAGGCAGCAATGTCCGCAGCAACATCCGTATCGAGCGAAGCGAAGCCGCGTTACCCGCTTTCGGGTATCACCGTCATCGATCTCTCGCATGTATACAACGGGCCCTATGCGACCTTTCTCATGGCGATGGCGGGCGCCGACGTAATCAAGGTCGAGCCGTTCCATGGCGAGCATCTGCGCAGCCGCGGCGACATGGGAGGGGCTGCCCTTCCCTTCGCGATGCTGAACTCCAACAAGAAGCCGGTCACGCTCAATCTCAAAACGGAAAAAGGCCGCGAACTGCTCCGGGAGATGGCGGCCCGCGCCGACATCCTCGTGGAGAACTTCGCTCCGGGCGTCACCGACCGCCTCGGGATCGGTCCTGCGGACCTCCACAAGATCAATCCGCGACTGATCTATGGGTCGAGCTCGGGCTACGGGAAGACCGGGCCCTATCGCGACTATCCTGCCATGGATCTGGTCATGCAGGCGATGAGCGGGGTCATCAACTCGACCGGCTTTCCGGATCAGCCGCCGGTCAAGTCGGGCGCGGCCATATGCGATTTCATGGCCGGCATTCATCTCTATGCCGCGATCATGACCGCGCTTTACGAGCGCGAGCGCACCGGCAAGGGCCGCGTCGTCGAAGTCTCCATGCAAGACGCGACCTACGCGTCGCTCGCGTCGAATTACGGCATGGTGCATGCGCGCGGCGCTGCCGCGCCGGAACGCACCGGCAACCGGCATGGCGGACTCGGCATCTCGCCCTACAACGTCTATCCGACGAGCGACGGCTATGTGGTGCTCAATTGCCCGGGCGACCATCATTTCCGCGCGGTCCTCGACGTGGCGGGCCGGCCTGACCTGAAGGACGATCCGCGCTTCCTCACGCGTTCGTCGCGCGTCGTCAATTTCGCCGCCGTGGATGACCTGATCGAACGCTGGACGAAGACGCTCCCCAAGGACGAGGTGGCGCGACGCATGCTGGCGGCGAAGGTGCCCTGCGCGCCCGTGCGCAATCTCATCGAGGTCATGCACGACGAGAACATGCATGCGCGCGGCAGCCTGCAATGGATCGACCATCCCGAGCTCGGCCGTGTCGCCCTGCCCCACTCGCCCCTCATCTTCGAGGGGACGGAGCGCCGGCCGATCGAGCCCAGCCTGCCGCTGGGCGCCTGCAACGACGCCGTCTTCGGCGACTGGCTCGGCCATTCGCAGAAAGAGCTGGCGGCTTTCAAGGCGGAAGGTGTCATCGGCTATTCGGCGGACGAGCTGGCGTCCAAGGCGGAAGTCATCTGAGCGCGCGCCAGCCGGTCGACTCCGAGGCAGGTAGCGGGCGCCGGTGGCGACAACACAGGAAGACGCAGGCAAATCATGACCCAACCCCTCTCGCTTGCGGCGCCTGATCGGGTGGGGCGCGGACGACATCATCTCGGACCGCCCTGACCGACTCCGGGTCGTCGCCGCGGAGGCTGGCCTCCCGCTGCCCACGCCCACCCGGGTTTCCCCGTGAGGGGCACGGGTCCCTCCCAGGGCTGTCAACGTTCTCCTTTCGCCTTGGTAGCCCCGCTTACAGGGAAATGGCGCGGTGCAAGTTTGATTTAGGTCAAGTTCTGCGCACGCCGGCGGCCTAGACTTCGTAAAGATTCCAGGCATCGCGAGCAGGGCGGCCGGCGCGGGCAGGGAACTTTGTGGAGGAGGCGAAGAACGTGCCTTCGTTCGGCGACTTGCTTCTGCGCACGGTCGACGGCGTTTTTGCGGTCGACGCGCGCCAGCGTATCGTTCTCTGGAATCCGGGCTGCGAGCAGCTGTTCGGTCTGCCGGTCCAGCAGGTGCTCGGACGGCCCTGCAGCGAGATCGTGCGGGGCAAGAATCCAGTGGAGCAGCCGGTCTGTGGCGGCGGCTGCTGCATCGCCTCCTTTGCCGAGAACCCCAACATCCCCGGCGTGTTTCCATTGCGGGCGCGCGACGCCGCCGGTCGCGAGCTGCGCCTGACGGTCAGCGTGCTGCTGGTGCCTTCGATGCGCAAGGAGCAGCGGCTCTGCGTGCACCTGTTGCGCCGCGGTTCGATGATGGACCCGGTGCTGGCGTCGCAGGACGACGGGCGCTCGACGCGCGCGAAGCCGGCGCGCAAAGCCGCGGACGACGCAATCCCGGTCGACGCCTGCGGCCTTACCAACCGTGAGCGCGAGATCCTCAAGTTGCTGGCGGAAGGCCTGGCGGTGGGGGTGATTTCGCGGCTGATGAAGATCAGCATCGTCACGGTCCGCAACCACGTGCACCACATCGAAGGAAAGCTCGCGGTCCACAGCCAGGCGGAGGCCGTTGCCTACGCTTACCGTCACAACCTCGCTTAACGCGACGTCGATACAGAGCGGTGGGAGCCCGCCAGGCAGTGAGCCAACCTTTTTCACAGGGAGCCAAAGTGATGGCGCAACCGAAAAAGATCGCGGTGCTGGTGAGGGGCCGGGAGAGCGAGGCGCTGCGGATGGCGCTTGGCCTCACGCTGATGGACGACGTGGTCGACGTGTACGTCCTCGACCACCGTCTTGCCAGCGCGGACGAGGACCTGATGAACCTCGATCTCATGGGCGAGGTCGGCATCAAGGTCTACTCCAACCATCCTGACGACCCGCACGCGCAGCACCGCCCGACCGAAGAGATCGCCCGCCAGCTGCTCGAATACGATCACGTCCTGCCGTACTAACGCGTCCCTCACCTGATGCAGATGCATCATTCTCATCCCTAGGCCGGCCCCCTATATTGGCCCCAGGAAAGGGCGATTGGGGCACCCGTGTCGAGGCTCGGCATTCTCGTAAACACCGACCGGCACCTGAAGCATGTCCTGGGCTTCACGCGGGCGGCTCTGGCGGCGAGGCACGAGGTCATCATCTTTGTCATGGACGGGGGCACCCGGCTGCTGCGGGATGCCGGGCTGCAGGGCCTGGCCGGGCTCCCGGGCGTGTCCCTCAGCTTGTGCGATCACAGCGCCAAGCGGCACGGTGTCGACATCGAGGGGCTGCCGGCGGCAGTCGTCTGCGGCAGCCAACTGAACAACGCCATGATGAATCACCAGGCCGAGCGGGTCATCGTGCTCTAGGCCGGCCCGTGCCTTGGAGAAACGCGAGATGCATGTGCTTCATTTGCTGAATGACGGGCCGGAGGTGGCGTGCGCCGAGCTTCTCAGGCTGCAAAGCGCGGAGCTCGAGGTCGAGGTGATCGATCTATCGCAGGCGGAAATCGATTACGAGAAGCTGATCAAAAAGATCTTCGCCAGCGACCAAGTAATCTCGTGGTGACGATGAGCGCTGCGGCGGGACCTGGCGTGACGCCCGTGCGTGATCGCCGGTCCGCCCGCTCGCACCGGCTGCCGCGATGACCGGGATGGACACGGCGGTTGGAGTTGCATGCCAACGCAGGGGAGGCGCATGAACGGCATCCAGGCGCGGAGCGGGTTCCGGTGGCACGACACGCTCGCGCGGTCGTCTCGTCGCGCCGGCGCGGATTCCGGGCAGGAGCTCGCTACACTGCAGTGCGCGCTCGTCGCCCTGCTGGCGATGTCGTCTGTTGCGCTGCTCTTTCTGCTGCGCGGGCTCGACGACAACCGTCTGGTGAGCTGGCGCTGGGTGTTCGCGCCCTCCGATTTGGTCCCGCTGCTGTCGATCCTCGCGCTCGGCCTGTTCCTCGCTTGGTGGGCTTCGCGCATCCCGTGGAACGCGCGCCCCGCAGTGCCGCTACTCGGCCTCCTTGCCTTTCTCAGCTGCGTGCCGCTCTGGAGCGAACCGGAAGTGATCGTGGACGCCGCACGCTATTTCGTGCAGGCCAAGCACCTCGTGCTCTACGGGATCAGCCATTTCGCGAACGAGTGGGGCCGGCAGATACCGGCCTGGACCGATCTTCCGCTGGTGCCCTTCCTCTACGGCCTGCTGTTCAGCTTCGCGGGCGAAACCCGGCTCGCCATCCAGCTCTTCAACTCGCTGCTCTTCGCCGGGACCGTCGTCCTGACCTACCGGATCGGGAATGCCCTGTGGGACCGGCCGACCGGCATGTGCGGAGCCGTGCTGCTCCTCGGCATGCCGTACCTGCTCACCCAGGTGCCGCTCATGCTCGTCGATGTGCCCGCCGTGTTCTTCTTCACACTGGCGACGTATGCCGCGATCACGGCTACCGAGCGGGGCGGGGGTGTGCGGCTCCTGGCTGCGGCGGTGGCGCTCGCGCTGGCGGTGCTCACCAAATACTCCGCCTGGATTGCGCTCGCGATTCCGCCGATTCTGGCGCTATTCCGCTCCCGCGGCGAGCGGCGCCCGGCGCTCGCGCGCGCCGCGGCAATCGTACTGGGAGCGATGGCGCTCGCCGGCGCCGTCCTGCTCGCGAAAGCGGAGGTCATTGCCGGCCAGATCGCGCTGCTGTGGAGCTACCAGCTGCCCGCGCTCGAGCGCTGGCAGGAGGGCCCGGTCTCGACTTTCCTGTTCCAGATCCACCCCTTCGTCACGCTCGCGGCGGCGGGCTCGGTCGTGCTGGCGATCCTTCAACGAGATTCGCGTTACGCCGCGATCGCTGCGATCGTGCTGCTCGCGCTTGCCCTCGGCAGCAGGCGCATCCGCTACGTCGTCATTGCGATGCCGATGCTGGCCCTCGCGGCCGCGTACGGGCTGCGCGCCCTCCGCCAAATCCCGACACGCCAGTTTGTCGCGTCGTGCGCGGCGGTTTCGGCGCTGGCGGTGGCATACTCCGGCTATCTGCCGTTCCTGCGCGAAACCAGCGCGGAAAACCTCAAACAGGCGGGCGCGTTGCTCGACGCCATGAGCGGCGACGCGGTCGAGGTCATCGTGCTGCCGGCGACGCGCTCCAGCGTCAATCCGGCGGTGGCCGTTCCGCTGCTGGACCTCTACACACACAAACGCGTGATCTATCGGCGCGACCTGAGCCCGTTGCCGGCGCCCGAGCCCGGCGTGCGGGTGGCCTCGCCGGTGCGCTTCACCTGGGAATACCCGGAGGCGCCCTTTTTGCTCGGGCCGCACGAGCAACGGGCGCCGGTGGTGCTGGTGATGAGCGCACCCGATCAATCCCTGTCCCGTGCCGTGGCAAGCCGGCTCGCAGGCTACGCAAAGGTGCGCGAACTGGCGGTGAGCGACCCGGTGTTCCGCTTCCAGACCGTGGTGCGGGTCTATAGACCAACATGAGCGTCACTGCCCGAAGGGGTCTGCCATGAGTGAAGCCAAGAGGAAGTTCTGGGCGTTTGCCATCGTCGCAATCCTGGTGCTGATCAGCGGTGCGACCTACGCCTACCACGAGTACTACCTTTATCTGTCGGTCTACCTGTGGTTCGGCTTCATCTACGGGATGTGCCTGCAGTACGGCCGCTTCTGCTTCTCTTCGGCATTCCGCGACCTGTTCGCCGTGGGCGTGCCGCGCATGGCCGTGGGCATCATGATCGCGATCGCGTTCTTCGCCCTGGTGGGCGCCTTTGTCAGCGCCACGGGGCTCAGCACGTTCCACTCCGCGCCCTCCGGCCTGCACGCGGTGATCGCCGGTTTCATCTTCGGGGTCGGCATGTGCTTCGCGGGCGGCTGCGCCTCGGGCTCGATGTACAAGACCGGCGAAGGCAACATGAATGCGGCGCTGGTGGTGGTTTCCATCAGCGTCACGCAGGCGATCTTCGTGGACATCGGCGGCTGGGCGAACGCGCTGGTGCCCGCCTCCTGGGCGAAATCGGCCTCCGAAAAAGGGCTGCCCGCCTCGATCAACGTGGCCGACGGCTGGGTGGACCAGTATCTGGCCGGCTACGTGTGGGACCAGCCGGTGTTGAGTTTCGCCACGATGCTGGGCTGGTCCGACCAGTCGGTCATGGGCGCCTTCCTCGGCAACTTCCTCCTCGGCGTGGTGCTGCCCGGTGCGGCGCTGCTGGTCGTCGTCTACTTCTTCTGGTCGCGGCGCACCTTCATGAAGAAGCGGCTCGCGGCAGCCAGCGCTCGCCCGCGCCTCGCCGACGAGCTTGCCGGCTACTGGGCCATGGTCGTCGCCTCCAAGCGCACAGCGATTGCAGGACTTGCCCTCGGCATCGCGGCGGGCCTGCATATGTATGCGAGCCAGGGGCTGCGCGTGAAGTACGGGGTGCGCAACGCCGGCCCGTTGCTCGAACGCATGGGGTTCGACTTCGGCCTCTCGGTGAACGGCACGGTATTCGATCCCGGCTACTGGTACGTGACCACGCAGGAGGCGCAGTGGGTCGGCTGGGTGTTCCACAAGCTCGGCTGGAACCAGATGGACAACATCTTCTTCGGCTTCAACAACGGCATTCCCAATCCGCTGATCAACCCCGCCGACTGGATGTCGATTGCGCTCTTCGGCGGCGCGGCGGTGATGGCGCTGCTCCACAATGAATTCAAGTTCAAGAAGCCGACCCTCGAGACCGCGATCTGGGCGATCATCGGCGGCGCGCTCATGGGCATCGGCTCGCGGCTCGGGCTCGGCTGCAATGTGGGCGCCTTCTTCGTGCGCGTATCCCAGGGCGATCCGTCGGGCTGGGTTTTCGGAATCGGCATGGTTGGCGGCGCCTATCTCGGGGTGAAATTCTTCAACTGGTGGACCGAGCGGCGGATGGCGCGGCAGTTCACCGCGACCATGACTTGACGGAGGAAATGCGCCATGAAGTTCGAGAAGATGAGCGAGGGCCATTACCTGCTGGATGTGAAGGGCTACGTCTGCCCTCACCCGCAGCTCTACACCAAGAAGGCGCTCGAGCGGCTCAAGCCGGGCGAAATGCTGGAACTGCAGTTCGACAATCCGTCTTCCGGCGAGTCGATCGCCACCATGTGCGACAACACGGGCGACGAGATCCTCGACCGCAAGCAGGAGGCGGGCCTCTTTGTCTGGCACGTCCGCAAGACCTGAGCCGGGGGGCCACGCTATGCGCAATGTTCTGTGGACCATCTTCGCCATCGTGGGCGGCATCATGGGGTTTCTCATGGGCTACGCCACCGCGCCCATGATCGAGAGCGGCGTGCTCACCGGCGAGGGCGCGAAGCGCGCCACGAAGATCGAGGCCGGCAGGGAACTGGAGCAGTTCTACAAGGACCTCTACAAGGAGAGGTGAGATGGCGCAGCAGGCCAACGCCAGCCTGGAACGCGATGCGACCCGCATCAGTTTGTGGGTCGCCATCGTTTTCGTCGCGACCGTGTTGGGGTTTATCGTGGGATACGGCGTGTCCTCGCGCACGGGTGTGGAACCGGGCTATTTCGACGCACCCGAGGCGGGCGGCTACGGTGTAGCGCCGAGCGCCGGGCCGAAGATGGGCGAGGACATGCGGAAGTACTACGAGGAGCTCCTAAAGTAGGACCCGGCCCCGCCGGCGGCCTCTCTGCAGCCCATCGCCAGCGCCGGATCAACCTGATCGAAGAGTCGAGCGATGGATGGCGATGTCCTCATCTGTGGCGGCGGGCTTGCCGGACTCGCGGCCGGCCACGCGCTGGCGCTCGCCGGGCGGGACGTCGTCGTGCTCGAGCGCGAGGCGCGGGTCGGCGGTCTCGCCCGCACCATCGAGCATCGCGGGCAGCGCTTCGACCTCGGCGGGCACCGCCTGCTCACCGACAGCGCGCGGGTCTGCGAGCTCGTGCGCGAGGTGGTGCGCGAGCCGCTGCTGGCCGTGCCGAGGGCAAGCAAGATCCTGCTCGGCGGACGCTACGTCGACTACCCACTGCAGCTGCTGAACGCCGCATCGGGGCTCGGCCCGGCGGCGACGCTGCGCGTGCTCTACGGCTACCTCGTCGCGCAGCTCGCGCACCGCCTGCGGCGGCGTGCCATCGTCTCGCTCGAGGACTGGGTCGTGCGCCACTACGGCCGGCCATTGTTCGAGCTTTTCTTCAAGCCCTACAGCGAGAAGGTCTGGGGCCTCGACTGCACCCGCATCAGCGCCGACTGGGTGGCGCAGCGCATCCAGGGGCTGACGCTGGGCATGGCCATCCGGCGGGCGCTGTCGCGCCCGGCGGCCAACGGCCCCCGCACCCTTGCGAGCGAATTCCTCTATCCTGCGCGCGGCATCGGCAGCATCGCGGAAGGCCTGCGTGCGGAGATCGAGCAACACGGCCAAGTCCGCACTGACAGCCTCGTCACGCGTCTCGTGCATCGCGCCGGCCGCATCGAGCGCGTCGCGGTGCGCCATGGCGGCGCGAGCGCGTTCCACCACGCGCGGGAGTTCATCTCGAGCCTGCCCCTGCCGGTCCTGGTGAGAAGGCTCTGGCCGGCGCCGCCGCCCCCGGTGCTCGAGGCCGCCGCCCGGCTGCGCTACCGCGACCTCCTGCTGGTGGCGGTACGGGTCGCGCGCGAGCGAGTGACGGACCAGACCTGGATTTACCTTCCCGGGCGGGATCTGACTTTCGGGCGGGTGCACGAGCCGAAGAACTGGAGTCCGCGGATGGGGGCGGCGGGTGAGACGCTGCTGGTCACCGAACACTTCTGCTGCCGCAACGACTCCGTGTGGCGGACCGAGGACGACGCGCTGCTCGAGCGCTGTATCGGCGAGCTCGTTGCGCTCGGATTGATACGGCGCGCCGATGCGCTCGACGGTCTCGTCGTGCGCGTGCCGTGCGCCTACCCGCTGTTCGAGGTCGGCTACGCCGCGGCGTGCCGCGTGATCACCGACTATCTCGCCGGCTTCGCCAACCTGCACGTCGTCGGGCGCACCGGCGCCTTCCGCTACTACAACATGGACCACGCCATCGAGTCGGGTCTGGATGCCGCGGATGCTGTTCTCGCCGGCTCGAACGCGCCGTGGGCGGCGCTGCCCCGCACCGGGACCCACGCATGAGGTGCGCGCTCATCATTCCCGCGTGGATGCCGGGGGAAATTTTCTCCTCCCACACCGCGCCATCGCAGATCAATTATTGGCAGCCGCTCGGCACCCTTTACGTCGGCGCCTGTTTGCTCGACGCCGGCCACGACGTGAAATTGTTCAACGGCGCCTTTCTCACCCACGAGGACATCCTGCGCCGCGTCGCTGCGTTCAAGCCGGAGGTGGCCGGCATCTACGCGACAGCCTTCGGCTGGCCCGGCGCGCTGCAAACGGCAGCCGACCTGAAGCGCATGGATCCCGGCATCTTCGTTTGCGCCGGCGGCCCCTATCCGATCGCCGTACAGGATCGCTGCCTCGAGAACGGCGGCGCGCCTCTCGATGCGGTGGTCACCGGCGAGGCCGAGCACACTCTGGTCGAGATGCTCGACCGGATCACGCGCGGCCGGGGGCTGGAGGGCGTTCCCGGCGTCGCGTTCCGGCAAGGCGGGCGGATCATTACGAGTCCGCCCCGGCCGCTCATCGAGGATCTGGACGCGCTGCCGTTCCCCGCGCGCGCGCTGCTGGAAGGGGCGGAGCGCTACCTGCCGCCGCCAGCCACTTACCGCCGCGCGCCGGTCGCGACCCTGATCACCTCGCGCGGTTGCGACCGCCGCTGTCTGTTCTGCTTCCAGATCGACCGCGCTCGCAAGGCAGGCCGCCGCGGCTTGCGTCTGCGCAGCGTGGAAAACGTGCTGCAGGAAATCGAGCTCTGCCTCGCGCAGGGCTACCGCGAAATCAAGTTCCTCGACGACTCCTTCGCCGCCGACTACGACCGTGCCATCCAGCTCTGCCAGGCAATCCGGGCGCGACGGCTCGATTTCACGTGGTTCGCCTCGGCCTGCGCCAACCAGGTGGACAAACCGCTGCTCATGGCCATGCGGGAGGCCGGCTGCTGGGCAGTGCTGATCGGCGCCGAGAGCGGCGTGCAGAAGAACCTCAATACCCTGCGCAAGGCCTGCACCCTGGACCAGATCCGCCAGGCGGTGCGCGCCGCCAAGGATGCCGGGCTGCAGGTCAGCACGCCGTTCGTCTTCGGCATCCCCGGCGAGACCTTCGCCGACGGACTGAAGACCATCGAGTTCGCGCTCGCGCTCGACCCGGATTTCGCGAACTTCCATTGCCTGACGCCGTTTCCGGGGACCGACCTCCACGACCGGTGCGCGGAATACGGCCAGCGGTCAGCGGACCTCAGGGACTACACCTATCAGGGCGCGGCCTTCGCGCCTCACACCCTGACGCGCGAAGAAATCCAGCAGTTGCGCCAGATCGCGTTCCGGCGCTTCTATTCGCGGCCGTCGTTCCTGCTGCGCCGGCTGCACCAGGTCCGAAGCCTGCGCGAGATCCGGGCTGCGGCGTGCGGCCTGAGGAGCCTGTTCTGGCTGTGGGCCGCCAAGGGATTGTTCTACCGCGGCAGAAAGGAGGCGGCCATCCCCCGCGCTTGAGCGCGCCCGAGGCGCAGGTATTCGCGCGCGAGCGCCGGATAGAGCCGGGGGTTGAAGAGAATGTTGGTGATGAAGTAGCACTCGTGCGTGCAATGGCAGCGTTCCTCGGCAATTCCGTCGAGCAGCGCGCGGGCGCGCGCGCTGGCGAGCACCCGGCGTGCATCGTAGCCGTGCTCGCGCAGGTTTCCGAGGCTGGAGCGCAGCATTTCGCAGGCGAAGAGCTCCCCGCCTTCCGTGAGCACGAGATTGAGCCGTCCTGCATAGCAGGGAATCTGGCGTTTCTGCTCTGTGAGCGTGTCATGGATCAGCCGCCGCTGCACGATGTCCTGCGCCGCCTTGAGCCGCGCTCCCGCGAAGCGGTAGATCGGGTCTGAGCCCGCAGTGAGCCCCGCTTCCAGTTGCTCCGCGGCATGAAGGTATGCGGCGGGATCGACCTCCTTGCAGCGGACATCGCGTGGGTCGCCGCGAACGAGCGAAACAGTGTGGGCGCGAAGGCCCGGCAGCGCGCGCACGAATTCGATGAGAGCATCCAGCCGGTCCTGGTTGTCTCGCAACAGGACGGTGTTCACCCCGAGCTCGAAATTCGGATAGCGATCGAGCAGCCGTGCCAGCAGGTGATAGGTCCGCACCGCCCGCTCGAAACTGCCGGGGGTGGCGCGAAGCCGGTCGTGTTCCTCGCCGATGCCGTCAAGTGAGACCTTGACGACGACGGTGCTGTTGCGGCAATGAGCGAGGATCTGCTCGGTCTGGTCCGCGACCCGCTCGGGAAGCAAACCGTTCGTGGAATAGAGCATGATCGCGGGGCGGTTCTCGGCGTAGAACACGCGGCTCAGTTCCACGAGGTCCGCGCGCAGATACGGCTCGCCGCCGGAG
>Ga0209640_10001137_pt1 | contig 22099 bp, 20 predicted proteins | sample RifCSP10_1_FD_184018 | JGI IMG/M metagenome (GOLD analysis project Ga0209640, IMG submission 184018) | Soil microbial communities from Rifle, Colorado - Rifle CSP2_sed 10_1 (SPAdes) (version 2) | ecosystem: Environmental > Terrestrial > Deep subsurface > Rock core/Sediment | place: Rifle...
AGAGAGACCAGATCTCGTAAGTGACGATGCCTGTCACCCCAACCGACGAACGCCGCCTATGGGCCCGGTCCGTGACCGGCAGGCCACGTGTTGACGTCAGCCCCGGAACGCTTCCTCCCGCGAGCTCAGTCCAGGAATTGCCTGAAATACCACGCGAGAACGGCATCGCCCCAGAAGAGGCTGATCAGTCCCCCCAGGGCGAGAAGGGGACCGAAAGGGATGGGGTCCTTCCGACCCTTCCGGCCGGTGGCCAGTAGCGTCCCGGCGAGAGGGCCGCCAAGAAGCATGGAGAGCAGGATGCTCAGGAGCGCAAGCTTCCATCCGAGGAACGCTCCGAGCATTGCCCCGAGCTTGATGTCTCCCACGCCCATGCCGGCCTGGCCGATCACGAGCGTGCTGCCGACGATGATCACCACGAACACGCCGCCGCCGACCACCACGCCCAGCAGCGAATGCGCCCATCCGATCCCGCCCGGCGCCACGCTGAAGAGAAGCCCGAGGGCGATCCCGGGCACGCTGAGGACATCCGGGATGATCTGATGGTCGAGATCGATGGCGGTGATCGCGACCAGGCCGGCCAGGAGAACGAGTGCCGAGGCGAGTCCGAAGCCCGATTCGAATCGGAGATAGGCCAGTGCGAACAAGATTCCGCTGGCGATCTCCACCGCCGGATAGCGCCAGGAGATCGAGTTCCGGCAGTTCCGGCAGCGGCCGCGGAGCAGCGCGTACGAGAGCACTGGCAGGTTGTCATACCAGGCGATCGACTTGCCGCAGCGCGGGCACGACGACCCCGGATAGACGATGCTCCGACCCGCGGGAAGCCGTGCGATCACGACATTGAGGAAGCTGCCGACGCAGAGCCCGAGGATCACGGTGAAGGTCAGGGTGATCGCGGGCGGGGTCATCGCTGCCTACTCCGCTGCCCATCCCGAGCGAGGAGGTTGCCCAGTTGTCTGTGCACCGCGGCCTCACTATAGCCGTCGGCCCCGTCGTCCGTCATCTTCGAGAATACGCGCGGGGGAGGGAACGCTCAGCTCCCTCCCCCGCAAGGCGACGACGCTCTCGAACGGAGGCGCTACGGGAGGCTGACGCTGGTGGCGTCACCGGAGCTGGAGATGGTGAAGACACCGGAGGTCGTGGAGGTATAGCCGTACGCGCTCCAGCCGGCCGGAGGAAGCGGGACGGAGGCCATGAAGGGGCCACCCGGCTGGTTGAGGGAGTTGCTGACCACCGAGGTGAGGTCGGCCAGCGCGCCCGGGAGCGTACCCATGTGGGCGGAGTAGATGCTGACGGCGGAGGCGAGGGCCCGGGCGTCGGCCTGGGCCTTGGCCAGCCGCGCGCGCGCCTGGACGTTGGCGTAGAGCGGGATGGCGATGGCGGCGAGGATACCGATGATGGCCACGACGATCATCAACTCGATGAGCGTGAAGCCGCGCTGGTTGCCCAGCATCTTCCGCTTCCGATTCCAGAACCTGTTCATTCCGTTCCTCCCTGAAGCTCTTTGGCCTTGCGGCCGAGTATGGAAGTTGAATTGCGTCTGGGAGGAGGGGAATGCAGGTTCGGTGCCATGAGATCTGCCGCGAAGGCTGTCAGGGAGCTGACAGCGTTCCCGGGAGCCCCTCGGCCCACTCGACGTGTAACCTATTATAACTGTGGCGAAACTGAGATCGAGACCATCAGGCCTCGCCGTCATCAGAGCTGTCACGCCAATGGCCGTCCTGACGGCACGCGTAACCATGCCGCCGAGGAATGTCATTCGTCGCTAGACGCGCCTCGCTTGGCCAAGCTGTGCTTCTGCAGCTTGTACCGGAACTGCCGGAAGGTCATGCGCAGGAGCTCGGCCGCTTTGGTCTGGACCCCGCCGGTGCGATCGAGCGCGCGCTGCAGGTACCGGCGTTCCAGGTCGTCGAGGGTCGCCTCGAGGTCGAGCCCCTCGTCGGGGATGTCCACCAGCTCGGGCCCGCGGCTTGGTCGTTCCCGGCGCACGGACTCGGGCAAGGCCTCCGCGCCGAGCATATCGCCGGCCCCGAGCACGATCGCACGCTCGAGCACGTTCTCGAGCTCGCGGATATTGCCTGGCCAGTGATAGCGCTCCAGGATCGCGAGGGCGTCCGGAGTGACCCCGCGCACGTCCTTCCCGAGATCCTTGCTGAACTTCTGGAGAAAGTGGGCGATCAGCAGCGGGATGTCCTCGCGCCGGTCGCGTAGCGGCGGGAGGTGGATGGGGAGGACGTTCAGGCGGTAGAACAGGTCCTCCCGCATCACCCCGTCTCTCACCGCGGTCTCGAGGTCGCGGTTGGAGGCGGCGATGAGCCGGACGTCGGTCTTCACGTCGCGCGTGTCCCCGACCCGGCGGATCTCGCGGACCTGGATGGCACGGAGCAGCTTCACCTGGAGCAGCGCGGGGATCTCGGTGATCTCGTCGAGGAACAGCGTTCCTCCCTCAGCGGCGGTGAACAGTCCGATCTTGTTCGCGACCGCACCGGTGAAGGCTCCCTTCACGTGTCCGAACAGCTCGGACTCCATCAGGCCTTCGGGGATCGCCCCGCAGTTGACGGACACGAACGGCTTGTCGCGGCGGTGGCTGTTGAAGTGGATCGCGCGGGCGACCAGCTCCTTGCCGGTGCCGCTCTCTCCGGTGATCATCACGGTAGATGGGCTGTCCGCGATCTTCCGGATCGTATCGAACACCTCGACCATGCGGGTGCTCTTGCCGATGATGTTCTCGAACCGGTGCTGGGTCTCGAGCTGCTTCCGCAAGTACTGGTTCTCGGCGCGCAGCTGCTTGCGCTCGAGCGCGTTCTTGATGATGAGGTTGACTTCGTCGAGCTTGAACGGCTTGGTGATGTAGTCGTAGGCGCCGAGCTTCATGGCCTCCACCGCGGTCTCGGTCGAGGCCATGGCGGTCACCATGATCACCGCGGTGTCGGGAGAGAGATCCTTGGCGGAGCGCAGCACCTGGAGTCCGTCGACCTTGGGCATTCGCAGATCGGTGATGATCGCGTCGAACGGGTCCCGGCGGATCGCCTCGACTGCGGCGGCCCCTCCCTCGGCCAGTGTCACGTCATAGCCGGCCTTCTGCAGCGTGATCGCCAGCAGGTCGCGCATGCTCTTCTCGTCGTCCACCACCAGAACCCGCGGTTCGCTCATGTCCGCCTCGTCTCGCGGGGCCGGGCTCCGGTCCACCGCGTCAGGGTACTCTTCGTCGATGTCCTACCGGTCCGGATCATCCCCGGGACGCTCCCGCCGGGGAGGGCAGCGCGAGGAAAAAGGTGGTGCCCTCGCCCACGCGGCTCCGCACCTCGATGGAGCCCCCGTGCTCCTCGACGACCCGATACACGAGGGCCAGCCCGATCCCGCTGCCCTCCGGCTTCGTCGAGAAGAACGGCTCGAAGATGTGCGGCAGATCGGTCTCCGCGATGCCCTGGCCGGTGTCGGTGATGGAGATCTGGAGGTGGCCGCCGCGCTCGCGAAGCGAGTGGGCCCCGACCCGCAGCTCACCGCCATCCGGCATCGCCTGGACCGCGTTCAGGCAGAGGTTCCAGACCGCCTGCCGCAGGCGCTGCGGATCCGCCCGGACGGGCAGCGCCTCGCCGTACTCCCGCGAGACTTTCAAGTTCGCGGGCAGGGCGCGGTGCTCGATCAAGAGGAGCACCTCGTCGAGGATCTCCGCCATGTTGATCTCGATCGGCGCCATCGGGGCCGGCCGTGCATACTCTAGGAAGTCTCCCACGATCTGGTTGAGCCGCGCGGATTCCCGCAGCACGATCTCGACCAGCTGGCCGCGCGTGTGGTCGGGGGGAAGATCCCGGGCCAGCGCTTCGACCGCGCCCGAGATCGAGGCCAGGGGATTGCGGATCTCGTGCGCCATATTGGCGGAGAGGCGTCCGACCGCGGCCAGCCGGTCGGCCTGACGCATCCGCTGCTCCATCTGCTTGATGCTGGAGAGATCCTGGCAGACACCGATGAGGCCGGCCACGTCTCCCGCGCCCGACCGGAGCGACCAGAACGAGATGCCGACCGGAACCTCCTGCCCGTCACGCCGACGGAGACGGAACTCGTAGCGGGGCGCCGGCTCGCTGCCCTCCGCCACCGCGCGCGTCGCCTCGGCCAGGTCGACCCCGCTGCCGAAGATCGCCTCCCACGGCTGGTCGAGCGCGTCCACCGTGCTCACCCCGGTGATGGACTCGGCGGCCCGGTTGAAGGCGGTGACCCGCCCGTTCGGATCCACCCCGACGAGCCCCGAGCCCACCGATTCGAAGATCAGATCCCGGAAGGCCTGCAGGTCGGACAGATGCTTGCGCTGATCCTCCATGTGCTGCTGCAGTTCGTGATAGCGCTCCGCCAGGGCACCGGTCACCACCGCGACGGCCAGCAGGACGCCCGCGTTCATGAACACGGTCAAGATCTCGAGCGCGGTATTCTCGGAGGGGGCGCCCACCTTCAGCATCGGCACGATCGTCCGGCCGAGGACTGGCAGCACATAGAGCAGACTGCAGATCCCCGCGATGACCAGACCACCCCTCCCGGACAGGACGAAGCAGGAGGCCACCACGAGGAGCACGTAGAGCGGGATGAATACCGACCGGGGGCCGCCGCTCGCGGTGACAATACCGGTGATGAGGACGGCGTCCAGGCCGAACTGAAACCACGCGATCCGCTCCAGGGACACGCCGCGCCGCTCGGCCAGCGGCAGGGCCAGGCAGGCGGCGGCGCCCCCCAGGACGGTCATCGCGAACGTGCCGAAGGCGTAGGGGAACGCCTCCGTGAATCGGAGCAGCGCGCCGACCGCCAGCACGATGGCGGCCGTCAACAGTCGCGCCCGGTTCAGCCCCCAGAGGGATGACCGGAGCGCCGGCGACTTGGGCAACCAGCGCTCTCGGGCTACTTGACCAGCGTGACCAGTTTGAAGATCGGGAGATACATGGCCACGACGAGGCCGCCGACGACGACGCCGAGGAACACGATCATGATCGGCTCGAGCAGCGACGTCAGGGTGCTGACCGCCGTGTCCACCTCGTCGTCGTAGAAGTCGGCGATCTTGCTCAGCATGGCGTCGAGCGCACCCGTCTGCTCGCCGACCGAGATCATCTGGGTCACCATCGGCGGGAACACCCCCGAGGTGCGCAGCGGATCGGCGAGGGTCTTACCTTCCGTGACCGCGGCGCGGCATTGCAGCACCGCCTTCTCGACCACCTTGTTCCCGGCGGTACGGGCGGTGATTCGGAGCCCGTCCAGGATCGGGACGCCGGACTGGACGAGCGTGCCGAGGGTCCGGGTGAACCGGGCGACCGCGACCTTGCGGACCAGGGTGCCGAAGACGGGCAGCTTCAGCAGGAGCGCGTCGATGGTGGCGCGCCCGTTCTCGGTCTTGTAGTAGGAGCGCAAGGCCATCACACAGCCGATGAGGCCCGCGATGATCAGGAGGATGTAGGTGCGCACGAAATCAGACAGCCACATGACGATCTTCGTGGGTAGCGGGAGATCGGCGCCGAGATCCTTGAACATCTGGGCGAACGTCGGGATCACGAACGTCAGCATGAAGATGATGACCAGGACGGCGACACCGATGATCGCGGCCGGGTACACCATCGCCGCCTTGACCTTGCGCTTAAGGGCCGCCGCCTTCTCGATGTAGGCCGCGAGGCGCTGGAGGACGACATCGAGGATACCGCCGGCCTCGCCCACCTCGACGAGGTTGGTGAAGAGGTCATCGAAGGTCCGCGGGTGGCGCCTCAGCGCGTCGGCGAGAGTCGATCCGCCCTCCACGTTGCGCGCCACCTGTCCGGTGACGCTCCGGAGCGTCTTGGACTCGCTCTGCTCGGCGAGGATGTTCAGGCACTGCACCAGCGGCAGGCCGGCGTCGATCATGGTGGAGAACTGGCGGGTGAAGATCGCCATCTCCTTGTCCTTGACCTTGCCGCCGAACTTGAAGGCGATCTTCGGCGCCGTCTTTTCCGAGATCTTGGTGACGAGAATCGCGCGGCGACGGAGCTCGCCCACCGCGGACGACCGGTCGGGCGCCTCGATCTCGCCGTTCTGCATCCCACTGGCGGTGCGACCCTGATAGACGAAGACAGCCATCGCGTAAGCCTCCTCGGTGGTCTACCGTCTGCCGAATGGAGAGGCGCCGACGCCCGCGACCGCGGGGGCGGACGCGGGGGCGCCCGTGGCGGAGCCGAGCAGCCCGGCCAACTCGTCGGGCAGCGTACTGCGGTTCAGCGCCTCTTCCCGGCTGATGCGGCGCTTCTGCACGAGCTCGGCGAGCGACTGGTTCATGGTCTGCATGCCGAACTTCTGGCCCGCCTGCATGGCGGAATAGATCTGGTGGATCTTCTCCTCGCGGATCAGGTTTCGGATCGCGGGAGTCGCGACCATGATCTCGAGCGACATCGCCCGCCCCCGGCCGTCCGCGGTGGGAATCAGCTGCTGCGACAGCACGCCCTCGAGCACCAGCGAGAGCTGGGCGCGCACCTGCGCCTGCTGGCTGGTGGGGAACACGTCGATGATTCGGTTGATGGTCTGCGCGCAGGAGTTGGTGTGAAGCGTGCCGAGCGTCAGATGGCCGGTCTCGGCGATGGTCAGAGCGGCTGAGATCGTCTCGAGGTCGCGCATCTCGCCGACGAGAACGACGTCGGGATCCTGGCGCAGGATGGACTTCAGCGCGTTCTTGAACGAGTGCGTGTCCGAGAACACCTCGCGCTGGTTCACCATGCACTTCTTGTGCTGGTGGACGAACTCGATCGGATCCTCGATCGTGACGATGTGCTCGGCGCGCTCGGAGTTGACCTTGTCCACCATGGCCGCCAGCGTCGTGGACTTGCCGGAACCGGTCGGGCCGGTGACGAGGATCAGGCCCTTGGGCCGGTCCGCCATCTGCTCGACGATCGCGGGGAGCCCCAACTCGTCAAAGCCCCGGATCTTCACCGGGATGACGCGGATGGCGCAGGCGACCGCGCCCCGCTGGCGGTAGACGTTGCACCGGAAGCGGGCGAGCCCGTGGATGCCGAACGACAGGTCGAGCTCGTTCTCTTCCTCGAACTTCTGCTTCTGGCCCTCGTTGAGGACGCTGTAGGCCAGGCGCTGCGTATCGGTCGGGCTCAGCGTCTCGAACTGGGTGATCGGCGCGAGCTTGCCGTGCAAGCGGATCTGCGGGTGGGTGCCCGTGGTGATGTGGAGGTCGGACGCTCCACGCTCGATCATCAGGGTCAGAAGGTCGTGCATCGTTGCCGCCATTGGTTGCCTTGAACCTCCCTATAGGCTTGAGGTTATGCCCCAGGTGCCCCTCAAGGTGTATGCAACCCGCGTTCCAGGATTGCCCGGGTATCCCCCAGCGGACGCTACTAGATGCCCGGGTGGTGCCGGGAAGGCAAACGTCACCAGTAGCGACAAGTCATTCTAGCCCAGGGGTGGTTTTCCAACCGCCTATTGGCTGAGGGGCCTCGGGCGGGCCGCTGGGCAGAATCCGGGCAGGGGTCCAACGCCGGGCGTAGCCCGGGCGCGGAAAATGGGGGCTAGCGAGCGCCTCCCAGGCGCTTCAAAACCTCGCTGAACGCCTTCTGGGCCTGGTCCTCGTAGAGCACGAAAAGGACTTTTTCGAGACTCGACGTGCCGCCCTTCACGTGGTCCACCACGGCCGTCAGCATGGCATCGGCCGACTGCGCCGGCGGAACCCCGCCGACTCCGCTCCCCAGGGCCGGGAAGGCCAGGGAGGAGAGCTTGTGCTTTTCGGCGATCGCCAGCGTCGCCCGCGTCGCCGCGGCGATATTGCCGGGGTCGGCCTTGAGGTCCTTCCCCATCGTGACCGCGTGGATCACATGGGTGGCGGCCAGGTTCCCGGCGACCGTCAGCACGGCCTCGCCGACCTCCACGGGACCCTGCCGGATGGCATCCTCCTCGATGACCACCCCGCCCTTGCGCTTCAGGGCGCCGGCCACACCGGCCCCCATCCATAGTTCGGCGTTGGCGGCGTTGACCACGGCGTCGACCTCCGCATCGGTGATATCCCCACGCTCGACGATGACGGTCGTCTTGCCGATCTTGCACTTCATGGCCGCATCCCCGTTTCGGGCTGGCGCTCCTGCGCTTTGACGGCGTCCCACGCCCGATCCAGGTCCTCCGTGGATGCCTCAGTGACCGTCCGGCCGCCGGCCTTCATCTCCGCCTCCACCTTCCCGAAGCGTCGGGTGAACTTCTCGGAGGCCCGGCGCAGGCAGTCCTCAGCGTCCATGCCCCGTAGCCGTGCCACGTTGACGATCGAAAACAGCAGATCCCCGAGCTCGTCCGCTACGCGCCCGTCATCCGCAACCGCCAGCGCCTCCTGGACTTCGCTCATTTCCTCCCGCACTTTTGTCCAGGCCCCCTGCCATCCGGTCCAGTCGAAGCCCACGCGGGCGGCCTTGGCCTGCAGCCGCTGAGCCCTTAGGAGCGCGGGAAGCGAGGCGGGCACGCCATCGAGAACGGAGCCCGACCGCCCATCACGCTCGGCTTCCTCCTGCTTGATGCGCTCCCACTGGGCGAGGGCCTCCCCGGAATCGGCCACTTCGCTGCCTGCAAAGACATGCGGGTGGCGGCGGGTCATCTTGTCGCAAACCCGGTCGAGGATGTCCTCCATCGTGAACTCGCCGGCTTCGGCCCCGAGCTGGCTGTGGAACACAACCTGGAACAGCAGATCCCCTAGCTCCTCCACGAGGTGGTCCCGCGAACCCTCGTCGATCGCCTGCACCACCTCGTAAGCTTCCTCGATGAGGTACGGCCGGAGGGACGTCCGGGTCTGTTCGCGGTCCCAGGGGCAGCCGCCTTCGGCTCTGAGGCGAGCCATGAGCGAGAGGAGGGACACGAAGCGAGTGCCGGCGGCGTCAGCCATGGGACAATCCTGGAGTCGCACCGGCATTATACACAACCGGCGCGGTCCACCGACACCTAGCGTGTCTTGATCGTCAGGCGGCCGTCCGCGATCTCCACCCGCTCCACGATCGCCGGCGCCGGCCAGCGCAGCAGGGAGGCTCCACGGGTGCCGATCAGGGACATGAGGAGCCAGCCCGGAACCGGCAGACGCCCCACCTTGCACCCCACGAGCATCGCCTCTGCGTAGCGGGTTCGGCGTGGTCCCGGGGCGGCCTCGAACCCGATCGTTCCCCGGAACGTGAGCCAGACCGGGGCCTCGAGGCTGCGCTTCGGCAGGAACGAGAAGAGATGGTTCCATGGGGCACCCTGGATGACGGCCCCGAGCGGGAGCCTCCCCTGGACGGTGGCTTGGCCGGCCCGCAGCCGGACGGTCACCCCGGCTAGCGGCAGCCCGGCGTCCGACAGATGGCGAGCCAGCCATGCTGCCACCTCAGCCTCGCTGAATACGAGGGGGTCGCGCCGCCGCGAGTGGCCGTGCTCCCGGAGGCTGATCTCGCCGGTGCGGCGGAAGACGGCTCCAGGGTCCGCGCGGCTGGGGCTGGCCGGCACCAGCGCAGGGGCTCCTTGAATGCCGAGCCAGAGCCACAAGCTCGCTCCCCCAGCGGCCAGGGCCAGCATCGCCACGAGCGCTACGGTCAAACAGCCGAGGCAGCCGAGCCTCATCGACCGTGACCCTACCACTCGCTCCCCTGGTATCGGAAAACCTTTTGATTTAGCTATCTAAACCAGAAAATTTCGCATCTATTGACATCGACAGACTCAGCATATATAAGTCAAATACGCTTAGATCTAAGCCTGGGTCGAAAGCCCTGGGGACAGGAGGAGCAGGCATGGCGCTCATTCGTTTCCGCTCGTTTCCGCAGGCCTTGGATACCTCGCGAGAGCTGACGGATATCCAGTCGCAGATGAACCGGCTGTTCGACAACTTCCTCGGGCAACCGGCCCCGTCGGGCGTGATGGAGCGCGTGTGGGCTCCGGCGGTGGACATGTACGAGACCAAGGACGCCGTCGTCGTCTCGGCGGAGCTTCCGGGTCTCAACGAGAAGGACATCCACCTCTCCATCAGAGGCGATCTGCTGACCATCCAGGGCGAACGGCAGTGGACCGACGAGGCTCGCACCGCGAGCCACTACCGCCAGGAGCGCTGGTTCGGGAAGTTCGAGCGGTCGCTCCCGCTGCCGATCCCGGTCGAGAGCGGCCAGATCAAGGCGACGTACCGGGACGGCGTGCTGACCGTCAAGCTTCCCAAGTCCGAGGGCGTCAGGCCCAAGGAGATTCGTATCGACACGGTCTAATCCCCGCGCAGCCGTCGGGGCCGGCGGGCCGGGCGTGACCGCGCCGCGAGCCGCCGGCCCCGGCGCCGCCGCGGGCCAGACACTCAGACAGGAGAGAACACGACATGGCGAAGGTGATCGGCATTGACCTCGGAACGACGAACTCGGTGGTGGCGGTGGTGGAAGGTGGAGATCCCGCCGTCATCGCCAATCAGGAAGGGAGCCGCCTGACCCCGTCGGTGGTGGCATTTACGAAGGAGGGCGACACCCTCGTCGGGCAGGTGGCGAAGCGTCAGGCCATCACCAACCCGGAGAACACCGTCTTCTCGATCAAGCGGTTCATGGGGCGGCGTTACGACGAGGTGCTCGGCGAGATCAAGCTCGTTCCCTACAAGGTGCTGAAGGCCGACAACGGGGACGCGCGCGTGGAGAGTCGCGGCAAGGTGTACTCTCCGCCGGAGATCTCCGCGCTCGTGCTGCGCAAGCTCAAGGAAGCGGCCGAAGCGTACCTGGGGGAGAAGGTCACCCAGGCCGTCATCACGGTGCCGGCCTACTTCAACGACAGCCAGCGGCAGGCCACCAAGGATGCGGGCGCCATCGCCGGGCTCGAGGTGCTCCGGATCGTCAACGAGCCCACCGCGGCGGCCCTGGCCTACGGACTCGACAAGAAGAAGGATGAGACGGTGGCGGTGTATGACCTGGGCGGCGGCACGTTCGACATCTCGGTCCTGGAGATCGGCGAAGGGGTCGTGGAGGTCAAGGCCACCAACGGCGATACCCACCTGGGCGGCGACGACTTCGACCAGAAGGTGATGGACTGGATCGCCGAGGAGTTCAAGCGGGAGAACGGGATCGATCTGCGCAAGGACCGGATGGCCCTCCAGCGGCTCAAGGAGGCGGCCGAGAAGGCCAAGTGCGAGCTGTCCACCACGGTGCAGACCGAGATCAACCTGCCGTTTATCACCGCGGACGCGAGCGGGCCCAAGCACCTCGTGCTCACGCTCACCCGGGCCAAGCTCGAGACGCTGGTGGCGGACCTGATCGAGCGGAGCCTGACCCCCTGCCGGGAGGCGATGAGGCAGGCGGGCGTGACCCCGACCGACATCGACGAGGTCATCCTGGTGGGCGGCCAGACGCGCATGCCCAAGGTCCAGGAGGAGGTCAAGCGGCTGTTCGGCAAGGAGCCGAACAAGACGGTGAACCCCGACGAGGTCGTGGCGGTCGGCGCGGCGGTGCAGGCGGCGGTGCTGACCGGAGAGGTCAAGGACCTGCTGCTGCTGGACGTGACGCCCCTGTCCCTCGGCATCGAGACGCTCGGCGGCGTGATGACCAAGCTGATCGAGGCCAACACCACGATCCCGACGAAGAAGGCCGAGACCTTCACGACCGCGGCGGACAGCCAGCCCTCGGTGGAGGTGCACGTGCTGCAGGGTGAGCGGCCGATGGCACGCGACAACCGCACGCTTGGCCGGTTCCATCTGGACGGGCTTCCGCCCGCGCCGAGGGGCGTGCCGCAGATCGAGGTGACGTTCGACATCGACGCGAACGGCATCCTCAACGTCTCGGCGCGCGACAAGGCGACGAGCAAGCAGCAGAACATCACGATCACCGCCTCGTCCGGCCTCAGCAAGGACGAGATCGAGCGGATGAAGAAGGAGGCCGAGGCGCACGCGGCCGACGACGCCCGGCAGCGCGAGGGCATCGAGGTCCGGAACCTCGCCGACTCGGTGGTGTACTCGACCGAGAAGCTGTTGCGGGAGCAGGGCGACAAGGTCGAGGCCGCGGACAAGCAGGCGACCGAGGCGGCCCTCGGCGAGCTCCGGGAGGCGCTCAAGAGCGACGATCTGGACCGGATCAAGAAGGCGCAGGAAGCGACGGTCCAGGCCTCGCACAAGCTGTCGGAGGCCATGTACCGCGAGGCGCAGGCCAAGGGCCAGCCGGGAGCCGGCGGGGCACCGGAGCCGGGGCCGGCGGGGGGCGCCACGCCGCCCAAGGGGGACGTGGTGGACGCCGAGTTCGAGGATCTGGGAGAGAAGAAATAGCGCGGCGGCATCCGTCGCGGCTTGAGGAGCGCGGGGCCCGCGGAGCAGCGCGCGGCCCCGCGCACGACCATGCGTGACTACTATGCGGTGCTCGAGGTGGACGTGGGGGCGACGGCGGTGCAGATCCGCCGCGCGTACCAGCGCCTGGCGCGTCGCTATTCCCCCGACGTCAATCTCTGGGAGACTGACGCGCGGGCACTCTTCGAGGAAATCGCAGAAGCCTACCGGATCCTGAGCGATCCTACCGCGCGCAGACTCTACGATCGGCAGGGCGCTCGGCCCACCGGGCGGTCCGGCGTCGATCCGGCGCAAGCCTCGCGCGCGGGTCGGCGCGGCGGCGATGCTCACGTGCCGGTCGAGCTCTCCTTCGCACAGGCGGTCGCCGGCCTCGAGGCGGACGTGCCCGTGGACCGGCTGGCGCCGTGCGAGCGCTGTCGCGCGACCGGCGCGGCTCCGGGTGTCCAGCCCACCACCTGCTCGCATTGCGGGGGGCTGGGCACGGTCTGGAGCGAGCAGTCGCGCGATGGGGAGACGTGCCCCGCCTGCGAGGGATCGGGCGCGCGCGTGTCGGCGGCGTGCTCCGTGTGCCGCGGCCGCGGCGTCGCCCCGACCCGGGCGGTGGTCCACGTACTGCTGCCGCCGGGGATGGACACCGGTAGCCAGCTGCGCATCCCCGACGAAGGCCATTCGGGTCCCTTCGGGGGCCCTCGCGGGGACCTGATCGTGATCGCGCGCGTGCACGAGGATCCGCGGTACACGCGAAAGGGGGACAACCTCTACTGCGAGGTGCCCCTCTCCCTGGTCGAGGCGGTGCTGGGAGGCCGCATCAAGGTCCGGGGGCTCGACGGAACGATGGACCTGGCGATCCCGCCGGGCACCCAGAGCGGCCAGATGTTCCGGCTTCGGGGTAAGGGGGTGCGGCGGCTGGCCGGCGACGGGCGTGGGGATCTCTACGTGACGGCGCGAGTGGAGATTCCCCGCAGCCTCGACGCGCGGACGCAAGAGGTTTTTCGGGAGCTCGGACGGCTTCTTCCCGACCGCCCGCATCCCGACGAGCCGGGACGCGTGCGCGAATGACCAATCGGAGCCGGCCGCTCTACATGATCGGTGTCGTCGCGGAGATGGCGAAGATCCATCCGCAGACGCTCCGGATGTACGAGAAAAAGGGGCTGATCCGCCCGAGCCGCACCGAGGGGAAGACCCGCATGTACTCGCCGGAGGACGTCGAGGAGATCGCCCGGGTCACCCGGCTTGCCCGGGACCTCGGGGTGAATCTCGCGGGGATCGAGATCATCCTAAAGATGAGACGGCGCATGCTCGACATGCAGGCGCAGATCGAGGAGTTGACCAATCACGTGCGAAGCGACATGGCGAATTCGCGGGACGAGGTGCAGCGCGGCAAGAGCGAGGCGCTCGTCCGGGCAGCGTCCAGCCAGCTCTCGCCCGTTGATCTCTTTTGAGGAAAGGAAGGCCATCGCCATGACGGACGACAAGGTGTCCCTCGCGGGCGCGCCGCCGGTTCCGGAGCAGGTGCCGGTTCTGGCCCTGCGCGACACCGTGCTCTTCCCGCAGTCAGCCCTGCCGCTGGGGGCCGGCCGCGAGTCGTCGGTGCGGCTGCTCGAGGACGTGATGCGGGGAGATCGCCTGATCGGCGTCTTCACCCAGCGGGATCCGGCCACCGAGGATCCGCAGCAGGCCGATTTGCACCGGATTGGCACGCTGGCCACCGTGCACAAGGTGCTGAAGCAGGCGGACGGCACCGTGCGGCTCGTCGTCCAGGGGTTGCACCGCATCCGCATCGCAGAGATGGTGCAAGTGCGCCCGTACCTCAGCGCGCGAATCGTGGAGGTGCCGGAGGTCCGCCCGCCCGCCGGGGACCTCGAAACCGAGGCGTTGGCCCGGAACGCGATGAACCTCTTCCGCCAGGTCGTGGAACTGTCTCCGATGTTGCCCGACGAGCTGGCGACCGCGGTGCAGAACGTCACCCAGGCCGACCGGCTCGGCGATCTCATCGCGGCCACCCTGCCCGCGCTCAACACCCAGGTGAAGCAGGAGCTCCTGGAGACGCCGGACGTGAAGGCGCGGCTCACCCGCCTCGTCTCGGTGCTCACCAAGGAGGCCGAGGTGCTGACGCTCGGCTCCAAGATCCAGTCGCAGGTCGAGTCGGAAGTCGGCCGTAGCCAGCGCGAGTACTACCTGCGCGAGCAGCTCAAGGCGATCCAGAAGGAGCTGGGACAGTCCGACGATCGGACCCAGGAGCTGGATGACCTGCGCGCCAAGATCGATGCGGCCGGGATGACCGAGGAGGCCCACAAGGAGGCCTTGCGGGAGCTGGATCGGCTGACCAAAATGCCGCCCGCGGCCGCGGAGTACACCGTCGCGCGGACCTATCTCGACTGGCTGGTGGCGCTGCCGTGGAGCAAGCAGACGACCGACAACCTCGACATCAACGAGGCGCGGCGGGTGCTCGACGAGGACCATTCCGGCCTCGAGAAGGTGAAGGACCGCATCCTCGAGTACCTGGCCGTGAAGCGCATGCGTCCAGCCGGGAAGGACCCGATCCTGTGCTTCGTGGGCCCCCCGGGGGTGGGCAAGACGTCGCTCGGCCGGTCGATCGCGCGGGCGCTCGGCCGCAAGTTCCACAGGATCTCCCTGGGCGGCATGCGGGACGAAGCTGAGATCCGCGGCCACCGGAGAACGTATATCGGCGCGCTGCCCGGCCAGATCATCCAGGGCCTGCGCCGCGCTGAGTCGAAGAACGCGGTGCTCATGCTGGATGAGGTGGACAAGCTCGGGATGGACTTCCGCGGCGATCCCGCCTCCGCGCTCCTCGAGGTGCTGGATCCGGAGCAGAACGTCGCGTTCCGCGATCACTATATCGACGCGGCGTTCGACCTCTCCAAGGTCCTGTTCATCACGACCGCGAACCTGCTGGACACGGTGCCGCCGCCGCTGCGTGACCGCATGGAGATCATCGAGCTGGCGGGCTACACCGAGGAAGAGAAGGTGCGCATCGCGGGGACCCACCTCGTGCCGAAGCAGGTAGCCGACCACGGGATGACCTTGGGCGAACACATCCGGTGGACCGACGCGGCCCTGCGCCTGCTCGTGCGCGGCTATACCCGCGAGGCCGGGCTGCGTAGCTTGGAGCGGGTCATCGCCGCGGTTACCCGGAAGATCGCCAAGCGTCGGGTCGAGGGACATACCGAGCCCGTGGAGGTCACCGAGGCGCTCGTGGGCGAGCTGCTCGGGTCGCCCAAGTACATGCACGAGGAGCTCGAGGAGCGGACCAGTACTCCGGGTGTCGCCATCGGGCTCTCATGGACCCCGACCGGAGGCGAGATCCTGTTCATCGAGGCCACCAGGATGAAGGGCAGCAAGACCTTGACCCTGACCGGCCAGCTGGGCGACGTCATGAAGGAATCTGCCCAGACGGCCCTGTCCTGGGCCCGCTCGCACGCCTCGCAGCTGGGGGTGCGGTCTGACTACTGGGACACCTCCGACCTGCACGTCCACGTGCCGGCCGGGGCCATCCCGAAGGATGGCCCCTCCGCCGGTGTCACCCTGGTGACGGCACTGGTTTCCCTGATGACTCAGAGGCCTGTGAGAGCCGACGTGGCCATGACGGGCGAGGTGACGTTATCTGGCCGGGTGCTGCCGGTAGGTGGCATCAAAGAAAAGGTGCTCGGGGCCAGACGGGCCGGGGTCAGGGTAATCATCATGCCGAAAAGAAACGAGAAAAACCTGATCGAGGATGTTCCCGCCCAGGTCCGCGAGGGGATGACCTTCCACTTGGTGGATACCGTGGATCAGGTGTTGAATCTGGCCCTTGAAGAGCCGATTCCGAAGGACAACCGGGTCCGGGAGTCCCTGCTTCAGGCCAGGAACTAGCTCGTAACTCATCGAGAAGTCTACAGGAGAGGCCGCCTGCCCGTGGGCGGCCTCTCCCTTTCCTCGCGCGCTGTGGCACGGCTCTTGGACCTAGGGTCCCCGTGCTCTCCAAAGGCGTGCTCACGCTCATGGCAGTCTTGGCCGGCGTCGTGGTCGTGCCGCCCGTCGAGGCCGACACGTACCGCCTGGTCGACGGCGCCGGGGTCGTGCATCTCACCAATGCTCCCGCAGATCCCCGCTACCGTGGCCTGGCCGTCACGTCGGGATCGTCCAAGGGCTGGCTCCGCATGACGGAGACGTCGCGCACGCTGTACGCCGCCGAGATCCGGGAGGTCTCGGCGCGCCACGGTGTGGATCCAATCCTGGTCGAGTCCGTGATCCGCGCCGAGTCGGCGTTCAACCCGACCGCGGTATCTCGCGCGGGTGCCCGTGGTCTGATGCAGCTCATGCCCAAGACCGCGCTGGCCCTCGGGGTTCGCGACTCCTTCAACCCGCGGGAGAACATCGACGGCGGCGTGCGCCACCTGCGATATCTGCTCGACCGCTATCCCGGCAACGTCGCGCTCGCGGTGGCGGCCTACAACGCCGGGGAGGGCGCGGTGGATAGCTACCGCGGCATCCCGCCCTATGCGGAGACGCAGCAGTACGTGCAGCGGGTGCTCCAGGGCGCCGGCGGTGGCGGCGGTGGCGTCTGGGGCGGTGGCCGCCGCGTGATTCCCCGCTCGGTGTACCGCTACGCCGGACCCAACGGCACGGTCACCTACAGCAACCTGCCGCCCGGCAGTCGCCTGACCGTCGCCCGCTAGGGCCGCCCGCGTTCTCCGCGTCGCCAGCCAGTCGTGTAGAACCTGCGCCATGTCATCGGGTGCGCTTCGTGGCGAGCGATCAGGACGCGCGCCATCCACGGTGGGCCTCGCGAAGCGCTACCGAGCCGCTCCCGCCACGCCCTCCAGGCGCTTCAGGTCCCGCACGAGGAGCCGGCGTCCCCGCACCGCCATCACGCCCTCTCGCGCCAGCGTCGTGAGCGCGCGTGAGAGGGGCTCCCGTACCGTCCCGATGCGGGCCGCGATCTCCTCCCGGGTCCCGGGCAGTGTGAGCTCCACGCCTTCCGGTGTGAGGCGGCCCGCCCGCCGAGCTTCGTCCAGCAGGAGCCGGCCCAGGCGGGTTCGGACCGACTGGAGCGCCAGATCGCCGGCCAGGCTCGCGAAGGCCCGCACGCGCCGGGCCATGGTGGCGATGATGGCGAGCGCGACCTCGGGATGGCGGCGACAGAGGGCGTCGATCTCGCGGCGCGGGATCCAGAGCAGCCGGGCCGCGGTCTGGGCGGTCGCGGAGGCCACATAGCCGGCGCGGTCGAACAGCGGCACCTCGCCCAGCGTGGCCCCCCGGGCCTTCCACGTGGAGGACCTGCTCGCGGCCTCCCGCGGAGGTCCGGAAGATCTTGATCCGTCCCTCCATCACGATCCACAGGCCCTCGCACGGCGCGCCTTCCTCGAACACCCACTGGCGCGGCGCGAAGCCGACCGATCGGAGCCGGCGGCCCAGCGCGGCCCGCGACCGCGCCGGGAGGACGCGGAAGTAGGGAACGCGGGCCAGCAGATCGGCGGCGCTCACGGCTGGGCGAGCGGGAAGCAGGGAGCCGCCGGGTCAGGCGGGCCGAGGCCAGACGAGCTCGAGGAAGCGATCGAGGAGCCCGTCCTTCACGAATAGCTGAGCCGCCTCCCGCGTGCCGCGCTGATCCATGCCCCACAGCGCGGCGCGCTTGCCGCGGTCCTGATTCATCTGGATGAAGACCTGCTGGTCTCGCGTGAAGGCGACCGGCAGATCTTCGTAGATCTGGGCGGTGAACGCGTTGACCGCGGGGCCGCCGACCCCGACCGCCGGGAACATCTCGGCCATCTCCTGATTGAGCATCCACATGTCGGTCACCACCACCGCGCTGCGATCGTCCGCCCCCTCGCTGCGCGAGTTGATCGCGCGCTTGAGCTCGTAGGCGATCGGCCGGTCCTCCTCTTCGGCGAGGATGCCGTAGCCGACCACGAGCAGCACGGTGGTCCGGACGTCGAAGTACCGGGGCATCAGCGAATCAGCCGCGCCAGCTCCCGGAAGTCGTCGGTGTCGGCCTGGCGCAGCAGCTGAAAGAGCGCGGTCTCGGTGGTGGTCACCACCGCCCCCGCCTGCCGGAGCTGAGCCATGGCCAGCCGCCAGTTGCCCTGCGTGCGCGAGGTGACCGCGTCGGCCACGACGTGGACCGCGTAGCCCTCGGCGAGCAGGTCGAGCGCTGACATCAGCACGCAGACGTGCGCTTCGATGCCGGCCAAGAGGATCTGGCGGGCGCCGGTGGCGGTGAGACGGCTGCGGACCGCCTCCACGCCCCAGCACGAGAAGGCGACCTTCTCGACCGGCTGCACGCCGGGGGGCAAGGCGTCCTTGACCTCCTGCAGGGTATGGCCGAGGCCCTTCGGGTACTGCTCGGTGACGAGGGTGCCCAGGTGGAGGCGCCGCGCCACCGCGGTCAGGACCTTGATGTTGCGCATCACTTCCTCGCGATGATCGGCGTCCATGGCCGGGAAGAGGCGCTCCTGCACGTCGATCACGACCAGGGCGGTGCGCTCGCGGTCGAGCGTCATGGGGTGCGCGGTGCTCATCGGGACCTCCGGGCACGAAGATCGAAAATCGCGCACATCGTCTCATATCTGGGAGCGTTGGCAAGTCGCCCGGCCCCGCAGGCCGAGCCGGACATACTCGAAGGCCATCCAGAGGAGCAAGAAGAGCCCCAGCTGGATCGAGGCCTGGTAGAAGAGGGGGAGCAGCTCCGTCGACGTCAGCTCGAAGGCATACGTGCACGCCATGATGACGGCCAGAAGAGCCATCTCGAGGACGCTAATCTGCCCGGCCCGGCTCTCGTGCCACGGCAGGAGAATCAGGAGGGTCAGGAAGGAATAGTAGTACCCGGTGAGAGAGAGCGCGCAGAAGATGAGGGGAACCGCGAACGTCATGCTTTCGATCGGGCGGGCGCGGAGAATCAGGGGGAAGGCCGCCAGCAGATAGCCTGCCGAGAGCAAGGGCAGCAGGTACCCGGCCGGACGAGCTTCCGCGATCGCCTCCGCGAGCACGTACACGGCCCCGTCCGCCGTCGAGCTCCAGGGCGCGGAGGTGAACACGAGGATCGGGCCCAGTCCCACCGAGTTGACGAATGGATCCTGGGCGTGCAGCCGGATCTTGGACAGGAAGTCGAGCACGAGGGAGCGTTGATCTGTCGACGCGACGAGCCCTACCGACAGCACGAAGAGGAATCCGAACGCCGCGCGAAGACAGGCCGCCAGCGTGGGCTCGGGCCGCCGGCCCAGACGCGCTTGCGCCCACTTGATCGCGAGAGGAACGAGGAACAGGACGGGGAACACTCGGGCCGCGGCGGCGTACCCGAGCAGGAGCCCGCCGGTCGTGCCGGAGCCGCGGGCGAGCGCGGCGGCGCCCGCGAGGAGCGCGGCGATCCAGTCCCACCGCAAGATCGAGCCGCCAATGTAGTCGAATCTCGCGAAGAAGCTGAGGGCGAGGAAGGCGAGCGCGAGCGCGGCGGGCACGGCTCCGAATGCGCGCCAGACGACTCCGACCGCCGCGAGCATCACGACGTAGTCGAGCGAGGTCAGCAGGCCCAGCGTCAGCGCGCTCGCGGAAAGGCGCCCGACCAGCAGGTGCAGGAGCAGTGCCCGCGGCGGTGGATCGTTGTACCCGCGATCGAAGAGAAGCTCCGGCCACGCGTCGATCCGTGGACCGAAGAAAGCCAGGTCGTTCTTGAACGTGTGCCACCGCTCGGTCGAGAAGCGCGATCGGATCGGCTCCGGCGCCACCTCCGCGGCGGGCCGCGGCACATAGGTCGTCAGGTCTCGCACGTACTTGATCCCACCGAAGGCACCGAGCTCCCGGCCGGCCACGAGGGTCGCCTCGTAGAGGCCCGTGTATCCGAGCTCCGGAAGGTACTTGGCCCCCATGAAGTAGTGAAAAGCGTCGTAGTAGTGGACATGGCCGGGCCGGAAGCCGGAGTGGGTCGGATGCAGCAACCCGAAGTTCGGATAGCTCGCGAGGGCGCCGACCAGGACCGCGAAGATGAGCACGCGATGTCGTCGCGAGACCGCACCGCTCCGCGCGATCGAGAAGAGCAGGCCGGCGAGCGTCACGAGCAACAGGATCCGGCCCAGGAGGATGCCCTGGTAGAGCGTCATACTTCTCCGAAGATAACCTACGAGGCGACGGGGACTCTGTTCTTGCTTCGCGTGATCCTCACCGCGCGCGGTCGAGGCCGCGGCACTGGATCGCCTCGGCGACGTGCTCGGCGGTGATGGGGTCGGAGCCCGCGAGGTCGGCGATGGTGCGGGCCACGCGCAGGAGGCGGTCGTGCGCGCGGGCGGAGAGGCCGAGCCGGGTCAGGGCCAGGCCGAGAAGCCGCGCGGCGTCGGGGGGCAGGGGGCAGTGCCGGCGGGTCTGCCGGCCGGACATGCGGGCATTGACGTGGGTGGGGGTCCCGGCGAAGCGGGCGGCCTGGCGGGCGCGGGCGGCGAGGACGCGGGCGCGGATGACGGCGGAAGGCTCCCCCGCGGCGGTTTCGGTGAGCTGGGTGTAGGGCACGACGGGGATGTCGAGGTGGAGATCGATACGGTCGAGCAGCGGTCGGGAGAGCCGGGCCAGGTAGCGGGCGCGCTCACCGGGCGAGCAGGCGCAGGTCGGGAGCGAGGCGCAGCCGCGGCGGCAGGGATTGGCGGCGGCGACGAGCTGGAAGCGGGCGGGGAAGCTGGCGGTGCCGGCGGCGCGGGAGACCACGACGCGGGCGTCCTCGAGCGGTTGGCGCAGGGCCTCCAGCACGCGCTGGGAGAACTCGGGCAACTCGTCGAGGAACAGCACGCCGTGGTGGGCGAGGCTGATCTCGCCGGGATGTGGCACCCCGCCGCCCCCGATGAGGCCGGCCTCGGATGCGGTATGGTGCGGGCTCCGAAACGGCCGCGCGGTGAGCAGACCCTGCCCGGGCGGCAGCAGCCCCGCGACGCTCCAGACGGTGGAGGCCTCGATGGCCTCATCGAGCGACAGCGGCGGGAGGATCGAGGCCACCCGGCGAGCCAGCATGGTCTTGCCGGTGCCGGGCGGCCCGATCATCAGCACGTTGTGCCCGCCGGCGGCGGCGATCTCGAGCCCCCGCTTGGCATGCGCGTGCCCGCGGACGTCTGTGAAGTCGAGCCCGTCGCCATCGCCGAGTCGGGTGCCGATGTGAGTGCCGGTGGCCGGGCCGATCTCGCGCTCCCCGTTCAGGTACTCGACGGCGTCGTGCAGCGTGGCGATGGGAATCACGTCCACCCCCGCGACCACGCCGGCCTCCACGGCGTTGGCGGCGGGGACGAGGAGGGGCGTGAAGCCTTCCCGGCGGGCATGGAGCGCGACCGACAGGACTCCACGGACCGCGCGCACGCTGGCGTCGAGCGAGAGCTCGCCCACCACGAGCGCGCGCTCGAGCCGGCCGGGCTTGATGAGCCCGATGGCGCAGAGGATACCGACCGCGGTCGGCAGGTCGAAGGCAGCCCCTTCCTTCCGCAGGTCGGCCGGGGCAAGGTTGACGGTGATCCGGTCGATCGGGAACTCGAAACCCGCGTTGCGAATGGCGGCACGCACCCGGTCCCGGCTCTCGCGCACGGTCGCGTCGGGGAGGCCGACGGTGCTGAACGAGGGCAGGCCCGAGGTCACGTCCACCTCGATGAAGATGGTGGCGGCCTCGACGCCGTTGAGCGTGGCGGAGCGGACCCGCGCGAGCACGGGCCCAGTGTGGGAACGCCTCCCGGCCCCGTCAATGTGCCGGAAGCGATACGCCCTCGTGTATCGGGGCGGTTTCGTTGGCGAGCGACTCGGACTCGCTCATTTGCCCTTCGGCCCCCGCGGGTCCACGGTGTCGGGTAGACAGAGATAGCGGCTACTCGATTTGAGGAATTCTCCCAGTTGTTT
>Ga0209640_10001138_pt1 | contig 22096 bp, 19 predicted proteins | sample RifCSP10_1_FD_184018 | JGI IMG/M metagenome (GOLD analysis project Ga0209640, IMG submission 184018) | Soil microbial communities from Rifle, Colorado - Rifle CSP2_sed 10_1 (SPAdes) (version 2) | ecosystem: Environmental > Terrestrial > Deep subsurface > Rock core/Sediment | place: Rifle...
TTATCTACCCCACCGACTTTCGCGTGCACGACGAATTCGTCGACCACGCCGGCGTAGTGCATCGGGATGCGCGCGACTTGTGCGGCCAGTCGTTGTCGCAAGGGCCGATGGTGCTATCCTGGGACGCCATTGGAACCGACCGGCAGGCGCCCGACCGGGACGTGGTAATCCATGAGTGTGCACACAAGCTCGATATCTTGAACGGCGCCCCGAACGGCTTCCCGCCCCTGCACCCGCACATGTCGACAAAACGGTGGAGCCAGACTTTTAACGACGCCTACGAACAGTTTGCCGACGCGGTCGAGGCTGGCGCGCAGACCGACCTCGATCCGTACGCCGCCACTGACCCCGCGGAATTCTTCGCGGTCGCGAGCGAGACGTTTTTTACCGAGCCGACGATCCTGCAAAAAGATTTCGCGCCGGTCTACGCCGAGCTTGCCGATTTCTATCGCCAGGATCCAATTCGCGTGTTGCGCGCCGACACATGATCCCGCTGCGCGACGACATACCGAGCCGCATCACGCCGATCGTGAGTGTCGCCGTCATCGTTGCGTGCACGCTCATTTTCATGTGGCAGCTTTCGCTCGGCGAGTCTGGCTTCCAAGCGGCGGTGTACCGCCTCGGCGTTGTGCCGGCAACCTTGCTGCGCGACGCCCGTCTGCCGCCCGACCTTTATCTGATTCCGCCGATCGCGACCATGTTTACGTCGATGTTCCTGCATGGCGGCTGGTTGCACTTAATCGGCAACATGCTCTTCCTCTGGATCTTCGGCGACAACGTGGAAGACGCCATGGGGCATCTACGCTTCATTGTGTTTTATTTAGTCTGCGGCGTGGCCGCGGTATTGGCGCAGTCGTTTCCGAATCCCGATTCAACCGTGCCCATGATCGGGGCCAGCGGCGCCATTTCCGGTGTGCTCGGTGCTTACCTGCTGCTTTATCCACGCGCACAAATTTTGGTGCTGCTGCCGCTCGGACTGTTCACCCGGCTGGTGCACCTACCGGCGATCCTTGTGCTCGGCCTCTGGTTTGCGATGCAGTTAGTAAGCTCGTTGCTGGCGGCACCGGGCACAGGCGGCGTGGCTTTCGGCGCCCATGTTGGCGGATTCGTTGCCGGAATGTTGCTGGTTCCGTTGTTCAAGACCCGTCGCGTTGCCTTATTCGGGGGTCGACACGGCCCGCGGAGCTGAGCCCCGGTAGCGTTTGTTATCCCTTGCCGCTTGTCTGGGTCCATGGCCCACGGCGCCGTTATCCTGCGCCACTCTGTAACCAGTATGGAGTGCATCCATCACCGCGATTCTCCAGCCCCGGGGGTCGCCTTGGTTCGTCGCCCTCGCTCCAACATTCAAGTCAGCGGCCCCCGCCTCAATTCGGCGCCGGGGTTTTGGCGGTCTATAGTTTCTAAACGGAAGGCCGAAACGATTCGACGCAAGTCGCTGAATTCGCGAGCCTAGCAGTCGATCGTTTTACTGGCCCATAACTTGCTGGGAACGCTATATCCGCAGGGATCGGGATATCCGACACCGTTGTCATCCCCGACCGTTGGAGACGATGCATGTTTAAATTAATGGCACCTGCGTTTTATCTGCTGAAACGAACATCGCTACCGGTGAGTGTGGCGCTCATTAGCGCGCTATTGATCGTCGAGCAGGCGCTCAGCACCTGGTTGTTCCAATCCGTATCCGTCCCCGACGGCGTGGCCATCGCGGTCTCGTTCACCATTACGTTGTTGTGTGTCTACATTCTGGTCGCGATCGCGGTGTGGTCGAGATTCGGAATTACCCGGATGCGCGACACCATCGAACGCATCGCGGGCGGTGAGCTTACCGTACTAGTAGCCAACCCCGCCGGCGATGCCAGCCATTCCGACGAAGCGCGCTTATGGGGCTCGCTTGGAATGATGAACCAGGGTTTGCAGGAGATCGTCAGCCAGGTTCGTCATAGTGCGGATGCCATCGTGGTGCTCGCCAAAGAAATTGCCGAGGGCAATACCAATCTCTCCGCGCGCACTCAGGAACAAGCGTCGTCACTCGAAGAAACCGCTTCCGCCATGGAAGAGCTGGCCGCGACGATAAAGCAAAATGCCGACAACTGCGGTCGCGCGAACTCCCTCGCCGGAAAGGCGACCGATGTCGCGAGCAAAGCCTCGGAGCGGATGGAAGAGCTGACGCAGACCATGAAGGAAATCGAAGGCAAGTCGCGGCGCGTGGGCGACATTCTCAGCACCATCGAAGGCATCGCATTTCAAACCAATATTCTCGCGCTCAACGCCGCCGTGGAAGCGGCGCGCGCCGGCGAGCAAGGCCGCGGCTTCGCCGTGGTCGCGACTGAAGTGCGCAGCCTGGCGCAGCGTAGCGCCGAAGCCGCGAAGGAAATCAAGGCGCTGATTCTGGAATCGGTTGGCAGTGTCGAGCAGGGCGGTCATCTGGTGCAAGAGGCCGCAAGCACGATGTTCGAGGTCGTCACCAGCGTGCAGCAGGTGAACGACGTCATCGGCGAGATCGCGGTGGCATCGTCGCAACAAAGCGCGGGTGTTGAGGACATCAACAAAGCGATTCTACAAATGGATACCGTGACCCAGCAGAACGCCGGCCTGGTCGAGCAAGCCGCGGCGTCGGCGCTGTCGTTCGAAGAAGAGGCGGCGCGGTTGTCGGAGGTGGTCGGTGCGTTCAAGATCGACCGCTCGGAAGAACGTGATCAAGCGGTGGCGACCGTGAAACGCGCGATCGAGCACGTTCGCGCGAAGGGTCTCGAACAGGCGTGCAGGGATTTCAACGATCCGCAAGGCGGTTTCAACGACGGCCGCTACTATATTTGGGCCGGCGATTTCGGCGGCGTGATCGTCGCGAACGGAAGCAACCCCGGCGCCACCGGCCAGAATCACTACGAAGGTAAAGCGGCGGATGGTCGCAAATTTATCCAGGAGATCATTCAAGCCGCCAAAACCAAAGGCAAGGGTTGGTGCGACTACCTCTGGAAGAATCCGGTGACAAAGCGTACCGAAGAAAAATCGACCTACTTCGAGGCAGTCGATAACGTCTACATCGCCTGCGGGTTGTACAAAGGCAAGAAGACGGCGGCGGCGCAAACCGCTAAACCGGCACCATCGGCAACACCGCACAACGTAGTCGGTATCGCCGCGACCTCGTACCGATCACGATCGTAGGACCGGTCAATAACCAGCGACTGGGCGCGGGCGCGCCGCGTGCGATTCGACGAATGTTTGCTTACGAACCTGAACCGAAACGCGAACGGTGCGAGTGATTTACGTCTGCCGCGGGAAACTGCTGCGAACCGTTGCGCGGCGGACGAACCAACAGCGATAACACCTGCGCGGTCGCGTAGGCACACACCAGCGAACCGACGCCGATCAGCACACCCGTGGCAATGAGTTGGATGCCGCCCATAAACGTGGCGTCGTCGTGCGCGCCGGGAAATAGCGCGCGCACCACCGGGCCGAGCAGGTTTCCGATTTGCTGGTTCGTAAACCAAACAAACAACCCCCCGCCAAGCGACATAAAAATCATGAACGCGCCGTACGCCTCGCCCGCGAGTTTCACGAGTAGCGCCACGATCGAAATCGCATAGGTGTCGCTCGGCTTGACGGCCTCGACGTCGCGCGCGCGAATCACGAACACATGCACGGTGGCATAAATCGCCAACACCAAGAACACCTCGAACAAGATTCCACCGAGTACACGGTTGGTCGGCAGGTCGAAGGTCAGCTTCCCGACTTTGAAAAAGATGGTGAGCGACAGCAACGCGACTAGCGCCGCGGTGATGCGCAATATGACCGCCACCAGGCGCGTGAGAAACGCTGGTTGCGCTACGCGCTCCAGCAGCGGCGCCATGAAGAAATATCGTATCGTCATTTCAGCCCCTAACCCCACCCCGTCCTGGGCTGCTATCGTCGTCGTCGCGCGGTTATACTAGCGTCGTACGTTGTTCGGCTTTTCAATGCGGTGCACGACAATCGCGATGCAGCTGATCAAAATAATCGTGCAAAAACTTCTTTCTGGCTACATCCGGCACCTACCACTCATCGGCAGTTATCGTCACTTGGCCCGACTTAATCGCTAGCTATGCAGAACTACCTCGATTTGCTGCATCAGGTCTTAACGCAGGGCGCGCGCAAAACCGACCGCACCGGGACCGGCACGCTTTCGGTGTTCGGTCAGCAACTGCGCTTCGACCTCGCGCGCGGGTTTCCACTGCTCACCACCAAGAAGCTACACCTGAAGTCGATCATCCACGAACTGCTGTGGTTCTTGCGCGGTGAGACCAATGTTGCCTACCTCAAGGAAAACGGGGTGAGCATCTGGGACGAATGGGCCGATGCCGATGGCGAACTCGGCCCGATCTACGGCTATCAATGGCGTTCCTGGCCGGCGCCGGACGGACGACATATCGATCAGATCGCGCAGCTGGTCGAACAGTTGCGTCGCAACCCCGATTCGCGACGCCTGCTGGTCAGCGCCTGGAATGTCGCCGACATCGATAAAATGGCGCTACCGCCCTGCCATGTGATGTTTCAGTTCTACGTTGCCAATGGCAAACTCTCGTGCCAACTGTATCAACGCAGTGCCGACATATTTCTCGGCGTGCCGTTCAATATCGCGTCCTATGCGCTGTTGACGCTGATGCTCGCGCAGGTCAGCGGCCTGCAGCCGGGCGAATTCGTTCATACCTTCGGCGATAGCCATTTGTACCTGAATCATCTGGAGCAGGCGCAAACGCAGCTGTCGCGCACGCCGCGCCCGTTGCCGCAGATGCGGCTGAATCCTGCGCGCACATCGATCGAGGCATTCGAATACGATGACTTCGAACTGATGAACTACGATCCGCATCCGGCGATCAAAGCGCCGATAGCGGTGTAACGGACAATGCGCGGAACAGGCGCCGCCGCGCAAGGAACAGGGATGTCGCTCGATGTACCGCGGCGCCAGACCCGCGACCACCTTCGTACATTTCCGTGATTTCGCTTATTGCTGCGCTCGCGGAAAACCGCGTCATCGGTAACCACAATGCGCTCCCGTGGCGGCTTCCGGCAGACCTACAGCATTTTCGCAAACTGACCACCGGCAACCCGGTCATCATGGGGCGACGCAACTTCGAATCGATCGGGCGGCCGCTGCCGCAGCGCACCAACATCGTGGTGACGCGACGGCCCAATTTCCAGGCGACCGGTTGTATCGTCGTCGATTCGCTCGACAGCGCGTTCGCCGCGTGCCGCGAGGCACCCGACGTTTTCATTATCGGTGGCGCCGAAATCTACGCGCAAACCATTGATCGCGCCGACCGGTTGCTGCTGACCTTGGTGCATGCCGCGGTGCCGGGCGACACGTTTTTCCCCGAAATCGATTGGTCACCGTGGCGCGAGACGGCGCGCGAATCCCACGCGCCGGACGAGCGCCACGCGCATGCATACAGTTTCGTAACGTACGAGCGCACGCTATGAGATGGATATTCGCACTGTGTTCGTTTCTAAGTGTCGCGACAGCCGTCGCGGACGGCGGCCCGTTCACCGACCGCCCGCTCGATTTCAGCTTAAGCCTCAGCCAGCACAAGCTCAGCTTGGATTATGGTAGCAATCCAATCGATACCTCGGTTGATCGCATCGGGGTTGCCTGGCGCGAGCGCTTTGGCGAACGTTTGCAACTGGGGCTGGCGGGCGGATATTCCTACTTGACGCAATCGAACAATCCGCCACTGGCTGGAAAGGAACTGAACGGTTACCACGCCGGGTTTCTGCTCGATTTAGAGTTATTGGCGTACGCGCGCGCTGGTGTCTCGCTGCACGGCAGTTGGCTCTACCAAAAAGTCGACCACGACGACGGGATGCAGCAGGCGGTTATTTCGTGGCGGGAGCCGTCCGCGCGGTTGCAGGCGCACGCCACGCTCGGCGGCAACGTCCGCGTGTACGGCGGCGCCCGCTATGGAATCATCGACGGCACGCAGCGCTTGAGCGGTACGCTAAACGAAACCCGCGCGATCACCCAGACCGAGCGATTCGGAGGATTTGTCGGTGTGGAGCTATTGCTTGAAGGCAACGGCTATCTCGGGGCAGCCACGGCGGGCGGCCCTGATCGCCGCACGAGCATCTATTTTGGGCGGCGCTTTTAGCGGTTGCTGAAAAAGTCTTTTCTTGACTCTTTCAGCTCGCTGCGCCGCGGCCGGTTAAGCGATTTGCGCCGCCAGTTCGGCCGCCTGTTTCTTCTGCTGATCGTTCCCTTCGGCTAATACTTCATCGAGAATGCTGCGCGCGCCTTCGGCGTCGCCCATGTCGATATACGCCTTCGCGAGATCGAGCTTGGTCGCGGTTTCATCCCACTGCTCGTCGGCGCCATTTCCGGAAGCCGCCTTCTCGCTCGCGACGTCGGTTGCGGAAGCCGCCGCGGGCGCTTCCTGCGTATCGAGATCCCACTTGATTTCATCGTCGCCACCCGCGTGCGTGGTGTCGGCATCGAAAGCGCTCGAGCTCGCATTGCCGCCCTTACCGCCTTCGAAATCGATCACGTTGTCGGTCGGCGAATCGAGCGTAAATTCGTCCAGGTCTTTAACCGCATTCGCGCGGCGCTCCACTGGCTTGTTGGCCGGTGTTGCCGACGGCGACGAATCTTCAGTATCGAGGCTGAACTCAACGCTCGCGTCGGCGCTGACTGACTGCGAGCCGGAATCGAAATCAAATTCGACCGAACCGGTTTGATCCGCCACCTGCGTCGCCGCCGCCGCACCATGCGCCATCGCCGCTGGCATCGTCTTGCCCGCCATCGGTTCGTGCGCTGGCCGTGCCGCCATACTCGCCGGCTCATCGCCGCGTCGATCGGGTGCGCCGCCACGGAACATGGGATTCTCGGGATTGAGCTTGCGACCCAACTCCTCGACCTTTTCCCATATTTTGCCGCCGCGTCCGCCTAGCGCCGCGTACAGCTCCTCGGCCAAGGTCTCGAAGCCGTTCACATCGTTACGTTGGTGAAGAATCTCCAACAACTTCTGTTTCAGCTCGTGACGCTCCGGATTTTTGACGATTGCCTCTTTCAAAATTTCCTCGGCGGTTTCGTCGCGACCATAGGCCAAGTAAACCTCGGCCTCGGCAACCGGATCGACTTCGTCCGTATGCACTTGTCCCATGCCACCCTTGCTGAAATCACTCAGGAACGACGTATCGCCGGACGTCGCGTGACCGGTGGTCTCGGACGATGTCGGCGACGCCTCGGTGGCGATGGCATCGGAGGCAAGGATGCTTTCCTCGAACTCGGCAATTGAACGGCGTCGTCGGCGCATGTAAACCATCAACACGCCACCGCCCAATAACACCAAAACGCCGCCCACCAAGGGAAACACCGATGCGTCGGTCACGGTGTCGATGACGTTATCGAGTAAACCTTTTTCCGGCAGCGACGGAGGCGGCGTCGGTCGGGCGCGCGGCTTAGGTGCCGGCGTTACCGGCTTGGCCGGCGGCGGTACCGCCGTTTTGGCTTCCGGTGCGGGGGTCGGTGCCGGCTCCGGTTTAATCTCGGGCTTCGGCATCTCGGGCTTCGGCGGCTCCGCTGGTTTGGCAGTTTGCTGCGCGAGTGTCTGGCTCTCGAGCTCGATAAGACGTTTTTCGTTCTTGATCTGCGAGCGAACCTGACCGACCTTCTCGGTCAGCTCGCGGTTTTCCAATCGCTTCGATTCCAACGATTCATCGAGCGTTGCAACACGTTCCGCCAACGCGGTGCGCTCGCGCGACTCGACCGCCTTGGTCGATTCGGTTTCAGCACTCTTCTCACCGGCCTTCTGCTTACTATCTTCGCCGGCGCTGCGAACGATCTTCAGTAACTCTTCCGACTGCTTGCTCGGCGCGGCGGCGCTAGCCGCCTGCTTTTCGTCTGGCGTGTTGCTGGGTTTGGTTCCGGCTGCCGTGGCGGCAGTGGGTTCGGCCGGGCTCGGATCAACCTTCAGCGCACGACCGCGCGCGGCGAGCTGAGTCCTGTATTCCTTCCACGCGCTGTACTGCACGCGAAACTCGCGCCGCGCCTCACTGGTCGGCGTCGCCTCAACAGCATCGCGTTCCGGAATCTTCAATATTTTTCCGGCGTACACGTTGTTCACGTTGTCGCGAAAAAATGCATCCGGGTTGTTGCGAAAGATGGCGAGAATGACTTGCTCCATCGAGAGCTGCTTGTCCGTGCGCAGGCGCTCGGCAATCGTCCATAGCGTATCGCCGGGACGCACGGTGTACTCGACGGCGTTCGACCAATCGTTTTCCGGTGACGCAATCACGGGCCGCGCGGTTTCGCTCGGGGCCGGAATTTGGACTTCCTGGGTTTCGCCTGCGCGCGGAATCACTTCCTGTTGCGGCGGACGCGCCGCCAATGGCTCGGCGGCGGGTGGCGCCGGCGTCGCCAGGCGGGTCTCGCCTTCCGGCCTAGCTGGCGTCGGCGGCGGAACCGTTTCGACGGTTGACGGCAATTGTGTACGCGGCGCAATCACGGCAGGGGCGGTTTGCGGGGAATCTACCGCAGCCGGCTTACCGACCACATACGATGGTGGATCGAGCAGTGCGGTGTATTCGCGCACTAGGCGTCCACCCGCCCAATCGATTTGAAGAACGATGAACAGGAACGGCTCATCGACCGGGGCGTCGGTTTTCAGCTGCAAGATGTAGCGTCCATCCGGTCGCTGCGCGACGTTGAATTTAATCTGCGACAACAACGGCAAGCGCTCGGCGCCCGCGGCCTCGAAGTCTGCCCGCGATGCGAGCGATACCTTTAGCGCTTTGCGCTCAGCATCGGAAATGGATGAGAACTCGATTTCGGCGTCGAGCGGTTGATTGAGCGCCGACTTTAATTCGAGTTTGCCCAACCCAAGGGCGTGACTCACGAGTGGAGACAACGCGAGCAAAGCGCTTACGACCCACCGCACCACCACGTGCGTAACTATCTGCTGTGACATGATTTCTTCCAGGCGGCGTTCAGAGTGAGCTCCTTCGTTCGCCATGAGTGACCGAGAGTTATGTGGATATAATAGTAACGACCTTTATAAATCTCAACTAAATACGCCCGCCAGCTCAGGTTTTGTCCCAGTTGACTTAGGGCCGGTCGCTACGACGACCACGTGGCTCGCCATCGGATTTGAGCTGGCGCGCTACCGCTGGTCCAAATACGGAAGGGTAACGTCCATACCCCCGCGAAGAATCTCTATGTCGCGAGCACCAGGGATCTACGGAGAGATCCACCTTCTACTTCGTATAGTCGTTCCTGGTTCTGCCGGCAAATACGCGAGGTTGGATCATCCCTCTCCGCGCCATCGGTGGCGCGGCAGGCGCGCCTAATTTTCGAGAATAATACGCAGCATGCGGCGCAACGGTTCCGCAGCGCCCCACAAAAGCTGGTCGCCGACGGTAAACGCCGCAAGGTACTGCTCCCCCATGGGGAGCTTACGCAACCGCCCAACCGGAATATCGAGCCGGCCGGTAACTGCCGTGGGGGTGAGCCGGGCGATCGACGCTTCACGCTCGTTAGGCACAACGCGCACCCAGGGATTCGCCGAGCCGATGATGTCGACCAGCTCATCGAGGGGTAGGTTTCGGGTCAGCTTGATGGTCAGCGCCTGACTGTGGCAGCGCATCGCGCCGACGCGGACGCATACACCATCGACCGGAATCGGGTTCGCGTCCCGCCCCAAAATCTTGTTAGCCTCGGCGCCGCCCTTCCACTCTTCCCGGCTTTGACCGGTGCCGAGGTCCTTGTCGATCCAGGGAATCAAACTGCCCACCAGGGGCACGCCGAAGTTCTGAGTTGGGAAGTCTGCCTGCCGCAAACGATCAGCGAGCCTGCGATCGATGTCGAGAATCGCCGAGCCCGGATCGTCGAGCAAGTCCTTCACAACGCTGTACGCCGCGCCCATTTGCTCAAGCAGCTCGCGCATGTTCTGGGCACCGGCACCGGAAGCGGCTTGGTAGGTCATGGCCGTCATCCATTCAACCAAACCGTGATTGAACAAACCGCCGAGCCCCATCAACATCAACGAGACGGTGCAGTTGCCACCAATGTAATTCTTGATGCCGCGCTGTAACGCCGCATCAATGACTTTGCGGTTTACCGGATCGAGGACAATCACCGCATCGTCGGCCATGCGCAGCGTCGACGCCGCGTCGATCCAAATCCCCTTCCATCCCGCGGCGCGCAACTTCGGAAAGATATCCGTGGTGTAGTCGCCGCCTTGGCAAGTGATGATGATCGCCATTGATTTCAGCGCGTCGATATCCTTCGCGTCCGCCAGCGGCGCGTCCTTTCCGATCGCCGGCCCCTTGCCGCCAACTTGCGACGTACTAAAGAACGTCGGCTCGATGAAGTCGAAGTCCCGCTCCGCCTGCATACGCTCCATCAGCACCGAACCGACCATGCCGCGCCAACCCACCAATCCCACTCGCTTCATTGCTTAACCTATCACCGTAACTTCGTTAAAGATTAATCGATTACCGTCTCACGCCAGTGCGCTCACCACCGCCTCGCCCATTTGTTTAGTGCCGACCTTGTTCGTGCCGGCGGTGAAAATATCGCCGGTGCGCAGCCCGCTATCGAGCACACGCGCCACGGCGCGTTCGACGCGCTCGGCCAACGCCGCTTCGTTCAGCGTGTAACGCAGCATCATCGCGACCGAAAGAATTGTGGCCAGTGGATTCGCCAAATCCTTTCCGGCAATGTCCGGCGCCGAACCGTGGATCGGTTCGTACATGCCCTTATTCTTAGCATCGAGCGACGCCGACGGCAGCATGCCGATCGAGCCAGTCAACATCGCGGCTTCATCCGAAAGAATATCGCCGAACAAATTGCCGGTGACGATCACGTCGAATTGCTTCGGCGCGCGCACCAACTGCATGGCGGCGTTGTCGACCAGCATGTGCGTCAGCCTCACGTCAGGAAAATCCTTGGCAATGCAATCGAGCACTTCGCGCCACAGTCCCGACACTTCCAAGACGTTTGCTTTGTCCACCGAGCAAAGTTTCTTCCCGCGCTTCCGTGCGGCGTCAAACGCGACGCGCGCGACGCGCTCGATCTCGTGCTCGCCGTACACCATGTTATTGAACGCCTGCCGTTCACCGGCGCTCGTTGTTTTGACGCCGCGCGGCTCGCCGAAGTAAATGTCACCGGTCAATTCGCGCACGATCAAAATATCCAGGCCGGCAACGACCTCGGCCTTGAGCGACGACGCCGACGCGAGCTGAGGATAAAGGATCGCCGGGCGCAGATTCGCGAACAACGCAAGTTCCGATCGCAACGCCAGCAACGCCTTTTCGGGTCGCAGCTCGCGCGGCAGCGTGTCGTACTTCGGCCCGCCGACCGCGCCAAGCAATATCGCGTCGGCCTGCGTCGCCGCGGTCAGCGTCGTCGCGGGCAGCGGCCGCTTATGCTGCTCGTAGGCGGCGCCGCCGACCAAGGCCGATTCGAGTTCGATCGCTAATCCGAAATCGCGTCGCAATCGTTCGAGCACCGTCACCGCCACGGCCACAACTTCCGGACCGATGCCATCGCCGGGCAAGACGAGAATCTTTTTACTCATCGACTCGCGCCCAAACCGAATAGCCACGGCGCTTCCTGCTTGCGCCGTGCTTCAAAAGCACGGATCTCGTCCACGTGCTGTAGCGTGAGCCCGATGTCGTCGAAGCCGTTCACGAGGCAATGTTTGCGAAACGCGTCGATTTCGAAACTAAACGAATTGCCCGACGGCGTCGTCACGGTCTGAGTGACAAGATCGACCGTCAACCGGTAACCGGGGGTTGCGCGCGTTTCCTTAAACATCTGCTCGATTGCCGCCGACGCCAGCACAATCGGCAGCAGGCCGTTCTTGAAACTGTTGTTGTAGAAGATGTCGGCATAACTAGGGCCGACGATTGCGCGTATGCCGTAGTCGAGCAGCGCCCACGGCGCGTGCTCGCGCGACGATCCGCAGCCGAAGTTGTCGCGCACGATCAAAATTTGCGCGCCCTGATAGCGCGGCGAGTTCAACACAAAATCGGGGTTGATCCGACGCTTGCTATGGTCCATCCCCGGCTCGCCCGGATCGAGATAACGCCAGGTGTCGAACAGATTCGGTCCGAAGCCGGTGCGCTTGATGGACTTTAAATATTGCTTCGGAATGATGGCGTCGGTATCGACATTCGGCCGATCGATCGGCGCCACAAGGCCCGTGAGCTTTTCAAATTTTTGCATGTAGGAGCTCTCAATAATATTTTTGGAACCGCAGATAAACGCTGATGAACGCGGATTAAGAAAACAATCGGCTTCCTGATCTGCGTTTATCTGCGTTCATCCGCGGTTCCAATTTCTTACAAATCTCTAACATCGACAAAATGGCCGGCGATCGCGGCGGCGGCGGCCATAGCCGGGCTAACCAGGTGCGTACGACCGCCGGCGCCCTGGCGGCCCTCGAAGTTCCTATTAGATGTCGACGCGCATCGCTCCCCAGGCTCCAGCCGATCGGCATTCATTGCCAGGCACATGGAGCACCCGGGCTCGCGCCACTCGAATCCCGCCGCAATAAAAACTCGATCGAGACCTTCTTGCTCGGCTTGGCGTTTCACCGGGCCAGAACCAGGAACCACCAACGCGAGCTTGACGTTGGCGGCGATGTGTTTGCCTTTTGCAACCGCCGCAGCAGATCGCAGATCTTCGATACGCGAATTGGTGCATGAGCCGATAAATACCTTGTCGATCACGATATCGCGTATCGGCGTGCCCGGCTTCAGCGCCATGTACTTGAGTGCGTTTTCGATACCGCTGCGCTTCATCGGGTCCGGTTCGTGCGCCGGATCGGGCACGGTCGCGTCGACCGGCAACACCATCTCCGGCGACGTGCCCCAGGTCACTTGCGGCTTGATGGTCTGCGCATCGACAACGACCTCCTTGTCGAACTTAGCAGCAGGGTCGCTGTGCATGCCGCGCCATACCGGCACCGCCCGATCCCACATCGCACCGTTAGGCGCAAAACGCCGACCGCGAAAATACTCGATCGTCTTGTCATCGACCGCCACCATCCCGGCGCGTGCGCCGGCTTCGATCGCCATGTTGCACAAGGTCATCCGCCCTTCGACGCTCAACGCTTCGATGGCGGAACCGGCGAACTCGATAGCGTGGCCGGTACCGCCGGCGGTGCCGATGCGCCCGATGATCGCGAGCACGATGTCTTTCGCCGTTACGCCCGCCGGAATCGCGCCGTCGACCTGCACACGCATGTTCTTCGCCTTCTTCATAATCAGGCACTGCGTGGCGAGCACGTGTTCAACTTCGGAGGTGCCGATGCCGAACGCGAGCGCACCAAACGCGCCATGGGTCGACGTATGCGAGTCGCCGCAGACGACCGTCATGCCGGGAAGCGTGGCGCCGAGTTCCGGGCCGATGACGTGCACGATGCCCTGATTCGCGTCGTTCATGCCGTACTCGACGATGCCGTAGTCGCGGCAGTTCGCATCGAGCGTTTCGACTTGCAGCCGCGACACCGGATCGGCAATACCGTGCGCGCGATCGGTGGTCGGCACGTTGTGATCGGCGGTTGCGACGTTTGCGTCGACCCGCCACAACGGCCGCCCGGCTAGCTTCAAACCCTCAAACGCCTGCGGGCTCGTGACCTCGTGCACCAAGTGGCGGTCGATATAAATGAGGCTGGTGCCGTCGTCGTTCTCGCGCACCACGTGCGCGTCCCACAACTTGTCGTACAGCGTTTTTGCGGCCATCTATCCTCCAACGCCGAGCGGCGCCGGCATTAGTCGTTGCGCCTATAGTAGGCATCGGATATAAATAACTCAAATTCATCTTTTACATACTTTCGATTCCTATTGGTTATGGATTTTGCCGCCCTCCAAGCCTTCCTCGCCGTTGCCGAAACCGGCTCGTTCTCGCGCGCCGCCGAACGCATTTACCTCACGCAGCCGGCGATCAGCAAACGCATCGCGGCGCTTGAGCGGCGCTTCGACGCGCAACTGTTCGACCGCATCGGTCGACGCGTGCAACTCACCGAAGCCGGGCGCGCGCTGTTCGAGCGCGCGCGCGCGATTCTAAGCGATCTCGACGACGTCAAGCGCTCGCTCGCGAATTTATCGGGTCAGATTCGCGGCACGCTGTCGCTCGCGACCAGCCATCACATCGGTTTGCATCGCATCCCGCAAACACTGAAACGTTTTCACGCGCGCTATCCAGACGTGCGCCTCGAACTGCGCTTCATGGATTCCGAGCAAGCGTGTCACGCCGTGGAGCGCGGAGAATTGGAACTGGCGGTAGTCACGCTGCCACCGGCGCCGATTGCGCAACTGCGCTGCGAGCGGATTTGGCACGATCCACTCGACGTCGTGGTAGCACCGGGTCACGCGTTGGCGGCGCAACGCAGCGCTACGGTGCATGCGCTGCTCGCGCATCCGGCGATACTGCCGGGACCGGGAACCTATACGCGCGAAATTATTCTCAAAGCCTTGGGCGCGGCGCGAAGTAATGTTCGCGTCGACATGACGACAAACTATCTCGAAGTGTTGAAGATGCTGGTGTCAATCGGTCTCGGATGGACGGCGCTACCGCGGACGATGATTGACGACGACTTGAAAGTAGTCCAGATTAAAAACATGAAGACGATTCAACGCGAACTCGGCATTGTCACGCACGCCAAGCGCACCCTGTCGAACGCCGGCGATGCCATCGCGCGCATGATTCGGACCGCGGCATGACTTTTATCGAACTCTTGCGACAACTCGAGGCGCAGCTCGGTTATCACCAGCTACCGTTAAACCCAGCGGCGTCGACGATCAAGAATATTTTCGAATCGAGTCCGCTGCACCATGATTTCATCAAGCGCTTGGCGCAATCGATATACACCGGCAATCGCTGCTTGCGCTTGACTGACGACGTCGAGCGCGCGCCTACGTTTGACGCGCTCGCGCCGCTGCGCGTGGAAGCGCTGCGCGACGCGCGCACCGACGTCGATCTGGTTCGCGCCATCGAGGAACTCGGGGTCGCGCTGAATACGATTTTCGGCGCGAGCGACGCGCCACCCCAGGAACAGCCGGCGACGGAACCGGGCCAAGTCATCGACATTACGCCATTTCGTCGGCGGCGCCGACTTCGATTCAGCGCGTAGCTCCGCGCCCGCCGCGGCAACTCGGCTACTTCCGGTAAATCAATCCGACCGCAATCCCCGCGAGCATGAACTGCACCAGTATTGCCGCGAACCAGTAGCACGCGATCACCAGCGGAATCGGTAGCACCACGTACCAACCGTAGCTGTTCGCCACCGACAGCATGGCACCGAGGTACAAACCAAAGCGCAGCCCTTGTCCGAGTCCTGACTTGCTCGCTTCGTAACCCTTCGTGTAGATCAGGGTAAACATCGGCGCGAAAACCAAATAGCCGACGAAGAATATCCACGTCAGGCGTTGCGCGTCGGCGGGCGGGCGCCACACCGAAGCGGTTTGCTGATACGAACCCGAGAGCAACACGCCGTGAATCAGAAAATCCGAAACAGCCAGAACCACGAACACCGCAATACTGGCCCACAACCAACGCTTGGTATTCATCTCTTGCCTCCATCGACTCCGCCTGCGCGGAAAAATTAACGAGATTCGATTTTTGATCCGCGGCTTAGCGGACGCTGCCCGGAATTATCGGCGTGCTGCGGATGACGTCGGCGTTTTGCGCCCGATCGCGCAGCGCATGGTCCATCAACACGATCGCGAGCATCGCCTCGGCAATCGGCGTCGCGCGGATGCCGACGCAGGGATCGTGTCGTCCGGTCGTGACCACTTCCACCGCCTGCCCTTGCAAATCCACGGTGCGACCGGGAAGACGTATGCTCGACGTCGGTTTGAGTGCAATGCTGACGAGTATGTCTTGGCCGCTCGAAATCCCGCCCAGCGTTCCGCCGGCGTGGTTCGACAGGAAACCCTGCGGCGTAATCTCATCGCGGTGTTCGCTGCCCTTCTGTTCGACCGCGCGAAAACCGGCGCCAATCTCCACGCCCTTAACGGCGTTGATGCTCATCATCGCGCACGCAATGTCGGCATCGAGACGGTCAAACACCGGCTCACCCCATCCGACCGGTACACCTGCGGCCACGACATTGACACGCGCGCCGACCGAGTCGCCCTCTTTGCGCAGCGCATCCATATATTGTTCCAGCTCCGCCACGCGCGCCGGATCGGGGCAGAAGAATGGATTGCGCGCTATTTCGTCCCAATCCTTCAGCTCGATTTGGATTGGGCCTATCTGCGCGAGGTAGCCGCGCACGACGACGCCATAGCGCTCGCGCAACCACTTCTTCGCAATCGCGCCGGCGGCCACGCGCATAGCCGTTTCGCGCGCCGAGGCGCGCCCGCCGCCGCGTGCATCGCGCGCGCCGTATTTTTGCTGATAGGTATAGTCCGCGTGCCCGGGACGAAAGCGATCGGCGATCTTGGAGTAGTCTTGGGAACGCTGATCGGTGTTTTCGATTTGTAACGCGATCGGCGTGCCGGTGGTGCGGCCGTCGTAAACGCCGGAGAGAATTTTTATCTCGTCCGATTCGCGCCGCTGCGTAACATGGCGCGACTTTCCGGGCTTGCGCCGATCGAGTTCGGGTTGGATATCGGCTTCGGAAAGCGCAAGGCCGGGCGGACAGCCATCGACAATCGCGACATACGCCGGCCCGTGCGACTCGCCCGCGGTGGTAACGGTAAACAACTTACCGATAGTGTTGCCCGACATGGGGGCATGTTACCGGCAATAAATTACGTCCACAAACCGAGACCGCGAAATAGCGAGCAATTCTTCACCAGGCCACGTGAACGACATTGCCGTGAACTGCTAGGGCTCCCGTGATCGCGCCGGCTCTGACGATTTTGCGACGATCTTGCTAAACGCGATGCCCGCGTAGAACGCATGCGGCGTTCGCACCAACGGGCTGTCGTAAAACACCGCGCCGCGCAGGTAGTCGTAGCGTAAAAATCCGCCGACCCAATAGCCATCGAAGCGCTTGCTCAGGGTCAGTCCCACGCTGGCGCCGCTGTAGCCGCCGCGCGCGTCGAACTCCGGCCGGGTTGCCGTGACGAACTCGGGACGCACCGTATAGTAGTAATCGTGATACGCCTTGTTCGCGAAAATCGGTCCAGCCGATATTCCCAAGTTCCATATGCTACCGGGGCCGACGTTTTTAAAATTGAACGCGATATTCGGCAGGAACACCCAGCCGACATTGCGCGCATGCGACAGGTCCGTGGCAATCACGGTACGCAGCGGCAGGCGCAAGGTCAGCGACGGATTTCGGTCGGCCGGATGATCCAAATCGATATCGAGCGACGGGCCGATTTCTATCGTTGGGTCGAGGTCCGGCATACCGGTACGGGCCCCGTTGGTGCTGTTCGACGGCGGTCCCAAGCTCGCGCTGACGTTAAATGACGCGTACGCCGAACCGAACAGCTCGCCGCGCACGCCGCGGCGGTCCACTTTCAAGCGCTCGCCGTGGTACACGAAGTACGGGATCGGCAGCAGGTAGGTACCGCCTTGGTCGGCGCCACGATAGTCCGGCGCGGCCACCGCACCGAGACCAAGGCCCACCTCCCACAATGGCGTCTCCGCCGCCATGGCGCCCGGTAGCTTGCCTACTATTAGTATCAGTAGAACGAACGATCGGCGATTCAACAATCGGCCCCTGCCGTTTTCGGTGACACGGATGATATCGGTCAAACGCATACTATTTCACTACTGTAGCTCAGGGTTGTTGGTGCGGGCAGCGGCACCCCTCGCCGTCTTCCTCGCGCTGCTTCTTAGCGGTACCGCGCCGCAAGCCGCCCAGCCCACAGCCACCGACGACACCCGCGGTTTATTGTGGAAAATCGAAGGGCAGAATCGCAAACCCAGTTACCTGTTTGGAACCATCCACGTCGCCGACCCGCGCGTCACTAACTTGCCGCCGCCGGTGCGCGCCGCCTTCGACGCCGCCGAGCGCCTGTTTGTCGAAGTGGTGCCGGATGTCGAAAGCATGGCGCAGCTGACGCAATCGATGCGCTTTCGCAACGGCCGTACCCTGACGCAAACCATTGGCGCGAAAATGTACGCGGACGTACAAACCGCTTTGGCGCAACGTCGAATTCCCGTTGCGGACATCGACGCGCTAAAACCTTGGGCGATTACGGTGATGTTGCTGACACCCGATTTAAGCGGTGGACTGCCGCTCGATCTCGCGCTGCAGGTCCGCGCCGCCGAACGGGGAATAGCCGTCGAGGGATTGGAAACCATGGATGAACAAATTGCTGTCTTCGACGATCTGCCACTCGACGATCAACGCGAGCTGCTTGGCGTTACCTTACGCGATCGCGACAAAGTGGCCGGACAAATCGAAGCACTGACGCAAGCCTATCTCGCACGCGATCTCGACAAGTTGCAAGCGCTCGCCGAAGCCGATGAGATCGAGAACTCAATCTTGCACGCAACCGTGATGCGCCGCTTGCTCACGGACCGCAATCGACGTATGGTCGAACGCATGCAGTCGCGCCTGCGGCGCGGCAACGCCTTCGTTGCCGTTGGGGCGGCACATCTACCGGGGCCGCAGGGTTTGATCAAGTTACTGGAACGGGAAGGCTACCGACTCTCCGCGGTGTATTAAGGAGACCATGATCACCCTGACCGCAGCTCATGAAGCGCCGTAAGCCCGCGCGGCGAAAGCGCGTCAAACGCGCCACACGCAAACGCGTTAAACGCTCCACCCGCCGGCGAATCAAACGGCGCGCGCCGCGACGCCGTAAAGCGGCCGCGCGCAAGCGTCGCAAACCTTCGCCACGTCGTCGTCCAAAAAAACGCCGAGCTAAAAAGCGCGCCAAGCGCAGGGTACGCCGCCGACCCATTCGCGCGCGCCGCAAACGCAGCAAACGCCGGGCACGGCCGCGTCGTCGCCCGGTCCGGCGCCGCGCGAAGAAATCCAACCGGTGGCGAATCAAACGCTCGCCGCGTTCGCGCAAACGTATCACCCGCAAACGACGCGCAACGCCCCGACGCCGCGCACCGGCACGCGCGCCGCGTCGGATTGCACGCCACTGGGCCGAGTGGCCGAGCGAACGCCTGCTCGGTGCGCGCGTTGCCGACCTGCCGGTGCGTATCGAAGGCACGGAGCTGTCGCGCAACATCCGCCGGCTGTACGACGAGCTTAAGCAGCGCGATTTAAAATTCCGGCCGCACTTTTGGTTGTCGGACGAATGGTTCAGTCCGGACGGCATCCCGGGCATCGCGATTCCATTCTTCCTGGCGCACCCACGCCTGCGGCGCCTCGAGCGCGAGATGATGCTCGCGGTCGAAGGTGAATCGTCGGCCGAATGCATCAAACTGATGCGCCACGAAACCGGGCACGCCCTGCTCAACGCCTATCGGCTCAATCGTCGCCGCGACTGGCAACAAGTGTTTGGCAAATCGAGCGAACGCTACCCGGATACCTACTTGCCGCGACCGCACAGCAAACGCTTCGTGTTGCATTTGCCGAACTGGTACGCGCAGGCACATCCGCACGAAGACTGGGCCGAAACCTTTGCCGTGTGGTTGCGACCGGGCAGCGATTGGCGCAAACGTTATCGCGGTTGGCCGGCGCTGAAGAAACTCGAGTACGTCGATCAGCTCATGCAGGAAATTCGCAAGCTACCGGCGCGGCTGCGCAATCGGCGCGAAGCGCTGCCGCTGCGCGCGCTCAAGCTGACCTTACGCGAATACTACGCGGAAAAACAAAAACGCTACCGCCAAGACAAACTGGAATTTTCCGATATCGACTTGTCGCGACTGTTCTCGGACGCGGACGAACACAAGGCGAATGAAAAAGCATCGCGCTACATACGCCGCAACAAATCCGAGATCATGGATATCGTGTCGCGCTGGACATCGGAATATAACTATCGTATTAATGACGTGCTTCAGGAAATGATCGATCGTTGCGACGCGCTCAGCTTGCGCGTGGCGCGCGACGACGTCGTAATGAAACCCGAAATCGCCGTGTGCCTAACGGCACTGGTGATGAACAAACTGCACACCGGAGGTTTTCGCGTATCGCTATGAAAAAGCTGCGCGTCATGATGCTGGTGCATTACACGCTGGTGCCGCCCGAGGATTTGACGGCGAAGGACGATCCGCGGCTCGACAAGTACCGCACCGAATTCGACGTCAAGAACGCATTGCTCGAACTCGGTCACGAAGTGCAAGTCATCGGCGTGTACGACGACCTCAGTCCGATCCGCAAGACCGTCGAGGAGTGGAAGCCGCATATCGTCTTTAATCTGCTCGAAGACTTCGCCGGTATCAGCGCGTTCGATTACTCGGTGGTGAGCTATCTCGAACTGCTGCGCGTGCCCTACACCGGCTGCGCGCCGCGCGGGTTAATACTGGGGCGCGACAAGGCGCTGTCGAAGAAACTGCTCACGTATCACCACATCAACGCTCCGCAATTCATGGTGTTTCCGCTCGGCAGCAAGATCAAGCGCGTCGGCAAGAAGCTGGAATTCCCGGTCATCGTGAAGTCGCTGATGGAGGAAGGCTCGATCGGCATCGCGCGCGCGTCCGTGGTCGAGAATGAAACGCAGCTGATCGAGCGCGTGGCATTCTTTCACGAGCGCACGCAAGGCGACGCCATCGCCGAGGAATATATCGAGGGCCGCGAACTGTACGTGACGGTGCTCGGCAATCACAAGCTCGAAATCCTACCGATACGCGAACTCGTGTTTGGCGAAGTCCCGGCCGGCGAACCGCGCGTCGCGACGTTTCGCGTCAAGTGGAACGAAGACTATCGCAAGCGCTGGGGGATTGAGTATCGATTCGCCGAAAACTTGCCGGACGGCATGGAAGAAAAGATCGTGCGCCTGTGTAAGCGCATCTACCGCACACTCGATATGAACGGCTACGCGCGCATCGATCTGCGTCTGACCGCCGCGAACGAGTTGTACGTGCTCGAAGCCAATCCCAATCCCGGCATCGCGCGCGACGAGGACTGCACGCTATCGGCAATTAAGGCCGGTATGCGCTACGAGGAATTCATTCAGCGTCTCGTCAACCTTGGTATGGCACGGCGCGCCCTAAACGCCGAAGCGTAGCGCCGTCGACACCGCGCACCCGGCGCGGATAACTTTAGAACCCGGACATGTAAGCTTATTACCACGACCGTGACGCGTCTTCTGGTGCGATTGTGTACACTTTACCCATACCGCCGCCGTACTTACCTCTACGCGAATGACCGATTTGAATATCTCCGCCCGCATCGCCCGCCTGGCGCAGCTCGACAAGGTGCTGGCCACACGCATCCTCCTGCTCGACGGCGCCATGGGCACGATGGTTCAGCGGTATCACCTGAGCGAAGCGGACTATCGCGGTGAGCGCTTCAAGGATTGGAAATCGGACCTTAAGGGGAACAACGATCTGCTGGTCCTGACGCAGCCGAAGATCATTCGCGCCATTCATGACGCGTACCTAGATGCTGGCAGCGACATCCTCGAGACCAGCACGTTCAACTCGACGGCGATCTCCATGGCCGACTACGGCATGCAGTCATTCGCGTATGAGCTGAACTTCGAAGGTGCGCGCCTCGCGCGCGCTTCCGCCGACGGCTTCGAGCGCAAGGATGCCACGCGCCCGCGTTACGTCGCGGGCGTGCTGGGGCCGCTGAACCGCACTGCGTCGATCTCGCCGGACGTGAATAATCCGGCTTTTCGCAACGTCACGTTCGACGAGATGCTGGCAGCGTACACCGACGCCGCGCGCGGATTGATCGACGGTGGTGCTGACATCATCTTGATCGAAACGGTATTCGACACACTGAATTGCAAAGCGGCAATCTACGCGGTCGATCAATATTTCGAGAAGATCGGCTTGCGCCTGCCGCTCATGATTTCCGGCACGATCACCGATGCCGCCGGCCGCTTGCTTTCCGGACAGACCGCGGAGGCTTTCTGGAATTCGATCGCGCATGCGCGCCCACTAAGCGTCGGCTTGAACTGCGCGCTCGGGGTGTCGCAGCTGCGCCAGCACGTCGATGACGTCTCGCGCTTCGCCGACGTGCGCACGAGCTGCCACCCCAATGCCGGCCTGCCGAACGCCTTCGGTGGCTACGACGAAACGCCGGAGTTCATG
>Ga0209640_10001139_pt1 | contig 22094 bp, 23 predicted proteins | sample RifCSP10_1_FD_184018 | JGI IMG/M metagenome (GOLD analysis project Ga0209640, IMG submission 184018) | Soil microbial communities from Rifle, Colorado - Rifle CSP2_sed 10_1 (SPAdes) (version 2) | ecosystem: Environmental > Terrestrial > Deep subsurface > Rock core/Sediment | place: Rifle...
GTCTTGGCGCCTTCGAGGAGCACATCGACGATCCATGCCCTCGTGTCGCCAAGGAGAGCCATCCCGCCCTCTTCTTCGGCCATCTTGCGAGATTCTCCTGGAGGACTTGGCTCAAGCCAGCAGATCGGCTGCTTATATATCAAGATGTTCACTCAATATGTTGGTAAGAAAGTCTTTAAACTCAAGGCGGATGAGCCGCCCCGTTGGAAGGCGTGGCAGGCCCCCGGCCAGGCCGCCCTTCCGGACCCCAGCGGGAAACCCCCATGACCGGAACCCTCGAAATCGTCGACCTCCACGCAGGTGTCGAAGGCAAGGAGATCCTCAAGGGGGTCTCGCTCACCGTAAGGCCCGGCGAGATCCACGCCCTCATGGGGCCGAACGGCTCGGGCAAGTCGACCCTCTCCTACGTGGTGGCGGGACACCCCAAATACCAGGTGCTCTCCGGCGACATCCGAGTCGACGGCCAGTCGGTCCTCGGAAAGGCCCCGGACTGGCGCGCCCAGCACGGGATCTTCCTGGGGTTCCAGTACCCCGTCGAGGTCCCGGGTGTGGGCATGGCCACGTTCCTCCGCTCCGCCTACCAGTCCGTGCACCCGGAGAAGCCGCTCGATGTGCCGCAGTTCCACAAGTACCTCAAGGAGAAGCTGAGGCTCGTCGGGATGGACGCCTCCTTCCTCCAGCGGTCGATCAACGAGGGCTTCTCGGGCGGCGAGAAGAAGCGCGCGGAGCTCCTCCAGATGGCCGTCTTGAGCCCCCGCTTTGCGATCCTCGACGAGACGGACTCCGGCCTCGACATCGACGCGCTGCGCCAGGTCGGCGCGGCGATCAATGCGGCGGCAAGCCCGACGGTCGGGATCCTGCTCGTCACCCACTACCAGCGGCTCCTCAACTACGTCAAGCCCCACCACGTGCACGTGCTCGTCGACGGCAAGATCGCCGAGTCGGGTGGAAGCGACCTCGCGCTCAAACTCGAAGAGAAGGGCTACGGGTGGCTCCGCGAGGAGCCCCCAACCCCCGGGGTGGTGTGAACCCATGGCAGCCCCAACCCGCGACCTCCCCTCGGAGGACTACTCGCGCTACGCGTTCAAGGACGACATCGTCTACGCCACGACGATCCCGAAGGGCCTTAGCGAGGAGACCGTGCGCAGCATCTCGGCGATCAAGAAGGAGCCCGAGTGGATGCTCAACTTCCGCCTGCGCGCCTACCGGCACTTCGTGAAGCGCGCGATGCCCAACTGGGGCGGCGTCCTCTCGAACATCGACTTCAACCAGATCACCTACTACATGTCCGCCTCAAAGAAGGAGGGCAAGACCTGGGACGACGTGCCCGACAAAGTCAAGCAGACCTTCGAGAAGCTCGGGATCCCCGAGGCGGAGCGCAAGTTCCTCGCCGGTGTCGGCACGCAGTACGACTCCGAGGTCGTCTACCACAGCGTGCGCAAGGAGCTCACGGAAAAGGGCGTCGTGTTCATGGGGACGGACACGGCGCTGCGCGAGTACCCCGAACTTTTCAAGAAGTACTTCGGGACCGTGATCCCCCCGGAGGACAACAAGTTCGCGGCCCTGAATTCCGCGGTCTGGTCGGGCGGGTCGTTCGTGTACATCCCGCCTGGCGTCGTCGTCGACCAGCCCCTGCAGGCGTACTTCCGGATCAACGCGGAGCAGGTCGGGCAGTTCGAGCGCACTCTCATCATCGCGGAGGAGGGCTCGCGCGTCCACTACATCGAGGGGTGCACCGCGCCGGTCTACGCGACGGAGTCCCTGCACTCGGCCGTCGTCGAGGTCATCGCCAAGAAGGGCGCGCAGGTGCGCTACACGACGCTGCAGAATTGGTCGAAGGACGTCTACAACCTCGTCACGAAGCGCGCGCACGCGCACGCCGGTGCCAACGTCGAGTGGCTCGACGCGAACACGGGCTCGCGCCTCACGATGAAGTACCCCTCCGTCTACCTCCTCGGCGAGGGCGCGAAGGCCGAGATCGTCTCGGTGGCCTTTGCCGGCAACGGCCAGCACCAGGACGCGGGGGCCAAAGCCGTGCACCTGGCGAAGAACACGACCTCGCACATCACCTCGAAGTCCGTCTCGAAGGACGGCGGGCGGACGACCTACCGGGGGCTCCTCAAGGTCGCGAAGGGCGCGACGGGTGTGAAGTCGACCGTGCGCTGCGACGCCCTCATGATCGACGACCGCTCGAGGTCGGACACGTACCCGTACATCGAGATCGACGAGGAGGACGCCGCGATCACCCACGAGGCGACGGTCGGCAAGATCTCCGACGAGATGCTCTTCTACCTCCAGTCGCGCGGCCTCAAGGAGAACGAGGCGATGAACCTCATTGTGCTCGGGTTTGTCGAGATGTTCACGAAGGAGCTCCCGATGGAGTACGCGCTCGAGTTCAACCGGCTCATCCGCCTCGAGATGGAAGGGTCGGTCGGGTAAGGCCGCGGCCCCCCCGTGTGTCCCCACCTTGACGAGGTCGATCCCCGTGGCCGAGCTCGTTGTCCCCTTTGCCCGGCGTGAGGGCGCTGAAGGGCTCGCGAAGGGCTCGCCGCCCTGGGTCCTTGAGGCGCGCCTCGCCGCGCTCCACCGGTTCGAGACCACGCCGGTCGAGAGTTCCCCGCTCTTCAACAAGCACGTGATCACCGACGGGGCGCCCGTGACCCTCGTGGACCTCGGGCCCGTCGCCTCGCCGGCGCCCGAGCTGGGCACGCTTCCCGCGGGGGGCTTCTCGGCCCACGCGCGGATCGTCGACGGGGCCGTCGCCTCGCTTGCGGTGAGCGAGGAAGCCCGCGAAGGCGGGCTCGTCCTTTCGTCGATCTCCGGCGCCCTTGCGGGGAAGCCCCGCCTCGCCGAAGAACTCCTCACGGCAGGCGCGACCGACCAGGCCGACAAGTTCTTCCAGCTTACGCGCGCGCTCTTCCAGGACGGGATCATCCTCGATGTGCCCGCGGGCCTCAAGCTCAAGGCGCCCGTGCGCCTTGAGGTCGTCCAGAGGGCGCCGAAGCTCGCCTCCTTTGCGCGCGTCATCGTGCGCCTCGCCGAGGGGGCCTCCGCCGAATTCCTCGAGTCCCACGCCTCCTCGATCGACGCCCCGTCCGTGCAGGGCATCGGCTGCGAAGCCCAGGTCGGCGACGAGGCTTCCCTCCACTACAGCGCGGTTGGCAACTTCGGGCCGCAGGTCGGCGTCTTCCTCAACCGCCAGGCAGCCGTCCTGCGCCGCGGGAAGGCCCACTGGAGCCTTGGGAACTTCGGCGGGGCGCTCACGAAGAGCCTCACGCACACGAAGCTCCTCGGGAACGACTCGCGGGTCAAGCACACGGAGGTCGTCTTCGGGGCCCAAGCGCAGAAGTTCGACATCTCCTCCTTCGTGACGCACATCGGCCACCGGGCGCAGAGCGACGTGCTCGCGCGCGCGGCGCTTCGCCACAAGAGCCGGGGCAACGTGAAGGGCATGATCACGATCGACCACAAGGGGCTCAATGCGGACTCGTACCTCGGCCAATTCGCGCTCCTCTTGGACCGCGAGGCGAAGTCTGTGGCGATCCCCGGGCTCGAGATCGAGACGGCCCAGGTCGTCCGCGCCAAGCACGCGGCCGCGGTGCAGCAGATCGACGAGAACCAGGTCTTCTACCTCCAGTCGCGCGGGGTCCCCCCGGAGACCGCTCGCCGCCTCATCGTCGAGGGGTTCCTGAACCCCGTCATCGAGGGGATCTCCTCGGAAGAGTTCAGGGCCGAAGTCCACCGCCTCATCGAGGCGAAGTGGGGGTAGGCGAGGAGGCTCGGAGCCCGTGGCGTGGGTCGATGTGTGCGGCGTGGACGACGCGTTCGAGGACCGCATCAACGGTTACGAGGTCCAAGGGCGGCGTGTGCTAATCATGAACGCGGGCGGGCGGCTCACGGCCCTCGACGGCACCTGCACGCACGAGGACGCGGACCTCGGCGCGGGTTTCCTCGTGGACGGCCGGATCACCTGCCCCCTCCACCTCTCGCAGTTCGACGCGGCGACAGGCGACGTTTTCAACCCGCCGGCCGAGCGGGGCCTCGACGCCTATCCCGTCAAGACCGAAGGGGGCCGCGTGCTCGTGGACCTTCCTTGAGCGGCGGGAAGGGGAGTTATAAGGCCGGACGGACTTTTAGAAGGAGGAAGCGAAATGGCAGCAACGACCATGCTCAAAGTCGACGCGATCCGGGCGGATTTCCCGACGCTGCGGCGCGAGTTCCACGGCAAGCCCGTCGTCTACCTCGACTCGGGCGCCTCCTCGCTAAAGCCCCTCCAGGTCATCCGTGCCGAGGCGGACTTCTACGAGAACCACTACGCGAATGTCCACCGCGGGATCTACCAGCTCTCCGAGGAGGCGACGGACCTCTTCGAGGCCGCGCGCGAGAAGGTCGCGAAATTCGTGGGCGCGCGGGAGACGCGGGAGCTCATCCTCACGCGGGGGACCACGGAGTCCCTGAACCTGCTCGCCTACTCGCTCGGCGAGGCCCTGTCGCCCGGGGACGAGGTCGTCGGCACCGTCATGGAGCACCACTCGAACCAGGTGCCCTGGCAGATGCTCAAACGGCGGCGCCGCACGGTCCTCAAGCACGTGGGCGTCGACGACGAGGGCTACCTCAAGATGGACGAGCTCGACAAGCTCGTGACGGACCGCACGAAGGTCGTTACCGTCACGCACGTGTCGAACGTCCTTGGCACCGTGAACCCGATCAAGGAGATCGCGAAGGTCGCGCACGACCACGGGGCCCTTTGCATTGTCGACGGCGCGCAGTCGACCCCGCACATGGCCGTCGACGTGAAGGCCCTCGGCTGCGACTTCTTCGCCTTCTCCGGCCACAAGATGTGCGGGCCCTCGGGGATCGGCGGGCTCTGGGGGCGTGCGGAGATCCTCGAGCGCATGGAGCCCTTCCTCGGCGGCGGCGACATGATCCGGGAGGTCCACCTCCAGGAGTCGAAGTGGAACGAGCTGCCCTACAAGTTCGAGGCGGGGACCCCGAACATCGCGGGCACCATCGGCCTCGGCGCCGCGGCCGACTACCTCAGCGCGGTCGGGATGGACTGGGTCGCGCGCCACGACGAGGAGCTCATCGCCTACGGGATGAAGAGGCTCCGCGAGCAGCCCGGCCTGCGGCTCCTCGGGCCCCAGGACCCGAAGCGGCACGCGGGGGTCCTCTCATTCTGGCTCGACTTCGCCCACCCACACGACATCGCGCAGGTGATGGACACGGAGGCCGTCTGCGTGCGCGCGGGCCACCACTGCGCGATGCCCGTGAACGAGCGCTTTGGCGTTCCGGCCACGACGCGCGCGTCCGTCTACCTCTACAACACGCAGGCCGACCTCGAGGCGATGGTGGGCGCGATCGAGAAGGTCCGGAGGCTGTTTTCAAGATGACGCTCGACATGTACCAGGAGAATGTCCTCGACCACCACGCGCACCCGCGGAACAAAGGGCGCATCGAGGGGGCCGACCTCAGCGCGCGCGAGCGCAACCCGCTCTGCGGCGACGAGATCGAGGTCTTCCTCGCCCTTAGCGCCGACGGGCGCATCGCGGACGCGAAGTTCGAGGGGCAGGGGTGCGCGATTTCCCAGGCCGCAATCTCGATGCTCACAGGGGAGGTCCGCGGAAAGTCGCTCGACGAGCTCGAGCACATGACCGGGGAGGACATCCGGGAACTCGTCGGGGTCCCGCTCTCGCCGGCCAGGCTCAAGTGCGCGCTCCTCTCGATCCAGGCGATGCACCGCGCGCTTGCCGACTACAAGCTGCGGCAGCTCGGCCACGTGCCGCAGGATGCCTCGGCGGAGGCCGCGGACCACGTGCACACGCCCTACTGCAGCCACTAGGAAGGGGGAAGGGCCCGCCCGCCGCCCCAGGCGGGCCCCGCGGCGCGCCGCCCTACTTCACCGTTACCTTCGTCCGCTTCTCGACGGGCGCCGGGTGCGCCTTCGGCACGTTGACCGTGAGCAGGCCGTTCTTGAGCTCCGCAGCGACGTCCTCGGGCTTCACTTCCTCGGGGAACTCAAAGGTGCGGCGCACGGTCGCGTAGTCGCGCTCGCGGGCGAGGTACCCGCGGCGCTTGGTCTCCTCCTTGACCTCGCGCTTCGCCTCGATCTCGATCGCGCGCTTCGAGACCTCGACGCTGATGTGCTCCTTCTCGAACCCCGGAAGTTCCGCGCACACCACGTACGCCTGCTCCCGATCCTCGAGGTCCGCTCGCGGGAAGAGGGGCTCGGCAAGGCGCGCGGGCGTGCCGGCGGCAAGCAGGTTGCTCGGCATCATGATGAGGCTCTCCATGTTGCGGCGCATGTCGTCGAAGTAGTGGTCGAGCTCGTGGAGCGTCTCGAAGGGGCTCCTCCAGTACATCTCGCCAAGCGCGGGGAACCGCGTGAGGGCGCCTCCCTGGAGGCGCGGCGCGCGGGCAGTCGGGGATTCTCTTTCGACAAGGTCTTTCCGTCTCTCTTCTCTCAAAGGCTTCTCCTGACCCACCATGGGGCAGGGCCGCCTTCTACGCCGGAGGCCTTCTGGTCTCCTCTAGCATGGTCGGGGCCGGGGGCACCGGTAAGGCCCCGGGCGTTGTGGCGCCGCGGCCCGTTCTTAAGGGGGGCCCGCCGCTCGGTTTGCCAGCGGGCGCAACCGTCCCGCGCCGGGCCCCCGCAAACCGCCCGCCTCTTGGCGTGGCGCAGCGCGGCCACAATCGGCTCACCGCCTCAAGCGCCGGCGCTTTTGCCTCACGCGCTGGTCGGCCGACCCTTCCACGGCGGGCCGGCGCGCCGAGTAGAACGTGTAGAGGGCAAAGGCCCCGAAGCCGCAACCGACGGCGAGGACCCCAAAGGTCTCGAAAGCCAGGGGCGGGTTGGGCGGCGGGGGACCCACGACCTGGGGTTCGTCCCCAACGCCGATCGTAACCGTCTTGTACGTCCAGTGGTCCGTCCCGAAGGTCTCGCTCCCGTTCCCGTTGGCCGTGTTCACGGCCACCCTGAAGGTCACGACCGTCCCGGTCTCGTTCGGGGCGACCCAAACGACCGACCAGGACCGCGCGCGAGAGCCGATCAGCGTGTGGGACGCCTGCAGGCCGTCGAGCTGGACGAGGCCCGCCATCTGTGGCGGGACCTCGAAATGCCCGGCCGAGGCCTCGATGAAGAACCCACCTTGGGAGCGGTTCGGCGCGGCGGGCACGTCCGTGAAGGTCACGTTGACCTGAATCGTGTAACTTGCCCCGGGGGCGTAACGGCCCGGCAGCCCGGTCACCGTGAAGCCCACGGCGTCCGAGGGGTCGGGTGCGTGGCAGTAGCAGCCGCGATCCTTCGCCTTCCAGACCCCGGCCGCGTTCGGCGAGGCTGGCAGGGCTGCGGCTGCAAGGAGGAAAGCAAGCGCCAGCACGGCGCCCACAAGAGCCGTGGCGCGGTACGGGGAGCCCACGGCCCCAGCCACGCGGCACGCCCTCATGCTCTTTTCTCCCCCCCCGGCCACGGCCGGGCACCGACCCGCCCGAGCCAAGCCTCAAATAACGCGGGGAAAATCGGCCGGACGGCGGAGGTCGCGGCGCGTGGTGAAGGAAGTGAGCACGCTCGCGGTCGAACGCCCGACGATCCTCGCGGAGAAGCGCCGCATGCAGCGGGAGCTCGGCCTCGAGGTCGAGCCCGAATTCGTAATGCCCAAAGGCAACAGCCGCGACCTCGCGCGCAAGACGGCGTGGCGAAAATTCGCCGACTGGCTGAAGGGCGCGCCGGAGTAGGCCGCCGCGAAAGAGCGGGCGCCCCTGCAAGGCCTCAAGGCAACCTTCAAGACGGCGCAGGGGCTCGCCCCCAACGGGCACGAGGAGAGCTAGGAAATGGCCGCTTCGCAGATGCAGGGGAACCTCGACTGGGTGAAGGTCTCGAGGAACCTCAAGCGCATCAAGTACAAGATCATCGTAATGAGCGGCAAGGGCGGCGTGGGCAAGACCACGGTCGCCGTGAACCTCGCCTTCTCGCTCTCCATGCGCTCGACGGACGTGGGGCTCCTCGACATCGACATCACGGGGCCCAACGTCCCGAAGATGCTCGGCTGCGAGGAGCACAAGATCACGACGCACGAGGGGCAGATGCAGCCCGTCGTTGTCCCCCCGCGGATCAAGGTCATGTCGATGGCGTTCCTCATCAACCGCGACCAGGCGGTCGTCTGGCGGGGCCCGATGAAGATGAAGGCGATCGCGCAGTTCATCAAGGACGTCGAATGGGGCGACCTCGACTTCCTGGTGATCGACCTGCCGCCGGGGTCCGGCGACGAGCCGCTGTCGATCTCCCAGCAGATCCCCGACGCCGACGGCGTGATCATCGTGACGACCCCGCAGGACGTCTCGCTCCTCGACGCCCAGAAGTCGATCAACTTCGCGCGGCAGCTCAACATCCCCATCATCGGGGTCGTCGAGAACATGTCGGGGCTCATCTGCCCGCACTGCAACGGGGAGGTCGAGATCTACAAGCGCGGCGGCGGCGAGCGGATCGCCAAGCAGTATGGCGTGCCCTACCTTGGCGCCGTGCCCTTTGACCCGTCGATCGTGAAGGACGGCGACGCGGGCGTGCCCTTCATCATGAACCACCGGGACTCGCCGGCGGCCAAGGCCTTCGAGCACGTCGTGTGCACGGCGCTCGACTTCGTGATCAAGCAGGGCGGGCACAAGGCGCGGGACTTCAACTACGAGGACGAGGCCCTTGAGATGCAGAGGCGCGGCGTCGTGTTCGCGCGGTTCATCAAGGAGGACAAGGACACGCCGAAGCAGGTCCTGTCGGTCCAGACGGACGCGGTCGCGGACGCGGGCCCCGTGAAGCGCAACATGAAGATCGGCGATGTCGTGGCGAAGTTCCCGAGGACGGTCCCCGTCTTCAAGAAATACGGCCTGGGGTGCGTGGGGTGCGCGGTGAACCAGTTCGAGAACATCGACCAGGGTGCGCGCGCGCACATGAAGGACGTGAATGCGCTCATGCGCGAACTCAACGAGACCGCCGCGGCCGAAGGCGTGAAGGCTTGAGCCGCGCGAGTCCCCCGCAACCTCAACCTTGAAGAGGCCGCCGCCCGATTTCGCCCCCGCGAGGGGGCCAGGGCATTCCGCGCTTTGACCCGTTTGGTGAGGAGGCCGACCTCCTCGTCATCGGCGCAGGCATCATCGGGATGGCCGCCGCGGCGCATGTGCAGCGCGAGAACCCCGACGCCAAGGTCGTGGTCGTCGACCGCGCGTCGGCCTGTGCGCAGGGGAACACCGCGCGCTCGGCCGCCCTCGTGCGCAACACGTTCACCTCCGAGACGAACCTATGGCTCACCGACAGCTCGATCGACTTCTACAAGCACCTGCGCGACGACCGGCGCGAGGAGGTCGGGCTCAAGCTCTACGGGTACCTCTGGCTCATGGACGCCGCCGGCCTCGAGAAGAACCGCGCGGCGATCGAGCGGATGAAGGCGCACAAGATCGAGGTCGAGCTCTTCGACCGCTCCGAGCTTGAGCGCATCCCCGGCCTGCGCTGCGACTTTGCCGGCGACGAGGAGGCGCAGGTGCTTCGCCTGCGCAACATCGACCACGGCCTTTTCGGCGCAAAGTGCGGCCAAATCGAGCCGGACCTGCTCACGCAAGTGTACGAGAGGGACTTCCTGAGGCTCGGCGGGGTCACGCTCTACGACACGGCGGTCGGCGAGATCCTCCTCGAGGCCCGCGGCGGCGCGATGGGGATCCCCGGCGAGCCGTTCCCGTGGCAGGACCCCCGGGTGGCGGGCGCGGCGACGGCGCGGGGCAGGATCCGCGCGAAAAAGACACTCGTCGCGACGGGCGCATGGGTCCGCCAACTCCTCGACCGGGCCGGGATCGACGCGCGCACGGAGCCGCGCAAGCGCCAGCTCTTCACGTTCAAGAGCCCGGCGATCAGCGAACTTATCCAGCACCGCTTCGCCGGCAAAGCGCAGCTCCCGGTGCTCATCTTCCCGCGCAACGGCATCTACCTGAAGCCCGACACTGCGGAGGACGCGGCGTGGATCGGCTGCTCCGACGAGCTCGGCCGGTCCTTCGGGGTCGAGGACGACCCCCAGCCCGAGGAGTCTTTCTGGGAGATGGGCGTCCACCAGGTGCTGCGCAAGTACCTGCCCCAATTCGACGGCCTGAAGCCGCACAACGCGTGGGCCGGCCACTACATCTACCACACGCCCGACCGCATCCCGGTCGTGTTTGAGGACCACGACTGCATCGTGGTGTCGGGGATGAGCGGCTCGGGGATCATGAAGGCCGACGCCCTCGGGCGCATCGCCGCCGCGGTCTTCGCCGGGAAAACGCACGCGGCACTCTACGGCGGCAGGTCCTTTGACGTGAGCCAGATCAGCGTGGCGAAGCGCAAGGTCGAGTACGAGCGGTTCGTGATCTGAGGGGCCGCTACTCAAGTAGCCCCGTAGGGCTCGGCGCGATCACGACGAGCACGACGAACTCCCCGTGCTTCCCCGCGCGAACGCCGTGCGCCTCGTTCGAGCCCACGACGACGAAGGCGCCCGGCTTCACGGGGCGCTCGCGCTTGCCGAGCGTGAAGAACCCCTCGCCACGGAACGCGTAGAGGAGGACGGAGGGCTTCACGCGGACCTCCTCCATCTCCTGGCCCGGCTTGAAGCAGAATGTGAGGACCCGGAGGTCGTCCGAGTCGTAGACCTTTTGCGCGTAGAACTCCTCGTCCCGGAACTCGATGAAGTCCTCGACGCGCGAGGGCTCGATGCCGGGCTTCCGCGCCATGGGTGGCCCTCCCTCAGACCCGCATCTTCACGACTCGAAGCCCTGGCGGCGCAGCTCCTCGATGTCCTTTGCGACCTCCGCGCCCGACCGGCGCAGCGCCTCGAGCTCCTGGGGGTGGAGCTTGAGCTCGACGACCCGCTCGACCCCCGCGCGGCCGAGAACGACGGGCACGCCGAGGTACACCCCGCTCATCCCGTACTCGCCGTCGAGGTACGCGCTGCAGGGGAGGATACGCTTGCGGTCCTTCGCGATCGCGTCGACCATCTCGGCGACTGCGGCCGAGGGCGCGTAGTACGCGGACCCTTTCTGCAGGAGCTTCACGATCTCCGCACCGCCGTCGCGCGTCCGCTTCACGAGCGCCTCGACCTTGTCCGCCGTGAGGACCTCCGCAAGGGGGCGGCCCGCCACCTGCGTGTAAGACGGCAGCGGCACCATCGAGTCGCCGTGGCCGCCGAGCACGAAGGCCGTGATGTCCTTCATCGATACGCCGGTCGCCTCGTGGATGAACGTGCGGTATCGCGCCGTGTCGAGGATCCCGGCCATCCCCACGAGCCGGCCCTTGGGGAACCCCGTGGTCTTGAGGGCCAGGTGCGCCATGACATCGAGCGGGTTCGTGACCATCACGACGACCGCGTTCGGCGCAAGGTCCCGGACCTTGCCGGCGACGTCCTTGATGATCTTCGCGTTGACGCCGAGCAGGTCCGAGCGCGACTGGCCGGGCTGGCGCGGCACGCCCGAGGTCACGACGACAATGTCGGACCCCTTGAGGAGGGAAAAGTCCGTCGACCCTGAAACCTTCGTGTCGAAGCCCTCGATCGGCCCCGACTCCCACATGTCCAGGGCCTTGCCTTCAGGCAGCCCCGGGATGATGTCGACCATCGAGACTTCGGCGGCAAGCTGCTTCTCGGCCAGGCGCTGGGCGAGCGTCGCGCCCACGTTGCCTGCGCCCACTACGGTGATTTTGGCGAGCATGCTCTCGGACCTGGAGGCCTCGATCGCCGCCGTTCGGGAAAAGCGTTGGGGTCTTACCCTTGAGGGGCGCAAAGGCGAAAAGCCTCATCTGCGCCCGACGGTTCGCCCCCCGGGGGGGCAAGCGCCTGGCCGACAGCTCGCAGGCCGAAGGCGCGCGGGAGAGCCTCGAATGGCTCTCGACCGAGAAGCTCCTCGAGCTTGTCGCCCACGACATCAACAACATGTGCCACGGCGCGCTCTCCTACATCGACCTCGCGCTCGACCCGAAGCTCCCGCCGGAGGCGCGCCAGAAGTTCCTCCTTACCGCCAAACAGCTCACGCACCGCGCCTCGCGTTTCACGCCCCACCTTCGCCAGCTCACGGAACTGCGCGTAACCAAGGTTGCGGGCGTGCCCGCCGAGCCCGTCAAGAAAGCCGCGGCAGACGCCCGGGCGAAGGCGGGCGAGCTCCACTTCGGCTCCGCGTTCGACCTCGAGCTTTCCGGCGAGGCGCTCGGCGCACGCCCGGTCGGCGGCAAGTTCTTCACATCGGCGCTCGCGCACCTCTTCGACAACGCCCTGCGCAACGGGCGGCCCGGCGAGCCCGTCAAGGTCCGCCTCGAGGCAGCGCGCCACGGCGCCGCGCTGCGGATCCGGGTGAGCGACAACGGGCGCGGCTTCCAGCACGGCGCCGACGTCCACGCGGGCCGGCGCTTCCAGACCCCGGGGTCCGTGTCGGGCGCGGGGCTCGGGCTCGCGTTCGTGCGGCTGCTCGCCGAGCGGGCCGGGGGTTCTTTTGTCGTGGAGAAGGCCCCGCCGGGGGCCGCCGCGGGCGCCGCGGTCGTCCTTGAACTTCCCGAGGCCGCCTTGCAGTGACCAAAGGTTATTCTCCGCCGGGGCCGATCGCGCGGGCGGTCGCCATGGACTTCCGCCTCAGCGACGAGGAGCAACTCTTCCAGCGCACGGTGAACGAGTTTGCCATGCGGGTCCTCGCGCCGCGCGCCCGCGAGGTCGACGAGAAAGAGGAGATCCCCGTCGAAGTGCTGAAGGAGATGGGGGCAATGGGGCTTTTGGGCATCACGATCCCGAAGGCCTACCAAGGCCCCGGGGGGACCGTGACCCAGGCGGCCCTTGCGGCGATTGAAATCGGCCGCGGGGACGTCTCGATGGCCACGGCCGTCTATTACCTCCTTTGCGCCGGCTGGTCGGCCGTGCTTGCCAAATACGGGACGGAGGAGTGCAAGACCCTCGTGCTCCCGCGAGTGGCGACCGGCGAGTGGTTCCTCGGGATTGCCACGACCGAAGCGGGCGGGGGCTCGGACCTCTCGAACATCCAGACGACCGCGCGCGTGGAGCAAGACCGCGTGGTCATCCGGGGCGAGAAGATGTTCATCTCCGGCGGCCTCGAGGCGCAGAAGCGCGGAGGCGGCCACCTCGTCCTCGCAAAACTCGACGAGTCGAAGGGCACCCGCGGGATGGCGTTCGTCTATGTCCCGATGGACGCGAGGGGGGTGAGCGCCTCGAAGTTCCAGAACATGGGGCGCATGGGGATCTCGACGTGCACCGTCGTCTACGACGATGTCGAGGTGCCGAGGAGCTTCGTCCTCGGCGAGCCCCTGAAGGGTTTCAACTACGCGATGGACGGCTTCTCCGTGGCGCGCATCCTCGTCTCGGCCGCCTGCATCGGCGCCGGCGAGCGCGGGATCGACATCGCCGTCGAGTACCTGCGCCAGCGCAGGGCCTTCGGCCAGCCGCTTGGCAAGTGGGAGGGCGTCCAGTTCGAGCTTGCCGACCTCTACGCGCGGCTCGACCAGGCCAAGCTCGAGGTCCTCAAGGCCGCGTGGATGCAGGACGAGAAGGCGAAGGGGAACCCGGTTGACGAGTCCGAGCTCTCGCGCACGGTCGCGATCGGCAAGCTCGTCGCGCCGCCCGTCGCCCTCGACATCTACCGCGCGGTCATGCAGTGGTACGGCGCGGCCGGCTACACGCGCGACTACGAGATCGAGATGGGGCTGCGCGGCGTCCTGTCGTACAACGTGGGCGCGGAGGGCGCGCTCCACATCATGCGGATTATCCTCGGCCGTGAGCTCCTCGGGCGCGACTTCGTGCCCTACAAGTGAGGCGGCCCCTCACTCATCGACCGCGGACCAGCCGGCGCCCGCGTCCTTGAAGACCGTGCCGAACCGCTCGGCCTCGCGCTTGAAAAGCGGGATGAGCTGCCCGTGGGTCTTCTGGAGGCGCTCGAATTTCGCGGTCCATTCGGAGAGGTCCTCCACGTTGATGCGCGTGCCCTTCGGCACCACGTTCTTCTTGAGGTCGTTCATGAAAAGGCCGAGCATCCGCCCGTGCGTCTTCACGCGCTTGCGCAAGTTCTCGTCAAAGGAGAACCCCATCGCCTTCCAGGTGAGCGCGAAGTAGTCCCACTGCTGGGCCTCGAGCGTCATCTCGCGCGTCATCTGCATGAGCCAAGTCACGGCCTCCGACGGTTCCACGACGGCGCCCTCGTCCGTGGAGCCCGCCGCGGTCGAAGAACTCTTCGGTGCGCGCGCGCCGCGGGTCGCGCTGCGTTTCGGCCGCTGGCCCGAAGGGCGATGCGCGGGGCCGGAACAACCCCTTTATACCATCATCCGGTTGCCGCGGCGGCCGTAAAGGAGGCGCCTCCGTGGCGAAGATTCTCGTCCTCATCAAGCAGGTCGTCGATGTCGCGCAGGTCCGTTTCGACGGCGGCAAGGCGCCGAATTTCGCCCAGATCCCCGCCAAGATGTCCGACGCGGACAAGAACGCCCTGGAGGCCGCGGTCCGCCTCAAGGAGAAAGCGCCGGGCAGCGAGGTCGTTGTGCTCACGTTGGGGGGCGCGAAGGTCGGCGAGACCGTGAACGAGGCGCTCGCGATCGGTGGCGACCGCGCCTTCATCGTCGCGCAGCCCCACGATTCGCTGGACGCCCTTGCGACCTCCGAGCTCCTCGCGGCGGCCGCCCGCAAGATCGGGGGGGTCGACCTCGTCCTTTGCGGCGAGGCCTCGACTGACGCCTACCAGGGGCAGATCGGCCCCCGGGTCGCCGAGCTCCTCCAGATTCCCCAGATCACGTTTGTCAAGACCCTTGAGATCCAGGACAAGGCCGTCGTGGCAACGCGCGAGCTTGGCGAGAAGGTCGTCAAGGTGAAGGCCGCGCTGCCGGTGCTCGTGGCGCTCGTGAAGGACGCCAACCAGCCGCGCTTGCCGAACCTGATGGCGATCATGGGCTCGAAGAAGAAGCCCCAAACGACCTGGAAGCCCGTGGACCTCGGGTTTGCCGACGGCTCGCTTGCGCCGGACAAGATGGCCGTGGCGGCCGTCGAGATCCGGCCGCAGACCATGGCGCGCCGGATGGTCGTGCTCAAGGACAAGCCCCTCGAGGAGGCCGCGCAGGTCGTGGTCGAGGAGCTTGTCAAGAAGGGCGTCCTTCGAGGGGGGCACTGATCCGGATGTCCGCGGTCCTCACTTTTTCGGAAAACGAGCGCGTCGCGCTTGAACTCCTTACACCCGCGGCCGCGCTTGCCGCGGCGCTCCAAGGTCGCGTGGTCGCCGCCGCTGTGGGCACCGCGCCCGTGGGGGACCTTGACCACCACGGCGCGGCTGAGGTGCTCCACCTCAAAGGCTCGGGCCTCGAGAGCTTCACGGCGGAGCGGTTTGCGGAGGCCCTTGCCGCCGCCTGCGCGGACGTGAAGCCAAGGGTCGTCCTCCTTGGGGCCACGCGCGACGGCCGGGACCTCGCGGGGCGGCTCGCAGCCCGCCTCAAAGCCGGCGCGGTATCCGAGGCGCAGAAGATCGAGGTCCTGCCGGGCGGCGAGATCGGGGCCGAACGGACCTTCCTCTCCGGCAACGCCGTCCAAGTCGTCCGGTCTCGGGCCGCCACGGTCGTCATCACGGTGCCCCCCCGCGCACACGCGGCGCCTGCAAGGGCGGGCGCGGCAAGCCCCGTGCGGGAGCTTCCTGTTACCCCGGCCTCGCGGGTCCCCGAGGTCGTGGAGGTCACGGAAAAGAGCAAAGGCGGCATCCGCATCGAGGACGCCCCCTTCATCATCTCCGCGGGCCGAGGGTTCAAGAAGAAGGAGGACCTCGCGCTTATCGAGGACCTCGCCAAGGCGCTTGGCGCCGAAGTCGGCTGCTCCCGGCCGCTTGCCACGGACCTCGCGTGGATGACCGAAGACCACTGGGTCGGGCTCTCCGGCCACAAGGTGCGCCCCAAGGTCTACGTGACCCTTGGCATCTCAGGGCAGATCCAGCACATCGCGGGGATCCGCGACTCCGAGACGATCATTTCGGTAAACTCCGACGCGAACGCGCCGATCTTCAAGGCGTGCGACATCGGCGTGGTCGCCGACCTCTACAAGTTCATCCCGGCGCTGAAGGCCGTGGCGGCCAAGCACCAGAGGTAGGCGAGTCGCGGCCGCTAGCCGGGTGCTTCAAGCCACCCGCGTGCTTCGGCAATGAGCGCCATGGCCGCTTCCCACGACCCCCGCACGACTTCCTCCCGCGCGGCGGCCCAAAGGGCTTGGGCCTCCGTCGTACCGTCGCGCTCGCCCGACGAGCCGATCGAGCGCCGCAAGTCCGCGAGCGCCTGCTCGACCTCACCGGCCGTGACCGACCCCGTGCGCGGGCCCGCGGGCTGCGTGAGGCTGACGCTAAGGCCGCCGATCGCGTGGAGCGCCGCGAGGTAGTCCCCTGAATCGGCCCACTGCCGCGCCCTTGAAAGCGCGTGGGCGACCTCGCGCATCTGCGGGCTGTCGGCCCCGACCGTGATCGACTTCGAAAGCGTGGCGAAGTGGTGGTGGAACGCCTCTTTGCCGACCGGGTACCCGCGGGCGGCGCCCCGCTCGGGCTTCTTGGCCATCGTCCGTCTCCCTCAGCTCACCTTCCCCGCGCGGGGGGTCTTGAAGCTGAGGGGGCAAGAATCGACATTGAAAGTGAGGCGTATGGTTTCCCATATCGCGAAGGGCGCGCCCCCTGCGAAGGAGCCGCTACCCGAAGCGGTACTTCACGCCGAAGCTCCCCCTCGGCATCGTCCATGCAACGGCTCCCTGGTCGCAAAGGACATCGCAAGTCCCGCACTCGACGCACCCTTCGTAGTTGAAGTGCATCACCTGGCGGTCCGCCTCGTCGGCCTTGTAGCACTGGGTCGGGCAACCGTACTGGCACATCTGGTGCGGGCAACGGCGGCAGATGTTCGTGTCGACGACGATGTGCGGCCGGTTCTGGTCGATGTTGAACTCCGTCTCGCCGACGCGCTCCATGATCTCCACGGGCTGGCCCTTGACCGGCACGGCGCTCATGCGTGGCCGCCCCCTGCATCCGCCCCATGCGGGTGGGCTGGCGCCGCGCGAGCCTGCGCCTCGTCGGCCTTCTCTTCCACCGCGCGCATCGCGCGCTCGCCCTCGTCCTTCTTCATGTCATGGTAGAGGACGCGGAGCATCCGGCGGCGCCGCCTTGTCACGAGCTCTTTGGTGAGCATCGGGCCGAGGATCGGGATCCTCGCGATCGACGCCGGGACAAGCTCGGAGAGCGCGGCTTTCGCCCCGTCGGCCATGAGCTGCGGCGCCAGGCCCGAGCCGAGGATCGTGAGGCCGATGCTCTCCCCGAAGGTCTTCTTCGGCTGGCCGGTGGGCCACACGATCTTCGAGAAGACGGACTCGATGAGCCTCGGGTAGTCGTAGAAGAGCCGCGGGTTGCCCGTGATCTGGTCGATGTTGCGGAATTGCGCGAGGTCTTGGAGGACGAACGAGTTCCAGAGCCGCCGCTCGTACGAGGAGAGCGCGGCCGCCGAGAAGTTCTTGCCCGCGCGCCACGCGTCGGCAAAGGTCGCGCCGGCAAGCAGCCCCGACTTGATCGCGTAGTTCATCCCCTCGATGTTGAGCCCCGTGGAGAGCAGCATCTGCGCCGTGTCGCCGCCCACGAGCAGGCGGTCGTCAAAGAGTTCGGGCATCCAGTTGATCCCGCCAATCGGCGCCCAGTGCGTCGCGTACTCGACCTCCTCGCCGCCCCGGACGAAGGGCTGGATGTAGGGGTGGCGGATGTACTGGTCGAGCGCGTCGCGGAAGTAGAAGTCGCGCCGCCACGCCGACTCCATCGCGAGCATGACGCCAAGGGAGATCGTGTCCTTGTTGCTGTACATGAAGCCCCCCGCGCGGATCCCCTTCGGCAGGAACCCGAGGACCATCTCGTTGGCTACACCGTCGCCCGGCATGAGGTTGAAGCGCTCCTCGATGGCCTTCTCGTCGAGCTGGATGATGACTTTCGCGCCCCACTCCTGCTGGGCCATCTTGTACTTGCGAGAGCCTTTCTTGAGCGCCCGCTGCTCCTTCGAGACGAGCGGCGTCTCATCAAGGAGGCGCGAGTTTGCCCCGTCGCAGAGCAGGTAGGCCTCGAACTGGAGCTCCTCGCCCCCTTGGAGGATCCCGACCACGTGGCCGTGGGCGTCGTACGTGAACCCCTCGACGAGCACGCCCTCGATGATGTTCACGTCCGGCACCGCGCGCGCCTGGGCAAGCTCCGTGACTTTCGAGGCGAGCCACTTGTCCACGCGGGCGCGCAGGACCGAGAACCCGGCAAAGGGCGGCTTGCGCCAATCCGTGTTCTTGAACTCGACCGTGAACCCCGACTTGTCCGTAAGCAGCGAGATGCGCTTCGACGTGATCGGCCGCTCGAAGGGCATTTCCTCCCAAAAGCGCGGGATGACCTCCTCGAGGTCGCGGCCCCATAGGATCCCGCCCGAGACATTCTTCGAGCCGACGGGACTCCCCCTCTCGAGGACCGTGACGGGGATGCCCTCGGAGACGAGTTTCAAGGCCGCCGAAAGGCCGCACATCCCGCCGCCGATGATGCACACGCCGGGCATCTTCTCGGGCACGCTTCGGCCTCCAAAAGGGACACGGCGGTGCGCCAGGAAAATGGCTGGCCAGCGTCTGGATCGGGAGCGGCCTATATGAAATCTGGTGAGGCGGCGAATCGTGCCGTCCATGCGCAAGCGAAGCAAGGCCCCAAGTAGGTCGATGACGGCTTGAAACGCCCGTGATGTCCGCGCGCGCCGTCGGGGCCGGCCTCCTGCTCGAAGTGCGCCCACTCCCCATGGCGGCGGCCGTCCTCACGGTGCTGTTCGGGGTCGGCTGGGCGCGGGGCGACCTGCGCACCCTGCCACCATCGACCGGCCCGCTCGTCGCGAGCGTGTTCTTCGGCCTCTACACCGCACACCTGATGGACACGTACGTGGACGCATCCTTGCGCGGCGATGCGACGCCGGCGAGCTACCCGTGGTACTTTCGAGATTCCACCGCGCTCATCCCGAAGGCGAGCTACCCCCCGCTTGTCGCCGCAAGCGCCGCGCTCTGCGCGCTCCTCGCGATCCCCGCGGCACTCACGGCAGGCCCCGCGGTTGCGATCCTCCTCGGGGCCGCCCTTGCGCTCGCGCTCACCTACGCGCCTCTTCTCGACCGCCACATGCTCGGCGTCTCCCTCGGGTACCCTGCAGGCGTCGCGGCGGTCCTCTCGGCCGCGTACCTCGCGGCCGGCGGCCTTCCCGACCTCCCCTTCCTTCTCCTCACCGCCTCGCTCGTTGTCGCCCTTGCCGGCACCAAGGTCCGCTCCGACGTGATCGACCTTGACGAGGACCGGCGTGGAGAGAAGCGCACGGTCGCCGTGGCGCTCGGGCCGGTGCGGGCCGTGCGGCTCGGCTACGGCCTCGCCTTGGCTGGCCTTGCCGGGGCCGCGCTCGTCCCGCTCGCCTTCCCGGTGAACCCCGCACTCGCCGTACCCCCGGTGGCAAGCGCGATTGCCGTCCTGGCCACCGCGAGGCGCGAGCCGCTCAGGTCGTCCTTCGCGATGGCTCTCTCGCTCCTCGGCCTTCTTGCCGCCGATGTGGCGATCCTCGCGGCCTTTCCTCGCCCGCTCCCCGTTTAGTGCCTGAGGGCCGCCCGCTCCGCCTTCTCCTTCCGGAGGCGCTCGAAGAGCTTGCCGATCGGGTCGAAGTACTCGTCGGCCACGCGCTCCTTGAGCGGGATGATCGCGTTGTCCGTGATGTGGATGTTCTCGGGGCAGACTTCCGTGCAGCACTTCGTGATGTTGCAGTATCCGATCCCGCCCGCCTCGCGGATCAGGGCCCTGCGGTCCTCGACATCGAGCGGGTGCATCTCGAGGTAGGCGAGCTTCACGAAGAAGGCGGGCCCCGCAAAGTGCGCCTTCTGCTCGTGGTTCCGGATCACGTGGCACACGTCCTGGCACAGGAAGCACTGGATGCACTTCCGGAACTCCTGCCCGCGGTCGATGTCCTTCTGCCACATCCGGAACGTCCCGTCCTTCTCCGGCGCCTTCGGGCGGAAGGGCGGGATCTTCCGGTCGACCTCGTAGTTCCAGGAAACGTCCGTGACGAGGTCCTTCTTCAGGGGGAAGGCCTTCATGGGCTCGACGGTGACCGGCCGGTCGAGCGGCAGGCTCGACATCCGCGTCATGCACATGAGCTTGGGCCTGCCATTGACCTCCGCGCTGCACGAGCCGCACTTGCCCGCCTTGCAGTTCCAGCGCACCGCGAGGTCGCCGGCCTGCTCGGCCTGGATCTTGAGGACGGCGTCGAGCACGACCATCCCGGGGTCGAGGTCCACGTCGAATTCCCGCAGTTCGCCGGCAACAGGCGTGCCGCGCCATATGCGGAATTTCGCGCTACCCGGGAGCGCCCCCTCCTCCACGCTACTTCCCCCCGATGAGCGCCTTGAGGTCCGCGGGCATGGCGGGCAGGGGCTCTCGGCGCACGACCGGCCCCTCCGGCCCCCTCGTGATCACATGGTTGAACGCGGAGAACTCGGGTCGCGTCTCGGGGAAGTCCTCCCGCGTGTGGCCGCCGCGGCTCTCCTCGCGGGCAAGAGCTGCGCGCGCGCAGGCCTCGGACACCGTGAGCATGGAATCCAGGTCAAGCGCCAAGTGCCACCCGGGGTTGAAGACGCGGTTGCCGGCCGCCTTCACGCGAGCGGCGCGCGCCTTGAGCTTCTCGAGTTCCGCGACCCCCTTCTCGAGTTCGGGGCGGCTGCGGATGATCCCGACTTGCGCCTCCATCACGCTCTGGAGCGCCTTGTGCACCTCGAAGGGGCTCTCACCCTCTTCACGGTCGAGCGGCGCCCCCATCGCTTGCACGAACCCCTCAAGCTGGGCCTCGTCAAGCTCGGGCATCGCGCCCACCGCCTTGGCCGCCAGCGCGGCGAACCGTCCGGCGCGCCTGCCGAAGACGAGCAAGTCGGAAAGGGAATTCCCCCCGAGGCGGTTCGCCCCATGGAGGCCCGCGGCCGACTCGCCGGCGGCGTAGAGGCCGGAGACCGTCGCCTCCGCCGTGTCGGCGTCGACGCGGATCCCCCCCATCACGTAGTGGCAGGTGGGACCCACTTCCATGGGCTCCTTCGTGATGTCGACGCCGGCGAGCTCCTTGAACTGGTGGTACATCGAGGGCAGCTTCCGCTGGATCTCCTCGGGCGTGCGCTGCGATGCGACGTCCAGGAACACGCCCCCGTGGGGGCTGCCCCGGCCCTCCTTGACCTCCTTGTTGATCGCCTTGGCAACGACATCGCGCGTGAGCAGTTCGGGCGGGCGCCTCGCGGTTACGTCCTTCAGCTTGCCCGCCTGGTTGAGCTCCGTTTCGTGCAGCCATTTGCGGGTCTCCTCTTCGGATTCCGCGTACTCGCCTTTGTTCATTTCCGGGACGTAGCGGAACATGAAGCGCTCGCCCTTGTTGTTCTTGAGGACCCCGCCTTCCCCCCGCACCCCCTCGGTGATCAGGAGCCCGCGGACAGAAGGGGGCCAGACCATCCCCGTCGGGTGGAACTGGACGAACTCCATGTCGAGGAGGTCAGCCCCCGCCTGGTACGCCATCGAGTGGCCGTCGCCCGTGTACTCCCAAGAGTTGCTCGTGATGCGCCACGCCTTGCCGATCCCGCCGGTCGCAAGGACCGTGGACTTCGCGCGGAACACGACGGGCCTTCCCGACTCGCGCCAGTAGCCGACGGCGCCCACGACCCTGCCGCCCGAGGTCAGCAAGCGGTAGATCGTGCACTCCATGAAGACGGAGGCCCCCGTGTGGATCACGCGGTCCTGGAGCGTGCGGATCATCTCGAGGCCCGTGCGGTCCCCGACGTGGGCGAGCCGCGGGTACGTGTGGCCGCCAAAATTGCGCTGGAGGATCCGCCCGTCCGGCGTGCGGTCGAAGAGCGCGCCCCACGACTCGAGCTCGCGCACACACTCGCCGGACTCCTGCGCGTGGAGCTGCGCCATCCGCCAGTTGTTCAGCATCTTGCCGCCGCGCATCGTGTCGCGGAAGTGGACCTGCCAGTTGTCCTTGGGCTCGACATTGCCAAGGGCGGCGGCCACGCCGCCTGCCGCCATCACCGTGTGGG
>Ga0209640_10001140_pt1 | contig 22087 bp, 16 predicted proteins | sample RifCSP10_1_FD_184018 | JGI IMG/M metagenome (GOLD analysis project Ga0209640, IMG submission 184018) | Soil microbial communities from Rifle, Colorado - Rifle CSP2_sed 10_1 (SPAdes) (version 2) | ecosystem: Environmental > Terrestrial > Deep subsurface > Rock core/Sediment | place: Rifle...
GCCGCCGTCGCGACCGCAGCCTCGATCGCGGAAGCATCGAGCACCTTTCCCTCGAGCGCGGCTTCGGTCCGCGGCGCGCGCACGGGAGTCGGCGCCACTGCGCCGAACGCAACCCGCACGTCGCGCAGGCCCTTGTCCTCCCGCACCCCGCCCAAACCAATCGAGACGCCGGAGATGTCGAGCGCGGGGCGAGTGCCGAGCTTGAAGAACTCGCCGTAAAAGCGAGCCGGCGGCAACGCGAGGTCGATCGCCACCACAAGCTCAAAGGGCGTGCGCGTCGTTTTTCCGGGTCCGGCGAAAAACTGCGCGACCGGAACCGTGCGCATGGCGAGTGCGCCGTTCGGCTTGCTCGCGAGAACGACGCGCGCATCGAGCACGAGCAGCGGCACCAGCATATCGCCGGCGGGCGATGCGTTGCACAGATTGCCGCCGATCGTGGCCGCATTGCGGATCTGGTCGCTCGCGAAGTGATCGCACGCCTGCCACAGGATGCCGAAGCGTTCCCGGACGAGCGCGCTTTCCATCAAATCGGTGACGGTAGTGAGCGCGCCGATACGCACCATCCCGCCCGCCTGCTCGATCCCGCTCATCCCTGGAATGCGCCGGATGTTCATCAGCACCGGCTGGAATGCCGCCCGTCCGGCCTGGGTCTGCGGCATCAGGTCTGTGCCGCCGGCGAGAATGGTCACGTTCCCAGCGCGCAGGATCTCCGCGGCCTCCTCGAGCGACCGCGGCGCGACGTACGAAATGGGGTCAGAGTAAGATTTTTCGTTTTCCATAGATCGTTGCGTCAAAATAATCTTACTCTGACCCCAATTCAGAACCTGACCGGCTCACGGTAGCGGCCGTACACCGACGCGAGCTCGTTCGTCACCTCGCCCACCGTCGCGTAGGCTTGCATCGCCTGGACCACGGCCGGCATGACGTTCGCGCCTTCCTCCGCTGCCCCGCGCAGGCGCGCCAGCGCTTCGGCGACTCGTTTCGCGTCGCGCTCCGCGCGTGCCGCGGTCAGGCTCTCGATCTGACGGCGCGCGTCGTCCTCGTGATACGGGTGCATCTGCACGTCGAGCTCGTCGGCCTGCTCGACGCGGTAGCGGTTGACGCCGACTTTGGGGAATTCGCCCGATTCGATCGCGCGCTGCATGCGGTAGGCCTGCGCCGAGACCCGGGCCTGAACGGCCCCCTCGGCGACCAGCTTCACGATGCCCCCTTCGGCATCCACCTCGCTCATGACCTGCTCCATCTTCTGGCGCATCTGGTTGGTGAGCGTCTCGACGTACCACGAGCCGCCGAGGGGATCCACGGTGTCGGCGAGCCCCATCTCCTCGATCAGCAGTTGCATGGTCCGCAAGGAGATGCGCTGCGCGTATTCGGTCGGGATGGTGTAGGCCTCGTCGTAGCAGCAAAGCGCCGTCGTCTGCGCCCCGGCGAGCGCCGCGATGAGCGCGTAGTACGCGCCGCGCACGATATTCACCTCCGGCTGCTCGAAGGTGAGGCCCCCGCCCCCGCCGCCCGCGATCATGCGCAGCCAGCCCGATTCCGGCTTCGTCGCGCCGTAGTGTTCCCGGACGATCTTCGCCCAAAGACCGCGCCCGGCGCGGTACTTGCACACCTGCTCGAAGATGTTGCCGAAGACGTTGAAGTTGAACGACAGCCGCCCGGCGAATTCGTCCACGCCGAGACCGCGCGCAATCACCTCGTCGGCGTACGCCTTGGCAATGCAGAAGGCGTAGGCCATTTCCTGCACCGGGTCGGCGCCCGATTCGCGGATGTGGTAGCCGCACACCGACACCGGGCTGTATTTCGGGGCATGCGCGGCGCAGTACTCGATCGTGTCCCCGACCAGTTTCACCGAGGGCTCGACCGGGTAGACCCAGGTGCCGCGGCCGATGAATTCCTTGAGGATATCGTTCTGCGCGGTCCCGCGGAGTTTCTTCAGGTCGTAGCCGCGCTTTTCCGCCATCGCGAGGTACATCGCGATCAGTTGCGGCGCGGCGCCGTTCACGGTGAGCGACACCGTGATCTTGTCGAGGTCGATGCCTTCGAACGCGATCTCGAAGTCGCGCAGCGTGTCCACCGCCATGCCGACGCGCCCGACTTCGCCCGCCGCGAGCGGATCGTCGGAATCCAGCCCGCACTGCGTCGGCAGGTCGAACGCCACGTTGAGGCCGGTCTGGCCGTTTGCGATCAGGTATTTGAAGCGCTTGTTGGTCTCCAGCGGATTGCCGAAGCCGGTGTACTGGCGCATCGTGTAGGGCCGGTGCCGGTACATGAGCGGATGGATGCCGCGCACGAACGGGTATTCGCCGGGTGCGCCGATGAAACCGTAGCCGCCCGAGCGCTCGACATCGTCCATCGAATACAGCGGCTGGATCTCGATCCCCGACTCGTTCACCACCGGCCGCACGCCGGAACGCAGTCTGTCGTTCATTGCACGTTCGCCTTCACGAATTGGACGATGTCGTCGAGCCGCGAACTCGACGGAAAGATGCCGCGAAACCCGAGTTCCCGCAGCCGCGCGTGGTCCTGCTTCGGCAGGTTTCCGCCGATGACCCACAGCTTGTCGCTCAATCCCGCCTGCTCAAGGAGCGGCTTCAGCTTCTCGCAGAACGGCACGTGCGAGCCTGCCATCGAGGACAGCGCGATCACGTCGGCGTCCTCGTCGTGCGCGACGCGCGCCACCGCTTCCGGGGTTTGCCGCAAACCGGTGTAGATCACTTCGCAGCCGGCATCCATCAGCGCGCGCGCCACCACCTTTGCGCCCTGGTCGTGGCCATCCAGACCAGGCTTCGCAAGCACGACTTTGATTGGCCGGTTGGGGACAGACCACGTTTTCTCGGAAACCGTGGTCTGTCCCCGGTTTTCGGTTTCAGGTTTCATGAGGAAAGTTCCTTGGCGATGATGAGCTTGAGGATCTCGCTCGTGCCGCCGCCGATCAGGGTGAAGCGCACGTCGCGCAGGTAGCGCTGCACCGGATACTCCATCGCGTAGCCGTAGGAGGCGAATACCCGTGCGGCCTGATCGCAGACCTGGGCCGCGGTTTCGCTTGCGAAGAGCTTTGCCATCGCCGCCTCCTTGTGGTGCGGCTTGCCCGCGTCGCGCAGCCACGCCGCGCGGTACACGAGCTGCGTCGCGGCCTCGAGGCCGGTCGCCATTTCGGCAAGCTTCATCTGGATCGCCTGGTAGCGGTTGATCGGCTTGCCGAACTGGCTGCGCTCGGCGGCGTAGCGCACCGACGCGGCGAGCGCGGCGTGGGCTACGCCGAGCGCCATCGCGCCCGTGATGATCCGGATCTCCGCGAGCGTCTTCCTCAGGTGCCCCTCGCCGTCGCCTTCCTCCTTGGACAGGCGGTGGCTGTCCGGGACGAAGCACTCGCTGAAGGAAAGCTCCGAGGTCGGCAGCGCCCAGACGCCCATCTTCTCGATCGCGCGGCCGATTTCCAGCCCCTTGAACGAGCGCTCGACGAGAAAAATCGTGAGTTTTTTCTCCGCGCCCGCCTTGGCGAAGACGGTGAAGAAATCGGCCACCGGCGCCGAGGTGACCCAGGTCTTCTGCCCGTTCAGCACGTAGCCGCCCTCGACCTTCCTCGCGTACGTGGCGATTCCCTCGAGATCGCTGCCCGCGTTCGGCTCGGTCATGCAGATGGCGCCGATTCGTTCGCCTTGCAGGGCGGGCTTGAAAAGGCGATCCAGGATGTCGGCGTTGCCGAGCATGTGCAGGAACTTCGTCCCCATGAGCGACTGCATCGCCGCGCAGCCGGCGAGCGACATCGAGCCGCGGGCGATTTCCTCCAGCGCGAGGCAAAACTCGGACAATCCGCTGTCGCTGCCGCCGACTTCCTCCGGATAACGCATCGCGAACAGTCCCAGCCGCGCCAACTCGGCGAAGAGCGCCTTCGGAAACGCATGCGAAGCGTCGAGCGCCGCCGCCTGCGGAGCGATGCGCTCGTCGGTGAAGCGCGCGAACGCGTCGCGCACCTGGCGCTGCTCGGCGGTTAGTTCGAAGTCCATGCGATCGCCAGGTGATGTGCGGGCTCTCCCCTCCTCATCGAGGAGGGGTGCCGCCGGAGGCGGCGGGGTGGTGAGGAGTGCCGCAAAGCGGCGGGGTGGTGAGGGAGCGCACCTCCTCCTTGAGAATCTTGCCGAGTGCGCTGCGCGGCAATAGCGCGAGGAATTTCACTTCGCGCGGATGCTTGTAGCGCGCAATGCGTCCCTGGAACAGCGCCATCACTTCCGCTTCCGTGATCCGCGCGCCGGGCTTGGGCACGACCGCCGCGACCACGGCTTCGCCCCAGCGCTCGTCCGGGCGTCCCACCACGCATGCCTCCTGGATCGCCTGCGATTCAAGCAGGATGTTCTCCAGCTCCGCGGGATAGATGTTCTCGCCACCCGAGATGATCATGTCCTTCTTGCGCGACACCACGTAGAGGTGCCCTTCGGCGTCGAAGTGGCCGATATCGCCCGAGCGGTACCAGCCGCCTTTGAGCGCCTGCGCGCCCTGCTCGCGCGCGTTCCAGTAACCGGCGCAGACGTTCGGCCCGCGCACCACGATCTCACCGTCGCGTTCGGCGGGAAGTTCGTGCCCTTCGGCGTCGAGCACCTTGACCTCGCAGTGCAGCGCCGCCACGCCCGCCGAACCTGCCTTGCGCTCGGCGTCCTCGGCGCGCACGTAGCTCGCGATCGGGCAGGTCTCGGTCGAGCCGTACACCTGCACCAGCGGCACGCCGCGCGCGTTGACCTTGCGCACGAACGCCGCCGAAACGATGGTCGAGCCGGTGGTGATCATGCGCAGGCTGGAGAGGTCCGCGCTCGTCCAGCGCGGGCTCTCCATCATCGCCATGAGCTGCGCCGGCACCAGCACCGCGAGCGTGATGCGCTCGCGCTCGATCGCGTCGAACGTCGCCTGGATGTCGAATTTCGGGTGAAGCGAGACGGTTGCGCCCGTGTGGAGCGCGGGCGTGGTCTGGATGTTCAGGCCGCCGACATGAAACAGAGGCAGCGTCGTAAGCACGCGGTCGGCGCTCGTCAGGTCATGCATGTGGGCGCTGTTCACCGCGTTCCAGAACAGCGCGCGCTGCGTGAGAACGACGCCCTTCGGCGCACCGGTCGATCCGGAGGTGTAGCAAAGCAGCAGCGGCGAATCCTCTTCGCCCTCGCGCCTCGCGTCCGCACCTGCAGACCGCGACAAATCGTCCCAGGCGAGCCAGCCGGAAGGCGCGGCGCCCAGTGCCACGACGCGCGTCGCGCCGGGGCCCGGCTGGATGGCGCGCACGTGCTCGACGAACGCGGGTTCGACAAACAGCGCGCGGGGCGGGCAATCGGCAAGCATGCGTGCGTGCTCGGGCGCGGCGAGCCGCCAGTTGAGCGGGGCGAGCATCGCCCCCAGCCGCGCGCAGGCGAACAGTATCGCCAGCATCTCCGGGTTGTTCAGGCCGAGAAAGGCGACCGCATCGCCGCGCTTCACCCCGAGACCTGCGAGGATCGCCGCCGCGCGCGCGATTCGCCGCGCGAACGCAGCGTACGAAATGTCCTCTCCGCCGAAGCGGATCGCCGTCTTTTCCGGCGAGAACGCCGCGTGCCGCTCGATCCAGTGGGACAGGTCCACGCGAACGGTTCCTTGCTAGGCCTCGCAGACTTCCAGGACGACCGCCATCGCCGTGTCGCCCGCGGCGCAGCCGGTAAACAGGCCGAAGCCGCCGCCGCCGATGGCGAGTTCCTCGATCAGCTCGATGATCGCGCGCGTACCCATCGGCGCCTGCGGATGCCCCCAGACGAGCGAGCAGCCGTACCGGTTCATCTTTTCCAGGCCGACCCCGGTGGCGCGCGAAAACAGGACATCGTTCAGCGCGAACGGGTTATGCGTCTTGATCGCCTTCATCTTGTCGATCGTCATTTCGGCCTGCGCAAGCGCGTGCTGGGCCGCGGGGATCGGCGCTTCCGGCATGTACGCAAGCGCGGCGCGCGACTGCCCGAAGCCGTGCAGGCGGACGCGGATCTTCGGATCGCGGCTGAGTTCCTTCGCACGTTCCGGGGTCGCCAGCACGATCGCCGCGTTGCCGTCGGCCGGATGCGTCTGCGCGCCGAAGGTCACCGTGCCGCCCTCCAGCACCGGCCTGAGCTTGGCCAGCCCTTCCGCGGTGGAAAAATTGATGCCCTCGTCCCCGGGTATGGTCGCCGCGGTCTTGCGGTAGGCCGGGTCCGGGACCTCGAACGGCAAGTTCATGTAGCGCTTCTGGAATGCGTGATCGTCGGCGAGCGCCTCGCGGTATTGCGCTTCGCGCCTGAGGACCACCTCGTGCTGCTCGGCGGTCGCGATCTTGTGCTTGGCCGCAACGTTCTCGGCGGTCTTGATCATCGCGTGCGGGCCGAGCGGATCGCAGTTGAAGTTGTCCATCACCCAGTCTTCGTGCGCTCCGGTGCCTCCCGGTCCGCGCGGATTGGGGTAATACAGGTGCGGCCCGTTGGAGGTGCGGTCGCAGGTCACCGTGAGCGCGGTGCGCGCCAGGCCGCATTCGATCTCCTGCACGCCGGCGAGGAGCACGCGTACTCCGGTCGCGCAGGCCTGCATCAGCGTAGGCCCTCCGACCTGCCCGGCGCCAGCGAGTCCCGACAGCCACGGCAGCCCGAAGAACGAATGCTTCTGCGGCACGCTGATCCCGAGCGCGCCGTAATCGAATGCGCTCGCCGGAATGCCGCGCCGGCCGAGTTCCTTCCGGGTCACATGCGCCGCGAATTCCACCGAATTGAGATTGGCGAATGCCCCCTGCCAGCGCGCGAAAGGCGTGCTCCAGTAGGCGCCGTATGGAATTTCCGCCTTGAAAACCATTTCATTCCCTTCTCTGAAGCGGCAGCAGTTGCGCCGCGCGCACGCCGGCGGCATCGAGCAGGATCCGCTTGGCCTTGCCGAGGTGCGCAAGCATGGCCGCCGCCGCGCCCTCGCCGTCCCCGGCTTCGAGTGCCGCGAGCAGCCGTTTCAGCCCTTTGAGCACGATCGCGCGCACCTCGGCATCGCCGAGCGTGAACGCGCGCAAATAGCGCACGTGATCGGCGTACAGCTCGATGGCGCGCGCCAGCCGCCGGTTCGGCACCAGCGCCATCCACGCGTCGCGAAAGCGGTAATTCGCTTCCATGAATTCCGCGCCGTCGCCCGCTTCGTGCGCGGCGACCATGTCCTCGAGCGCCTTGCGGATCGGCTGCAGCGCCTTGCGGCCCAGCTTGCGTTCGGCGGTCAGGCGCAGCGCCTCCGGCTCGAGCAGGAAGCGCAGTGCGTAGATGTCTTCGATGTCGCTGTCGGTGAGCGAGGGGACGGTGAAGCTGCGCCCGTCGGCAACGACCAGCCCTTCGCTCGCCAGCCGCGCCAGCGCCTCGCGCACCGGGGTGCGCGACACCCCGAGCTGCGCCGCGAGCGTCGCCTCCTGGAGCGGATGGCCGGTGGAGATGCGGCCGGCGCGCAGAAAGTCGCGCAGCGTCGCGTAGACGCGATCGCCGAGCGGCTGCGGGCGCTCCAGGACCTGCAGCTTGGGATTCATCGGGGACTGGATTGATGTGTACCGTATACCGTATACTTCAGTGGCGGCCTTGTCAAGGATGCGCCGTGACTTTGCGCAAGACGGGAGATGCACCATGCGGGTAGGCGTGGATGTGGGCGGCACCTTCACCGACTTCGTCCTGCTGGACGACGCGGGCGGTCGACTCCACACCTGGAAGTGCCTGACCTCTCCGCGCGACCCTTCGGATGCCATCGAGGATGGAATCCGCGCTCTGGCGGAACAGGTGCCCGGCTGCATCGGGCGGCTCGAGGAAGTGATCCACGGCACCACGCTCGTCATCAACGCCATCCTCGAACGCAAAGGCGCGCGCACCGGGCTCATCACCACCGAGGGGTTTCGCGACGTGCTGGAACTGGGGCGCGAGATCCGCTACGCCGCCTACGACGTGTTCGCCGAATTTCCGGAGCCGCTGGTGCCGCGGGAGCGCCGGCTCGAGGTCAGCGAGCGCCTGCGCGCGGACGGCAGCGTGCTCCGTGCGCTGGACGAGACGCAGGCGCGCCGAGTCGTGCGCTCGCTCGCGGCAACGGGCGTCGAATCTGTGGCCGTATGCCTTCTCAACTCGTTCGAAAACCCGGTGCACGAGCGGGCACTGAAGCGCATCCTCGCGGAGGAATTCCCGCAAGCCTCGGTTTCCATCTCGTACGAGGTGCTGCCGCAGCTCCGCGAATACGAGCGCACCAGCACCACGGTCACCAATGCCTACGTCAAGCCGCTCACCGAAACGTACCTGCTGCGGCTGGAACAGCGCCTCGCGGCGATCGGCTTTCGCGGCCGGCTTTTCATCATGCTCTCCAGCGGCGGGGTGACCTCGGCGCAGACCGCGGCCGAATTCCCCGTACGCATCATCGAATCCGGGCCCACCGCGGCGGTGATCGCCGGCCAGTACTACAGCCGCCTGTTCGCCCTGCCCGAGATGTTCTGTTTCGACATGGGCGGCACGACCGCCAAGTCGTGCCTCATCCAGGGCGGCGTCGCGGGCGTGGTGCCGACGTTCGAGGTCGGCCGCGTGCAGCGATTCCAGAAAGGCAGCGGCCTCACGATCCAGGTGCCGGTCGTGGACCTGATGGAAATCGGCGCCGGCGGCGGCAGCATCGCACGCAAGAGCCGGCTGGGCACGCTCCAGGTCGGGCCGGAAAGCGCCGGCGCCGAACCGGGACCGATCTGCTACGGGCGCGGCGGAATCGAACCTACCGTCACCGATGCCGACCTGCTGCTCGGCTACCTCGACGCCGGGTATTTCCTCGGCGGCGCGATGAAGCTGGATGCGGCGGCGGCCCGGCGCGGGATCGAAGAGCGGGTCGCCAAACCGCTCGGCGTGTCTTTCCTCCAGGCAGTGTGGGGCATTCACGATCTGGTCAACGAGACCATGGCGGCGGCTGCGAAGACGCACATCGCCGAGCGCGGCGGTAATCCGAAGGTGGTCACCGTCGCCGCATTCGGCGGCGCGGGACCGGTGCACGCGTACGGCCTTGCGCGCAAGCTCGGCGCGCCGCGCCTGATCGTGCCGCCCAACGCGGGCGTGGGATCGGCGCTCGGATTCTTCACCGCGCCGCGCTGCTTCGACCTCGTCCGGAGCCACAAGACGCCGCTCGCCTCCGCGGATTTTTCCGAGATCGAGCGGCTGTTCGGCGCGCTCGAAGCCGAAGGCGAGCACACGCTGCGCAAAGCGGGCGCCGAGGGCCCGGTCGAGTTTTCCCGCTCGGTCGAAGCGCGCTTCATCGGCCAGGGCTCGGAAACCGCTCTGCCGATTCCGGAGCGCGACTTCAACGCGCTCGCGCCATCCGAGCTGCGCCGCCGCTTCGATGAAGCGTACATCCGGCTCTACGGCCGCACTTATCCCGAATCGCCGGTGGAATTCGTCAATTTCTGCGTGCGCGCGAGCCTGCCGGTGCGGCTGCTCTCGCTGCCGCGGCTGCCAGGGACGGGAAGCCGCCGTGTGCCGGACGCCGTCAAGGGCGAGCGCCTCGCGTATTCGCCCCTGGCGCGCGAATTCATTCCGTTCACGGTGTATGACCGTTACCGGCTCTTCCCCGAGGCGTCCTTTGCCGGGCCGGCGATCGTGGAAGAGCGCGAGTCCACGCTGATCGTCGGCGAGCGCGCGAAGGTCAGGGTGGACGAGTACGGGTTCTTGTGGATTGACCTGCCGCAGGAGGAAAGCCATGGCGAACGCTAAGGAACAGGAGCCGCGGCTCCCGAGCGCGAAGTTCGATCCGGTGACGCTCGAAATCCTCTGGCGGCGGCTGATCTCGATCGTGGATGAAGCCGACGCCGCGGTGGCGCGCACCGCGTTTTCCAGCCTGCTGCGCGACGCTCACGACTACACCTGCATGTTCACCGACCGGCACGGGCGGGAACTCGCGCAAGGCACGTTCGCCACTCCCGGGCAATCGGGCGCGATGGCGCTCGGCATCAAGAAGCTCGTGCGGAGCCTGCCCGCGGATTCGTTCCGGCCGGGCGACGTATTCATCACCAACGATCCCTGGGCGCTCGCCGGCCATCTGAACGACGTGTGCGTGTGGAGCCCGATCTTCTATCGGGACCGGCTGGTCGCTTTCACCGCCTGCATCCTGCACCACTCCGACATCGGCGGGCGTGTGGCCTCCGACAACCACGACGTGTTCGAAGAAGGGCTATTCATTCCGCTGGTGAAACTCTACGACGCGGGCAGGCTCAATCAGGGCGTGCTCGACCTGATCCGCTCGAACGTGCGCACGCCCGAGCAGGTGAACGGCGACATCCGCTCGCAGGTCGCCGCCAACCACGTCTGCGCGGAGCAGATCCTCCGCATGCTTGCCGAGCACCGGCTGGACGGCCTGGACGATCTCGCCGACGAGATCATCGCGCGCAGCGAAGCGAGCCTGCGTGCCGCGATCGGCAAGGTGCGGCCGGGCACCTATCGCGCGGAGGCGCGGATCGAGCAGACCGAAGGCCAACCCGACGTCTCGATCCGATGCGCAGTGGAAATCTCCGGAAGCGACATCCGCGTGGACCTCACCGGCTCATCGCCCCAGGTGGATTGGGGCGGCAACGTGGTCTACAACTTCACCTTCGCCTACGTCCACATGGCGGTGAAGAGCATCTTCGATCCCGATGTTCCGAACAACGACGGCGCGGCGGCGCCGATTCAGCTCATCGCGCCGGAAGGGACCGTGGTGAACTGCAAATTTCCGGCGGCGGTCGCCGCGCGCATGCAGATCGGCCACTTCATCACCGAGATCGTGTACCGCGCTCTTGCTCGGGCACTACCCGAGCGCGTGGTCGCGGGAAGCGGCGGCACGCCCGCGACCATGCAGGTTTTCTACGGCAAGCGCAATAACGGCCAGCCGTTCCACACCGTTCTGATCCGCGGCGGGGGCCTGGGCGCCGGAGCGACGCGCGACGGCGAAGGGTGCTTCATTTTTCCCGCGAACGGCGCCAACACGCCGGTCGAGATCCTGGAAAGCGATTCGCCGCTGATCGTCGAGCGCAGGGAACTGCTGCCCGATTCGGGCGGTCCCGGCAAGCAGCGCGGCGCGCTCGGCAGGCGCGAAGTGTTTCGCGTGCCCGATGACGCCTGTGCGCCGCAGCCTCCGGTGAATCTCGCGATCCAGTCGGGGCGCTTTCGCCTGCCGCCCGAAGGCCTGTTCGGCGGCAAGCCCGGCGCCAAGGCGCAGTTTCTCGTCAACGGCAAGCCCGGCAACCCCTACGGTCTCACACGGCTGCGGCCCGGGGACACCGTCGTCATGGACGCGGCGGGCGGCGGGGGCTACGGCAACCCGGGCGAGCGCGACCGCGAAGCATTGCAGCGCGATCTGCGCGAGGGCAAAGTGACCCGCAAAACGGACTATTTGGGGTCAGAGTAGATTTTCCGGCCAGCCGTGGGCCAGCGGGGGTCAGAGTAACTTTTCCTGCCACCATGCGTTGTAGCGGCCATGGGGAATGGCATCACAATCCCGCCATGGCGCGACTCCTCCGTCTAGAGCTGCCGGGCGTTCCGCTGCACGTCATCCAGCGCGGCAACAATCGCGCGGCTTGCTTTTTCGTGGCCGACGACTACCGGCTATACCTCGATTGCCTGCGTAGAGCCTCAGCGAAGCTCGGCTGCAAAGTGCACGCATACGTGCTGATGACCAACCACGTGCACCTGCTGGTCACGCCCTGCGAGGCGCACGCCGTTTCACGCCTGATGCAGTGGATCGGTCGTCGTTACGTGCGCACCGTCAATGACCGTCACGAGCGTAGCGGGACTCTCTGGGAAGGCCGCTTCAGGTCAACCCTTGTCGATAGCGAGCGATACTTCCTCGTCTGCCAGCAGTACATCGAACTCAATCCGGTGAGAGCCGGGATGGTGCCGCACCCGCAAGATTACCGATGGTCAAGCCACCGACATTACGCCGGCGGCCCCGCTGACCCACTGGTGACCGAACACGATTGCTACCTCGCCTTGGGTAAGACATCTCTCGAACGGCGAACCGCCTACCGGCAGCTCTTTGAGGGTGCCGTTGATCAGGACCTGGAATTGATCCGCTCCTCCACCAATCGGGGATGGCCATTGGGTTCCGAGAATTTCAAAGACCGGATCGAGGCGATTTCAGGTCGCGGTACACGGCCTGTGCGGCGCGGCCGGCGCAGGAAGGAGAACATTGAACGCGACCACAATCAGGTATCCGACGTCGTAAACCAGGCAAGCCTGCCGCTGGTCGCTTGAATTGTTACTCTGACCCCCTTTTTTCGAGCGCCGCGCCGAGTTCGCCCTGCGCGCGGCGCAGCACTTCTTCGGTCGTCGGCCAGTCGATGCACGGATCGGTCACCGAGACCCCGTAGCGTAGCTTCGAGAGGTCCTCCGGAATCGGCTGGTTGCCCGCCTCGAGGTTCGATTCCAGCATCAGGCCGACGATCGAGCGGTTGGCTTCCAGGATCTGGTGCGCGCAGTCGTTGAACACCAACGGCTGCAACGTGTGATCCTTCATCGAATTGGCGTGCGAGCAGTCGATCACGATGTTCGCCGCGAGGTTTGCCTTTGCAAGCGCGGCTTCGGCGAGCCGCACGCTCACCGTGTCGTAATTCGGCCTGCCGCCCCCGCCCCGCAGCACCAGGTGCCCGTAGCGGTTGCCTTTCGATCGGATCACGCTCGTCTTGCCGGCCTGGTTGACGCCGAGAAATCCATGCGCGAGCGCGGCCGATTTGATTCCGTTGACCGCCGCCTCGAGGCTGCCGTCCGTGCCGTTCTTGAAGCCGACCGGCGCCGAAAGCCCGCTCGCCATCTCGCGGTGCGTCTGCGACTCGGTGGTGCGCGCTCCGATCGCATACCAGGAAATGAGTTCAGCGAGATACTGCGGGCAGATGGGATCGAGCGCCTCGGAGGCGGTCGGCAGGCCCATCTCGGCGAGCCGCATGAGCAGCTCGCGCGCGCGCAGGATGCCCTCGTCGATGCGGAATGAATCGTCCATGCGCGGATCGTTGACGAAACCCTTCCAACCGACCGAGGTGCGCGGCTTCTCGAAATACACGCGCATCACGAGCACCAGCGTGTCGCGCACCTCATCGGCGAGACGCCGCAGGCGCCGCGCGTAATCGAGCGCCGCCTCGGGGTCGTGGATCGAGCACGGCCCGACGACGACGAACAGGCGCGGGTCGCGGCGATCCAGAATCGCGCGGATCGCGTTGCGGCCTGCGAGAATCGTTTCGGCGGCCGCGTCGGTGAGCGGCAGGCGCTCCTGCACCTCCTCGGGCGAGGGAATCTCCACCATCGCCTCGACATTCACGTTGTCGAGCAGCGCTTCGAGCGGGCTGCGGCGCACGTTCATGACACCAAGCGTACACCCGTAGTAGGCTAGCGGCGAGGAGACCTGCAGGAAAATGGGGTCAGAGTCGAATATTTCGCAGCGCGAAAAATCTTACTCTGACCCCAATTTTTCCGCGGGGCATTGGAACTGGGCCGGCTCGATGCTCGCACTGCTCGCATCGAGCCTAAAACCGAAAATAGTGTTACCCATGTGCCCGGATAGAACTGTTACCCATCAACCCGGTTGCACATTGAGCCGCGACGGGTAGGCAATCTTGGGCGCGATTCTCGTCACCGGCGGGCTCGGTTACATCGGCTCACACACCTGCGTCGCGCTCGCCGATGCGGGGCACCGGCTTGTCATCGTGGACAACCTGTCGAACTCGAAGCCCTCGGTGCTCGATCGCCTGCGCGAGCTTGCGCCGGGAGCGCAGATCGAGTTTCATCGCGCGGACCTTCGCGACGGCAAAACGCTCGACGCCGCATTCGCGGCGCAGGCCATCGACGCCGTGATGCATTTCGCCGGCCTCAAGGCGGTCGGCGAGTCGGTGGAAAAGCCCGAGGAGTACCGGGACAACAACGTCGGCGGAACGCGCTCGCTGCTCGATGCCATGCAACACCACAACGTGCGAAAAATTGTCTTCAGCTCATCTGCCACCGTGTATGGCGAGCCCGAGCGCCTGCCAATTCCCGAGGACCATCCGCTGCGCCCGCAGAGCCCCTATGGCGAGAACAAGCTCGAAATCGAGCGGATGCTCGCCGCGAAATTGGGGTCAGAGTCGAATTTCCGCTATGCGTCCCTGCGCTACTTCAATCCGATCGGCGCGCATCCCTCCGGACGGATCGGCGAGGAACCGCGCGGCGTTCCCAACAACCTCTTGCCCCACCTCACGCAGGTCGCGATCGGCCGGCTGCCCAAGCTGCGCGTGTTCGGCAACGACTATCCGACGGCCGACGGCACCGGCGTGCGCGATTACATCCACGTGATGGACCTTGCAGCGGGCCATGTCTGCGCGTTGCGGTACCTCGAAGAGCGCGCGCGGTCCATTACCGTAAACCTGGGTGCCGGCCGCGGCTACTCGGTGCTCGAGGTGGTGAAAGCTTTCGAGCAGGCGACCGGGAAGAGCGTGCCGATCGAGGTCGTGGGGCGAAGGCCGGGAGACGTCGCCGCCTCCTTTGCAGACCCCTCGCTCGCCGGACGCGAACTGGGCTGGCGGGCGCGGCTCGGGCTCGAAGACATGTGCCGCGACGCCTGGCGTTGGCAATCGATGAACCCGGATGGCTACCCATAGGAAAAACGGGGACAGACCACGTTTTTCTTTTCGGAGCTTCCGTAACAACGAAAAACGTGGTCTGTCCCCGGTTTTCCCCGGTTTTCCGATACCGAGCGCGCGCCTGCTCGATTCGGTAGGGCGGGGGGCGGGTGCTCTGCTCTAGCGCGTAGCGAATCGCCTCGACGCAACTCTCGAAGCTCGGCCGAAACTCGAGCACGTCCAGTGCCGCGAAATCCTCGCGCAGCGCCTCCGCATTGCTGCGCAGGCGGTGGAGCAGGACTTCGCGCCGGGCCGCAAGGATGTGCTGCACGAGCCGGATCGCCCCGGGCTCCCTTTCCGCGACCAGGGCGAAGTCGAACACGTCGCGCGCAGTGAATGCGGCCCCGCGGTGCCAGACCTTCTTCGCGATGATCTCGGCGGAGGTCTCGACCAGGATGTCACGGCCGCCGATCCATTCCGTCACCACCGGGGCCGCGGTCAGAGAACCGGCAACGACAAAGTCGATCTCGCCCTGCGGAAGAAAGAGCTTCAGGAAGTTCCCCTGCTCGACATAATCCGAGGTCAAGGAAGCCGCGACCGCGCTCAGCCGGGGTGAAAGGTACGCGAGCAGTTGCGGGTCCGGGATGAAGATGTCGATGTCCTTGCTGATCCGGTGCCGGTGCCTTCGCATCAAGGCGGTTCCGCCGCCGAAGCTCCATCCGGCGGTCCTCGCCCCGGCGCGCTGCGCGGAATCCAGGATCTCCAGCGCCTGCGCGAAGAGCGCTTCCCAGGATTTCAGGCGTTCTTCAGCCAACCGGGCATCCTCCGCATTCCCAGACGCTCGGCAATGGCGGCGAAGTTTTTCGCGACTCTGCCGGGCTTCGCCCACCTGCCGACATCTTCGACCAGTCCCTTCATCACTTCGCCCGGCACCTCCTCGAGAAGAACGCGGAAGTGCGGGCGCCTGTTGACAGGAATCTTTCCGGTAAGCAGCGCGCGAACGAGTTCGCCTTCCGTGAGCTCCTCACGAAAGCTCACGCTCGCGGACACCCGCGCCATGCGCACGTAATCGCGCCGGCGCGCCCGGGGCATCGGCTCGATACGCAGCGCAAGACCGAGCGCGGTCAAGATCGCCTGTGCCTTGTTCACGCCGATGTCCGGAAACACGCCGTTTTCAAGCTGGTTCATTGTAGTCCGGGAAATTCTCGCGGATTGCGCGAGCTTTGCCTGCGTAAGTCCTTTGGCAAGCCTCGCCTTGCGGATGACATAGCCGAGTTCCTGGAGCCGCATGGCACATCCCGTCCTGATGTTCAATATACTGAACATAACATCGAACGGCGTTGCCCGCATGCAACAGATACGCGGAACTCTCTTGATTGACAATACGGCCGCGCGTACAGTTCGCGCCTCGCAGCATTGCGCTGTGTCCTTTCACTTGATCATGACGTCAACGAGTCGCTCGATACGAACAAGCCGGCGACGCACCCCGGGTGTGACGGCGTGATCGTCCCGCACACCTGAGGTCGGCGTTTCGCGCTCGTCCGCGCCCGGCCGCGCGGCGGGAGTGGCGCATCGTGCCCGTCGAGCAGCCGTACGAGCAAAGGAGACCGAACATGAAGCAGACGCTCACGCTTACCCGCTGGCACAAGGTTGCAGAGCGGATCAACACCACGATCAAGGAACGGGAGGCCCGCGCCATTGCCGCTCTTACCGCCACGACCGTCTCGCCCTGGAACAAGAAGGGCGTCGAGGCAAAGGCCGATCAGATCGCCACGCGCGCCAGGACCGACCTCGCTCTGATCGAGGCCGGGACCGCCGCCGTAGCGCGCATCCGCGCCGCGCTCGGGCAGCGCAATGCCGTGCTCGGCATCGGGGAGCGCCTCGCAGAGGCCGACGCCGCAAACCGCCGGGCCAGGCTCTACCGCGATCTGCTCGAGAAACAGCGTGCGGACATGGTTCGGCCCGCGGACGTGCGGGACGTGCCCTTGCTGGTCGCGGGCGATGACTCGCTCTGGGGGCGCCGCGCGCTTTCAGCGATCACGCTCGCCATCGCGGACAGGGCATTGCTCGACGAGCTGAACGTCAAGCTTGCACGCGAGCAGGCGCGCTCGCACGCCCTGCTCGATGCGGTCGCGGACGCGAATCGCGAGAAGCTCGAACTCGAGCTGGCCGATGAGCTGGTCGAAATCGCGGGGCTCGCCGCCTGAATGGGGCGAGCCGCCTTCGCGCTGCCGCGCGCGAAGGCGCCGGGGATTCGTCCCCGGAGCTGCAAGCGGCCGGGGAGACGCGAACGTACGGGAACCCTCAGCAGGGACCTGGAACAGTCCGTTCAAATCGGACACCGCCGGCGTGGAACTGGACGAAGGTTGCTTGCCGCGCCGGCTCAGCAAGGGTTGCAGGTGGCTTTGCCGCCGGTTGACGGTTTCTGGTTGCTACGCGTCCCCCCGCTTTATCTTGCGGCCTACCGCGCGCGGGCCCTGCGGCGCAGCAGCTTGCGCAGCCGCGCGGTCGTCTCCTCGCGATCGATGCGCGAAGCGGCCACGTCGAGGACGAGCGCCTCCCAGTCGTCGATGTGCCTGCCGCAAGGAAATTGGGGTCAGAGTAGAATTCCGCGCGTCCCCGTAATTCCACTCTGACCCCATTTTTCGCATGAACCCTTTCGACAAAACCGAAGATCCACGGCGCCGGGTGCTCATCCGCGCGCTCGCCGCCGGCCTGCTGGCTGCCGGTTTGCCGCCGGGACGTGCGCACTCCGCCGAGGTTTTCGGCAGCAGGCCGTCGAAGCTTCCGGCGGGCCAGTCCATTTTCCGGCTTTCCGGCACGGTTACCGTGAATGGCGCCGCGGCGAACCTGCAGACGCGCATCGGCCCCAACGACACGGTGGAAACCGCAAAGGACGGCGAAATCGTGTTCGTCGTCGGCGAGTCCGCATTCATCCAGCGCGCCGGAAGCCGTGTCACGCTGCAGGGCGAGCAGAAAGGATCCATATTCATTTCGGCGGCGCGGCTCTTGACCGGCGCGCTGCTTTCGGTCTTCCCGAGCAGGCGTCCCATCCGGCTCGCAACCCAGACCGCCACGATCGGCATCCGCGGCACCGGCGCGTACATGGAGACGGACCCGCAACAAACCTACTTCTGCACCTGTTACGGCGCGTCGGAGGTTGCCGCGATCAACGATCCCGAGAGCAAGGACACGGTCACCGCGACGCATCACGACAAGCCGCTCTACATCCTCGCCAGCGCCAAACCCGGACAAAGCATCCGCCGGGCGCCGTTCATCAACCATACGGACCAGGAATTGATGCTGATCGAAACGCTGGTCGGACGCACCCCGCCCTTCATCTTCCCGAAGGACGACTACACCGGCCCGCGGCGCGAGTATTGATACAAATGGAATGAGCACTTTGCAAAAAGCAAGTGAGCCTCTCGCCACCGGGCTGGAAGTCACGGACGACGAGTTGATCGTCTCGCTGGCCGACGGGCGCCGGCTTTCGGTGCCGATCGCTTGGTATCCCCGGCTTGCAAACGCGACGCCCCGGCAGCGGCGCAACTGGCAGATTCTCGGCCCGGGCGCGGGATTCCACTGGCCCGACGTGGACGAAGATCTCAGCGTCGAAGGGATGCTGATGGGTGCGCCTGCGCCAGGCGTTCGCGCGCGCCTGCACAGTAAACCGTTTGCCCCAGGCACTCGAACGAGGCGCTAGAACCGCATCAAGTAGGCGATGGAATACTGGTTGGCGTAGTAGCGCGAGCTGCCCGTCGCGTAAAGCCCGGTTGCCCCGGAACTGGTCGGCCTCGACTGCGCCTGTCGCCACGAGAAGTCGATCGAATCCCTCGGCCCCAGGGGCCGGTTGTAGCCGAGCGTCCACAGCACGGTCTTCGCTTCGTACCGGTAGGCTACGAGCGAGCGGTCGCCGTACGCATCGTCCTGCACGAATACTTTGGCGAGGTCCCGGTACGCGTCCGACAGAGGCGCGGTCGTAACCGTGTCCCCGCGCCGATACTCGCCGCCGAGATACAGCGCGCCGGCCCGGCCCAGCGAATAGTCGAGATTGAACCGCGCGCTGTAGTCCCTCGCGTCGAACACATCGTTTCTCGCGTGGCGCATGTTGCCCGCCAGCGCGCCGAACAGATCGATCCGATCGGTCAGCGACTGGCGCGCGGTCACGCCGAGAGAGGCCCGATAGCCGCTGCGAAGCTCGGAATGGTAATCGTCGAGCGACGCGCGCCCGAAGATCCCGAACGTCGGCGCATCGAATTCGCCCGAGGCGCGGTACTGGAACTCGCCCTGGACCCCGCCGGAGATGCGATCAAGGCCGGTGTAGGTGCGGAGCTTGTCGCCATTGACGAACCCGCTGACGACCACACGAGTGTAGAGGGTGACGGGGAAAACGGCGCCCTTGCTGACGTTGAGGCTGTAGATGTGGTCGGACAGCTTGTCCGCGGCATCGCGCGCGCGGGTGAGGTTGTCGTCCCAGGCGTAAGCGGCTTCCACACGGACCGGGTTGTCATACAGTTTCGAAAACACGAGACCCGACGCCAATCCCTTGCCATCGAGTTCTTTCGAAATCCAGAACCGGATCGCCTGGCTGCGGTCCGGGCCGGAGGAGCGCTGGGCCTGATAGTCGACGCCGAGCTTCAAGCCGTCCCGGAAGAGGAAATCGCTGCCGATCCCGACCAGCAGCGAGTTGCGATTCACGGCGGGAGGCGTCACCGAGAAAGTCGGCCCGGCGAACTGGTCGGCGTAGGCGATCGTCGCCTGGCGATTACCCTCGAAATCGTGCTTGAACTCCACGCGCAGCCGCGGCAGCGCCCACCCGAAATTCGTCTCATGCTGCGACTCGGCGCGCAGCCCCAGAGAGAGTTGCAGCGTCGGCAGTGTCTGCTCGAAGTACGTGAGGGCATTGAGGCCGGCGCCGGATTCCGAGGCCTGCTTCAGCCGGTCGCGCGCGAAATCCAGCCGCCCGTACGGCGAAAGCAGCAATCCCTCGGCGCGATGCTCGTAACCCGCGGCGACCGACCCGAACCACTGGTCGCCCTTGCGATTGGCGCGAGCGAAGTCGGCCACCGAAGGCACAAAGCGATCCGTGTCGTGGCTCAGCGTGCCGTAGCCGAGGAGGCCGTCGACGAAGGTATTCCGGGTGGGCTGGTAGCTTCCGTACACGGCAATCGACGAGCCGCTCGACCGGCTCTTCGTCCCGTCGTTGCCGATAACGGTTTCGTCGCGCGCATAACCCGCGCCCAGGCCCAGCACCAGTTTCTCGCTGAACCGGCGGTCGATGCCGGCGCTGATCCCATCGGTGCTGAATCGGAGGCTGTTGGCGTCGCTCGTCTGGTCGCGCGTGCCGAAGTTGACCATGCCCCCGATCCACAGGCCGGTGCCATCCGGTAGCGCGGAGGATCCATCGGTGCGATCGCTGCTGCTCGCGAGATTCACCGATCGCGTCGTCGCCGCGCTGAAAAGTGTGTTTATGAGTGAAGTCGGCAGGAAACCCGATGCCGCCCCTTCGTGCCCCGATGGCGACCCTCCGCGCTCCGATGTTGACTCTTCATCCGCCAATGTCGTGCCAACCGGCCCCATTGGGCGCAAACCGCCCGCCTCTCCCGCCATGCGCATGCGCAGCGCGTTGCTCGACTGCACGTTAGCCCCCAATTCAGTGAGCGCGCCACGCGGACCCGCGCTGACACCGCGCCCAAATCCCGTGCGACCCGCGGCAGCGGTGTTGCCTGAGTCGGCGCCCCCGCGGTGCAACGACTCCATGCGCCGCTGGAAGTTGAAGATCTGCGTCCGCGAGAAACGCCGGACGGTCTGCGCCTGCGCGCCGATCAGCCCGATCACATTGGCGTCCTTCGAAGGATCGGGTCGCCCGGCGACGGTCACGGTGACCACAGCCGGCGCCGACGAGCCGACGGCATTGAAGGCCGCATAGGAAAACGTATCCGGTCCGAAATAGTCCCGCGTTGGCGTGTATGTCACGCTGGTACCGCTGACCGTCGCTACGCCATGTGTCGGTGCCGCGACGACAGAAACGCCCGTCACGGTACCGGTAATGAAAGGCGCCAGGTCGAGGGTGGCCGCGGTGTTCACCTGGACAGTCAGCGTGGTCGCGGCGGCCGTGGGCCCCGTGAGCGAGGGCGTACCGGTTCCAGTCAATGGCGCGACACGGGTGATGGCCGTGGTCTGCACATTCACCTGCGCGTTTTTTACGCCGACGGTCGCCGGATTGAAGGTCACCGTGATCGTGCAGGCATTGCTGATCTGCGCGACCCGATTGCCGTCCTGCAACAAGGTCGGCGTACCGACGGTGCAAGTGCCGCCGGTGATCCTGAAATCGGTCGCGTTGGCGCCGGTGAGCGCAATCGCATCCAAAGTCGCGCGGGATCCCACCGGAAGACCTTCAACGCCGGCGACCAGGATCGTGCGCGCAGCGCTCGTCGTGCCCGCCGTCTGGTTGCCGAAATCCAGCGGCGCCGATTCAAGCGGCGTGCCGTGGGCGGGCGCGATCGAAGGGTCGATCGACACGGCGATACATTGCTGACTGCCGCCGCACTCCGCGAAAGCGGGCGCGGAGAGAAACAACCCGCAGAAGATTACGGCGAGCAGCCCAAGAAGCCGCTTAAGCCTTGTCAGCGCGCCACCTTGGAAAATCGGGGTCAGAGTCGATTTTCCGAAAATCGACTCTGACCCCAATTTCACTGCAGGCCGGCTGAGCGGCACGCGGGCGAGCCGTCTACCCCGGAAAGAGCGCCGGCAACGCAACCACGATCGCAGGCAGCAAGAGCGCCGTGACGCTCCCGCCGCCCGACACCGTGAAGCTCGTGCGGTAGCCGCTCGCGCTCGGGTCGCGGAACACGCGCACCGCGCGCTCCTGGACATCGACCACCCACGCCTCGGCGATGCCGCCGCGGGCATACAGCGGAATCTTCGTGCCCAGATCGAACGGCAGCGTGGTATCGGCGACTTCGACCACGAGTAGCACATCCGCGGAGGTCGGATGCGATCGCGCGTAGCGGTCCGCGCGCGGCTTGAGAAGCGCCAAGTCCGGCTGCGGCACCGAACGATCTCCGACGATGACGGGATTTTGCACCGCGACAACCGCCAGCTCCCCGGCAGCGCGAGTCAAGAGCCAATTCAAGGTGTTCACCATTCCGGCGTGCGGGCTTCCAATGGGCGCCATTTCGACGATCTCCCCTTCGATCAGCTCCAGGCGTGCGTCGGGGGCGAACACCCCCCCCTCGCCCATGCGCAGGTACTCCTCCGCGCTGACGGCGTGGCGCTGCGGGTATTCGAGGACCGCGCTCATCGAACTCTATGTCCTGTCATTTTCCTCAACCCCGATATTACTCCCGCGCTCGGGCCCTGGCCTCACCGCATTTCAATGGGGTCAAAGTCGAATCTTCATTTTAATGGGGTCAGAGTCGAATTTTCGCATCTGGCGTTTCAAGCGATCGTGCGCTTCCCGGGCGCGCCGGGTCAAGCACGGCCGCGAAGAGTGCCGTCACGCCCGGTGTCGCGACGCGA
>Ga0209640_10001141_pt1 | contig 22082 bp, 23 predicted proteins | sample RifCSP10_1_FD_184018 | JGI IMG/M metagenome (GOLD analysis project Ga0209640, IMG submission 184018) | Soil microbial communities from Rifle, Colorado - Rifle CSP2_sed 10_1 (SPAdes) (version 2) | ecosystem: Environmental > Terrestrial > Deep subsurface > Rock core/Sediment | place: Rifle...
AGAATATTATCGCAGCGCTTGAAAACGAGTTATCGGATTTCGCCGGTCAAACTCCTCAATTTGATGACATCACCATTGTGGTCGCAAAAAGAAAATGAGCGTTGAACAGATATCGGAACGCTACCATCTGGATACCGAGCTCGGGCGAGGTGGGATCGGGATCAATCTGCTCGAGACCTTGATCAGGCGCTGGAAATCTTCAGCGAAATTGGCGCCCGCAGGGACGAGGAAAAAGCGCGGGGATCAGGTTAATTTCTTGGCGCTATAAAAACAAACAGAAAGGGTGGAGCCTGAACCTCGCGGCTTCGCTCTAAAAAGACTGTGGATTTCCCTGGTCTCCTGACCAGGGAAAATTCTATCTGCTTGTCCAGGACGAATCCCACCAAGTAAGGTAGTACGGCGGGAGAAGTAATCATCTATACTATAAAGTATGGACCTTTTCAGATCCTTGAAGGCCGGCAACTGGCCATTGCTGTTTGGAATCGTCTTCTTCACCGGCATGATGGCGGTGGGCTATTACTACAACCTCACCTTCGTCCAGTTTGGGCTGCTCGATCTGGGAACTCGCGTTATCGGCATGAGCGAGCAGCGGGTGGCCACGGCTATGGCTGTTTTGGCGGTGATCACCTCAATCGTGGCTATCACCTTCGGCCTGTATATGATGAGACGGGGCTGGAGCGAACAGTTCAAGATGAAGCTGCGCCTGGCTTTTGGTGTGGTTCTCATTCAAACCGCCCTGACCTGGATTGCCCCGGACGTTCGCAGCGAGGCGGGTTTCCTGACCTGGGTGGTGATCGCAGCGATTGCTATGGGGATTGGCGTGCCGGTCACTTTTGGCATGACCGTTGATCTGGTGCCCGTAAGGTACAGGGGCCACGCCGGCGCTCTAATCACCGCTGGCGCTTACTTCCCGGCGGCGGTCCTCTCCGCCACCCGGACCATCGAGCAGTTCAGCGCCGGCCTCATCTGGGTTATGCTGGCCGGCATGCTTTCTTTGGGCGCCCTGGCGTTTGCTGACCTGGATTTTGTGAGCCGCCTGGCCAGGCAGCATCGGCATGCGGAATTTGGACGCGGGCGGTTTGTGCGGATTGGAACAGAGGGCAAACCCAAGGTCCGGAGAAGCCTGATCCTCCTGGTCATCCTGATGTTCGGGATCTTTTTTATCGACAGTTTGGGCTTTCTGCGCCTGGCGGAGACGCCTTTCTTTTTCGAAACCGCCTGGCAATCGCCCGAATTGACGCCGCGGCTTAACATCGGCATCACGCACGTGCTGGCGGCCCTCATTGCCGGCGTTCTTTACGCTGCTCTGAACGAGAAGGAACTTTTTCTGTGGATTTTCGGCATATTTGGGTTAGTCCACCTGATGTATAGCGGGATGGCGCGGAATTTCCCAATCGGCGAGCCGACGCTGGCAGCGCCGATTCTTTATTCTATTGCCGTCAGCCTGTACACAGTCGTCAATTTCGCCATCTGGGCGGATATCTCCACGCCGCAGACCATCAGCCGCAACACCGCTGTTGGGGTGGCGATGTCCGGGTTTACGGCCACCTTCCTCAGCACCGCGCTGGCCTTACAGCTGCGGCTGGCGGGGGTTTCGCTCGAGACTCACTTGAGGATCGTCGATGCCCTGGCGATGCTGTTCTTCCTGATGGTTTTTATCTTGATTTTCTTCGCTCCAGTAGCCAGAAGACGAAATAAGGATCGTGAATCCGTGAAAGAGAGAGGATGAAAAGTAAATTCGGTTTTGTCCTTGCCCGGACTGCGGTACTTTTGCTTTCCGCCTGCGCAACGGATGGGGGCGCTTACAGCGGAACCCTGGTCCTGGAGGGCAGGCACATTTATTCGAGCGGCGATATCCTGAACGGCGTGCTGGTGATCGTTGACGGTGAAGTGATCCTCGAGGAGGGCGCTGGCGTCCGGGGATCGGTCTTCATGCTGGGCGGCGCGGCGGAGATCAACGCCGCAATCGATCAGGATGTCTCCGTCGTCGGCGGGGATATTGCAATCGGCCCCGAGGCGATCATCCGCGGGGACTTCCGGGTGGGCGGCGGCGAATACGAAATTGCCCCGGGGGCCACGATAGAAGGGTCGATTTTAACGGGACCCGCCAGCAATGTTGAGTTGGATGATTTCTTCCCAAGGGTATCGGCGGCAGAGAGGCTCGTGCAGTTACTGCCCTGGTCACTGGTCCTGGCTTTCCTGGCCTACCTGGCGGCCCGAACCATCCCGGCCGCACTAGCCCGGGTCAGCCAGGCCGAAATCGAGCACCCGGTGGTGGCAGCTGCCATGGGAATCCTGGTGGGAGTGGTAGGGCCGGTGCTGCTGGTATTCATGGCCTTCACCCTGATCCTCATCCCGGTTACAGTTATCGGCGTGGTCGTGGGAGGTTTGATGGTTGCCTATGGCTGGATCGGATTCGGCACGGCTTTCGGGAGGTTTTTGGTTCAACGGTTTAACCTGGAAGTCGGGCGGAGCGGCAGCGCTTTCCTGGGTACCTTGGCATTCATGATCCTGGTTGATGTGCTTTCGATCATTCCCTTTATCGGCCCCCTGGTTTCTTTGCTCGCAGCCACAATCGGGCTTGGCGCGGTCGTGCTCACGCGCTTCGGCTTGCGCCAGTTCGTCCCCGCGACCGACCTGATCTATAATGAAGAGTATGAGGCGTAAACGGCAAAAATGTCAACGTCCACGCCTGGAGAAAGGATGATATGGTCCGGCTGGCGACCAGGCGGTTTAAGACCGTTGAGTTCAAACAGTTTGTCATCCCACTCAGGAACTTCAGCATCCAATAAAGGATAGGGCTGATGATGCACTCTACCCATCATGAGCTTCTCCTGTTTTGGAAAATAGCTGAAGAGGATATAGCGTTCGATCAGGAAGAATTCTAGCGATCCAGCATCGGCATTTCGAACAGGACCGGAGCCGCGATAGCGAAAAGTTGATTGGAATCTTGAGGGGGCGCCGCGGCGCTGAGCTGAGTATATGATCTCTCCATTGCGCACCTTTTTAGCACCCATTTCTGAATGGTAATATGGCAGACCGAAGAACTTTTTAGCGATCTCAACCGCCAGCCACTGGCTGGCGTCCAGGCAATAGAACCAGACGCCAGGGGTGCCGTGCGTATCGAACACATAGGTTCTGAGGTTTAATTCTAGGAAATTGGATATACCGGGGACAGCAGGGAGGAAGACCGGGCGAACGTCGCGCATGAAAAAGGGGACGATGCCGACATAGGCTCTGGAGTTGAAAGTGTCCACAAACAGCCCATCTGGAAGCGTCTCTTGGATCTCCTGAGGCTCGAATTCCCAATGGAGAAAAAGCAAGTGCCTCCATCTCTGAAACATCACGGGGCTGCGACCTTTTGGCCTTTCTCTAGCAGCCAGGCGATCCGCGCGGGTGGGCTGCTTCATGTGTAAATCTCCGTCTTCATGAGGTAATTATATACTTTGCCTCAATTTACTGGCTATGGAAAGGGATCGGTTCGCCGTTGGTGCAGACCGTGGACAACGCTGAGCCGGGATTCTGCGAGGATCAATTCTTCATCAAGGTATGATCGGTCCGCAAGGTCATATTCATCATAACAGAGGATTTGACTCTATGAGTGCATTAACCATACATCTCTATCCACTTTACTGCTGTCCTAACCCCGTCAGGCTCAGAACGGATGCATTTGCCAATAAGAGCGGCCCTGGCCTGCACGCTCTCGTCACTGGCGGCATGCTGAATAGCCACCGCCAGGCGCCGAGAATCAAGGCCAGTGCGGTGGATGAACCGCGGGCCGGCGCCCAGCTCGACAACTCTCTGCGCCCAGTACAGCTGGTCAATGATGTGGGGGATCACGATCGCCGGTACACCTGCGGTCAGAGCGGAGGCGGTGGTGCCAAAACCGCCGTGATGGATTACAGCGCGGACGCGGGGAAATAACCAGGTGTGCGGCAGTGGCCCGGCATGGTAGATGTTCTCAGGCAGGTCTCTGCCTTCCAGGACTTCGTCCCAGCCCTGTATCACGGCGCGTATTCCTGACTGCTGAATGGCCTCCAGGGCTATCTGGGCCGCCTTGCGGGTTTTTTCCCCAGACAGGCTCATCGCTCCCAGGCTGACTGCTACAGGCGCATCTCCGGCCTCCAGAAACGCCAGCAGATCGGCGGGCGGCCTCCAATCTTGCGGGGAGTGAGCAGTCCAGTACCCCGTCATTTTGACGTGAGCGGGCCAGTCCGGGTTGGGGGGAAATACGCAGGAGCTGACCGGGATCAGGGTCAAGCGATCCGATAGCATACTCCCCATATCCTTTAAAGGCGCCACACCGACCCTCTTGCGAAAGCGGTTCATCGGCGCCATGATGATCACGTTGGCGAAGCGGAATAACAGGCGTACCAGGGGAGATACCTTGGGGTTCGGCACGGGGACACGCGCTGGTTGGAGGGTAGCGCTGATCCAGGGGACGCCGAGCATATCAGCTTCGGCCGCTCCAGCAAATGTATCGGTGACCACTACCAGGTCGGCCTGCCCAACCAGATTCAAAAGATCTGGGTAGGCGTCGCGTACCAGCTGGAAACCAAGTTGCATGATGCGAATCAAGCCCAGCCACCAAAAACGACCGGCCTGGGCCCAAATCCTTGCTCCTGCGGCGCCCATATCTACCGGTTTTCCGACGGGCACTACTGGCACGCCATATGAGTCCACCAGAGAGCATAATGTTGGATTGGTGGCCAGCTGGACATCGTGCCCCGCCTCCTGCAGGCCCTGGCATAATGCGATGTATGGCTGAACGTCACCACGTGATCCTATGGCAGGGACGATGATTCTCAATTTGGCACCTTAATCCATGAACAGAATCTCGAGGAACTTACCCAGATTGTCTTTGCCCTCAAGCGTCCTCAGATTGTAGACTTCCGTGTAACCGCAGTTGTTGCAAGATGCGAAGGCGTAGCGATGGGCCTGGATTTCGAGCAGGCGCGATAGGCCGGTTCCCGACATGGAAAGCCGCTCGATGTGAGCGCCGCGATGCTGGCACTTCGAGCAGTTGAACTTTTCGGATAGGAGTTGATCGGCTTTTGCCATAGTTAGGTATCCTTGAGTTTTGTTTTGATGAAGCTTATCATAAGAGGGATGTCTAGAAACCCACCTGGAACCAGTTGGTGCCTGTGATTACGGCGCATGACAGGGAAATGAAGATGAGCAGCAAGATAAAACCGCAACCACAACCAGTGCACGAGGCTCCGCGTCCAAAACCAAAGCGGTCTTGAAGCGCATCAAACAGCCAATTGAGAAGCAACAATTTCAGCAGGCCTGATAGACAGCCAGGACGTTGATCCATTTTGACCTCCTATTGAATCTCACTACTCAAATCGAAAGCGCCATATGGCCAGAGCGAAGAAAACGACAGTATACAGCAAAAGCATGCCTGCCGGGAACAAAACCGAAGTGAAGCCCAGTCCGCGCATGATGACGTTCTGGAAGCCATCCATGGCCCAGGCCGTGGGCATGAGATGGCCGATCGTGGCAAAGGTCTTGCCGGTAACCTCCAGCGGGAACCAGGCGCCGCCCATGGCGGCGAAGACGAACATGGCAACCAGCGATAACACGATGACCTGATCTTCTTTTTTGGAGATGGCGCCGATCAGCAAGCCCAGGCCCGCCGCCCACAGGGCCAGAGCAACCATCATCATCAATATGGCCCACGGTTGTCGCAGGTAGTCAACGCCAAATGCATACTGACCCAGGATGACCAATATGCTTTCCTGGGCGAAAACCACCAGGAACATTGCCAGGACGTGCCCCGCAATTACTTCCGACCTGCGGATGGGAGTGGTCAGCAGGCGCTGTAAAGATCCATTCTTGCGTTCCAGCACCAGGATCATCGCTGAGGTGATCAGGCCGAAAATGGCAAACTGCACGATCATCCCGGCGGAGGACTGGATAAATCCGCTGGTTAATCCAGGCGTCTTACTCAGAGCAGCATCCCCCGTCGCCTGTTCAACCCGGACGGAGAGGGGCGGATCGCTCCAGGCTGCCACCGCCTGATCCAGCGCCTCGGAGATGTGCGCCTGCCGGGCGGTTTCATCTGCGAAGCCAGCCCGCTCCGCATAGATCGCCGCACTGATATGAGCGGTTTCAACCGCACCTCGCAGCCGGTTAACGACGGTCTCCACGGCCGTGCTGGCGGTTTTTCCCGCTGGGGTGGCCTGGTCTGCAATCAACTCCAGGCTTACTTCTTTATCTGCTAAGAGGTGGTTGCTGTAGCCGGCGGGGATCTCCAGCACCGCAGCCAGCTGCCCATCGGCGATCATCTGGCTGGCCTGGGCTTTCTCCTCGCCATGCAATTGCCGGGGGCGGAGGACATCCGAGCGCTCCAACAAGGCCAACAAACTGGCGCTGGCTGCTCCCTCCTGGTCGCGGTTGATGACACCAACTGGCAGGCGCGGATCGCCCTGGTCTCCGGGATACATCGGACCCAAAACTACGCCAAAAAATAAGGTAAACAGGATCGGCATGACCACCAGGAATAACGCTGACTTCCAATCCCTGATCACCTGTTTCAGATCTTTGATTGCTAAATCTATCACACGCATTAGAACCCTCCGGTGCAACTCAATCAGGCAAAGCGTTTGCGGAAAAAGAGCATCCCAATGGCGAAGGACGCCGCGCCCATGAGAAACATGACGATCACAGGCAGGAGGATCTCGTTTATGCTTGCTCCTGCCAGAGCCAACCGCCAGCCGCGCATGGCCCAGCCCTGGGGCATCGCCAACGTCGCCGTGTCAAAAGCGGGTGGAAGGTTTGGGATCCCGTTGGTGAACAGGCCTCCCATCATTCCGGTTAAAGTCAGCACGCCGCCCATCATCGGGCCGGTCTGGCGAGTGTTCCGGATGAAGGACATGAGCATCACGCCAAAGCCCGTTGCGGCAACGATCAAAGCTGCTGCGACCAGAGCGGTGGACGGCAGCTGTCCCCAATCGATCTTGAAGATCAACGTGGACGCAATCAGCAGCACGGCTGTCTGGATGATCAGCGAAACCAATACACCAAAGAACTTGCCGCCCAGGATCGTAGCCTGGGAGGTAGGGGTCGTAAACAGGCGTGCCAGCGTGCCTTCCTCATCCTCGCGAATGATGCTTTCTGCGCCATTCGCTCCCATGAAAAAGACGAAGAAGACAATCATTCCAGCCATGATTGGCCCAATCATCTCGGATCCCTGGTCGGCAGTCTGCGTTTCACCGCGGGGCGATCGGATTTTGAGCGCCCCAGATCCCTCGGCTTCCTGGCTATGTCCGGAAGACGTCAGCCATGCTGAGTACTGGCTGGCGGCTCTGCCTGCGATCGCGGGATCAACACCCACGTTCCGGGCGCTTAGCTGAGCCGAAATCACGTTGGCAGCGATTTTAGATCCGGCAAAGCCATCCAAAAAATGGCTGACGAGATCTTTGACGATCCCGGGGCCAATCGCCAAAGTCGGATCCTGGTAAAGAGTCACATATGCCTCAGTTTTCGGGTCGAGAGCGGCAGTTGTAAAATTCAGCGGAATAATCATGGCCACGCCGGCTTTCTGAGCATCAACGGCGGCCCGGGCGTCGAGTTCATCCGCCACGAGAGTTATTTCCAGAACGCCGGCGAAGTCCTCATTTTGTAGGAAATCCACTAACATCTGGCCTGCGGCGAAACCACTGGTCCTATCAGGCACCTGGTCCAGGTTGACAACCTGAACTTTGGTAACCGGCATGTTGAAGCCGCCCTCGCTGCTCGCCAGCCCTCCGAATGCGAAGTACAAAAGTCCGGTGATCAGCAATGGCGCCCCGAACATCATTACCAGGGAAAAGACGCTGCGGAAGGTGTGGGAAAGGTCTTTAATAGCGAGATCAATTAATTTCATCGCCAACTCCTCTGAGCTAGTCTCTCAGTGCCCGGCCGGTTAGTTGCAGAAAAACAGCTTCGAGATTCGGCTCCTGAATGTCCAAGGAGGTGATGCGCACCCCGGCTCGCGTGGCTGATTCGAACAGGCGTGGAAGTACCCTGTTGCTGTCCTCTACGAGCAGCGTCAGGTTGCCATTCTCCGCGGAGATTTGCCGCACGCCTTCGGTGTTCTGCCACTTCGCCATGATCTTCTCCGATTCGGCGCTGATGCTCAGGTCGAGACGGTCGAGCTCACCGACAATCCTGACCAGTTCCTCATGCGTGCCGTGGGCGATCACTTCACCCTGATCCATGATGGCGATATGATCTGAAAGTTCTTGGGCCTCTTCCATATAGTGGGTGGTGTAAAGAACCGTCATTCCCTGCCGGTTGAGTTCTTTAACGTTGTCAAGTATATGACGGCGGCTTTGAGGATCGATTCCTACGGTTGGTTCGTCCATGATGATGACCTCAGGTTTATGCAGCAATGCAGCTCCGATATTGACCCGCCGCTTCATGCCACCAGAGAATGTTCCCACCTTGCCGTTCTGGCGATCGGCCAGCCCAATAACTTCCAGCACTTCATCAACCCTCTGGCGCAGCGCCTCACCGCGCAAGCCGTACATCTTCCCCCAAAAATTCAGATTTTCACGGGCAGAGAGGTCCGGATACAGAGCGATTTCTTGAGGAACAACGCCGATAGACGCTTTGACCCTCTGCGGGTCATGGATTATGGAATGACCCATAACCAATGCGTCACCCTGAGCGGGCTGCAACAGGCAGGAGAGCATGGAAATAGTGGTGCTCTTCCCGGCCCCATTCGGTCCCAGAAGGCTGAAGATCTCGCCAGCCGGGATCTCGAAGCTTACGCCCTTCACGGCGTAAACATTGCCGAAATTCTTATATAAGTCCTGAACCTGGATGGCTTTTCCGTTAATCATTACATTCTCCCTGAAAATTTTTGACCCGTGATTGAGGTTGAACTTCTGTGGAACGGTTTCTTCGCGCCATGGATGCCCTCCGTGCCTAAATCATGAAAAAATTATCTGCATGCATATTAAAGGAAAACCTCCCCGGACGCATCATGCATCTGGGGGAGTTTGACACTGGTCAGCTTGGGAGTCTTTTAACTGGTCAAGAGGCCAGGGTTGTAGGGTCGATACCCGCAAAGAACGCCAGAGCCAACAAAAAAAATCTAAGTAAGGATTATTCCCTCCCCCTCCTCGCTTCTATGCCGTCAGCGGGAAAGCGCTCATCCAGGGAATAAACCACTTTCTCTTCGGTAGAGTAGGTGGCTGCCCAAACGAGAGCGTCAGCGAAAGATACCCGTCCTGATGGCTTGCAAAGCAACAGCGCCTGGAGCACGATATTCTTATCCAAAGCGAAGGGAAGGTCTACTTTCGTAAATAGCGGGCAACTTATCTTCCCGGTTGCTGGCGACGGAGAGCGTCGCTAAAGCAACCGAGAAGATAAAAACTAAACGAGCCCCAATGCGGGGCTCGTGTGTTCATCAGACGAGAGCGTGCTTGGTGCTATGCCACCGGCTCAGGGATCATCCCTTCAAGAACCTGTTCAAGGGCCATGGTGTGGCTGCAGCGGCCGCGTGTTTGGAAAAAGTCGCAATCACATACCCACTCACCAGCATCGAAGTTTACCGTGTGCGGGTTGTTTTCACCATCAAATGTAACCGTAAACGACTCGAAGCGGATCCGGTCACGCTCTTCTGCGTATCGCTTCGCTTTTTCAATTTTTCCAATCAACCCATAGTCCATATTAGAAATCTCCTTTCATGTTAAGGTGAGCGTAAATAAAAAAGGCACGCGGGAGGACGCGCGTGCCTTTTTTATCCCCAGCCGAATAATTTTCCGACGGAACTACTCGCATAAAGGATATTCCTCCAGTGCTTTCAGTATAAGCCGAGTCTCACGGAAAGTCAACTTAAAATATCCAAACAATCATCCTCTCTCCTTCCTGCGACCTGACAGCTCGTCACGAAACAGCATGCTGAGGACGATGCTTACCACGCTGGTCACCAGGCCGCCCAGGAAAGCTGGCCAGAAACCATCCACGGTAAAACCAACGCCAAAAGCCGTACCGATTCTTCCGGCCAACCAGAACATCAGTGTGTTAATGAGCAGGGTAAACAGCCCCAAAGTGAGGATAATCAGCGGGCAGGTGAGCAGAGTCAACAATGGGCGCAGCAGGGCGTTGATTATGCCAAAAATCAGCGCTAACCAGACAAAGGATAACCAGTTCGTGCTTTGCGGGTGAATCCCGGGCACGATGGCGATCGCCGCATAAAGGGCGACAGCGTTAATTGCAAAACGAATGAGAAATCTTTCCATGGCGGTCCTCCTCTTCATCGAATTGTATCATTATCTAATTGACGAGCCGGTCAGGCTTAATCTGTTTTGCGAGAATGTGAGCCTAGCGGGTCGGCTCAGGCAGCCGGTAACCGCTTGCGCAGGCGAGGATGATGCGAGCAGCGGATGGCAAATCGACCCGGTGTCCAATGGACACGTATCACGCAGGTCCCTCTGAACCTGCATAGCCTCCTGCGGCGAGAGGTCCCAGCCATGTTTATGGCGAATTCTGAGAGGCATGAGATCGTTAGAATTCAGCCAAACTTCCGCTGCGCCGGGCGTGGTCTTCCGCGCGCCGGTATAGGAAATAGCCGATCACTGGCATGAGCAATCCAAACAGAGTCACGACCACGATTTCAAACCCGATGGGCGCCAACTCAGGAAATCCTGGCGGATACCCCATCAGCGTGGAACGAAAAGCGTCCACCGCATAGGCGAGGGGGATCACCTTAGAGATGGCTCGAATGAAAGGCGGCAGCGCAGAGAATGGGAAGAACATGGCGCACAGGATCAGGAATGCAAATTGAAGGAAATTAGCCATTGTTTGAGCGGTCTCCTTAATGCGCAAGGTGAGCGCGGCAAAAGAGAAACCTAACCCGAAGGTACCTGCAAGACTCATCGCCAGCAGATACAACCCTAAGAAGGGATTTTCTATCGGCAGTTCTCCGATCATCAATGCCATCAGCGCGCTACCCGCGATGCTCACCAATCCCGTCCAGATCAAGAGATTGGTTACTCGGGCAACCAGGCTGGCGAACTTGCTGGCCGGGCTCAGGTAAAGTTGTTCTAGTGTGCCCTGCACCTGCTCATGGCGCACGTTATAGCCGATTGTCCACAAGGTATCGCTCATGAAAATAAACAAAATGAAGCCGTACACCACCACTCCAGAGGCGCTGCCAAAATCGCCGCCGTTGGGCCCAACTGCCTGGCCAGGATCCGTCCGGTAGAACGTGCTCCCCGCCAGCGTAAATATGGCGACGATGAGGAAGATCTGCCCAAATGAGGCGATAAAGTTGACCGGGTAACGCACCATCACCAACAGCTCTTTCCGGACCATCGCCCAGAAAGTGCTCAAATAAGTACCAAGGGGCGGTCGTTCGTAAGTCTTAGCAGGTTCCATCGCGCTCACTTTGTCTACTTGTCTACCTGTTTACTTTGAATACCTCGCTCAAAACTGCCCCATTCCCTCGTTGCGCCGGATGGAAATCTCCGTTCGGTTGAAAACCCAGTATCCGAGAAATGGAGCGACCAGCAAGAAGACCCACAGCACGGCCAGGTCTTTATACCAGGCGCCGAAGAAGAAGCCCACTCCCAGCAAGGCTGAACGCACCCCGTTTGTCATCCAGGTGGGTGGGAAGAGCAGGGAAATCACTTTGATCAAGGGCGGAAAAAATGCGATGGGGAAGAAGATTCCCATCAAGAACGTCACAACCCACTGCATCAGGTTGATCAGGGCATTGGCTTCTTTAACTTTTAGGACCACAGCGCCAAATAGCAGCGCCAGGCTGTAAAGGGGCAGAAGACCGACCAGGATGAAAGCAAAGGCCAGGGCAATATCCCCTTGAAAAGGATTAACGCCCAGGATAAAAGACCCCAAAAGGTAAGCCGTGACCGCTGAGAACAAGCCCCTCAGACAGCTGTACAGCGCCGTTCCGGCCGCTATCCAGATGCGGTGTGTGGGCGTGAGATAAAGAGCTTCTAATGTTCCCGTTTCCTGCTCCCAGCGCAGCCAGTTTGCCATATGCCAGAAGGCGTAGGAGACGATGCTGAAGGCGCTTGCGCCGATCAGCATGTAGGCCACATAGTTCGAGGTCCCCGTATTCTGTTCAAAGACGGCGCTGGCGTTGGGACCGGCGCCGGCGCGACCCAACAGGATCGGCATTGAGGCGAACACAATCGGAATGATGATGTCCAGCACCAGCTGGCCGGGATACCGGCTGACGTTAATCAGCCGCATCCGGGTGCTGGCCAAGACAATCGACAACTTCAGACCAAGTGAACCTTGGGCATAATCCATACTAATTTATACTCTGTCTACTTGTTTACCTGTCTACCTTGTCTACTTCACCCTGGTATCTTCCGCCAATGTCCTGCCCGTTTTTGCGACAAAAACATCCTCCAGTGTGACCTCCTCAGGAGTGATCTTCTGGATCAAGGCACCGGAGCTGGTGAGGGCCTCGATCATGTGGGGCAGGTCGGCGTGCCCATTCCTGGTCACCACGGTCAGTAAATTGCCGCCGTTTTGAGCGGAGCGGCTGGCTTGCTGTACTTCTGGCAGACTCTGTACGGCAGCCAGCGCTTTGGAAGGGATCACCCCTTCAATGCGAATGACCTGGTCACGTTTCAACGATGCCTTTAAATCATCCACCGTTCCGAAAGCCAATAGCTCGCCTCGATCGATGATCGCCACCCGGTCGCACAGCGTCTCCGCTTCGGTCATGATGTGGGTCGTGTAGATCACCGTTTTGCCTTCGGCGTTCAGCTGCCGGACGATTGCGCGCAGTTCACTGGCGGAGGGCACATCCAGCGTGTTGGTTGGCTCGTCCAGTATGAGAACCGGCGCGTTGTTGATAAGCGCTTTCCCAAAGGCCAGTTTCATCTTCTGTCCAGAGGAATAAGTTTCGACGCTGCGATCGGCGATCTCGTCAAAATCAAGCAGACGAATGATCTCCCTGGCGCGCCGCTCGCGTTCGCTGGTCGAAAGGTGATAGAGCGCTCCGAAGTAAATCAAATTTTCCCTTGCGGTCAACTTCCAGTACAAGCCGCGTTCACCCATCAGCATGCAGCCCACCGTTGCGCGCACCTTATTTTCCTCACGCTGCACGTGGTAGCCGTTCACCCAGGCATGCCCGGCGGTGGGCAACAGCAGGGTGGTCAGGATTTTGATCAAGGTGGTCTTCCCAGCGCCGTTAGGACCCAGCAGGCCGAAAATCTCCCCCTGTTCAACCTGCATGGAAATATCCTTCAGCGCTTCTACCGTCCTCTTCTCAGAATTAAAGAGCCCTTTGCGCTGGCGCACATGATAAGTCTTGGACAAGTTCTCGATGCGCAGTGTACCAATCATTCGATCCTCGCGAATTCTCCTTCAAAGTAGGGAACTTTTCCCTATCTTGCTACCCCCTATCCCTTCCACTTTATCCCTTATTCTTTTAGCTTCTTCTCCATCCAAATCAGAGTTTGGTGGATCTTAAACCAGGCGTCTTCAAAGGCCTGTAAGCCGTGTTCTGCCGAGTATTCCACCGATAATTCCCTGCGGTAAGAGAGGTTTCGCTGCAAGTGAAGGAGCAAGGCACGGATGGCAGTATCCTCGTGCTCGGGCGCGGTCGCCAACCAAAGATGGTCGGAGTGCGTGTAAAGCGGCTGCCAGGCCAATACACCCAATAGTTTACCCTTCCGCAAAGCAGCCCATTGCCTTATTCGGGTTCCACTCATAAGGCGAAGCAGGGCGCCCAGCAGTCCCGGATGCAGCATTTTCAGGTTAAAGCTCATGTGCCAGGCAATCTCCACGGGATAAACTCGGTCCAACCAAATTCTCTGTTTTGACCAAAAGTGGGAATGCCGGCGGGTGATGCGGACGCTGTTCAGTTCCTGGTTTGCTTGGAAGGCGATGCTTTGCGGCTCTCCGGGTGTGCTCACCCAGGTAGTGCGGCGAGTGCGTTCTTCAAATCCAAGGGATCGATACAGCTCTAACGCAGCTAAATTTTCTTCCCGGACATGCAGCCAGACCGAGTCGACCCCACGTTTTTGGACGTACTCTAACGCGGTGTTGGTGAGCGCTCGAGCAATTCCTCGGCGTCGATAGGCAGGATCTACGGCGACGTTGGCGATCAGAAAGATGCGCCGGCCGAAGGTATTGAAGGGGATTAGACTGAGATTGCCTGCCAGGTAGCCATTTTCTTCCCAGACAAAACCGGTGAGGGGTAGAGACACGCGCTCCGCCATCGCCGCAGCCCAAAGCAAATAGCTGTGGCTGCGCGCTGCCGAGCGCATTTGATGAATATAGCGCCGGCCGTCAGCGTCCAAAGTCTTTGCGAAGCACAATTCAACGAGGTCGGCGACTGCGTTTAAATCATGCCGAACATCAAAAGGACGCAATTGGTTAGGGGTTGAGGCATCGGCAGTACGGGTGATGGCAGCCATAAAATAGATCGCGAAATAAAGTAGTTTTTCGTAATTTCTACATTTTACCGCAGAGTGCTGGCTTCCCTCATATTTTCGCGGTTGATCCAATCTTCATGAAATCTTTATATAATTTTGTTATACTTTCCTACAGTCCATCGATCCTGTAAACCTTCGAAAAATAGGAATGCGTAATACGTAAACGAATGAAACCTACAATTCTAATCGTTGATGACGACCGCAAAACTGTGGAACTCATCCGCTTGTATCTAGAAAAGGATGGTTATCCTGTTCTGGTTGCTTACGATGGTCGCCAGGCGATCGAGATCGCCCGGCGCAAGCAGCCAGGATTGATCATTCTGGATCTAATGCTCCCCAAGATAGACGGCCTGGATGTATGCCGCATCTTGCGGTCTGAATCAGCCGTACCCCTGATCATGTTGACGGCGAAAACCACAGAGGAGGATAAGCTGCTTGGCCTCGATCTTGGCGCCGACGATTACATCACAAAGCCGTTCAGCCCGCGCGAGATGGTCGCTCGAATTCGCGCCGTGCTCCGCCGGGTCAGCACTGGAGAGGAGATGGGTCCCAGCGAGATACGCTTTGGAGAGATCGTGGTGGACATTCTGCGGCATGAGGCGCGCATAGAAGGCTCTTCAGTCCATCTTACCCCGAAGGAATTTAAATTGCTGGAGATTATGACAAGAAACCCGGGCAGAGTGTTCTCCCGGCTGGAGCTCCTCGAGCATGCTTTTGGCTTTGATTACGGCGGATTTGAACGCACGGTCGATGTCCACATTATGAATCTCCGCAAGAAGATCGAGCCGGATCCGGCGAAGCCCAGCTATATTCAAACGATCTATGGCTTAGGTTATAGATTTGAAGGATAGCTGTTGAAATTTAAAAGCCTGCGGATTCGTTTATTGCTGACCTTCATCCTGGTTGTTACCGTGGCGATCGGCACGGTGGCTTACTTTGCCAGCCGCTCTACTACCAGCGAGTTTCGCCGCTCAGTGGAAGTTATCCTGGATTATCCTGATATTGATGTAGATTCGAAAATCAACGCCATCAACAAGTACCTGCAACAAAATGATGGTGAGCGCGATTTTTGGGAAGGGATTCAAATCTTGCTCGAGCGGATGGGGCGAAGTTCGCAGGCCCGCTTTGTTTTGGCTGATCTCGCCGGCACGGTTACTACCGACTCTACCGGAATGCTGTTAGGGGGACAATTGAATACGGAACTCTCCAAGCCTTTCGCAGTTTTTCTGATGGATGGCAAGCCGATTCTGGCCTATGTGGTTCCGTTGCAGGAAACCAGTATCGATGCGATCGAAGATAATTTTAACCGTTCCGTCAGCCGATCGCTGTGGCTGGCAATCGGGGTAGCCGGAGGGGTTGCCCTGCTGCTGACCTTGTTCCTCTCCCAGAGTATCTTGGGCCCGATCGGCGCACTGACTTCCGCTGCCCGGCAGATGGAAAAAGGCGATCTAAGCCAGCGTGTGGAGGTAAGAACTGAGGATGAGCTTGGGGAACTGGCCAGCGCTTTCAACGCCATGGCAGACGGCCTGAAACGGCTCGAGCAGCTGCGCCGTAATATGGTTACCGACGTAGCCCACGAGCTGCGTACGCCGCTTTCCAACGTGCGCGGTTATCTCGAAGCCATTAAAGACGGAATGATCGCGCCTACCTCCGAGGTTGTAGAGTCCCTGCATGAAGAGGCCATGCTGCTGAACCGGCTGGTGGATGATTTGCAGGAGCTGGCCCTGGCCGAAGCAGGGCAGCTCAAGCTGGTGCGACAAGAACTTCAGCTGACCGAGGTCGTTGAAAAAGTTGTTCATTTGGCCCGCTCCAAAGCCGCCGAGAAAAGCCTGGCCCTTCAGGTCCACTTACCCGGAGATCTGCCGCCCGTTTATGCCGATGCTGAAAGGCTGGGTCAAATCTTGCGTAACTTATTGAACAACGCTATAACGAACACCTCTGCTGGCGGGGAGATATGGATTGCGGCTAAAGCCATAGGGGCGCAGGTTGAGGTATGCGTCCGTGATACCGGAAAGGGAATCGCAGCCGAGCACCTGCCGTACGTGTTCGAGCGTTTTTACCGGGCCGATAAGTCCCGCACGCGCCTGACCGGAGGCGCCGGCCTGGGCCTGGCCATCGTCAGACAGCTGGTCGAATCGCATGGAGGCGAGGTAAACATTACCAGCCAGGTTGGCGCAGGCACCACGGTCACATTTACGATACCGACGAACGATTCGGGAAATCATCACGCTATCGTCTCCGTAAATCCTTCAATTTCGGAAAGCCTGTCCAGCACTTAACAAAGCCAAGGGAAATCGGACTTCCCTTGCGCCTCAATCCCATCCGCTGTACAATATCTCAAACACTTGTTCTGCTAACCTGGCCACCAGTAGACCTACTCGACTACCGGACTACCTGCCCACCTTCCCATGACCCTTGACTTTCAACAAATTCGTGCTCAAATCATAGAAATGGGCAAAAACGCTCCACTGCGCGAAAGGCAATTGCGAGAACTGCGCAAAAATGCCCGTCAGCTTCTGGAAATGTATGCTCAGGACCTGGAGCGTCTACGCCAGAAGGTGGACCAAGTGGTTCGCCTTTACGAGCCTTCCTTGCGGTCTGCAATCCCTGTCAGTGAAGCCTTGAACGCCCGATTTCCTCTGCCTCCCCTCCCCGGCCAGGCTACCATCCTCGCCGCGGATGGCTCTCAAATATTTCCAGACCGCCATACTGAGGTGGAGTATGGTCTGATTAACATCGGCGTTATCCAGATGTGCTACGGTCAGTCAACAACGCCAATCGCCAGGGTGACCAGCAAACTATTTTACGATGAAGACCTTTATACGACCACTGGCGTCGTTTCAGACTCCTTATTGGCTCTCCGGCGAGACTTGAATGAGCGCACTATTTTGGCTGAACTGGCATCTCAAACTGCGTCTCCAATAATTACCTTTACCGATGGCTTGATGGAAATCTGGGGGCCCCGGGAGATGGGGAGCGAAGAAGCCTCTGAGTTCCAGAAAAGTTTGGATGAATATTTGCAGGTGCTTTCCGACATGCATGAAATTAAGGCGATAACGGCCGGGTACGTCGACAAACCTTCTTCGAGATTGGTCGTGCGCCTGCTAGAGGTTGCGATGACGCCGGAGACGGAACTTTCCGAAATAAAACAGTACCATCCATTTCGGCGGATATACGATGTCGATCTTTACGCTCCCTTGCTCGATTCAGGGGAGCGGTCTCCGGTTTTTGCCGTGCAATCTCCATCTTCCAAAGTATATACGGAAGAACTGGCTCTTCACTTCTTTTATCTTAATGTTGGCAGACCGGATCGTTCCTGGATTGTGCGGGTGGAGATTCCTGCCTGGGTTGCCGGAGACCCGAAAATGCTGAGCGATTTGCATGCCGTGCTCGTTCACCAATGCCAGGCGATGGGCAGCCGACCTTATCCATACGTTTTGCATCGCGCCCATGAAACTGCGCTCGTTAGCTTTCAAGAGAAAGAACAGATCACCCGTATGATCGCCACCGAGCTGCGCCAGCAGGGCGTCCCGGTCGGGGAGCGCTCAAACAAACAATCCGCCAAAGATCTTCCCGGTACTACGAGGTATAAACGATGAAATCCATTGAAATCGGACGTCTGTTGCGCGCCGGCACTTCTGGGTTTGTGGTTGGATGCCGGGTCAACCAGCTGGAGAGCCCCTCTTTTGGCGCCCTGGTGCGGGTGCCTTTAGAACATGATTACCATATCTACGGGCTGATCCACGATATCCACATCGATGACGACGGGCTCGTCCGCCAGCTGGTCACGGCTGATGGCGTCGGCGAGGACATCATTGCGGATAACCGGATCAACCGCAGCGTGCCTGTAGAGATGAGCGTGATCACCATCGGTTACCAGCAGGGCGGCCGCATTTTTCATCTTCTCCCACCCCGTCCGGCCTTGAGCCTGGACGAGATTTATCTGTGCAGCTCCGAAGAAGTGTGCCTGTTTACCTCTTCCGGGAGATTTGGTTATTTCAGGCACATCCTGCGCGCCAGGGATCTGCCAATCGGCGAGCTGCTGGCTGCTCATCTGCAGCTGGCCCAGTCCGCTCATGTTGCTGCTGGTAATCCTGATTGGTCCAAAAGCGCGACGCAGGAATTGATCGTCCTTTTGCGGGATGATTATCCAGCATTGATGTCTGTCCTCGGCGCTCTTAGCGACGCATTTTGATTTTTAACACAAAGGACACAAAGGACTTCACAAAGGGCACAAAGATATGTTAAAAAATCCGAAGAATAAGGAATTTCAGCCAATTCCTTCAAAAACGGAACGAGTGGGTAAGCTGGTACTCGATAACGCTTATAAAGTTCATTCGGCCTTGGGGCCCGGGCTCTTGGAAGCGGTTTATGAGGCTTGCCTCGCCCATGAAATTCGCCAGAGCGGAGTCCTGGTTGAAACCCAGGTAGCTTTACCTGTTTTTTACAAAGATATCCGGGTTGAGTCTGGGCTTCGCCTGGACGTGCTCGTCGACAAGAGTGTCATCGTTGAAGTCAAATCCGTTGAAAAATGGAATCAACTCTTTGAGGCCCAATTGTTGACCTACTTGAAAATGAGCGGGGTTCGCTTAGGATTCTTGATAAACTTTAACGTCCTCCATCTTAAAGACGGCATCCGGCGTATGGTTGTATGATTAGAACCAGGCAGGGGTGCGGGATTGAAATCAACGAAATATTCAATGCAAATTTTTGTAAATTCTTCGTGTACCTTTGTGGTCTTCCCTTTGTGACCTTTGTGTTAAGAATCCTGGAGAAGCTATGACAGATACCAATGAAGCCATCGGTTATATCGTCGGCGGCAGTCTTAAAGAGAGTTTATTCGTGCGCCTGACTGTACCTGCCGACCAGGTGCAGGAGGGCGGGTTTGTGACGATACAAAGTGGCCAATGGCAGTTCTACGGCCTGGTGACCGACATCCAGCTGGGCGCCACCGACCCGCGCTTCGCCGATGAGCACAGTGAAACCCGCCTGCCTCCCCAGCTCGCCAACCTGCTGCACGGGCAGACCCTGTATACCAACCTGCAGGTGCTGCCGGCGCTCATGATGGATCGCGGCCCGGATGCGTATGTCGATCTCGCAGCCTACACTCGCTGGCAGGAAGAAATCGCCAGCGGTATTCGGGATGAATCGCAGCCGCTGCCGGTAAAGACCGTGCCGGCGCATCACGCCAGTGTGCGCCTGGCCGGTCCCGGCGACATTGCCGAAATCTTCGGCAGGAGCGACGAAACCGGCAACTTCATCATCGGCGAGACCCGCGAGCAAGGCCACCCGGTTTGCATCAACCTGGAAAAGTTCGTCCAGCGTTCCTCAGGCGTTTTTGGTGCTACCGGCACCGGCAAGTCCTTTCTCACCCGGATCGTTCTGGCTGGCTTAATCCAATTTAACCGCGCCTCTGTCCTGGTGTTTGACATGCACAACGAGTACGGTCTGGACGATATTGCCTCCGATACCGGCGAGACAGTGGTGGGTCTCAAGTCGAAATTCCCGGCGCGGGTGCGCGTGGTCGGTCTTGGCCAGGGAGCCCAGATTCGCGGCCAGACCGCCGACTTCAACCTGGAAATCGCCATGCGCGATATCCATCCCGAGGATATCGAACTGCTCACCCGGGAACTGAACCTCAAAGAAACCACACCGACCACTTTGGATGCCCTGGTGGCTACCTTTGGCCGCGACCGTTGGTTCGGAAAGTTCCGGGAGATGAAAAACGGCGCGGTAATGGAAGACCCGGAGACCGGCAAGAAGTTCCCCGCACCCGACAGCGTGGCTGCCTGGGCGAATGCCCACGGCGTCAACGTTATGGCGGCGGAAGGCCTCCACTCCAAGTTCGGGCGCCTCTTCCGCCTGCCGTATGTGGTCGAAAACCCGGCAGCCGACGGAATTAAAGAGATCGTCAAAGCCCTGGAGGCGGGCCAGCATGTAATTCTCTCCTTCGGCAAGCACGAAAGCGACCTGGATTATCTCCTGGTCAGCAACCTGCTCACCCGCCGCATTCGAGAGGTCTGGGAGCTGCGCACCAACGACTACCGTAGCAAAGGTGAAAAAGAGCCGCGACCCTTGGTGATCGTCGTCGAGGAGGCTCACAAGCTACTCAACCGCGAAATGGCCACGCAAACCACCTTCAGCACCATCGCCCGCGAGCTGCGGAAGTATTACGTTACCCTGCTGATCGTCGACCAGCGTCCTTCCCAGATCTACGATGAAGTCATGTCTCAATTAGGCACGCGCATCTCCGGCTGGCTGGGCGATGATGAAGATATTCGCGCGGTCTTGTCCGGCCTCGCCGGGCGCGATGCGCTGCGCGGCATGCTTGCCCGCCTGCAGCCCAAGGAAGAGGTCCTGCTGCTTGGATGGGGCGTACCTATGCCGCTCCCCGTTCGCTCCCGCCGGTACGATGATACCTTTTGGATCGAACTGCTCGGCAAAAAAACCAAGGGCCGTGACGAGTCAAGTATAATGAAAGAACTGGGATTTTGAAAATCTTCAACGATACTTAGAGGTGATTGCCAGGAGTATGGTGACTTTCGTAACCAAATCCTAATATTTCAACACTAAGGACACCAAGGATTACACAAAGGAGCACAAAATACGAGATTAAGACCTCGTATCCTTCGTGATACCCTTCGTGTCCTTTGGGTTAAAGCATCCAGGTTGAACGGTCATGAGAAGCAGAGGAGAGGTTAACAAATGCCTGAAATGAAATTTGAAAGCATGCCGGGAGGCGGTGAGATTCCCTTGCTTGGCTTGGGCACTTATGGCATGGGCGGAGGGATGTCGCCCAGTTATTCTCAGGACGAAAAGATCGTTCACGCTATCCGCACGGCCATCGAGCTCGGCTACACCCACATTGATACCGCCGAAATCTACGCCAGCGGGCATACCGAGGAGCTGGTCGGACGCGCGATTAAAGATATCAACCGCGCTGAGCTGTTGATCGCCACCAAAGTAAAACCTGCCAACCTGCGCTACCAGGACGTGCTCGCCGCCCTGCAAGGCAGCCTCAAACGCCTGGATACCGATTACGTCGACCTCTATCTCATTCACTGGCCCAATTCGAGCATCCCCTTAGAAGAGACTTTCCGGGCGCTGAATGAACTGGTCGCGCGCGGCCAGGTTAGGCGGCTGGGGGTCAGCAATTTCAGCTTGAACGAACTGAAGCGTGCCAGAGAACTCTCTGAAACGCCGCTGGTCACTAACCAGGTGCCCTACAGCGTCTACGAAAGGCGCTACGTCCGCAATGGGGTGTTAGAATATTGTCAACAGAATGGCATTATCTTGACCGCCTACACGCCAATCGAGAAAGGCCGGGTCGCCAGGGATGCTGAGATTCAGGCCATCGCCGAAAAGCATGCCGCCACCCCTGTTCAGGTGGCGCTCAGCTGGCTGATCCGCCAGCCGCAGGTCGTCGCCATCCCGATGTCCACCAATCCAAAACACCTGGAGGAAAACCTGGGAGCCTTGGATGTGGAACTCTCTGAAGAAGACTTTGAGCGCCTCGACCGGCTGGCCTGACAAATTCTCTAATTGTCTGCTCGTCTATTTCTGTGCCCTTCTCTATCCTTCCTTACGCTGATTTCCTGGTTGCCTGATCGCCTGATTACCTGATCAACCAATCCCTGATTGCCTGCCTTACTTTTTGGAGATTACCATGGA
>Ga0209640_10001142_pt1 | contig 22078 bp, 14 predicted proteins | sample RifCSP10_1_FD_184018 | JGI IMG/M metagenome (GOLD analysis project Ga0209640, IMG submission 184018) | Soil microbial communities from Rifle, Colorado - Rifle CSP2_sed 10_1 (SPAdes) (version 2) | ecosystem: Environmental > Terrestrial > Deep subsurface > Rock core/Sediment | place: Rifle...
GGTTTCGGCGGTCTCTTCTACGGCCACTTCCTCGCTGGCGGCGGCCGCTTCGGCCGGCACTTCGGCGACTGCTTCGGCCAGCACTTCGGCAACCGCTTCGGCCGGTGCCTCGGCGACTCCGGCAGCCTCGCCGCCCTCACCACTCCCCGCGGCCTGCTGGGCTTCGAGGTTCTGGAAGAAGCTGGCCACGGACACCTGGATCTTCTCCACCATCTTCTCGCCGATGCCCGGGATTTCCATTAACTGCTCCGGCGTCATGTCCGCGAGCTTCTCGATCGAGCTGATGCCATGCACCTCGATCTTTCCAATCGTCTTCGGCCCCACGCCCTTCAGCTCCGTCAGCGGGGTGCCCGGCGCGGTCAACGCGACCATCTGCGCCTCGATCTCCTGGCGCTTTTCTTCCTCACTCTTGATGTCGATGTTCCAGCCGATCAGCTTGCTGGCCAGGCGGACGTTCTGTCCCTTTTTGCCGATGGCCAGCGAGAGCTGCGTATCCTCGACGATCACCTCCATGTGCCGCGTCTCCGCGTCGATGATCTGCACGCGAGTGACCTTCGCCGGGCTGAACGCCTTCTGCGCGAAGATGACCGTCTCCTCCGAGTACGGAATAATGTCGATCTTCTCTCCGCGCAGCTCGCGGATGATCGACTGCACCCGCATCCCTTTCATCCCCACGCAGGCGCCCACCGGGTCCACGTCCTTGTCGCGGCTCTGCACCGCGATTTTTGTGCGCTCGCCGGCCTCGCGCGCGGCGGCGCGGATCTGGACCGTGCCGTCGTAAATCTCCGGCACTTCCATCTCAAAGAGGCGCTGCACCAGCACCGGGTCGGCCCGCGAGACGATCACCTGCGGGCCCTTGGCCGCGCGCTCCACCGCGCGGATCACCGCCCGCAGCCGGTCGCCGATGTTGTAGGCTTCCAGCCGCGACTGCTCGCGCCGCGGCATCCGCGCCTCGGTGCGCCCCAGGTCCACAATCACGTCCGGGCCTTCGGTGCGCTTCACGATGCCGTTCACCAGCTCGCCCACCCGGCCGTTGTACTCCTTGAAAATGGTGTCGCGCTCCGCCTCGCGCACCTTCTGCATGATCACTTGCTTGGCCGTCTGCGCGGCGATGCGCCCGAGCACGTCGGTGGGCCGTGTCGTTGAGATTTCACCGCCCACTTCGATCTCCGCGGTGATCTTGCGGGCGTCGGCCAGAGAGATCTCGCGCTTCGGGTCGGTCACCTCTTCGACCACGGTCTGCACCGAGAACACTTCCACCAGGCCCGTCGCCGCGTTGAACTTTGAGCGCAGGTCTTCCTCGGTCTTGTAGTATTTCCGCGCCGCCACCACCATCGCGTCTTCAATCGCCGCGACGATAATCTCCGGCTCGATGTGCTTCTCCCGGCTGATCTGCTCGATCATTGTGCCCAGCGGACTTGACATGCCCATCTCCCTAAAACTCCACCACCAGTTGCGCCTTGCGGATGCCCGCAAACGGCACGGCCACCACGTGGTCTTTCACTTCAATCTGCACGATCCCGTCGGCATAGCCTCGCAGCCGCCCCTCGAGGTACTTCGTGTTCTCCACCGGCTCTGTGGTCCAGACCTTCGCCCGCCGCCCGGCGAACCGCTCGTAGTCAGCCGGCTTGAGCAGCTTGCGGTCCAGCCCCGGCGAGCTGATCTCCAGGATGTACCGCGGCCCGGGCACCAGCTCCTCGACGTCCAGGATCACGCTCAACTGCTCGCTCACCGCCTGGCAGTCCTTGTGGCTAACGCCTGCCCCCAGTGCGCTTGCGGGGCCTGCCCCGGACGCATCTGCGGGGCCTGCCCCGGACGGGTTCGCGGGGCCTTCGGGCTTATCAATATAAACGCGCAGGAAGCGTTGCTTGCCGACCTTCCATTCGACCTCAACCACTTCCATACCCAGCGAGCGCGCCACCCGCTCCGCCGCTGCGTGGATCTTTTCCAGGTCCATGCCCATCTGCTCGAATAAACACCAACAAAAAAGTGGGCTCGCGCCCACTTGAACGTTCGACCCTCTTCGAGCGACCCTAGTATAGTCCCCGCTCCCTTCAAATGCAAGCGGGATAGGACTTTCCCCCGCCCACTGGCTTGAGTCGCTCAAAAACCGCCCGAATCGTCCATCCCTGAGTAAAACGGCCTCTCCGGCAGTGCCGAAGAGGCCGCGAAACATCGCAGAGTTTGAAGCGGGCCTTGCCTGCCCTACCCCCTAAACCCTTTCTTATTGTTGCGGTGGCCGGGGCGGCGGGGTTTGTTGCGGCGGGCGCGGCGTGCCGGGTGGAGCCGGACGCGGGGTGCCCGGCTGCGGCGCTGCCGGAGCCGCGCTGCGGATCGGGTTGGCCTGGTCGTACAGCCGGATAATATCCTGGGTGATGTCGATCAGGTTTGACGCCCACAGCACCGACGTGGCCTGCCCGGAGTTGTCCAGCACCAGCGAATAGTTATTCTCGCGGGCGTAGCGATCCAGCACTTCGAGCAGCTTCTGCCCGATGCGGTTGATCACCTCGCCGCGCGATTCATTGATGTCCTGCTGGAGGTCTTCCTGCTTGCGCTGGAGCTGCCGCGAAATGGTCTCACCCTGTCGCTGAAGGCGGAGCTTCTCGTCATCGCTCAAAGTGCGCTGGCCTTTGTCCAGCCGATCGCGAATGTCGCCAATCTGTCGCGTGAGGTTTTCGATCTCTGTCTGCCGCGGCGCAAACTGCGATTGCAGCTCCGCCTGGGACTGCTTGCCTTCGGCCGTGCCCAGGATGGCCTGCTGCACGTTCAAGACGGCGACCTTCATCGGTGCCGCGGCGCCCCCCGGGGTCTGGCCCCAGGCCGCCGGGGCCATTACTAGGAGTGCCCCCAAGGCTGCTGCTTGAAGATTGAATTTCATCATCTCTCCTTATCGGTTCATTCCGTATCGCGCAAATCGCGCATTATAGCCGTCGCATTTCCGCCCGGTCAACCAAAAAACCGACTCTCCCCCCTGTCGGATGCGGCCGCCCGGCCAACTGTTGGCCCGCTGCCTAATGCGGCAACGGCACCAACAGGACGCGGTTGTTGTTCTCGTCGGCGACCACCGCCAGGTTCGTGCGCGGGTGGATATCCACTGAGAACTGCTGCGAGCCCGGCAGCGACAGCACGTGGCGCACTCGTTGGGAGAGGATATCCAGCACCGACATCGTGCCGCTGGTCGTATTCACCGTCATGAACGTGCTGGACTGGACGTTGAAGGCCAGCGACGTCGGGTTGATCCCCACGCGGATGGCTGAGATCTGCGTGGTGTCTGCGTTCAAGACGAACAGCTGGTTGGCCAGGCTCGAATTCACCACGAAGAGGCCGCTCAGCGGGTCGAACACCAGCCCGGTGGGCACCTGCACGCCCTGGAAGCGGTTGGTCAGCGACGGCGTATCCAGCCGGAGGTCGAAGAACCCTACGCTGTTGTCCGTGGCATGTGCGACGGCGGCGCGGTTCCGGAACGGGTCGATGGCCACCGCCACCGGCCGCTGGTCCGTGGTCGAAACGGTGGCCGGGCCGGTCGAATCGGCAAAGAAAATGGCAATCGTGTTCGAGAGGCTATTGGCCACAACTACCCTGCCGGTGTCCTGGTTGATGGCCACGCCGAGAGGCTCGGTCCCGGTGGTCACCGTGCTGGCCACGGTTCCGGCCACCACATCCACCACCGACGCATTGTTGCTGCCGCGGTTGGTCACCACGGCCCGCCCGAGGCGCGGAATCACGGCCACGCCCTGTGGGTTCGTTCCTACGGCCACGGTCTTTGTTACCGCGCCCGTGTTCACGTCAATGATCGAGACGTTGTTGCACCCGCGGTTGGTGACCACGGCAAGATCCCGCTGCCAGTCAATGGCTACTGCGCGCGGTGCCGGTGCGGCGCAGCCCGCGCTGGTAACGTCCACCGGCTGAATCACGGTGAGCTCGAGCGCATTCGACGGCGTGCTGCCGTTGAGCACGTCCAGCGCGTAGCGACGCGGCCCGGCCAGGAACGACGCCGGTACCGTCACGCTCAATTGGCGGTCGCTCACGCTCGTGGGCGCCGGCAGCGCTACACCGTCCAGGCGCACGATCGAGCCGGGCAGGAAACCTTTGCCCACCAGGGTCAGCGGCAGATCGGTAGCCGATGTAAGCGTAGCTGTTGGAGCTAGCTGCCGCCCCACCGGGATATTCACTTGCGCCAGATGCAGCGAACGGATGGCTCCCAGCGAAATGATCGTGACGTCGTTGCTCGTCTCGTTGGCCACCACGGCCAGGTTGTTGCCCGGGTCGATGGCCACCGCGCGCGGGTCGGTGCCTACTCCAATGGTCGTCAGCCGCACCGGGGTCCGCGCGTCAAACAACGATGCCGCATCCGTATTCGCGTTCACGGTTACAGCCACATCGGTGAACGGGTTGAACGCCGCCGCCACCGCGCCCGCCTCCGGCAGGTTGAGCGAAAGCACCGTCTGGTCCAGCGTGCTCATAAAGGTCACGCCGAAGCTGGCCGGATTCACCAGGATGGCCCTGCTGGTGAAGGGGTTGATGGCCACGCCGCGGACGTCGGCCCCGAGGGTGACCGTGGCCACCGGCGACGCGTAGCTGGCCGTGCCGTTGCCGCTGGTCGCGTTGGCGCCGGCCTGCACGTAGGTGAAGCTGGTGGCCGTCGGCACGGAGGTAACCGTAAAGGCGCCATTGAAACTCGCCTCAGTGACGCCGCTGACCAGCACCGCCTGGCCGGTGATCAGCTCATGCGGCTGCGTTGTGGTGATGGTGACGGAGTTGGCCGTCCGCGACGCCCCGCCCGTTGGCGCGGCGATCGCGTTCACCGTGCGCAGGCCCAGATTGAAGATGCCGAGCGTGCCCGCACCGCCGGGCGTCACCACCGCCCAGTTCAGGTGCGGGTCTACGGCCACCTGCGGACTGCCTCCCGTGCTCGCATTCGCGGCGCTAAACACCGTGTTTGTATTCAGGTCCACCACGACCACGACGTTGGTGGACTGAAACGCCACCAGCGCCAGCCCCGAAACCGGGTTCACGCCCACCGCAAAGGGCGAAGCCGTCGTAACCGTAGAAAGATCAATCGTAGCACTCACCGTGCCGGTGGCTAGGTTCACGATGGAGAGGGTCTTGCTCCCGTTGTTGACCACCACGGCCCGGTTGCCGATGTTGTCCACGGCAACGCTGGTGGGCGACGTCCCCACCGCGATCGCCCCGCCCAGCAGCGTGGGCACAGGCGTTGTCAGGTCGATCCGCTGGACGGTGTTCGTTCCGCGGTTGGCCACCACGGCCACTCCCGTGGCTGTATTCACCGCCACCGAAGAAGGCGCGGCAGCGGCGCCCATCGCCAGCGTGGTGATCACCGAAGGCGGCGTGATTGCCGGCGCAGGCTGCACGGCCAGATTGGTCACCGCGATCGGCGCTGCGGCGGCGCTATTGCGGATGGCCACGGAATAAAGGCCCGGCAGGTCCAGGTCGCCCGAGCCTGCCGCGCCGATCGTGATGCTCAACTGCCGCGCTGGGTTTGTAGCGGAGATAGACGCCGGGCGCACGCTGCCGTTGAACTCGGCCGTCACCACCGGCGCGGCCGCCGGACCGAAGTAGCCGCCGTTGGCATTAAAGCTGAACGCCGCCCCGCCCTGCGTGCCGCTATCGGGCACTGCGCCGACCATGGCCGGACGCACGGCCGTGACGGTGAGCGTCTGCGGCGGCGTGGTGAAGCCGGTTCCCTGTCGCTGCACGTCAATCGTCTGCGACCCGGCAGTGGCGAGCAGCTCTGCCGGAATGCGCGCGCGCATCAGGGTGGTCAGCACGGCCACCGATAGGATCGGAGTGTCATTCACCCGCGCGGTCGTTGTGGAGATGAAGTTTGTCCCGGTCAGATAAATATCCTGGAACAGCGCGCCCTGCGCCGCCGACGTCGGGCTGATGGCAGTCAGTGTCGGGTCGGACGCCGTGAGCAAGACCAGATTGGCCGCGGCCGTCCGGGAAGTGTCCACCACCGAGGCAGCCTTGATGGTGACGTTCGCCGGCGAGGGCAGCGTGGCGGGCGCCGAATAGAGGCCCGTTGCGGTAATCGTGCCGACCGTGGAATTGCCACCCACAACGTCGTTCACCGACCAATTGACCGCCGTGTTTGCCGTGCCGGTCACTGTCGCCAGGAACTGGAGCGTCTCGGAAAGTCCCACGGAGGCAGAAAGCGGCGCCACGCTGACGCGGATGCCGGAATCAAGCGAGACCGTGGCCGTCGCGCTCTTGGTCGTGTCGGCCGTGCTCGTCGCCTTGACCGTCACCGTGGTCCCGCTGGCCGTCCCTCCGCCGCTGGTCGCATTCGTGCCCGCCTGGGTATACGTGAAGGTGGTGGTCGAGGGAACTGTCGCAATCAGGAAGGTGCCGTTGAAGCTCGCATCGGTAACCCCGGCGATGACCACCGTCTGACCGACGATGAACCCATGCGCCGCCGTGGTGGTGATGGTCACGACGTTGCTGCTGCGCACCGCCCCACTGGCCGCAATCGTGGCCGTAGTCGCGGGGGGCACCACCGCCGGCGCTGTGTAGAGCCCGTTCGTGGAGATTGTTCCCACAGTGCTGTTGCCGCCTGCAACGTCGTTCACCGACCACGTCACCGTGTTGTTGGCCACGATGCCGCTGCCGCTGCTGGCGTCCGGGCCGGTCTGCGGATAGGTAAACGTCGTAGTCGAGGGAACTGTGGCGATGGTAAACGTGCCGTTGAAGCTGACGTCGGTGACCCCGGCGATGACCACGACCTGCCCGGTGGTGAACCCGTGCGCAGCCGTGGTGGTGATGGTCACAACGTTGGCGGCGCGCGCCGCGCCATTCGACGCAATCGTGGCGCTTTTCGCCCCCTGCACCGCGGCCGAAAACTGCTGCGTGCCATTGACGGTCACCACCGCCACTGACGGCCCCACCACCACCGTGATTTCCTGTTTGTTGTCTTTGTTGCCGCCATCGCCGCCGCAGCCTGCGGCCAGCAGGCCCAGCGCCAGCATGATTGGAATCCAGCCTCTCCACCGCCTCATTCCCTTGCCTCCCAAACTCCCTGAATCTTCCATCCGGCCCTCGTCCGGCCGGGCATTTCGTTACCCACTGCGCCCCGCGTCTTCAGAACGTCCGGCTCACCGTGAACCGGAACGTCCGCATCGGCTCGAAGAAAGGCAGCGGTCGCGGCGTGCCGATCAGCAAGTTCAATTGCGGCAGGATTTGCGATTCCAGCACGCCGGGCGGCAGCGAGCGCTTAAACTCGTCGGTCAGGAAAAAATCGCCGGTCGGAGCGATGAACGTCTGCCGCAACCGGTTCAGGTTATAGGCCCAGTAGATCCGGAACGGCGCATTCACCACCGGCAATTGCACCACAAACTCAATCCCGGTTGACGTGCGCAGCTTGAAGTTCGACCCCGAGGCCAGATTCAGTTGGTTGCTGATCGTCGCGTTGGGAAACTGCTTGCGCAGCAGGTCCACCCCGCCGGGGTCCAACTGTAGCTGCGACCGTCGCAACACGCCGTTCACGCCGATATCGAAAAACACCGCCAGCGTGACCGGGCCGGCCAGCGGGATTCGGTATTCGATGTTCCCCACGCCCTGCGTATCCCCGCCCGGAAAGGTCGGCGTATAGACCAGCGCCGGCACGCTCACCGCCCGCAGGATCGGGTTGCCGAACTGGTCGAGCTGCCGCGGGTCCGAGAAGAAGAATTGCGGGGCGGTGGTCTGCGGCACGTAGGCGAACGGCCCGACTGTGCGGATATCGAATCCGCGAATCGTATCCTCACCGCCCAGGAAGAAGCGGTTGAAGGGCGGCAGCACCAGCCCGCCAAACCCGGTGGCATAGGCGGCCAGCAGGCGGAAGCCCACCACGTTGCGCCGCTTGTTGATCGGGCGGAAGTATTTCGTCTCAAACACGTTGGTGATGGCGTTGACGTTGCCCTGCAGCGGCCCGCCCTCAAAGCTCAGGTTATAGAAAAAGCTCTTGCCGCGCGTCGGGTTAATCGGGCTGTCAATCGTGTTGTAGCTGAGCGTCGGCACGATGCGGCTCGAGCGGATGCCGCGCAGCGACGACGGCCCCGCCAGGTTGCGGAACTGCAACTGTTCAAAGAGCAATTGCGACGACAGGCTGAACGCCGTGATGTTGCTGTCGGTAAAACCGTAGGTCACGCCCAGCCGCATGAAGGAAAACTTCTTGAGCGGGTAGCTGGCAAAGATCGTAAAGCCCCTGCTGTTCTGGTTGAAGTTCTGGACGAGGTTGGGGTCAATCTGCACTTGCTGGCCAAACCGGAGGGCCGACTCACGCGCCTGGTCGAAGCTGAACCGGCTGGAAAAAATCGTGAAGCCGGACGAGATGGGCCGGTCAAAAAGGTACGGCTCGGTGAAGCCGAAGAGGAGGTTGCGCTGCCGGTCGCCCAGCTCGGCGGAAAACGTCAGCGTCTCGCCCAGGCCCAAGAAGTTGTTGGTCTGGTAGCTCAACCCGATGAAGCTCCCGGCGATGCCGCTCACGCCTCCGGTCAGCCCCACCGACTGCTTGCCCTTTTCCTTCACCTTCAGGATCAGGTCCACGGTGGCGTCTTTCACATTGCGCTTGATTTCTTGCGACGTTTCGGCCTTGATCGGCTCGAAGTAGTCGAGCTGGTTCAGCCGCAGCAGGCTGATCTCCCACAGCCGGTTGTTGAAGAGGTCGCCCTCGTCGAGCAGGATCTCGCGCCGGATCACCTTATCGCGCGTCGTGACGTTGCCCACAAACTCGATTCGCCGGATGAAGTACTGCTTCTGTTCCTCAAACTCCAACGTGAGGTTGATCACCTTCTTCGCCTGGTCAATATCCGTGTCCGGCACCGTGGTGAAGTCGATGAAGCCGAACTCGCCGTACAGCTTGGTGTAGTCCTCCAGGGCCTTGCGCACCTTGTCGATGCCGAAGATGTCCCCCTCTTTAAGGGGAAAAATGGACACCAGGAATTCCTGCTTGAGCGAAAGGCTTTTGTCCGGGTCGCTGCTGCGGATCACCAGCCGGCCCATCCGGAAGCGTTCGCCTTCCTGGATCGGGATGGTAATGTTGGTGGCCTTGCCGCGCTTGCGCCCCACCAGCGGCCAGGGTCCGGGGATGCCGCCGCGGTTGATGTCCACCGTGTCCGTCACCGGCTCTTTCACCAGCACCGTAAAGTAGCCATTGTCCTGATAGAGCCCGCGGATGCCGATTTCCAGGTCTTCCGAAAGCTTTCGCCGGTCGTAGGTCTTGGACATGACGTTCCATTGGGTGATCCCCAGCGGCACGGCGTAGGGGCGCGAGTGGCGCATCGTGCGGATAATTTTCCGGTCGGAGAACGCAGCGTTGCCTTCCATGTTGATCTTGCCCACCTTGACCTTGGGCCCTTCGGTGATGTTGAACGTCACGCGCACGGCGTTGGTGGCCGGGATGCGCTCGTAGGTGGTTCGAATGGTGGCAAACTGCCGGCCGTTTTCGGCCAGCAACTGCTTCAGCACAACTTCGGCACGGCGGATCTTCGTCGGGTCAAACTGGCTTTCCACCGAAAGCCCCACCTTGCGGTCCTTAAACCGCTCGAGTACGTCCGACACTTGCGCGGACTTCAACCCCTTGTAGTCGATTGTGCGGATTGTCGGACGCTCTTTGACGTGCCACACGATGATTTTGGCGTTGGGCCGGTCGGTGCTGTCTTCCTCCTCCAGGCGGATGTCCTCGAAATACTGCGTGTTCCACAGCGCCTGGAAGTCGCGCCGCAGCGCGTCTTCGTTGTACACGTCGCCGTCGCGGGAGAAAATGCGCGAGCGCAGCGTTTCACTGCGGATGCGCCGGTTGCCGACGAACTCAATCCTCTGGATGACGGCGGACGGTCCGGAGGGCGGCTGGGCGGGCTGCTGCGGGCTGGCGGTCGGCGGCGCCTGCGCCTGCGCGGCCGCCGGCAAACACACCAGGGAGAGAAGTAGAAAAACTGGTAGACAGGAATTTATGCGAGCGGCCAGGCGCCTTCTCAAGGCCGCGCCCCCCAGACCCAAAATGTCTCTCTCCCCCGCCGGGTCCCCGGGAAGAAGCCCGGCCTGTGCGCGTAGGATTCGCTAGTGGATAGCCGGGGTTGCTTCGAGCACGGGCCGGAAGCTCAGGCCATCCCCGGAAACGTAAACTTCCAGCGTTGCCGGCCGCTGCAGTCCGCCCTGGATCAGCGCTTCCGACAGCGGATCTTCAACGTACTTCTGCAGCGCCCTCCGCAGCGGCCGTGCGCCATAGCTGCGGTCGCCGCAGGTCTTCTCCAGAATCCACTGGCGCGCTTCCGGCGTCATCACAATCTGCACCTGGCGGTGGATCAGTGTGTCGTTGATCTGGCCCACCAGCAGGTCAATGATGCGCAGCAGTTCTTCGTCGCCCAGCGAGTTGAACAGGATCACTTCGTCCACCCGGTTCAGGAACTCCGGGTTGAACACGCGCTTCACTTCGCCCAGCACCATATCTTCCAGGCTCTTCGCCGTGGCCTCTTCGCCGGAAGACTGGAAGCCCATCGCCTGCCGCTTCTGCAGGTGCCGCGCCCCCAGGTTCGACGTCATGATCAGGATCGTGTTGCGGAAGTCCACCGTGTTGCCCAGGCCGTCGGTCAGTTGGCCGTCCTCGAACACCTGCAGCAGGATATTGTAAACGTCCGGGTGCGCCTTCTCGATTTCGTCCAGCAGGATCACCGAGTACGGCGTCCGCCGTATGCGCTCGGTGAGTTGCCCGCCCTCTTCATAACCGACGTAGCCCGGAGGCGCGCCGATCAGCTTCGACACCGAGTGCTTTTCCATGTACTCGGACATGTCAAAGCGCACCAGCGACTTCTCCGTGCCGAACAGGAACTCGGCCAGTCGCCGCGCCACTTCGGTCTTGCCCACGCCGGTCGGCCCCAGGAACAGGAAGCAGCCCACCGGACGCCCCGGCGCCTTCAGGCCGGCGCGGCTGCGGCGGATGGCGCGGGCCAGCGCGGTAATGGCCTTCTCCTGGCTGATCACGCGCTTGTGCAGCTCCACCTCGATGCGCAGCAGTTTCTGCTGCTCGTCTTCCTTGATCGAGGTCACCGCCACCCCCGTCCAGCGGGCCACCACTTCCTCGATGTCGTCGCGGGTGACGATGCCGGTCGAAGACTCATCAATCTTCAGCTTCTCTCGCACCCCCCGCAGATTTTCCTTCTCCTTGCGCTCTTCTTCGGAGTAAAAGCGCGCTTTCTCAAACTCGTGGTTGGCAATCGCCGTTTCCATGCGGTGGGTGATGAACTTCACCCGCTTCTGCACCTCGGCCACTTCTTCCGGCAGCATCGCCTGGCGCAGCTTTACCCGCGAACCGGATTCGTCAATCAGGTCAATGGCCTTGTCCGGCAGGTAACGGTCCGGGATGTACCGGCTGGAGAGATAGACGGCGTAGCGCAGCGCCTCGTCGGTGTAGCTGACGGCGTGGAATTTTTCGTAGCGCTCGCGCACCCCGTGCAGCACGCGGATAGCTTCGTCTTCGCTCGGCGCGGCCACCTTCACGGACTGGAAACGCCGCTCCAGCGAGCGATCCTTTTCCACTGATTTACGGTATTCGCCCGGCGTCGTTGCGCCGATGCACTGGATTTCGCCGCGCGAGAGCGCCGGCTTCAGGATGTTCGCGGCGTCCAGCGAACCTTCGGCCGAGCCGGCCCCCACCAGCGTGTGCAGCTCATCAATGAAGATGATGGCGTTCTGGCTCTCCATCAGCTCCTTCATGATCGTCTTCAGCCGCTCTTCAAACTGCCCGCGGTACTTCGTGCCCGCCACGATCAACGACAGGTCCAGCGAAAGGATTCTCTTTTCGGCCAGGAACGGCGGCACGTCGCCATCGGCAATCCGCTGCGCCAGACCTTCGACGATGGCTGTTTTGCCCACCCCCGGCTCGCCGATTAGCACCGGGTTGTTTTTCGTGCGCCGGCACAGAATTTGGACCACGCGCTCGAGCTCGCGCTCGCGCCCCACCAGGGGATCAAGCTGCCCTTCCACCGCGCACTGGGTCAGGTCCCGGCTGAACTCAGCCAGCAACGAAGTTTCCTTCGGGCGGGTTACCGGCACTTTCTCGCCGGCGCTGCGGGCCAGTTCGTCCCGCAGCGTCGAAAGCCGCAGGCCGCGCTCCTGCAGGATCTCCGCGCCAAAGCATTTCTCTTCGCGCAGGATGCCCAGCAGCAGGTGCTCCGTGCCGACGTTCTTGTGCCCCAGCCGCTCGGCCTCTTCGGTGGCGAGATTCAGGATGCGCTTGCACTCCTGGCTCAGTGGCACCTCCACCGACGTCGAGATGCGCTCCCGAATCGTGATCCGCGATTCAATCTCTTTGCGGATCGATTCAATCGAACCGTGCGAGCGCAGAAAACGGTTGGCCAGGGCCTTGTCCTCGCGCATCAGCCCGAGCAAAAGATGCTCGGTCTCGATGAACGAACTGCCGTACTGGCTGGCCTCGTAGCGGGCGAAGAAGATCACGCGCCGGGCTTTTTCGGTATAGCGTTCAAACACGGTTTAGCTCGTTTCTCCCCGGGTTCCGACTCCGGGACGCAGAGAAGGGATAAGCTTCCCGGAGGCTTCGTGCTCCCGCGGTTCCCCGCCGCGAGGCACTAGTTTGCCGTGTTCTAACCCCAACACCCGATCGCATCGCCCCGCTAGACCCGGATTGTGTGTGGCCAGGATCGAACTCAGCCGGTGGGTCCGGTGCAGGCGCTGCATCAACTGAAAAATCGATTCCGCGTTTTCCTCGTCCAGATTCCCCGTGGGCTCATCGGCCAGCAATACAGCCGGCTCGCTGACCAGCGCGCGGGCCAGAGCTACGCGCTGTTGTTCGCCACCGGATAGTTCCCCCGCGCGTTGATCGGTCCGCTCCGCCAGCCCCACCTCGCCCAGCCATTGCCGGGCGGTGTCGAGCGCTTCCGAGCGACGCGTTCCCCTCATCAGCAGGGGCAAGGCCACGTTCTCCCCTGCGGTGAAATCCGGCAGGAGATGATGTCGCTGCCACACGAAGCCAATCTGGCGGTTTCGAAGCTCCGCAAGCGCTTCGTCTGTAAGCGTTTCGAGCGCCTTCGCAGCAAAGTATACTGTACCGCTTGTTGGCCTGTCCAGCGCGGCCAGCAAATGCAAAAGCGTGCTCTTCCCCGCACCCGAAGGCCCCACCAGCGCCACCATCTCTCCCCGCTCCAGCGCCAGGTCCACACCCGAAAGAACGCGCAACTCGGCCGCCCCCGAGCGGTAGACCTTCGCCAGCCCGCGCGCCTCCAGCACAGCGGCCGCAACCGGCCCGCCTTCGCTCGCTCGCGTCTCTGGTCTCTCGGTCATCATCTGCCGTTGCCCGCGTTTTTTCTTTTTCCAACCTCCAACTTCCAACCTTCGACCTCTAGTCTGTTCGATGGTGCAAAGGTTTGCGGGTTTGTGTCTATCCTTTTCCCCTGTTCAGGCTACCCTGCACCCGGCCTGCTGGCCAAACTCATTGCACATTCTCGCCCAACGCCTGCCTGGCTCGCCAACCCGGCTGAATCCGTTACCAATCCGCTTCCCCGCAACTTGTTGCAAAACCGAGAATTGTTGCACCAAGCAGTCTTCTCGCCGACAGTCCCGCACTCTTCTACGGCCGCAAGTGTCAGTTTACACCTTACATGGTGCAAGCCTCTGGCCAAAGCCTCCACCCGTGGGTACCCCTACCGCGCCCCCCGCTGTCGTACGACTCCCCGCTTTATCGAGATGCACGACGAAGCCTGAAGTAGTTGCTGGATCAAATTATTCGTACCTAAGGATCTCGACGGGCAGAATGCGCGCCGCCGCGCGCGCCGGCACCAGCGTCGCCACCAGACTGATCCCCAGCGCCGCCGCGGCAATCCAGAACGCATCCGACGGGTTGGCATGGAAGGGCACATAAGGCACTGCGTACACCTGCGGGTCGAGCGGGATCCACTGGTAGGTATTCGCTCCCCACGCCAGCGCGTAGCCGATTGCCAGTCCGGCCACCGTGCCCACCGCTCCGACCGTCAGCCCCTGCAGCACAAAAATCGTTCGCACCTGCTCCCGCCGCGCGCCCAGCGCCATCAGCACAGCGATGTCGCGCGCCCGGTCGGTGACCGTCATGGCCAGCACCACCAGGATGTTCAGCCCGGCCACAAACGTAATCAACCCGATGAAAATCGCCGTCACCAGCTTTTCCAGACGCAGCGCGCGGAACAGCGCCTGGTTTTCTTCCATCCACGTCTTTGCGCGGAAGCCTGTGCCGGCCGCCTGTTCGAGCCGCCGGGCCAACTCCGCGGCCTGGTCAACGCGGTCAATGCGGAACTCAATCAGGCTCACCGCGTCCCCGACACCGGCCAGCCCCTGCGCCGCCGCAAGCGTGACAAATCCCCAGTTGGCGTCGTAGTCGTAGAAGCCCGAATCGAATACCCCTGCCACGCGAAATCGTCGCGTCCGCGGCATCATCCCAAACGGCGTCATCCGCCCCTGCGGGCTGGTCAGCGTGACGTAATCGCCCGGGCGCAGCTTCAATTCCTGCGCCAGCAATCTCCCGAGGAGAATGGCCTCGATGCCGTCGCCATCGGGCGCGAAATCGGCCGCGCCGGAGACCACGCGCCGCAAGGCCTCGTTCGAGGCACGCTCGAGCGCCGGTTCCACTCCCTTTACCAGTAGCCCCTGGGCCCGCCCGCCGGCGGAGAGCAGCACAGTCTGATAGATGGCCGGCGCGGCCGAGCGCACGCCGGGCGTCGTAGCCAGCCGTCGGGCCAGCTCGCTTGCCTCGCGGATGCCTTCCGAGCCGGGCCGCTCGAGCGACACATGCGCCGTGACGCCCAGCAACCGCTCCTGCAGCGTCTCCTGGAAGCCAGCGTTCATCGCCAGCGCCACCACCAGCGTGCTGACGCCCGCCACCACCCCCGCCACCGAGAGCAGCGTCACCAACCGCAGCACCGTGGGCTTGTTGGGCGAACGCAGGTAGCGCTGCGCCACCATCCATTCAAACTTCATTTTCCCTTGCCTGGGGGAATCGTCGTGCTGTCACTCGCAGGGTCGGCCGTTACGGCGCGAGCTTCCGGCCGCGCTTCGGGCCGCAGCAGCGGGAAGAGGATCACTTCGCGGATCGAGTGGGAATTCGTGAGCAGCATGGTCAGCCGGTCAATGCCGATGCCTTCGCCGGCGGTGGGCGGCAGGCCGTAGCAGAGCGCGCGGATGTAGTCCTCATCCAGCTGCTTTGGAGCTTCTTCCCCTCCCTGCGCGATCTGCTCGCGGAAGCGCCGCTCCTGCTCCGCCGGGTCGTTCAGCTCGGAAAACGCGTTGCCCAGTTCGAGGCCACCGGCAAAAACCTCAAACCGCTCGACCAGCGAGGGATCGTCGTCCCGCTTCTTCGAGAGCGGCGAAATCGCCGTCGGGAAATCGTAGATAAGAGTCGGTTGGATCAGATGCTCTTCCGCCACCGCTTCGAAGAGCAGACCAGTCCATTCCCCATCGGACAGTTTGCCTGAGCCGGCAATGGGTTCGCGGCCCGCTTCCTTCGCTGCACGGTTGTAGCGCTCGGCAGCGGCGCGCGGCCCGCCGGGTTTGGCCAGCTCTTCGACGCTCGGCGTGTTGCCCGCCCCGGCCGGCCAGTATTTGCAGATGGCCTCGCGCATTGAGAGCCGTTGCCAGCTAGAGAAGTCCACTTCCTGCTCGCCGTAGCGGATGCTCAAACTTCCGCACACTTTCTGCACCAGCCCGCGCAGCAGCTCTTCGGTCAGGTCCATCAGGTCGCGGTAGTTGCTGTAGGCCTGGTAGAACTCCAGCATGGTGAACTCGGGGTTGTGCTGGGTGGAGATGCCCTCGTTGCGGAAGTTACGGTTGATCTCATAGACGCGGTCGAGACCGCCCACCACCAGCCGTTTCAGGTACAGCTCCGGCGCAACGCGCAGATAGAGGTCCAGGTCGAGCGTGTTGTGATGAGTGATGAAGGGCCGCGCCATCGCACCGCCGGCGATGGGCTGCATCATCGGCGTCTCCACCTCGATATAGCCGCGCGCATCGAAGAAGCTGCGCATCTCGCGGATGATCTGTGCCCGCTTCTGAAAAATTTCCCGCACGCCCTTGTTGACGATCAAATCGAGGTAGCGCTGGCGGTAGCGCAACTCGACATCGGCCAGCCCGTGCCACTTCTCCGGCAGCGGCAGCAGCGCCTTGGTCAGCAGCACCAGCTCGGTCACCCAAACCGTCAACTCGTTCGTCTTCGTGCGGAACAGGTGCCCCACGACGCCCACCACATCGCCCAAATCGAGCAATTGAAATAACTGGAAGCCGCGCTCGCCGACCACATCCAGCTTGACGTAGATCTGCAACCGCTGGCCCTCTCCCTGGAGGTGGGCGAAGCCCGCTTTGCCGTGCAGCCGCAGCGTCAGGATTCGCCCGGCCACGCGGACGGGCACGCGCTCGGCCTCCAACTCCGCGGCGCTGCTCTGGCCGTAGCGCCCCTGTACTTCCGCCGGCGTGCTGCTCCAGTCAAACTTGTGCGGATAGGGCTCGTGCCCGAGCGCCTGGATCTGCTCGAGCTTCTTCTGCCGTTGGGCGTACTGGTCGAGCGGTTCGATTCGCAAGGCGGCGTGCCCTTTCTCGGCGCTCCTCGGGAGGTCTTCCGCGCGGGAATTGTAGCGGGGATAGCGAGCCCCGTGCCATAAAAAATACAGCCGCGCTGCGAAACCAGCCGCTTGACTAGCCTGGTCTGGTATACTACGCCCCCCTCGGAGGCAGCTTGATACGCTGGCGCGCAAAGGGTCAGGCGCACCGCAAGAGAACGATCGGCGAGGAATGGGAGGGATGGCTCCCACCCAGTAAAGCCGAAACGTTTGCGGCGGCGAAGTCTGCGTTGTGCGCCGACTCCTCGATGCTTGAAGTCGCTCTCAACGAGGGCGTCGGCTTGAGCCACCGGAGCTCCCCCGCCACGTCTTGCGAGGTCGCTCCGATTTGCGCTGACCTCTTCGAGCGTCTTGCCGTCCGGATCGAGGTCGCTCTCCGTACCCTTCACAGCACCGCGCAGAATTTCGGGATTCTGCCGAGCGTCGCCCCTCTCTATTCGGGGTTCTTCCGCAGCGAAGCGGCTAGACGCCAGGCCAAAAGAAGCAGACTTCTTTCCCATTTCCTGACCAGCAGCTCCCAATTCTTCCTCAAGCTGGACGACCTGGTGATCATTGTGGCCGACCTGGCCGCTGAATTCCGTCCCCTGGCCGGACAGATTGGTCTGGACAGGGCCGCCAGTCCAGAAGCCTTTTGGGACCGCCTGGAAATGCTCGACTATGATCTGAAAACGTGCCTGGCAGAGACGCTGGTGGTGCTCAAGTCCTTCCTCTATGTTCTCCCCGACGAACAGACCCAGCATTTCCGCCGCCAGATGGAGGCCGCTGTCCGCACCTCTGCGCGCCTCTCCGCAACGGCCTTGATACCCGGTAAGACCCCCGAGCAGGCGGGCCCGGTCAGTGTGGGTCCCGCCCGGCGCCCTCGCTCCCGGCAATCTTCCGCCTAGACGCACAGCCCGCTTTCAGCACAGAATAGCTCCGGCGGATTGAGGCGCTTTTTCCTCTGGCCCGCAGTTCCTGTTTCTCAAAGCATCATCCAGGGCGCGACGCAGCAACTCCCGGGGCGGCCGGCCAGTGCGTCCCCGGGACGCATGGGACAACTCAGGGGGCAGGGGGGTGCATCCCATTCCACGGATGCGTCCCGACCGGTACGGTGGCCCGACCGAAACGCACAGAGAATATCGAGCTACCCGAGGCAGAGGCCATCCGGCTCGCCCAACAGGGTGATGCCGCCGCCTTCGAACGCATCTACAGGTTGCACAGCCGCCGCGTCTTCGCGCTGTGCCTGCGCATGGTGGGGAACCCGGCCGAGGCGGAGGACCTCACCCAGGAGGCTTTCTTGCAGTTGTTCCGCAAGATCGGCACCTTCCGCGGTGAATCACAGTTTTCCACCTGGATGCACCGCCTGGCCGTCAACGTGGTCCTGATGAAGTTGCGCAAGAAGAGGCTCCCGGGCCCTTCCCTCGAGGAGCTCACCGAGCCGGACGAAGAATCCGGCGGGCCAAAGAAAGACGTGGGCGGGCCTGACCTGCGCCTGTCCGGTTCGATTGACCGGGTGAACTTGCAGCGTTCGGTCGAGCAGCTTCCTCCCGGCTACCGGAACGTGTTCGTCTTGCACGACGTGCAGGGCTACGAGCACAACGAAATTGCCGAGATCATGGGCTGTTCGATCGGCAACTCGAAATCGCAACTCCACAAGGCGCGCATGAGGCTGCGCGAACTGCTGCAGGAGACCGAACGCGACCGCGCCCGCCAGGTGCGGCAGGCCGCCAAGACCGAATCCGCCGGCACGAATTAGCCGGCCATAAGTTTTGAGATAGGTTTGCAGTCGGAAGTAACAAAAGGATGAACGCCATGCAGTGTACTGAATTCGAATCGTATCTCGAACAGCGCTCCGGCGAGCCGTTCCCGCCCGCCGCGGCCGCTCACCTCGACGCCTGCGCCAACTGCCGCAATCTCATCGCCGATTTCGACGTCATCGAGACTTCCGCGGCCGCGCTCGGCGCCGAGACGCCAGAGCCTCCCGAGCGAATCTGGGTTTCGCTGCGCGCTGCGCTCTTGTCCGAAGGCCTGATCCGCGAGCCAGAGCCCGAGCACGCGGGATTTTTAGCTCTGTTGACCAACTGGCTGCCCCGGCCCGCTTTGGCCGGCGCTTACGTCGCCATCCTGCTGGCCGCCGCGGTCCTGATCGGCCTGCGCGGCAATCTCGGCACGTCCTACAACACAGCGGGCATGCTCAACGGCCTGGAGATCGCTGCGGTGAAGGAGACTTTGCGCTCCGCAGAAACCAACACGCCGTCCGTGGTGGCCGCCCGCCACCCGGATGTGACCTCGATCCTGCAGAAAGACATGGCCCTGGTTGACAACTTTATCGCGATGTGTGAAAAACAGGTCCGCGAAGAACCCCAGAACACTCTGGCACGCGAGTATCTCTTCGGTGCCTACCAGCAGAAAGCCGACCTGCTGGCTACGATCGCGGACCGCGGCGCCAGAGGGGACTAAGATGAACTCGATTCGCAAACTCGCATCGCATTGGGGCTGCCGGGCCGCTGCGCTTTCCGCCGCCCTGCTCCTGCCGCTGGCCCTTCCCGCCTCGGCGCACCGCATCGAAAAGCGCTTCCCGGTGGACGGTCGCCCGGTGGTCATCGTCCGCAATGCCCACGGCCGCATTGACGTCAAGTCCTGGAAGCGCATGGAAGTCGTCGTCGTCGGCACGCACACCAGCGAAAAGAACGAGGTCGAATCCAAGCAGATCGACAATCGCATTGAGGTCAATACCCACCTGAAGGGCCAGAACCTCACCCCGGCCGAAATGGAAGCCAATTACGAAATCACTGTCCCCGAGGAAACCGAACTCCAAATTCAGACCGGTTCCGGCACGGTGATTGTCGAACGCGTTTACGGCGACATGACCTTCGATACGGTCGCCGCAGACGTCCAGCTCCAGGAAGTCTACGGCTTCCTCATGGTCAAAACGATCGGCGGCTCGCTCATCTGCACCAGGTGCGCCGGCCGTCTGAGCGTCACTTCGATCAGCGGCAACATCCAGCTCTTCCAGCCGCAGCTCGACTTCGCCCGCGTCCAGACCACCTCCGGCAACATTCTCTTCGACGGCGAGCTCCGTCGCGGCAGCTACAATTTGAAAAACTACAGCGGCATTATCGAGGTCCGCTTCTCGGAGACCGACTCCTTCGACTTGAACGCCTCCACCGTCCTGGGCTCAATCGAAAATCTCGCCACCCTCAAGCCCGACCCCCGCGGCGCGCGTCGCCAGGTCCCACGCGCCTCCAACGCCTTTATCGGCACGTTCAACGAAGGGCACGCCCGCATCGAACTCTCCACCTACAATGGTAAGATCAGGATTCGGCCGCGCGACTAGCGGCCGGATCGCATGACCGCCGCATCTCGCCCTCCAAAAATCCTCTGCCTGTCCGGCTTCATGGGCTGCGGCAAGACCACGCTCGGTCGCCGCGTCGCACGCCAGCTCGGCTGGCGCTTTGTGGACCTCGACACGCGCATCGAAGAGCACACCGGCCTGGCCATCTCCGCCATCTTCAAACGCCTGGGCGAGCCGGCCTTTCGCGACATCGAGCACGAACTGCTTCAAGTGGCGCTCTCCGAAGCCATCGCCCTGCCGCAATCAACTATCCTCGCCCTCGGCGGCGGCACCTATGCGCAGCCGCGCAATATCGCCCTGCTGCGTTCCTCCTCCGCCGTGGTGGTCTTTCTCGAAACGCCCATCGATGAGCTGCTCGCCCGCTGCGTCACCAAAACCCATCGCCCGCTCTTCCGCGACGAATCGAGCTTCCGAAAACTCTACGCCGAGCGCCTGCCCTTCTACCAGCAGGCCGACGCCCGCGTTCAGAACACCAGCGACCTGCAACAAGTTGTCGCCACCATCTGCTCGCTCTGCGTTTCCGGCGCCGCTTCAGCCCACAAAGGAGTCAACGCATGACCCACGCCTCCCCCGCAGCGAAACGTCTTTCTCTCGCGCTGACCATCTTCCTGCTTGCGCCGCTCGCGCTTGTCGCACAGGCCGACAAATCGCCAAAGGCCCGCGCCGCCGCCCCCGCTGCCTCGCTCGCCGCTGACAAAGGCACGTTCCGCATCCTGCTCGACGGCCAGCCCGTCGGCAGCGAGGAGTTTGAGATTTCGCAAGACGGGCGCGACTGGCAGGCGCGCGCCACCTCGCAGATCACCACCGCAGATGGCACAACCACCCAGGTGAAGGGCACACTCCGCCTCACCGCCGACGGCTCGCCCCTCCGTTACGAGTGGTCCACGCAGGGCGAGAAAAAAGCCGGCGCCCTGGTGGACTTCCGCAGCGGTGTCGCCAGCGCCACTCTGCTGCTCGAAAACTCGCAGCCCTTCGAGCAGCAGTTCACCTTCGACTCGCCCCGCATCGTCATCCTCGACAACAACCTCTACCACCACTACGCCATCCTCGCCCGCCTCTACGACTGGTCCGCCCGCGGCGCGCAGACCTTCCCCGTCCTCATCCCGCAGGAGATGACCCCGGGCTCCATCACCGTCGAATCGCTTGGCGCGGTTTCTGCGTCCCGGACGGGTTCGCGGGACCCACAGTCCGTCGAGGGCAAAACGCTCGAGCTCCTCCGCGTCCGCACCGCCGACCTCGAAATCGACCTCTACCTCGACTCCGCCCGCCGCCTCGTCCAGCTCGCCGTCCCCTCCTCCAAAGCCCTCATCCTCCGCGAATAACTCCCGGTAGCGCCGGGGCGCAGACCCGGCATTCTTCTGTCTTTTCCCTTGTCCCTTTTCCCTTTTCCAATTTCCTTTTCTGTTTTCCGCCTCTGTGCTCTCTGTGTCCTCTGCATCCGGAGCCTGCCCCCCGGCCCGACCGGGGCGGGCCGACCCGGTCGGGGTGGCCTCCGTGTTAAAATCTTTCTTCTGCGGACTTTCTTCTCTCTCTTCCCATCTCAAATTTCAAACTTGCAATTCCCCATTTCCTCCTCCCCCTCCCTTGACACTGTTGCCCACTCGATCAACGATCCGATCCCTCTGAGCGCCGCCATGTCCAAACCTGCTCCCAACACTGCCTCCTCCCCCGCTCTGCCCCCGCCCGTCTTCCACGACCCTCGCCATCACATCAAAATCTTCCAAGGCGATTGCCTGGAAATCCTCGCCGCCATTCCCGAAGCCACCGTGGACCTCATCTTCGCCGACCCGCCCTACTTCCTTTCCAACGACGGCATCACCTGCCACGCCGGCCGCATGGTCAGCGTCAACAAAGGCCAGTGGGACCGCTCCCGCGGCCCCGCCGCCAACCACGACTTCAACCGCTCCTGGCTCGCCGCCTGCCAGCGCGTCCTCAAGCCCAACGGCTCCATCTGGGTCTCCGGCACCAGCCACGTCATCCACAGCGTCGGCTTCGCCATGCAGCAGCTCGGCTTCAAGCTCTTGAACGACATCACCTGGGTCAAGCCCAACCCGCCCCCCAACCTCTCCTGCCGCTACTTCACCCACGCCACCGAAACCCTCATCTGGGCCGCCAAGAATAAAAAGAGCCGCCACACCTTCCACTATCAGGAGAT
>Ga0209640_10001144_pt1 | contig 22065 bp, 29 predicted proteins | sample RifCSP10_1_FD_184018 | JGI IMG/M metagenome (GOLD analysis project Ga0209640, IMG submission 184018) | Soil microbial communities from Rifle, Colorado - Rifle CSP2_sed 10_1 (SPAdes) (version 2) | ecosystem: Environmental > Terrestrial > Deep subsurface > Rock core/Sediment | place: Rifle...
TCCAGGGCAACCACCTGAAAGTGAAGAAGCGGACCTACATCTACGCCGAAGGCTGGAGCCCTTCACCGTTTACGCGGTTTTACGAGAAGCTGAAGAGCGCGCCAGGATGGTCCGTCCTCAGAACGATGACCGGGCACCACATGATGCTGGACGATCCCGAAGGCTTCGCGGGAATGCTGCTGTCGAGCGTGTAGTGGCCGGAGGAGGCCGCGTACGGTACATGAAACTGACTGAAGTGCAGCAACACGAACTGTTGGAGGCGCTTGCCGGAATGAACAGGTTCCTTCGTGAGTCGTTTGCGTCGCTCACGCCGGAGGAGGCTCGGACGCCTGGCCCCGGCGGCACCTTCTCCCCTGTGGAGCAGGTCTGGCACCTGGCCGACCTGGAACGCGAGGGATTTGGTGTTCGCATCCGGCGCCTGCAAACCGAAATCAATCCTCACCTTCCCGACTTCGACGGAACGAAGATCGGGCAAGAACGCAACTACCGCTCCCTGTCGCTTGCCGAGGGCCTGGGTGCGTTCGAGGCTGCACGCGAGGCGAACCTGCGCGCGCTTCAGGCGCTGGCGCCAAAGGATTGGCTCCGGAGCGGCACGCAGGACGGTGTGGGTGCGGTGTCCCTTTGCGACATGCCCACGTTCTTGCGCCAGCACGACCGGGCGCACGTCGCTGAAATAGAAGAATGGAAGCGGTTTGTCGTCCGCTTATGAAGCCGAGAATTACGGTTATCACGATCGGCGCAAGCGGGACTGAATTCACGATCGGGCACAACGATTCTTCGAAAGCCGAAGTCGATGCCGTCATGAACCAGGCGAAGAGAGCGGGTGCGGCCATCGTCAAGCTATCGCCGCGACGGCGGCGGCGTTGATGCTGTTCGAATCCCCCTCGGCCCGAACTGCCGCATTACTTGTGCTTTTGGTGTGGGCGTCGTGCCGGTTCTATTACTTCATGTTTTACGTCCTCGAGCGCTATGTGGATCCCAGATTGCGATACGCCGGCATCATTGCAATGATCCGAACCATTCTCACGAAGCGCTGAAGGCTAGACAAGGCGACCTGCGGCGGGTGCGTGCAGCGCCTGTGACAGCCGTGCACGTAATCCGGTAAGCTGACCATTCCGACCACCCGACAGGATGCACTCGATGGCGGCCGACGAAACTCTTTCACTGGAAGGCGCCTGCACCTGCGGTGCCGTGCGCTTTGTTCGCGTCGGGACGCTCAATGAGCCCGATCGTTTGCCGCCCGATATCCACATCTTCACGTCATCGAAGCAGCCGTGGGTCGTGCTGCCGCCGAACACGCCAGCGGTCGCCGAGTATTACGATCGCAGCAAGTATTGGCCGAAGGAGAGTCTCGAGCGACGCAGCACTCAACTGGCCACCCGGCCGTCGGGAGCGGCGTTTCGACCGGTTCTTCCGTCGGCTGAACGGCGAAGATAACCCTTATGCTCGGAACGCACGATCTGCTGCTTTTCATCGTCTCGGGCCTGCTGCTGAACTTCACGCCGGGCCCGGACACGCTGTACATCGTCGGGCGCAGTTCGACGCAGGGCCCGCGCGCGGGCGCGACCGCTGCGCTCGGGATCGGTGCCGGCACCCTGGTGCACATCACCGCGGCCGCGCTCGGCCTCTCGGCGATCCTTGCGGCTTCGGCCAGCGCCTTCACCGTAGTGAAGATCGCCGGTGCCGCTTATCTGGTCTACGTGGGAATATCGCTGGTCCGTTCTTCGGGCCGTCCTTCCGGACCGGCGGCGCATGTCGATCTCGTGCCCGCCAACCTGCGCACGGTGTTCCTTCAGGGTTTTCTCACGAACGTGCTCAATCCCAAGGTGGCGCTGTTCTTCCTTGCGTTTCTGCCCCAGTTCGTCGAGCCGGATGCTCCGAGCAAGCCGCTGGCGTTCCTGTTCCTGGGCGCGATCTTCGACCTGAACGGCACGCTGTGGAATCTGTTCGTCGCCTGGTCGGCCGCGCGAATCGGCGGCGGGCTCAGGCGAAGCGCCACGGCGGCAAAGTGGTTCACGCGCTGCGTTGGCGGCATGTTCATTTTTCTTGGCATCAGGCTTGCGCTCGTTAGAGACGGCTGACGCCCCTGTACTCAAGTCGACCCTGATTCGACCATGGTCAATGAGGCCGGCAAGTGGATTGAAGCATCGGATGTCATTCCGATGTTCCCCACGCTGGTGTGGAAGGTCCTGCTCAAGGCGGAGGTGCGCGATTCGATCGAGGTGAAGGTGCTCGCCGCGCTGGAAAGAATGAGGCGCGATTTGCCGAAACTCGAGCCCGGCCAAGGGTGGCAGTCGGAACAGACGCTGCATGAACGCGAGGAATTCCGGGAACTCGCATCTTGCGTCCGTGACGTGGCAAAAAGCATTCTGCGTTTCCTGCGAGTCGGCTATGAGGCTTTCGAAATCACGGGCTGCTGGGCCACGGTCCTCACCAGGGGTGCGGCACACAAGGCTCACACCCACCCCAACAACTTCCTGAGCGGCGTCTATTACGTTCGAACCGGCCCCGGCACGGACACGATCAACTTTCATGACCCGAGAACTCAGACCGCGGTCATCAGGCCGCCGGTGGTGGAACTGACGGCCGAAAATACCGACCAGGTCGTTGTCAGAGTGACCAACGGCACGCTTCTGATGTTTCCCTCCTATCTGGAACACTCCGTCGACGCCAACGCGAGCGAGGATGAGAGAATCAGCATCAGCTTCAACCTCATGTTCTCCTCGTTCACGGAGAAGCTGAGCAAACCGCTGTGGTAAAACCGGACCGTGCCCGATTGCCGCCCGACCCTTCGCGTGCAGCCGAGGACTACGGGCGCGCCTTCCTCGCCGGCATCGTTCTCAATCTGGGCTTTGTCGTCGCGGAAGCCGTTTTCGGCGTTCTGTCGCATTCGCTCGCCCTGCTGGCGGATGCGGCCCATAACCTGAGCGACGTATTGAGCCTGGCGCTGGCGTGGGGCGCCACCCTCCTTGCTCGCCGCCTGCCCACCCAGCGGCGCACATACGGGCTGCGGCGTTCATCCATCCTCGCGGCCCTGCTCAATTCGCTCATCCTGCTGGTTGCCGTCGGCGGTATCGGCTGGGAGGCCATTCGCCGCATTGACGAGCCCGAGCCGGTCGCGGGCGTCACGGTCATCTGGGTCGCGGCCGTCGGTGTGGCGATCAACGGCGTCACGGCGTGGTTATTCGCGCCGGGCCGAGCCGACGATCTCAACGTCCGCGGCGCCTTTCTTCACATGGCCGCGGATGCCGCCGTGTCATTGGGCGTGGTGCTGGCCGGGCTCGGCATGCTCGTCACCGGCTGGGTGTGGCTCGATTCCGCGGTGAGCCTCCTGATCGTCTCGGTCATCGTGATCGGCACATGGAGCATGTTGCGCGAGTCCCTGAACCTGACGCTGGATGCCGTGCCGGAACACATCGAACCTGCCCTTGTCGAGGTCTACCTCGCCGGGCTGCCCGGTGTTGTGGCCGTTCACGATCTGCACATCTGGGGCATGAGCACTACCGAGACCGCCCTGACGGTGCATCTGGTCAAGCCCGACGCCAGCATCGACGACGCGCTGCTCAACCGGATCAACAAGGAGTTGCACGACAAATTCGGCATCGACCACACCACGGTGCAATTCGAACTCGGGGACACGACTCACCCATGCAAGCAAGCTCCGGCGCACGTCGTCTAGCAGTGTCAAGTGGTTCGACAAGTCGCCGGCATCGATCTTCTGGGGCGGCTGGGATGAATAGCGCCGCAGCCGGCCAGGGCAACGGAACCCGCCGCACCAATAGCGGGGTCGAGGCGCTGTTGTTCGATGTCGGCGGGGTGCTCGTCGAAATCGATTTCGCACGCGCGTTTGCGGCGTGGGCGGCGGCATCCGGGACGTCCGAGCACGCGATCGCTGGGCGCTTCCGATTCGACGAAGCCTATGCCGCGCACGAGCGGGGCGAAATATCCGCGGTCGAGTACTTCGACGGCTTGCGCCGGTCGCTCGGAATCAAGCTCACCGACGAGCAATTTCTCTCCGGATGGAATGCGATCTTCCTGAATGAGGCCGATGGAGCGCGCAGCGTTCTTCGCACTGCCGGCGAAACGCATCCGCTCTACGCGTTCTCGAACACCTGCGAAGCGCACAGACAATACTGGATGCCGCGGTACGAGGAGTTGCTGCGGCCAATTGCGAAGGTCTTCCTGTCGTCGCAGATCGGGCTGCGAAAACCGAGTCCGGAGGCCTTCGCGTGCGTAGTGCGGCACATCGGCGTGGCGGCGGGCAGGATCGCGTTTTTCGACGACATGCCGGAACACGTCGCGGGAGCTCGAAGTGCCGGCCTGATCGCTTTCTGCGTACGTTCGCCCGCGGAAGCCCTGGCCGTACTGCAAAATGAACTGCGCGTCAGTGAATGATCCGCTGCCGGGCCTGCTGGACGAACTGGAGCAGTTCGGCAAGGCGAATGACGGCGCGACCACGGAACGCGCTCGCCGCATGCTCAATATCACGCGCGACACGGGAAAGTTCCTTGCCGTGCTGGTGCGCGCGACGGTCGCGCGTCGCGTGCTCGAGATCGGCACCTCGAACGGCTATTCCACGCTCTGGCTGGCGGATGCGGCGCGCGCGATCGGCGGCGCGGTGACCACGGTCGAGCGTTCCGAATACAAAGTCAGACTCGCAACGCAGAATTTCGCGCGTTCCGGAATGGCCGCATTGATCACGCTCTTGAACGACGATGCGGGTGCCGTTCTGGGTCGTTCGGCGGACGGCGCATTCGATCTCGTGTTCCTCGACTCCGAGCGGTCGGCCTACGTCGGGTGGTGGCCGCATCTGAAGCGCGTGCTCCGGCCCGGCGGAGTGCTCGTAGCCGACAATGCCCTGTCGCATGCCGCGGAAATGGCGCCGTGGGTCGCGCTGATCGACGCGGACCCCGATTTCGCGACAAGCCTCGTGCCGGTGGGAAATGGCGAGTTCCTGGCGGTCAAGGCGCTCACCTAGAATGATGGCTCGACGAGAAACGGCGGACCCTGATGAATCGAGATGAACTGAGGGCATTGCAGGCACCGTTGAAACAGCGTTACCGCGAGGCACCGGAAAGCGCGCTTATCACGCTCAAGGCCGAAGGCGAGATTGGCGAGGGCATCGCGTGCCGCGTCGAGACCGGGCGCGCTCTGGTCGAAGCGGGCCTCCATCCGGGCACCGGCGGAAGCGGCATGCAACTGTGTTCCGGCGACATGCTCCTGCAGGCGCTCGTCGCCTGCGCGGGCGTCACTCTATCCGCGGTCGGGACTTCCCTCGGCATCGAGCTGCGGGGCGGGCGCCTGAGGGCCGAGGGAGATCTCGACTTTCGCGGCACGATGGGAATCGCGAAGGACGGCAGCGTCGGCTTCAAGGAGATCCGGTTGTACGTGGCGATCGATACCGGCGCGACCCCGGAAGAGCGCGCCAAGCTGCTGGAGCTGACCGAGCGTTATTGCGTCGTGCTTCAGACGCTGCGCACGCCGGTGCGGGTGCGCGCCGCGTATGAGGACCGCGCCTGAGGACGCGGCGAGCGAGGCGATGATAAGCCCATGACGATTCGAATCGTCCGGCTCGGTACGCAGCGACAGGCCGGAGAAGGATTGCGCATCGGTACGGTGAGGCGTCCCCCGCGCGGCGTACCGAAGAGCGCGTACGCCTCGCAGAACTGGTACGACGTGTGGCTGCCGAACCTGGCGCCGAGCCTCGCGCTGATGAAGCGGGGAAAGACTGCCGACACGGAACGCGACTGGGCGGCGTTCGCCAGAAAGTATCGCGCCGAACTGGCCGATCCGGACAAGAGCAGGGTACTCGACCTGCTTGCCGCCCTTTCCCGCACGGCCAGCTTCTCCGTGGGCTGCTACTGCGCCGAGGAATCGCGCTGCCACCGATCGGTGCTGCGCGAGTTGCTCGCCGACCGCGGCGCAAAAATATCCTGAGGCCGGCGCGATGGATATTCCGCCCGGCTTCCGGCCGCTTTTTCGCACCAGCCCGGTCCTCGAGCTGATCGGGCCGCTGTATTGCCGCGGCGAAGGCGCGACCCTGGTGATCGGCCTCGGGGTGGAAGCGAAGCACTGCAACGCCAGAGGCACGGTGCACGGCGGCATCCTCGCGACGCTCGCGGACGTCGCGCTCGGCTACACCATGGCGTTTTCGTCCGACCCGCCTGCAAGCCTCGTCACGGCGAACCTGTCGCTCGATTTCGCGGGAAGCGCAAAAATCGGCGACTGGCTCGAGACCCAGGTCGACATCCAGAAGCGGGGCAGCCGGCTCTCGTTCGCCAACTGCTACATCACGGCGGGCGGGCAGCGCATCGTGCGCGCGAGCGCGGTTTTCATCGCCGCGGGAGCGCTTGATGTTCCAAACCCCGGCGCGGCTTCGGGACGCAGCGGGTAAATTCGCAAGGCGCGCCGGCGCGCACGGAACTGCCGCATGGCCGCGCGATCAGCAACGCGCCGGCAGGCCACCCGGGAATGAGGTAGCCGGCCCGGGCCGCCGGATTCCTTGATCTGGATTAAAGCCGTCGTCCGCCGGCCGATTAGGCTGCGCATCTGGAACGACTTTGATTCGCAAGGAGGATTCATGCGCAGCCGTACCCTCTTCCGTGGCGCCGTATTGGCCGCCCTGGCCTTTGCAGTTGCAACCGCGTTCGCCCAGCCCACCCGGCCCGAACGCTTCCCGGTCACCGAGCCGGAGATCCGCTACCAGGCGGGTGGCTCGCCGCTGGCGACCGAGGACATGTACCAGGACATCAACCCCAAGGCGCCGCAGATGTCCAAGGCGGAGTTCGCCAAGGCGCGCGTCATCTATTTCGAGCGCTGCGCGGGCTGCCACGGCGTGCTGCGCAAGGGCGCCACCGGCAAGCCGCTGACGCCGGACCTCACGATCGCGAAAGGCACCGAGATTCTCAAGGTGTTCATCAAGTATGGCTCGCCCGCCGGGATGCCGAACTGGGGCACCGCGGGGGAGCTCTCCGACGCCGACGTGGAGCTGATGGCGCGCTACATCCAGAACACGCCGCCGACCCCGCCCGAGTGGGGCATGGGGCAGATGAAGTCGACCTGGAAAGTGATCGTCCCGGTCGACAAGCGGCCGAAGAAGAAGGAAAACAACTTCAACATCGACAACATCTTCGTCACCACGCTGCGCGACACCGGCGAGGTGGCGCTGATCGACGGCGACACCAAGCAGATCATCAACATCGTCAAGACCGGCTACGCGGTGCACATCTCGCGCACCTCGGGCTCGAAGCGCTACGTGTACACGATCGGGCGCGACGGCCGTCTCAACCTGATCGACCTGTGGATGCCGAAGCCCGACAACGTCGCCGAGATCAAGATCGGACTGGAAGCGCGCTCGGTCGAGACTTCCCGGGCCAAGGGCTACGAGGACAAGCTCGCGATCGCGGGTGCCTACTGGCCGCCGCAGTACGTGATCATGAAGGGCGACACGCTCGAACCGCTCAAGATCCAGGCCACCCGCGGCATGACGGTGGGCGACCAGGAGTACCACCCGGAGCCGCGCGTCGCATCGATCGTCGGCACGCACTCCAAGCCCGAGTTCGTCGTCAACGTGAAGGAAACCGGCAAGATCCTGCTCGTCAACTACAGCGACATCAGCAATCTCAAGACCACCGAGATCGAGGCGGCCAAGTACCTGCACGACGGCGGCTGGGACTCGACCAAGCGCTATTTTCTGGTCGCGGCCAACCAGTCGAACAAGATCGCGGTTGTCGACACGAAGGAAGGAAAGCTCGTCAAGCTGATCGACGTCGACAAGATTCCGCACCCCGGGCGCGGCGCCAACTTCGAGCATCCGAAGTTCGGGCCGGTCTGGGCGACCGGCCACCTCGGCAGCGAAAAGATCGCGCTCATCGGCACCGATGAGCACCACAAGGCGTCGGTCTGGAAGGTCGTGCAGTACCTCGAAGGCCAGGGCGGCGGCAATCTGTTCATCAAGACGCATCCGAAATCGAAGAACCTGTGGGTGGACACGCCGCTCAACCCCGACCCCAAGATCGCGCAGTCGGTCGCGGTGTTCGACATCAGGAACCTCGACAAGAAACCCGAGATCCTGCCGATCGCCGAATGGGCCGGGGTCAGCGAGGGCGCGAAGCGCGTAGTGCAGCCGGAGTACAACAAGGCGGGCGACGAGGTGTGGTTCTCGGTCTGGAGCGCGAAGAACCAGCAGTCGGCACTGGTGATCGTGGACGACAAGACGCGCAAGCTCAAGCACGTGATCAAGGATCCGCGCATCATCACGCCGACCGGGCACTTCAACGTCTATAACACCACCTACGACATTTACTGATTGATGCGGGCCCGGCTGCAATCGCTCGCGGCGGCGCTGTGCGCCGCCGTTTTCTTTTGCGCGGCGGCGCTGGCAAGGGACGATGCCGCGCGTCTGTACGAACGGCACTGCGCCGGGTGCCACGGCGCCGACCGGCTCGGCGCGAGCGGGCCGGCGCTCCTGCCCGAGAATCTCGAGCGGCTGAAGAAACCCGAGGCGCTGAAAGTCATCCGCGAGGGCCGCGTCGCGACGCAGATGCCGGGCTTCGGCGAGGCGCTCTCCGTCGCTGAAACGGAAAGCCTCGCGGCGTGGATCTACACCGCGAGCGAGCCGCGGCCGCGCTGGACCGGCGAGGACATCCGCGCCTCGCGCATCGTGCACCAGGCGCCCGGCACCTTGCCGGACAAGCCGGTGTTTGCCGCCGATCCGCTGAATCTGTTCATCGTGGTCGAGGCGGGAGACCACCACGTGACCATCCTCGACGGCGACCGGCTCGAGCCGATCCACCGCTTCGCTTCCCGCTATGCGCTGCACGGCGGGCCGAAATTCACGCCGGACGGACGTTTCGTGTTCTTCGCCTCGCGCGACGGCTGGATTTCGAAATTCGACCTCTGGAACCTGAAAACGGTCGCCGAAGCGCGCGCCGGAATCAATACCCGCAACGCCGCGGTATCCTCGGACGGAAGATTCGTGGCGGTCGCGAACTACTACCCGCATACGCTCGTCATCCTGGACGCCGAGCTGCGGCTGGTGAAGGTCCTGCCGGTCACCGACGCGGCGAAGAACTCCAGCTCGCGCGTCTCCGCGGTGTACGACGCGGCGCCGCGCAAGAGCTTCATCGCCGCGCTGAAGGACGTGAAAGAGCTGTGGGAGATTTCCTACGACGAGGCGGCTCCGGACATCCCGCTCGGTGCAATCCACGATTACCGGTACCGCGAGGGGGCGTTCATCCCCGGGTTCCTCAATCCGCGGCGCACCCTGCTTGAGGACACTCTCGACGATTTTTTCTTCACCCAGGACTACCGCGAGCTGATCGGCGCATCGCGCGACGGCGGCAAGGGCCAGGTGATCCACCTCGACGTGAGGCGCAGGATCGCGACGCTCGACCTTCCCGGAATGCCGCACCTCGGCTCCGGAATCACCTGGCAGCGAAACGGCCGCACCGTGATGGCCACGCCGAACCTGCGCGAGGGCGTCCTCTCGGTGATCGACGTCAAGGACTGGAGGACGGTGAAGCAGGTGAAAACGCTCGGCCCGGGCTTTTTCCTGCGCAGCCACGAAGCGAGCCGCTACGCATTTCTCGATGCCATGATGAGCCGCGAGCACAAGGACACGCTGCAGGTGCTGGACAAGCAGACGCTCGAAGTGGTCGCGACGCTGAGGCCGGAGCCCGGAAAGACGCTTGCGCACGTCGAATTCGACCGCCACGGCCGCTACGCGCTGGCGAGCCTGTGGGAACCGGACGGCGCGCTGATCGTCTACGACGCGTCAACCCTCAGGGAAGTGAAGCGTTTACCGATGAAGCGGCCTGTGGGAAAATACAACGTTTTCAACAAGATCACGCGCTCCGAGGGCACTAGCCACTGAGCCCCGCAACCCTACCCGATGAAAGGAGTTGAAATGACTTTCGAACGCATCACCCTCGCACTGGCGGTTGCCGCCGCCTTTACCCTTGCCGCCCCGGCGCGGGCCGACGAAGCGCTGGCGAAGAAGCACAATTGCCTCGCCTGCCACCAGATCGACAAGAAATCGGTTGGGCCGGCCTACAAGGACATCGCGAAGAAATACAAGGGCCAGAACGTTGCCGCGAAACTGGAAGAAAAAGTGAAGAAAGGCGGCGCGGGCGTCTGGGGCCAGGTGCCGATGGCGCCCAACCCGGCCGTGCCCGATGCCGACATCAAGAAGCTCGTGGCGTGGATTCTGGCGATGTAACGCAGCGGGGATTTGCGGAAATACGAGACGGGGACCTGCGGGTCCCGTCTTGCTTTCTAGGGAGCGCGCAGCGCCCGCGGCAAGCGCGACCAGTCGATCGCGTCCAGCGCATTCTTGACCACAAGCCCGAGTTCGGTGTCCCCCGTCATGACGAGCCGGCGCGTGAAGAACAGCGTGTCCGGGTCCTCGCGCCTGAACGCAAGCGCCGCGTAGTCGAGAGCCGAGGCGCGGACCGTAAGATCGGTCTGACCTCGACCGTGGTGCGCGCGGAATCCATTCGGCCCCAGGGCGAGCCGCACGCGCACTCCAAGGTCGCTGATCTCGAGCGAGACGGTCTTTCCGCGCAGCGGCTCGAGCCCGCTGCGTGAAAGAATCCCGGCGCAAAGCGCCGCATTGAGCGCCAATGCGAGCAGCCGTGCGGGAGGTCCTTCGGGGAGCAGCGCGAGAAGGCTCACGCCGCGCGCTCCAGTCCCGGTCGCCCATGCCAGAAGCCGTCGCACCATTCCTGTCTGTCGAACGCCTCGCGCGGCGTGAGGACGCCGTCGCACGCTGCGCGCCATGCGCGCAGCGTTTCGGGGGTGCCGCGCGACTGCGGGCTCACGCGCAACACATCGAACCCGGTCTCGCGCAGCGCCGCGATCTCTTCGATCAGATTGTAGATGCGGGCCGACTGCGTCTGCACCCCGTTGATGGCGAGAAACGGCTCGCCGTCGCGCGTCCGGAGCGGCATGCCGTCGGGGAACTCGATGCAGCGCCAGTCGCAGGTTTCCTTCTGCAGGTTGTAGCGCCGCGCGGTGAAGCAGCGCGCCGAAAACGCGAGCGGCAGCCTGCCGTGCGCGAAAATCTCCGCCTCCACGCCCGCGGGACGCGCCGCGAGCACGCCGCCGGCGATTTCGCGCGTCACCTCGATGGGCGCCACCCAGCGCGTGGCACCCAGCCGCGCAAGGAGCGCCAGCGACTGCGGGTTGTAGACGTTCAGGTGCGGCCCGGCGACCCACCCCGGGTTGCCCGCAAGCAGGCGCACCGCCCCCATGTCGTTCGCCTCGACGCGGTGGCGGCCGTTTCGCGCCACCTGCCGGATCAGCTTCAGGTCGCCTGCGCCCTCGGAGAGCACCTGCGTCGAAAGCACCACTTCCTTGCCCTGTGCGGCGAGCGCGTCCGCGAGGCCGAACCAGTCCTCGATGCGCATTTCACGCCTGCGCGAGCAGACGACTTCTCCCAGATACACGACGTCCGCCGGCGCTTCGGCGATTTCGCGGTAGAACTCCACGACCGCCGCCCGCGGCCAGTAGTAGAGCAGCGGACCCACGGCAAGCCGCAACTTGCCGCGCTTCCCGGACGGCTTCATTTCCACGGCCTCGAAAAGGCGCCGAGCGTGTGCTGGCTCCCCTCGGCGTGACGGTTCAGCTCCGCAAGCCACGAGGCACGCGGCGCGAAACGCCCGCGCTCGGCGAGCACCGCGTCGATCGCCTGGCGCCAGACCCTGGTCACCTGCGCCACGTACGCCGGACTCCTTTGGCGACCTTCGATTTTGACCGCGCGCACGCCGATCCGCAGGAACTCCGGCAGCAGTTCGAGCGTGTTGAGGCTGGCCGGCTCTTCGATCGCGTAATAGGTGGTGCCCTCGACCTCGAACCTTCCCTTGCAGAGCGTCGGGTAGGCGGCTCGCTCTCCGGGCGCGTAGCGGTCGATCAGCACGCCGTTCAGGCGCGACTCGAGCCCCGCAGGAGTTTCCTCCCAGCGCACCGCGCGTCCGGGCGAGCATGCGCCCATCGTGTTCGGGGACTCGCCGCAGGCGTACGCCGAGAGCGCACAGCGCCCCTCGACCATCACGCACAGGCCGCCGAAGCCGAACACCTCGATCTCGACCGGCGTGTTGCGAACCAGATGCTCGACCTGCGCGAGCGAGAGCACGCGCGGCAACACCGCGCGCCGGATGCCGAAGTGCTCGTGGTAGAAGTTGATCGCCTCGTGGCTGGTCGCAGAGCCCTGCACGGAAAGATGGATATCGAGCTCGGGATGCGCCCGGTGGGCGTACTCGAGCAACCCGAGATCGGCGACAATGATCGCATCGACGCCGAGTTCCGCGGCGAGTTCCACCGCCCCGGCCCAGCGCGTCCATGTCGCCGCCTGCGGATAGGTGTTGAGGGCGAGCAGCACCTTGCGTCCGCGCCTGTGCGCGTAGGCAAGACCTTCGGCGAGCGCCGCGCGGTCGAAATTGAGGCCGGCGAAGTTGCGCGCGTTGGTGTTGTCCCGCAGGCCGAGGTAGACCCAGTCGGCACCGTGGTCGATCGCCGCTTTGAGCGCCGGAAAGCCGCCGGCGGGGCACACCAGTTCCATGTGGCAAGTGGCACAAGGGAAACCAAAAATTGTAGAGTTTGCCTCCCGCCCGGCAATGTGCCGGGATTGACCGAAATCAACGTTCCGCCGGTCGAACAAGCGAGAATCACCTGCGATGCCGTATCCCGATGCTGAGCGCGAATGACCTGGAATGCGTGCGTGGAACGCGACGGCTGTTTGCCGGAGTCTCCTTTGCGCTCTCGCCGGGCGAATGCCTGCTCGTGCAGGGCCCCAACGGCAGCGGCAAGACGAGCCTGCTCCGGATCCTTTGCGGGCTCGCGCGGCCCGAAAAGGGCGAAGTGCGCTGGAACAATGAACCGATCGCGGAACTCGACCAGGAGTACCGCGCGGCGCTCGTCTATTGCGGCCACTCGAACGCGCTCAAGGAAGACCTCACGCCCTCCGAGAACCTGCTCGCGGCGGCCGCGCTGGCCGGCGAACCGGCGGGCGACGGCGCGGCATCCGCCGCGCTCGATGCGTTCGGCGTCGGCCACCTCGACGCCCTCCCGGTGCGTGCCCTCTCCCAGGGGCAAAAGCGCCGGGTCGGGCTCTCCCGCCTGGCGCTTTCCGCGCGCCGGCTCTGGCTCCTCGACGAGCCGCTTGCGTCGCTCGACGTGCGTGCCACGCAGGCCCTTGCCGGGCTGGTTGACGCGCATCTCGAGCGCGGCGGCATCGCGGTGCTCACCAGCCACCAGCCGATCGAGCTGCGCGCCGAGATCCGGGTGTTCGCTTTTTCGTGAGTTCGCCTTCGGTCAGCGCCGCGTTCGGCGGCATCGTCAGGCGCGATCTGCGGCTCGCCGCGCGCCGCAAGTCCGAGCCCCTGTTCACGCTCGGGTTTTTCGTGCTGGTGTCGAGCCTTTTTCCGCTCGGCCTGGGGCCGGAGCCCGAACTGCTACGGCGGATCGCGCCGGGCGTGCTCTGGGTCGCGGCGCTGCTTGCCTCGATGCTCGCGCTCGGCCGGATGTTCACGGCCGATTACGAGGATGGCACGCTCGAGCAGCTTGCGCTCGCGCCGGTGCCGCTGGTCGCCTCCGTGGGCGGCAAGGTCGCGGCGCACTGGCTGGTGTCGGAATTGCCGCTGGTGCTGGTTTCGCCGCTGCTGGCGCTCCAGTACGGGCTGCCCGCCGACGTGATTGCGCTCCTGATGATCTCGCTCCTGATCGGCACGCCGGCGCTGAGCCTGGTGGGCGCGATCGGCGCTGCGCTCACGCTCGGCGTGCGCGGGGGAGGCGTGCTGGTGGCGCTGCTGGTGCTGCCGCTTTATGTGCCGACGCTCATCTTCGGGGCGGGGGCGGTGGATGCCGGGCTTGCGGGCATGTCCTCCGCGGCGAATCTCTCCCTGCTCGGCGCGTGCCTCATTTTCGCCACGGTTTTCGCGCCGCCCGCGGCCGCCGCCGCAGTCCGCATCGCGCTGGAATGAGGCCATGAGCACAGGCCTGATCCACTGGTTTCGCTACGCATCGCCGCAGAGTTTCTACCCGCTCGCGGGCCGCATGGTGCCGTGGTTTGCATGGCTCGCCGGCCTGTCGGCCGCGGCCGGCCTGTGGATCGCGTTCTTCGTGGCGCCGACCGATGCACAGCAGGGCGAGTCCTACCGCATCATCTTCGTGCACGTGCCGGCTTCGTGGATGTCGATGTTCCTGTACCTGGTGATGGCGGGCTGGTCGGGCCTGGGCCTGGTGCTCAATACCCGCCTCTCGGGCATGATGGCGCACGCCGTCGCGCCGACGGGCGCGCTGTTCGCTTTCCTTTCGCTCTGGACCGGCGCCCTCTGGGGCCGGCCGACCTGGGGCGCCTACTGGGTCTGGGACGCGCGCCTGACTTCGGAACTTGTGCTGTTTTTTCTGTACCTAGGGTACATGGCACTGAACGCAGCGATCGACGACCCGCGGCGCGCCGACCGCGCCACGGCGGTGCTCGCGCTCGTCGGAGTGGTCAACGTGCCGATCATCTACTTTTCAGTGCAGTGGTGGAACACGCTGCATCAGGGCGCTTCGGTAAGCCTCACCCGCGCGCCGAGCATGGCAGCGACCATGCTCGCCGGGATGCTGGTCATGGCCTTCGCGTTCTGGATGTACAGCATCGCCGCGGCGCTGGCGCGCGTGCGCGCGATCATGCTCGAGCGCGAAGCGCACATGGAGTGGACCCACAAACTGAAAGAGGCGGAGGCATGAACTGGAGCAGCACCGAACAATTCATCGCCATGGGCGGCTACGGGTTCTACGTCTGGGGCAGCTTCCTTGCGACCGCCGCCTGCCTGGCGATCGAGCTGCTGCTCCTGCGCGCGCGCCGCAGGCACGCGCTGCAACAGGTTCGCGCCGAGAGGGTACGCCATGAAGCCGCGGCATAAGCGCGTCGCCGCGATCGCCGGCGGCCTTGCGCTGCTGGCCATTGCCGCGGCGCTGGTGCTGAACGCGTTCCAGTCGAACCTCGTGTTCTTCTTCAGCCCCTCGCAGGTGGCGGCGGGCGAGGCGCCGCGCGACCGTGCGTTCCGGATCGGCGGCCTGGTGGAGACGGGAAGTCTCCAACGCGGCCAGGAGGGCCTCGCGGTGCACTTCGTGGTCACGGACACTGCGCACAGTATTCCGGTCACCTATTCCGGTATCCTTCCGGACCTTTTCCGTGAGGGCAAGGGCGTCGTCGCGCAGGGCAAGGTCGGGCCGGACGGCGTATTTCGCGCCAGCGAAGTGCTCGCCAAGCACGACGAGAACTACATGCCTCCGGAGGCCGCGCATGCGCTGGAGCAGGCTGCGAAGGCACAGAAGACCATCGTGACGAAATAGAAGATGATTCCCGAGCTCGGACATTTCGCCTTGATCCTCGCGCTCTGCGTCGCGCTCGCGCAGGGAGTGCTGCCGCTTGCAGGCGCGGCGCGCGGCAACGCGAGCTGGATCGCATTCGCGCGCCCTGCCGCGGCAGCGCAGTTCATGCTGGTGGCGTTCGCCTTTTGCGCGCTCGCCTGGGCATTCGCGCAGAACGACTTTTCGGTCGCCTACGTTGCCACCAACTCGAACTCGAAACTGCCGCTCCAGTATCGGCTGTCGGCGGTCTGGGGCGGGCACGAGGGTTCGCTGCTGCTGTGGATCCTGATGCTCGCCGGCTGGACGCTTGCCGTCGCGCTCGCTTCGGGCGCGCTTCCGGAGGCAATGGTGGGACGCACGATCGGCGTGCTGGGCCTGGTGGCCGCGGCGTTTCACGCTTTCATCCTGTTCACCTCGAACCCGTTCGAGCGGCTCGTGCCCGCAGCCGCGGACGGGCGCGACCTGAATCCCCTGCTGCAGGATCCGGGCCTCATTTTTCACCCGCCGATGCTCTACATGGGTTACGTCGGCTTCTCGGTCGCGTTCGCGCTGTCGATCGCCGCGCTCGCTTCCGGAAGGCTCGACGCCGCGTGGGCGCGCTGGTCGCGCCCCTGGACGACCGCGGCATGGGTATTCCTCACGCTCGGCATCGCACTCGGCAGCGTCTGGGCCTACTACGAGCTGGGCTGGGGCGGCTGGTGGTTCTGGGACCCGGTGGAGAACGCCTCGTTCATGCCCTGGCTCGTCGGCACCGCGCTCATCCACTCGCTCGCAGTGACGGAGAAGCGCGGCGCGCTGAAGAGCTGGACGCTGCTGCTCGCGATCACCGCGTTCTCGCTTTCGCTGCTGGGCACGTTCCTGGTGCGCTCCGGCGTGCTCACGTCGGTGCACGCGTTCGCGACCGATCCACGGCGCGGCGTATTCATCCTGGTGCTGCTTGCGCTCGTGATCGGCGCCTCGCTGGTGCTGTTTGCGGTGCGTGCGCCGCGCGTTGCCGCGGGCGGCGAGTTCGACCTGGTGTCGCGCGAAACGCTGCTGCTGTCGAACAACGTCCTGCTCGCGGTCGCTTGCGGCACGGTGCTCCTCGGCACGCTCTATCCCCTGGCGGTCGATGCGCTCGGCATGGGCAAGATCTCGGTCGGCCCGCCCTACTTCAATTCCGTGTTCGTACCGTTGATGGTGCCGCTGCTGTTCCTGGTCGCGCTCGGCCCGCACGCTTCCTGGCGCTCGGCGAAACTCCACGATCTGGCAAGACAGATGAGAACCGCGTTCCTGTTTGCGGTCGCCGGCGGGCTGCTGCTGCCGTTCGCCATGGGAAGCTTCGCGCCGCTGGTGGCGCTTTCGATGTTCCTGGTGCTCTGGATCGCTGCGTCGGGATGGTTGCACATCCGCTCGCGAGTCGCTCCCGTCGGAGGAGGGATGCTCGCCAACGGCTCCGCCCTGCTTCGCCAGCCGCGCCGGTACTGGGGCATGCATCTCGCGCACCTCGGATTGGCGGTGTTTGTCGTCGGCGTTGCACTTTCCAAGGGTTACGAGAGCGAGAAGGAGGTGCGCATGGCGCCCGGCGAGGTCCTGACGCTCGGCGACTACGGCCTGCGCATGCTTGGAGTGCGCGAGGAACCCGGACCCAACTACAGCGCCGTGGTCGCCGAAATCGAACTACTGGGCAACGGCAAGCTGTTGAAAATCCTGCGGCCCGAGAAGCGCCAGTATTTTTCCTCGCAGATGGCGTTCACCGAAGCGGCGATCGATCCGGGCCTGACGCGCGACGTTTACGTTGCGATCGGCGAGCCGCTCGGCGGCGGCGCCTGGAGCGTGCGCGCGCACGTGAAGCCGTTCGTGGGCTGGATCTGGGGCGGATGCCTGCTGATGGCGCTCGGCGGCGTGCTTGCGCTTTCGGACCGGCGCTATCGCGTCAGAGTGCGCGCGCAAGCGCAGGACAGCGCGCTGGCGGCGGAGAGGGCCTGAGGCGATGAGGATCGCGCTGATCGTCGGGTTCCTCCTGCTGGTCGCGCTGCTCGCGGTCGGCCTGACGCGCGACCCGCGCGAAGTGCCTTCGCCGCTCGTCGGCAAGCCTGCTCCGGCATTCGAACTGCCACGACTGGGCGAGGGGGCGCGCTTTTCGCCCGCCGAAATGCGCGGCAAGGTCTGGCTGCTCAACGTCTGGGCATCCTGGTGCGTGTCGTGCCGCGAGGAGCATCCGGTGCTGATCGATTTCTCCAGGACGAAGCGCGCGCCGCTGGTGGGCCTCAACTACAAGGACCAGCGCGGCGACGCGCTCAAGTGGCTGGCGCGCTACGGCGACCCGTACCAGCTCTCCGTAGTGGATGGCGACGGGCGCATCGGCATCGATTACGGCGTGTATGGCGTGCCGGAAACCTACGTGATCGACCGCGCGGGCATCATTCGCTACAAGCAGATCGGCCCGGTGACTCCGGAAGTGATGGACAAGAAGATCCTGCCGCTGATCGGGAATCTGGAGCGATGAAGCGGCTCGTGCTCGCGGTCGCGGCGCTGCTGATCTGTTCCGGCGTGGCCGCGCGTGAAGCGCCGCCGCTCGCCGCGGACCAACAGGTCGAGGCGCGCCTGATGGCGATCGCCGAGGAGCTGCGCTGCCTGGTGTGCCAGAACGAGTCGCTGGCCGCCTCGCGCGCCGACCTGGCGATGGACCTCAAGCGCGAAGTCCGCGAGCTGATCCGCGGCGGAAAATCCGACGCCGAGATCCGCGACTTCCTGGTCCAGCGGTACGGCGATTTCGTGCTCTACCGTCCGCCGCTCAAGGAGTCGACGCTGCTGCTGTGGGTCGGGCCGTTCATGCTGCTGGTTGCCGGCTTCGCAGGGGTCGCGATCTTCGTGCGGCGCCGGCGCGGGGCACAGTCCGCGGCGCTCTCGGCCGAGGATGAGGCGCGCGCCGACACGCTGCTGCAAAAACGGACCGACGCGTGACCGCGTGTGCGCCCGCCGCCGCGGCGCTTGCCGCGGTGAGGCGCGCGTCGTACGCGCCGGTCAGCCGCGCAGCGCCTTCATGACGCTTTCATCCTCGAGCGCCTGCTCGGGCTTGCCCTCGAAGATGATCTCGCCGCGGTCGATCGCGTAGAGCCGGTCCGCGATGCGCGCCGCGTTGACGAGATTCGACTCGGCGATCAGGAGCGAGATGCCGAGGTCCTCGATTTTCAGCACCGCGTCGCGGAACCGCTTGACGATGATCGGCGCCAGCCCCTCGAACGCCTCGTCCAGAAGCAGCAGCGTCGGGGCGAGCGCGATCCCGCGGGCGATGGCGACCATCTTGCGCTGTCCGCCGCTCAGGTTCATCCCCTGGCGGCGCATCAGATCGCGCACCTCGGGGAACACCGAATACGCGCGTTGCTCGACGTCCCCGTTGGCGACCGCTTCCCGCCTGCGGTGCGCCTTCGCCGACATCCAGCGACTGATCATCATGTTCTCCGCCACCGTAAGCTCGGGGAAGATCTCGCAGCCTTCGGGCGCGTATCCCATGCCACGCAGCGCCCGCTGGTGCACGGGCAACGAACTCACGTCTTCGCCGTGAAACAGGATCTGGCCGGCGCTGAGCGGCAGAAACCCCATGATGCTTTCCATGGTCGTGGTCTTGCCGGCGCCGTTACGGCCGACCAGGCAAACCACTTCGTGTTCTTGCACGCTCAGCGAGACCCCGTGCAGCACGTGCGCCGGACCCCGGAAAGCGTCGATTCCTTTCACCTCGAGCATGGATGCGTCCCCTCGCCGCGCGTTCAGTCGGAAACGTCGGTCCCGAGCAGATACGTGGCCACGTCGCGGTTCTGGCGGATCTCCTCGGGCGGACCATCCGCGAGGAACCTGCCCTCGTGCATGACGACGACGCGATCGGAGTACTTGAACACCACGTCCATGTCGTGCTCGATGACGACGGCCGTGATCCCGCCGCGCCGTACCACGGATGACACCGTGTCCATGATCTGCGCCTTGTTGCGCGTGCTGACGCCGCTGGTCGGCTCGTCGAGGAACAGCAGCTTCGGGCGCAGCGCGTAGGCGACCGCCACATCGAGGAGCTTGCGCTCGCCCTGCGCGAGCCCTCCCGCCAGCGCCTGCGCATTGCCGCCGAGGCCGAACTGACCGAGCAGATCCGTCGCTTCCCGGGTGACCGCGGCATCGCGCTCCGCGAGCACAAACATCCGCTTGGTCTTGCGCTCGCGCGCGAAGATGGCGAGCGCCACGTTGTCGAGCACCGACAGATCGTCGAACAGGTTGACGAGCTGGAAGCTCCTCGCAATCCCCGCCCGGATCCGCTCGTCCACCGGGGAATAGGTGATGTCGCGGTCTGCGATGAAGATCCTGCCGCTGTCGGGGGACAGGAAAGCGCTGATCAGGTTGACCAGCGTGGTCTTGCCCGCGCCGTTGGTGCCGACGAGCGAAAGGAACTCGCCTTCATTGACCGTGAAATCCACTCCGTCCACGGCCCGCGTTTCGCCGAAATGCTTCTTCAGGCGCTCCGTTCGCAACAGGCTCATGCGGAAGCCTCCCGCCTGCGCTTCAGCCACGCGCTCAGGCGCGCCGCCGTGCCCACGACGCCCGAGGGCAGGAACGTCACCAGGACGATCAGGATCACGCCGAGCGTGATCTGCCAGTACTCGGTGACGGCCACCGCGTAGACCTCGAGGTAGTTGAAGATCACCGCGCCGACGATGGGGCCGGAAAAATTGCGGAACCCTCCGAGCACCGCGAAGAACACGATCTTGCCGGACTGCGGCCAGTACAGCACGTCGGGGGTGGTGAGGCCGTTGAGCGGCACCCAGAGGATGCCGGCCAGGCCGGTAAAGACCCCGGAAACCAGGAACGCGAGCCAGCGGTATCGCCAGATCCGCACGCCGAGGAAGCGGGCCCGGGTTTCGTTGTCGCGGATCGCCTGCAGCGTCTTGCCGAACGGCGAGTGGACGATCAGCCACATCAGCGCCGCGCACACGCAGAACACGACGACCACGTAGTAGTAGTAGGAGGTGATGAATCTCGGGAACGCGTCGGCGCCCGGGAAAGCGACGAGCCCGCCCAGCAAGGTCAGCTTGGAGAACGGCACGCGGATGCCGTCGGTGCCGCCCGTGATCCAGAAGAACTTGTAGGCGAGCGTCCACAGCACCTGCGAAAGCGCGAGCGTCAGGATGGCGAAGAAGATCCGCGTATGGCGCACGCACACGACCCCGAACAGCGCCGCGAGCGCGGCCGAGAACACGATCCCGCCCAGGATGAAGAGCTCCATCGACGACACCCCGAGATAGCGCATCATGAGCGCGACGGCGTAGGCGCCCGCGCCGAAATACGCTGAATGCCCGAACGAGAGCAGCCCGGTGTAGCCGAGCAGGAGATTGAACCCGAGCGCGGCGATCGCCAGCGTGAGGCCGTAGGTGAGGAGCTGCGTCTGATAGGTGCTCGCGACGGCCGGCACGAGGAGCAGGACGGCGAGGACGAGCCCGGCGCCCGCCGCCCGGCGGCCGATCGCAGGTGCTTGCGGCGCGTTCACGATCTCCTCCCGAAGAGACCCGTCGGGCGGATCAGCAGCACGACCGCGGCGATCAGGTACAGCGCCGCGAGCTCGATCTCCTCCCAGAAATGGATCGTGATCGTTCTCAGGGCGCTCACGATCAGCGCGCCGACCAGGGCCCCCTCGAGACTGCCCAGACCGCCGATCACGACCACGACGAACGAAATGACCAGCACTTCGACCCCCATGCCGAGCACCGCGGCCTGGCTCGGAACGACGATGGCCCCGCCGAGACCCGCCATGAAGCAGCCCAGACCGAAAGCGAGGGCGTAGATGCGCCCGACATCGATTCCGAGCGCAGCGGCCATGCGCCGGTCCTGCGCCGTGGCGCGCAACAGCACGCCGAACCGGGTTCGGTACACGAACGCCCACAGACCGAGCGCGGCGGCGATTCCGACTCCGATCATCAGCAGGTTGTAGACGGGGTACGGCAGTCCCCCGACTTGAATCAGCCCGAGGGAATCGACGAGCCCGCTCGCGGTAAGCGGCGTGCCACCCCACACCAGCCGGATGACGTCGTCGAGGACCAGCAGCAGCCCGAATGTCACGAGCAACTGATACTCCTCGGGCCGCCGGTAGAACGGCCGGATCAACGTCGGCTCGATCGCAAGGCCGATGAGCGCGACCGCGACCGCCCCGAGGGGCAGGAAGATGAACAGGGCGGCCGGCGGGAGCGCGGCCGCGGCCGCGCCGATCGCCCACGCAGTCACGTAGGCGCCGAGCGCGTAGAAGCTGCCGTGCGCCATGTTGACGATCCCCATCACCCCGAAGATCAGGCTTAGGCCGGCGGCGATGAGGAACAGCACCGCGGCGTAAAAGAGCGAATTCAAAACCTGGAGGGCGACAATTTCCATGGGTTTCGTTCCGTAGTCATCCTCCCGTGGCCGCTGTCACAGCGCTCTGCGGTGACTTCGCGAGGCAACATGCGCTAGCGGGCAGCCCGTGGCACCCGGGTCCACGGTCTCGAAAGTGTTCTTTTCTTCTCCCGCGCGCATCGCCGGAGCGGCCTGGCCTTGCGACCACAAGTCCGCCCCGGTTGCGCGCCCGGTCGAGGATTAACGCGTCACGCCTTGGCTTGCGGCCAGGTCTTCTTGATCCAGTCGGCCGCGGCCGTGGATTCGCTATGTCCCTGGCCGGGTTTTGGCCAGTTGGGCGGAGCGGTGATGCTCCGGATC
>Ga0209640_10001146_pt1 | contig 22044 bp, 26 predicted proteins | sample RifCSP10_1_FD_184018 | JGI IMG/M metagenome (GOLD analysis project Ga0209640, IMG submission 184018) | Soil microbial communities from Rifle, Colorado - Rifle CSP2_sed 10_1 (SPAdes) (version 2) | ecosystem: Environmental > Terrestrial > Deep subsurface > Rock core/Sediment | place: Rifle...
CTGCACAATGTTAAGTATTATGTTTATATATTATTCCTCTGCAGAATAGGAAATCGGCGAAGCAAGAGGTTTATTACTATCCACGAAAAACCAAGCAAGGCTTGAACCCCGCCACGAAAACGTTCTTGATCATAGTTGTTGTGTTCGGTGCCATTGCAGGAACTGCAATAGGAATATTCGCAAATCAGAGATCGACGCAATTCGCAGAGTATGACAAATTGTGCAACGATACCAGAGAAAAAGTAGTCGAGATTGCAAGAGATCCAAGCATCCCAATAGGGCAAAAGAGAACAATGCTGGACAATCTGATAGCAGACACGAACAGGAAGCTGCCGCAATACCAGTATCAGTGCGATATCACGGTTCCAGCATTAGTAGGAGAACCCTAAATCCTCTCCTTCCCGCTAACCATAGACAGCCGCCCTCTAAAGTGCTCAGCCAGAATTTTCTTCTGACCTCTCCTGAGTATTTCTGATAGCGTAGGCTTGGATATCCCCAGCAACTTGGCAAGTTCAGCAATATCCATCTTCTTTGGGTAATCGAAGTAGCCCTTTTCCAAGGCGATCTGCAATATTTCTTCCTGCCTCTCGGTCAAAGCGTTTTCATCCTTTAGATCAATCATACTGCGAATCTCAGCCTCGACACCACCCTTTTCCAAATTATCCAGCAGCTTCTTCAACCCGCCTCCACTGCTGAGAACTTTCCACTCGACAAGACCTTCAGGAGTTGATTTGGCAGAGACCAAGAAACATTCGGAAGTTGCGAAAGATCTGCATGCTGTGCACTTGCGCGTCTTCAGAGAGCCCATCACCAAGCCCTTTTTTGTCTCTATGGCATCTACTTGATACACGTACGGATCTTTGCGCAAATCGTTTAGCAGAGATTTGATATGTTCGGCGTCTATTGAAACTTCAAAAAGCTCGTGTACGCCTCCTGTCCCCTCAACAACTCTGCAGTCCAAAAGTCTGACTGTTGCAGGGTACTTACTAACGATCTTCTTTACCCATGTATGAGGTGGCTTTACTAGGAGGGTTACCTCCTTCATACTTTACGCCACATGCCTCTGGAATATGAACATCACTGTTTGCCGAACAAGTTAGGGAGAATCAATAATTCACATGCTTTGCAACTGCTTAGCATGCACCAACAAATCTCCCCGATGTCGATACTCACCAAAGAACATGGGGTCATGCTCTCAATGGCACACGGAATAGAAAGAGATCTAGGTTCCATTAGAAATAACACTCTAAATACTGGTACAAGGGAGCGAATAACTAATCTTACTGAGTTTCTGCAGAGGCATATCCTAAAGGAAGAGCAAGTCGTATTCCCAGTCCTGTTATGGCACTTGGGACTGGACAAACCTGTTGTTAATACCATGCACGAGGAGCACGAGAGAATGGGTGCAGAGTTCCAAAGCATAGTTGCACATTTATCGAAACCCTCGTCAGTAGATTTGCAAAGAATTCATGACATATTAGACGTGTTGAACTCTCACATTTCTAAAGAAGATAATGTTTTGTTTTGGCTTGCAGAAATTAGGGTTCCTCCGCACCTCTACGGTATTTTAGTCAAACAGATGGATGCTATGGAGGAGCAGGTCAAGCACTAGCTCCTAAAGAATGGTCTGTTACATCTAGCTACTGTTACTTCTGATATCAAAAGGATCTAATAAGAACTTCAGGGTTCTGCTTAGTCCAATCCCGAACATGTTAGGCATAACGGATAATCGGCCGTGGTCCAAGGTGGTAAACGAGTGACCAAGGTGTCTATCACAAATTATTCGATGTTAGTTATCGCTGTCTCCGTTGTTGCCATAGGGGCTATTTACGTACTAACTGAACCACAACCAACTGCCCAAATCGCAAAGCCATTATCAGAAGAAACTGCAAAACAAGCAGAATCTGTAAGACAACCGGCGGCTTCGCCGGCCAAACCTTCACAGCCTGCGGTTGCTCCTAAAACAGTCCAAGTTGAAATTCCTGCTGATGCATTTATGGCACCACAAGGATGGAAGGGCGAGAAGCTTTTTGACGATAAGTTCTACAAGCCTAACAAGGTAGAAATCAGAGTCGGCGATACCGTTGAATGGACAAACAAAGACTTGATAACACATACTGTCACTTTCACCAAGGGTGCCACGGCCGATTCCGGTCCGTTCGAGCAGAGCAAGACTTGGAAGTACACATTTACGAAGGCTGGTGAATACGAGTACTTCTGCACATTGCACCCATACATGGCTGGTAGAGTGGGGGTGGAACAGTAAAATGGGAACGATTAGCGAGAAGAAGCTTAAAAGAAGAGAGTTTCTAGGAGTTGCAGGGGCAGGACTGGCTGCAGGGGCAGCAATAGGTTTTGGTGCAGGAAGGCTTGTTACTCAGCCCGGCGGACAGGGAACAGGAGAACTGGATAAACTCGCTCTACAAAGGGGTTTGGAGCCCGAAGAAGCTAGATCCGCACTTAGGATCTTCAATCCTGGCGGAAAATATCTTGACGAGTTCATAATGATATCATCGGGAGGGCACAGCGGACAAGCCATCATACTAGGAATTCCATCTATGAGGATTCTCAAATATATAGCAGTGTATACGCCCGACCCATGGCAAGGTTATGGCTACGGCAACGTTGAAAGCAGGGAGATTCTGAAGAAGGGCAGTAGCGATGTAAGACTTCTCACAGGCGGAGATACGCACCACCCAGACATAAGCAGAACCAATGCTGAATGGGATGGAGAATGGGCCTGCATAGGTGACAAGCTCAGCGCCCGTATGGCAATAATTAGCTTTAAGGACTTCGCAACAAAGGAAATAGTCAGAATGCCTAACATGGGCAGCCAGCATGGAGGTGCCCACTTTACGCCGAATAGCGAGTATGTTGCATGTGGAAGTTTCTTCCCGACGCCTTGGGAGCCCGGCAAGGGTTACAAGCCAGGCAGCACCTACATCCAACTAACCGAAAAGAACTATGCCGACTTCTACAGAGGCCAAAATATCTATCTTGCCTTCGATAGAAGCAGAGGAAGGTTCGATCTAACACGCAGTTTCCAAGTAGAGCTGCCTCCGTACGTACAGGATCTTGAAGCTGTGGGATGGGGACCCTCCGATGGATGGACCTTTATGAATTCCATAAACACAGAGAGGGCAATAGGCGGCGTCATGGAGGGAAGACCGGCATTAGAAGTGGCAGCCTCGCAAAGGGACTTTGACTACCTACATATCATCAACTGGAAGAAGGCCGAGCAGCTTGTTAAGGATGGTAAGGCCAAAGAAATGAATGGTATTAAAGTAGTGACACTCGATACTGCAGTCAAGGAAGGAATTCTATTCTTCGCGCCAGAACCTAAGAGTCCTCACGGATGTGACATTTCGCCAAGTGGAAGGTACGTATTGGTGGGAGGCAAGCTCGCTCCAGTGGTTACCGCATATGATGTCGAAAAGATAAAGCAAAATATTGTAGACCAGAGATTTGAGGGAACCGACCCATACGGTGTGCCAATACTGAGGTTCGAAGAAGTGAAGGCTGCGCAGGTAGAAGTAGGACTCGGGCCGCTACACAATGAATTCGACGACGCTGGACACGGCCACGTGAGCTGCTTCATAGCTAATGAGGTAGTTCGATACAACCTAGGCCCGCCAGACTACACTGGATCAAACACATTCACAGTAATTGATCGGATAAAGATACAGTACAACATAGGCCACCTAGCCACTACCGAAAGCGGTACTGCTTCTCCGAAGGGGAAGTATCTAGTTGCTTTGAACAAGTGGTCAATTGACAGGTTCCCGAATGTAGGACCACTACTACCCCAGAACCTCCAGCTCATAGACATCTCAGGTGAAAAGATGCAGTTGCTTTACGACCTGCCGATAGGACTGGGCGAGCCTCACTATGCCAAGATGATATCAATCGACAAGCTCAAGCCTCTAGAGGTGTATGCTGTAGGCACTGACCCCGCGACCTTCACTGTAAGTCCAAACGCGATCAGGAAAGGCCAGGAGCGGATTGAGAGGCATCAAGTGGGAGGCACTTGGGTCTCCGAGATCTGGGGAACGCTCTTAAGGAGCACAATGGCTCCTGATATAATAAGGGTCAAGCAAGGTGACCTTGTCCGAATACACTGGACCAACGTAGAGACTGTAAGAGACGCAACACACGGGTTCGGCATTGCAGACTACAACGTAATGGGCAAGATCGATCCTGGTGAAGTCGCTACATACGAGTTCCTCGCTGACAAGCCCGGCGTCTTCTACTACTACTGCACCGAATTCTGCTCTCCATTACACATGGAAATGACTGGGTGGCTGGAAGTAGCGCCAGCATAGGCAGTCACCCACCGCTTTCTTTTTTTTGGGCGAAATTCCGTGAACAGAAGGGCTTTTTTGGTTTTGCTTGCGGCGGCAGCGGGAGCTGGTGGTCTGGCACTTGTCGGCGTCGGACAGTCAAGGGGAATTCCCAACCTGCATATTCGTCTAGGAGAGGAAAAATGCAAGCGTTGTGGCATGATAATCAGCCGCATTAACTATGCAGCAGCCATTTACAGCGAAGGGAACGATGGATGGCAGAAGTATGATGATGTCGGCTGCATGATTAATGACTATAAGGTCTCTACAAATGTACTGGCAGTCAAGGTCTTTGATTTTGCTACTGGCGAGGAGGTTACTGCCAAGGAAGCTTACTATGCTTTGGCAAACCTGAGAAAACTTCGAACGCCAATGGGCTATAACATAATCGCTTTCAGAGGTAAATCCGCAGCGGAAGCACAGGCACAAGAACACGATAGCCCTGTTCTTGGCTGGGATCAGGCACTTAGGTCGGTGCCTGGAGGATTATGATGCGGATGTCATATACTCGGATTCTGATCTTCGTGCTATTACCTGCTATACTTGCTGGCGCGGGCATCTTATTCCCCATATGGACAATTGAGTTCAACTCTCCAACTTACGGGCAGAAATGGGCTGGAATCTCTATACACGCGCTAAACGGTATAGTAGGACCCGTAGACCAGGTCAACATCATCAACCACTACGTAGGGCTCGGAGAGATAAAACCTGAGGAGATAGGAGAATTAAGATTTCTTCCGTTTGTGTACGTGGGATTCGTTGCATTGGTCATAGCTTCAGGATTACTTAGGGGTCGGCGAGCTTCCGTTGTTCCTTGGCTACTGTCATTTGTCTTGGTCGTAGGCATGTTGGGATTGATCTATGTTTACATCTCCAACTTCACCCACAATATAGATCCAGCCGCCCCCATAAAGATCGACCGCGTCCCTATCCCAATCATAGGCAATGATGAAGCAGGAAACTTCAAATTAAGAGCCTCGATAGGCTTGGGACTCTACCTCCCGCTAATAGCTGCACTAATTCAAACACCCACTCTAATACTCTTAAGCTTGAAGGCCATTCAACGAACGGTTAAACCTGTAATCCACGCCTCTATCACCATCTTCATCCTACTACTTTTGATGCAAGGCTTCCTCGCTAAAGCTAACGCCGAGCAGGTCTCATCTGGTAGCGCACTACAGGATCTTGTCGACGCGATTCCACCGGGAGGGGTTCTTCACCTCAGATCTGGAACGTACTATGGTCCGGTAAAGATTACGAAACCCATCACAATCGAAGGCGAAGGCTATCCGATAGTTGACGGCAGGGGTGAGGGCGATGTGATTCTGGTAACTGCTAATGGCGTTTCTATTCTCGGTCTGAAGATTATGAACTCAAACCCTGACATATCAAGGGATTCTGCAGGGATTAAAGTGACAGCAAATAACAGCAGAATATTTGGAAATATCATAGAGAATACCCTCTTCGGCGTATACCTGCAGGGCGCGAGATATACGCTTGTAGAGGGTAACAATATGATCGGTTTCTCTTTTAAGGACATAAACGACAAGGGTCATGGAGTTTACCTATGGTATTCGTTTGATGCTACTGTAAAGGAAAACAACATTACGAGCTTCAAGGACGGCATGCAGATAGATCACTCATATGACTCTAGATTCGAGGGTAACACAATAACCTCGTCAAGGTACGGGGTGCATCTTATGTATTCTGCAAATATCAAGATCGCTGGTAACATTGTTACCCATAACCTAGTCGGTATGGCCCTGATGTACTCTCAAGATTTGGAAGTGATTCAGAATACTGTTAGGGAAAATAGGGGTGTGGCGGTAAGTGATGGAATATTTGTCAGGGAAAATGGAGAAGCGAAGATAGAGCGAAATACCATCTACGGACACATGAACGGGCTCGTCATCGAATCATCGCCATATCCTCCTACGGCAGAGCAGATGGTTGCCAACAACATGATTGCGTTCAACAATGTAGGGCTTGTCGCAGACTCTAATTCTGGTGGGATCATTCAAGGCAATAACTTTGTTGAAAACTTGGAACAAGTAAGGGTGACCGGGGCATCAACATCCAGAATACGATGGAGCGGCAACTTCTGGAGTGATTATCGAGGACTAGGAGACATTGCTCATGTAGTCGAGAATCCGCTTGAGGACTTGATGGACGACTATCCTCAACTAAGGGTCTTTGCCTACAGCCCAGCATACATGTCGCTGGAGCTCTTCAAAAAGTCTCTGCCTGCAATACCAAAGGTTAGGGCCATAGATAATTCCCCATCAGTAAAGCCGTCAGATAACTTTCAGGCGAGTGTTACTCTCAAAGGTGATAACACTTGGCTGTTCACTGCACTGTTGCTCACGTTTGCACCTGTAACTCTCATACTAGTAGCGTATAGGAGGCCTAGAGTTGGAGGCTATAGAAGTTACAAACCTAACAAAGCAGTTTGATAGCACAAGGGTTCTCGAGGGGATCACCTTCAACATTGGGGAGGGGAAGTTGATCCTCCTCTTGGGGCCGAATGGCTCAGGCAAAACCACTCTGTTGAGATGCTTGATGGGTCTGATCAGGTTCGAAGGCGAGGTGAGAATCTTTGGGTTCGATGTATCACATATGGGAAAGCAGGCTAGACGCCTCGTAGGTTACATGCCTCAAGATTCAGGCTTCTACGCAGACATGACCTGCGCCCAAGTCTTGGATTTCTTTTCAAACCTAAAGGGAGTCGATGTCAGTTTGGAAGATTTGCTAGGTCCTATCGGTCTGCTCCAAAAAGCGGATGCTAAGGTAAAACAGCTTTCCGGAGGCATGAAGAGAAAGCTCGGCATAGCAGTCACGCTGTTGGGGGATCCACCAATTATATTCCTGGATGAACCTTTTAGCGATATCGATGCAAAGGGAAAACTTGATCTCCTCAACACAATTAGGGCTCTGCGGGAAAGAGGTAGAACCGTTGTCATAAGCACTCATACTATAAGCGGAGTTCTTACAATGGCAGATGAGGCTTTGGTGCTTCAGCGTAATATGCCAATCAGAACTATACGCTCTCAACTGTTTGCGTCTCATTTCAGTCCCACATATAGAGTCCATGTATATTCTAAGGAGCGCATTCCAATTAAAGAGGCAGAGGTTTCTCCTACAGGTTGGGTCACAATATCGTCCCGCGATTTACACTCTACCCTGAACACGCTTGCAGAGTATGGAATCGATATTTCCAAGGCAATCGTAGAGGAGCCTACCACAAACGATCTTATGATGAGGCTTGCTGGCGATGATCTCTAAAGAATTCAGGACTCTCCTATTCGGGGAAGTTACCCGTTCAATAAGCAACCGATGGCTAATAGTGTATGCATTGATGTATGCGGCGCTAGGACTAAGTCTATCTTATTACGGCATGCTAGGACTAGGCTATCTTGGTCTGCGAGGCTTCGGCAGAGTTTCTGCTAGTTTAATTAATCTTACATTATACTTGGTTCCTTTAATCTCCATGTCTCTTTCAGGTTTGGCAATTGTGTCGGAGAGGGAGGGAAGAACGCTGGAAAGGCTGCTCTCTCAACCTATTTCAAAAGCTGAAATATTGATTGCAAAATACATTGGGATAACAATCTCTATAGGAACAGCTACGGTGCTTGGCTACGGGTTAGCATCATGGTATATGCTGTTTGTTTTGGGACCCGGGGACTTGGGCATCTTCCTATCAATTTTGCTCGCTTCTCTCCTGCTAGCTGCGGCTCTATCTGCCTTTGGCTTAGCAGTGTCAACAGTTTCCGGTAGCAGATTTGGTGCACTCGGTGCAATACTGATGGGCTGGTTTGTATTAGTCGCACTTTATGATGTATTGGTAATGGGTGCTACGCTCGTAGCGAATCTGAAATGGCCTGATTTGATACCAATTCTGATGGTCAACCCTGTTGAGGCTGCACGGATATTGATGATCTATTCGCTTGATCCTACACTGATATTCTTGGGGCCGACAGGCGTTTATGTAGCAAGAGCCTTTGGCCCATACATACCAATGATTTTTGCAGGGAGCCTTGTGGTATGGACTATGGGATCTATAGCTCTGGCATTGGTAAAGTTTCGAGGCCAAGACCTCTAACGTTATCATGTTTGATAATAAGCTAACAAGTTAGGTAGAACTATTAAGACACCCCAGCCCACAACATTACTAGGGAATAAAATGTCTAACCAAGAAGTAGGAAGCGGGCGAACCAATACGGTTTTCATCGTAGGGTTCGTCATAGTGGGTCTGATAGTAGTAGGAGGGTTCTCTTACGTCGTGACACAGAACCAAATCATGAGTATGCAACAATCTATTGAACAAATGAAGAAGGAAGTAGTACCAGGACAGCAGGGTGCAGCACCAAAGACTCAAGGATCTGAGGTCAAATTCGTTTTAGCAACAGCAATAGGCGGTAACGGGTTCAAGTGGGTTGGAAAGGAAGGAGCTATTGCAGGAAAAGATAACCCTGATCTTACAGTGAATAAAGGAGACAAGGCTACAATCCAAATAGCAAATGAGGATGGCGTTGAACATCAGTTTGAAATTGTAGGTCTAGGAGTAAAGAGCGAATCAGTAATCCAGAAGGGGGACGCGAAGTCAGTAACATTTACAGCTGACAAGGCTGGCACTTACCAGTACATATGCAACATTCCAGGCCATAAGGAAGCAGGCATGCTAGGGAAACTAACCGTTCAAGGAGAAGAGGAGGACATGGGGCATCAGGTTGCACTTCCTCAAGTTACCAAGCCAAGTGTAACTCTCGACGCCCCAAAGGTAGTTACAGTGCCTGACATCGCCCGCTTAGCTAGCAATGTTCCTGCACCAATTACAAGGAAGACTCCTGCAACCGTGAACATACTCTTGGAGACTAGGGAAGTAATTGCAAAGATTGCTGGGGAATCGACTTACACCTATTGGACTTATAATGGGACAGTGCCAGGTCCTATGATCAGAGTCAGGGAGGGAGACACTGTAGTACTTACAGTAAAGAACCTTGGCTCTCAGCCACACTCTATTGACCTGCACGCTGTTAACGGGCCTGGAGGAGGAGCTGTACTGACGCAGACCCAGCCTGGCAGTTCGACTACGTTCAGGTTCAAGGCGTTGAACCCGGGAGTATACCTGTATCACTGCGCTTCTCCACACATACCTTCGCACATAGCTAACGGAATGTATGGGCTGATACTTGTAGAGCCTGAAGAGGGGCTGCCAAAGGTGGACAGGGAGTTCTATGTTGTGCAGGGAGAATTTTACGCTGCTGGTGCTAGAGGGCAGTTAGGGCACCATCCATTTGCGATGGAGAAGGCCTGGGATGAGCGGCCAGAGTTCGTAGTCTTCAACGGGAGAGTCGGTGCATTGACTGACAACACAATGAAGGCCAGAGTAGGAGAAACCGTGAGAGTGTACTTTGGTAATGCGGGTCCGAACCTGATCTCATCGTTCCACATCATAGGTGAGATATTCGACAGAGTGTATCCCGAAGGAGGGCTAGGAAAATCAGCAGGACCAGATGTCAATGCTGAAACAATAGCTGTGCCTGCAGGCTCGGGAACTATAGTAGAATTCAAAATCGAAGTACCTGGTAACTTGATACTCGTCGATCACAGCATCTTCAGGGCGATAGATAAGGGAGCTGTTGGCATAATAGCGGTTGAAGGAGCCGAAGCGCCAGACATATTCCAAAAGGGAGGTTAATCCTCCTCCCTTTTTTTGATTAGGGGTTCGAAGGTATAATTGTCAGGAGCTTTTATAATACAAAATTAATCTAAACTAGCAACGATGGCAAGTACGCCCCGCAGAAATTCTGGCAAGGCATGCGATATCATTTACCTCCAACCAATTCAGGACACGCATGCTCAGGTGTACCTTGAGGCGATATGGCTCATACAGGAAAGGACTCAAAGCCATGCAAGAGTTTCTGCAATTGCGGAGAAGCTCGGGGTTGCTGATCCAAGTGTTGTTGAAATGCTAAAACGCTTGAGAAGGAAAGGATTGATTCAATATAGGAACAGGGAAGGTGCAAAGCTTCTCCCCAAAGGAAGAAGGATAGGGAAAGCTATGGCAAGAAATGGGAGGCTTCTTGAGGTTCTTATGAGGGACAAACTAGAGATTCCCGTTGATCCAAGAACAGTTAATGGAATAGAACATTATCTTACTGAAAGGTTTGCAGACGCTTTATGCAAAATGCTGAACCATCCCAAAAAATGCCCACACGGCAATTTAATACCGCAGGGAAAATGCTGCAAAGCAGTTTCTGCATTGGAATAAACTGGGGAATTGGGACAAAGTAGATAAGTTCCGAAAATCTGCTTTGGCCCAGTTCCAATGGGCCTCTTGATGCAGGTTTCAGCACTGCTAGCAGGAATAAACATGGTAGTCCTGATAGCCCTGCTCTTTCTTTATGTAAAAAACATGAGAAAGATAACGTCATCATTCACGATAGGTCTGGCACTCTTTGCAGCATTCCTCTTAGTACAAAATACTTTGAGTTTGTTTTCATATGGGATGATGTACGTACACTTTGACGAAGTCATAGAGCCATACCTTGTTTCAATAAACGTAGCCGAGGCCGTTGGACTATTGATTCTTTATAGGACTACAGCTAAGTGAGTTTTAGCAGTTTTGATACTATGCCTTGAAACGCAAACGAAGTTATCAGGTACCAAACGAAGACGCTGACCGTATTCTCTGGCCCAAAGGTCAGTGGGTAGAAAGGTAAGAAGTTCAACGAGACTGGAGATTTAGCAGCGATGACATCGGCCCAGTTGTTTCCTATGATAGCGGGAATGCCGAAAAACCATAGAAGCGAAAATGGGATGAAGAAGGCAAAGGTTGGTTTCATGTTCTGCATGGCAACCTTGCTTTGAGCCATCTTCATCTGCGCATCTTTCCTGCGAAGCTTGGCAACCTTTTCTTTGTCGCCTGACGCCATGGCCTGCCTACGCTCCTTGTTGTAAGCACTAAGTTCTGCAGTCATGCGCTTGATCTCATTAACGTTAGTGAGCAAACGCCTCCCGACACCATAGATCAAAGAGACTGCAAGCGAAAGCAAAGCTACTACAAATGTGACTTCGGGTATAGTGTTTATCATCGTCACCCATCTTAAAAACGGCTCTAAAAATCATTTGCTATTGCGATACCGATATATTTCACCTTAACGGATTCAAAATTGACAGAATTTGCCCTCGATTGGAGGTTCAGAATGGCTCTGGATTGCTCTTGTCGCAGCCATTCTGCTGTTTGGCTCAAAAAAACTTCCTGAAGTTGCACGTTCAATAGGCAAGGCCATGGGAGAGTTTCAAAAGGGCAAGATGGAAATTGAGCGCGAAATGCGAGTTGCAGCTCAGCAAGTCACATTGACGGAAACTTCTCGGCCAACTGTTCAGGCTCCTACAAGGAAGGAAGAGATCCAGAAGGCTGCTGCTGCTCTGGGAATTGATACAACGACAAAAAGCGAAGAAGAGCTTAAGAAGGCCATCAAGGAGAAGCTCGTCTAGCTTTTACCCTGTATGCAATAGAAGCACTAACCAGTGTCGAAACTGCAAAGACTCCGAAGCCCACTAGGAAGAGCTCTCTGACTCCAGCAACTTCTCCAATATACCCTCCGACCAAGTTTCCTACTGCGAGCCCTATGCTGAGCATCATGCTGTACAATCCTAGTGCTGAACCTCTCATCTCTCCTCTCACCCTGTCTCCAACGGCTGCAAGCACCGAAGGGACCAATGCAGAAGTAAGAAAGATGAATAGTCCAAGCAGTGCTATGTTGCTGAACCAGTGCGGGTATGTGAGTGCTAACGTGATTAGTAATCCTAACTGCCCTATGACTCCAATTACAATCACCTTCTCCCTTCCAATTTTATCTGATAGCCTTCCGAAGCCCGTAGCCCCGATACCGAGTGTCACTAATCCTGCAGCAGCCAGAAGCCCAAGGTTGCTGGAACCGAAGAGCTCCCCTCTCGGGAAGATCTTTGGCAGGAAGAACGCCAAACCGACTATCGTCGTTATGCCCAACCAAATCGGGAGAAGCGCCTTAGTCTGAGCGTCAAAATTACGAAAAGGGTTCAGCGGATTATGGTCTTCACTCTTCGGATGCTCAGGCTCCTTTAGAAATGTCAGCGATACGACTGCTGCCACAAGTATCAGGCCGCCAGTTGCTATGAAGGAATAGCCAAGATTGTCCTTGAACTGCACTTCAAACCTGCCGGCTAGCAATGCACCGGCAGCGTAGCCCGCGATATTCGCAAAATCAAAGAGGCCCATTCCTCCGCCCCTGTTCGATGTTCTTGTCAAATCGGTAATCATGGTAAGAGAGCCTATCGTTGTTGTGGCGGCTGCCAAGCCCATTATGGTATGAGCGGCCGCTATCGCAGTAACATCGAATGTTAAGCCTATGGAGGCCGTAAGCCCAGCCATCATAAACAGACCTACTAAGAAAGGCTTTCTCCTCCCTCTCCTGTCAAGGTACCTCCCAACTGGCAAGGCAGAACCAGCTTCAAGTATAGGGTATAATGCAAGGACGAAGCCTGAAACAAGAGGCCCCGCATTGACATAGGAAGGGAACAAAATTATAATGGCGCCAAAGCCAATTCTGGTCAAAAATACGGATAGATAGAGAACGCTAAGCTCTCCAACAAGCGTTCTGGTAGTCGGGGCTTTCTGTTGCTCAAGCACGAAGAACACAGCCTGAGCCAGTTTCTTAAACTTGCTCTCTGCTAGAATAGCTCGAGTATAAGTTTTGTAATCTTGCCTGCTTGGAAGAAGAACCTTGCAGATGCCCTTACAATGTCAGAACTTCCGGGCTTAGGATACGTGTAAGCAACGTAGACTTCGTTGCCCCTAGCGTTGAAAGATACCATATTACAGTTAACTGCGTCAGCAAGAAACTCGCTGTAATATTGCTTGATCTGGTTTCCCTGAAGTATTCTGTTGTTTTCATCAGTAAGAGTAGCGTTAGACGCAAACATTCCTGCTACTCGGGAGACATCCTTTTTCCTTAGAGCATCAAAATAATCGTCAAGGTTTTGCTTTGTCCAGTCAACCATTTCAGATCAGGGAATTTGCATCAAGTTTCCTATATTTAACTCGATATTGTTATTTTATTCAGTATCCAATCCTTCTTTCGAGTAGACCTTTGTCAGCATGGCTAACAGCTCAGATGTCCTAGCGTTGATGTCCTTTTCAAGTTTTGAAGTTGTCGACCTGAAGACCTCTCTTGTAGTTCTCTTCACCAGATGCTGCTCGTAAGCCTGCAGGTACTGTTGGACTGCCTTCTCAAAGCTCGCATCCATGTTGCTGATATCGTTCAAAACCTTTTGCATTTCCGGCATCTTCTCCATAACGATCTTCTTTGCATCTACAACCCTCTGCCCTGTTTTCGACTTTATCAATGCGACATTCTTCTTCATATTATCAAACTTGCTTCTCTGCAGCTTCTCTATGTCAGTGGCTTTGAGTTCTCCTATTACAGTCCCTACGATTGAAACCTTTTCTTCATACGCTTTAACTAAATCATGCAGGCTTTCTTTAGCTTCCGAAGCTTCCTCCTTGCTCCTCATAGAATAGCCCACCAGCGAAACCAGAGTTATCACAAAGAACCCCGTAGCGATAGGGAATACGTCGGTAGAAGCCCAAGAAGCGCTAGGCCTCAATTTGTATTGGAGCAAACCTGCACCGAGAGGTGTTACAAGAGGTAGTACAGCAGGATTTTGCCCCTCCAGCAGCTTGTAGTTCTGTGGGGCTTCAACCTTTATCGCGACGTTTCTAACGACAGAATTTACCGGAGATTTTGCAGGTATGTTCACAGATAGTGAAGATCCGTCGCTTGTGGCCTTGATAACATATTCATACTGAATTAACTTCTCCTCAAGGTACTGTATAGGAACCCCGTACGCACTCTGCATATCAATTCTGTCGTTGACAAGGTTCAGCACGAGCGATGTCCTCAACGGAGGACCTTGAGGCTCGATTATTGTTACGTTCTTCACGCTGTAAGCAGGGAATATTCGGAGCGAAGTTATTGCGCTTACGCCTTTGTTCAAAACCATATAGCTGTCTCTGACCATGACCTTACCATCGGTACTTACTCTTATGGTGCGGCTTATGCTTGAAAAATCGGCAATGGTGAATAGAATAATGTCTGGTCTGGGCTCGAAGTAAATATAATCGAACTTTGCATCATTGCTTGTAAGATTGCCCTTAACTCCAACGGCAGCCTCAAAGTCATGGAAATCTCCTCGGGAGAGACCTTCAGTAAAGTTGCTAAAAGTCGTGCCTCTGGCTATGATCAAATGCGTTGTCACCTTTTTCAGAAATGTATCAGAGGTAGGGAAGACTGGAAGCAAGGCTCTGTACTTGCCGAATTCGAACATATCAGCAAGCATCGATGTTGCTAGCATAGCCGTTATGGAAACGTTAGAATTTGCAGAAACCTGATAGCCCGATTGAGGGGTAATTCTAAGCTTGACAAAATTCCCTTCCCTTGCCACGGTATGGGAGAAATCTGTAGGACCAGAAACAACAACGTCAAGTATCTTCTGGTCATATTCTGATGGCAAGTTCAATGTTAGAGCAGAAAGAGAAATTGCAGACGCTGTAGGATTATGGACAGCAAAAGTTTCATTCAGTGATATTGTCCCAAGCTCTTCGATCATGGGATTATTTTCTAGCGAGATCTCCAAACCCTGCGAAACTTGAGCATTAGCATTGAGCACAGGGGCAGCCAGTGCAAAAACCACCAGCACGGCCAATATTTTTTGCATCATCGTGGCTCATTTTCAGTAAGGTGTTATATCATTTGCGTCTTGTTTGGAGATCACAACGATGTTAATTTGCTACCTGATAAAATTCGTAATAGAATAATAGTGATAGCTAAAATTATTAATACCCATAACTATTGTTATAATTTATGAGTATAAGTTATACCCATCCCGAAGTTCTGGTTGATACAAACTGGGTGCTACAGCACCATAAAGACGCTAACATTAGGATTGCAGAAGTTGACTACGACCCCGTAGCGAACTACAACTTGGGCCATGTACCTGGTTCAGTGCTGATAGACTGGAAGAAAGACATCAACGATCCAGTTAGGAGAGACATATTGAGCCAAGAGGCAACAACAGAACTGCTGCAGAGAGTCGGCGTAAGCGACAGCACAACATTGGTTCTATATGGGGACTACAACAACTGGTTTGCGGCGTTTGCCTTCTGGGTCTTAAAGTACTATGGCTTCAAGGATGTAAGGCTCATGAACGGAGGGAGAAAGAAGTGGCTTGACGAGGAGCGACCTATTGCAAAGGACGTTCAGACTTATCCCAAGGGAAACTTCAAGGCTCCGAAGCCCAACGATTCATTAAGGGCTTATCTGCAGGATGTCAGAGGTGTACTAGGGAAGAAGGGCCATGCTCTAGTTGATGTAAGAGGCCCGAAGGAGTTCAGCGGGGAAATACTCGCACCTCCAGAATATCCAAACGAGCATGCCCAGAGAGGAGGGCACATACCCGGCGCAGCCAACATACCTTGGGGACAGGCAGTGAAAGAAGACGGCACCTTCAAGAGCGTAGAGGAACTGAAACAGTTGTACGAGCCTAAAGGGATAACCAAGGACAAGAAGATAATCACGTACTGCAGAATCGGAGAGAGGTCATCGCATACGTGGTTCGTCCTGAAGTACCTTCTTGGCTATTCAGACGTAAAGAATTACGACGGTTCGTGGACAGAGTGGGGCAACATGGTCAGGAACCCCGTGGAAAAGTAGGGTCAAAAACCCTCTTCATCTTTCCTTTCTTACTACTACATGGTAGAGTTTATCCTCTTTTCTAATTTCAATAATCTTTTGCCCGCTCTGCTCCGCCCATCTCCGCATTTCTAATGGAGTTGTTGGGTCATCAGAAACTATGTGCACAACATCTCCGGCGGGAATTTTCATCATCAGGTCATTCAACTTAGCAAGAACCATAGCACATTCTACCCCTATCTCAAACATCTCATGATCGGGAAAAGCCGCAAAGCACCGTATCCTTAGCTGTTTGATCTGCGCAAGAAATTTCTTCTGTGCATTCTGTACTGTAAACAGGTCTTTTTCATCAACAGCAAGTTGCGAAGGATCGATCAATGCAAGCCATCCATCGCCATAAGGAGAGTCGTTGATTAGCCACGGATTTTTTAGAAGTGCAGAATTTACGTTAACGACTTTACCTTTGATAGGCACCTTCACAATGCTAAAGTGTGTAGGACTTTCAATAGAACATACTCCCTTTCCCTTTTCGACATCTCTAACATCTTTGAATTTTACAGAAGAAACTTTTCCAGCAAAAGCAGAGTAAATGCTTGTAATGCCAATCCTTGCTAAATCATTCTCCTTCTTCAGCCAGATGAAGCCCTCTGAATCGTAAAGAAGTTCATCTGGAAATTTGCAGTAATCTATCTCCATCTGCTTGGGGATTACTTCTAATTGTCATAAAAACGTTGAATACGTGCAAGTACACCGAAAACGCAAGGACAGCAAGCGATATTCCCGGAATAATTTTTGGAAGATCAATAATACCAGAGAAGGATATTGTAAGAAGTATTACTGCAGAGTTTGAAAGTAAAAAGTGAGCCTTGGCAGCTCCTAAACTGTAGAGGTAGTTGCGCGAAAACGAAGGAATGAAAAGGTAGCTCAACCCTATGACCATATTTGCAACAAAGCCGTATAGCTGCATAAAATAAAAAGCGGTGAGAGAAAATGGCAATATTGAGAGCATCGACAGGGCTACAAAAGTTGTACCTATTGCAAGATAAAGAAGGCTAGCTCGAACATATTTCAGCGTAAGAGACATTACAATTGACGCTCTTGGTCCGGAACTCATGAAATATTTCTGAAATTCGCTCTCTTTAGAGATTTCACCGAACTTGTTAGGTCATCAAATTCCATGCTTAAATAAAGCGACGACATGGTTTCAGATAATGAAATACGAAATCAAGTACAAACCATCTTATTCCATGCTTGTAGTAAACCTTGACCAAGGAGAGGCAATAGTTGGTGAAGCCGGCGCTATGACATACCTTAGCCCAGCAATAGAGCCGAAAACGAGAATGCGAGAGAAGAGCATATTGGGAACGCTCGGCTTGAACCTGCTAGGTCGCCAATCATTTTTTGTCAACGAATACACAGCGGTGAACGGAGCAGGTGAGGTTGCACTTACTGCTGCACCAGTAGGCGACATAGACACTCTTCAAATCTCTCCTTCGCAGGGATATATAATTCAGAAGAATTCATACGTTGCTAGCACTAAAGATGTCAACTTGGATGTAAGCTGGCAGGGCTTTACAAAGGGGCTTTTTGGTCAAGGGCTCTTTATGATCAAAGTTAATGGAACAGGGATGTTATTCATCAACACTTTTGGCGCTATAGACAAGCACACGCTAAAGCCGGGAGAGAAACTAATTGTTGATAACTTTCATCTTGTTGCATTCTCAGACACCTGCCAGTACAAAGTCATGAAATTTGGAGGGTTAAAGGAAACAATACTCGGAGGAGAGGGTCTTGTCACCGAAATAACCGGTCCCGGAGATCTCTACATCCAGACAAAGAACCTTGGCGAGCTGGCAGGCTGGCTATGGACAATGATAGAGCCCAGAGTCAGGACTAGAGCTAGGTAATTACTCTCCAATAATCCCTATTTTGATTAATATCACGAGTATCGTGCCTACAAGGGTCGCTACAGATGCTCCTGCTACTGTGGAAGGAGCCAGAGGAGAGGGTGGCTGCTGATAACTTATGGCGGCTCCAATAACCAAGCCCATAGGGCCGAGCAGCAAAGCCAGTAATGCTATGACCCTGATGATATCACTAACGAGTTTAGTGTCGGTAGTCAAACGCCTTCGGTAGACCTCTTCAGCATGAAAGCTCCATCCTTGATCAAAAGCTCGAAAGTATCGTTGACTTCGAACCTTGTAGCGAGCAGATCGTATTCAGCCTCGGTAAGGAAGAGCGTTATTTTAGGTATTACAATTTCTCTGCCTACTGGGAAGATGCCCATTTGTTGAAATTGGCCCATTATCCCCTTTACAAGTTTAGCCTCGTCTTCCCCGATTCCCGAGAATAACTGCGGTGTAGGCCTTGACCTTACCTCGACGAGCTCGATCTGCTTGCCCGGCTGCCCAGTTTCGGGATCATTTACGCTGATGATTCTGTAGACCCTGACCTTGACCATGTTCCAAACCAGAAAAACCCTGCTTATATTTGTGCATCATAGATCGATTATCGTTGGGAATAAAGTTCGAGTTTGCGGGGGCAGAGTCGCTAGGAGTAAGATCACTTGCAACCTTTGTCAAAACTCCAGACGTGAAGGTTCTTGTAGATGCTGGGGCTTCTCTTGGAATGCGTTCATATCTACTCCCTCACCCTCTTGAATATAGAGCGTTGAAAGAAAGTAAAGATCGCATTGTGAGATATGCACAAAAGGCAGACTGCATTACAATCTCACATTACCATTTCGATCATTACATAGCCACTTGGAAGGAGGTAGATGCTATTTGGAGCTGGAGTTCCTATGAACAGGCCAAGGATGTTTATGGAAATAAAACGATTTATGCCAAGGCATTCAGGAAGAACATCAATATATCACAGAGAAAGAGAGGCTATCTCTTCGGGAAGATAGCAGCAGACTTTTGCAAAGAAATAGTCTATGCAGATGATGTAGAATATAATTTTGGGGATACTGCGATAACGTTCAGCCCTCCTTTACATCATGGAGATGATAGTTCGCTGCTTGGTTACGTATTAGGAACGTTAATCTCGCATGACGGGCAAAAGTTCCTGCATTGCGCCGACATTCAGGGTCCTAGCTCTGAAAAGACGTTAAATTTCATCCTTAAGATCAAGCCAGACTTTCTGGTTCTGAGCGGCCCTCCCATGTACCTGTCTGGAATAAAAATTGAGCCCGACATAATTCAAGCAGGTTTGAGGAATCTGGGCAAGATTGTAAAGAACATTAAGCATACCATCGTAGATCATCACCTGCTAAGGAGCGAAGAAGGTCTTAATGTAATAAAAGAACTCAAGGCTGCGGCTGAGAAGAACGGCAACAGCGTAAGCAGCATTGCAGAGTTCATGGGCAAAGATAATAATTTACTGGAAGCAAAAAGAAAGAAACTCTACGATGAAAATCCTCCTGATGCAGAGTTCCGAAAATGGCTCAAAATGAAGCCGGCAAAGCAAAACACAACATTGCCTCCTGTTTAAACGTTATAAACGCCCAAAGCAGTCGCAAGTAAAAGACATGGGAATACTAAGACCGAGCGTGTCGGAATATTCACTTACACTCAGCGAAGAGCACAGAGAGATTCAGAAGCTTGCAAGGGAGTTTGCCGAGAACGAGATAGCTCCGATTGCTGATAAAATCGACAAGGAGGATAAGATTCCCGCAGAAATTGTCAGGAAGATAGGTGAGCTTGGATTTCTTGGAGTACCATACCCTGCTGAGTTTGGAGGAGTAGGCTCAGATTATCTTTCAATGGCTATAGTCATTGAAGAGCTGGCAAGAATTAGCTGTGCAGTTTCGGTTTTGCCAGTGGCTCATACCCTAGCAGCAATGCCGATTTACATTCATGGCACTGAAGAGCAGAAGAAAAAGTACCTTATTCCTCTGGCAAAAGGCGAAAAGCTTGGAGCACATGCAATGACGGAAGCGGCTGCAGGCTCTGATGTTGCCGGCATCAAAAGCGTCGCAAGGAAGGAAGGAAACAAGTATATCATCAACGGATCGAAGGTCTTTTGTACAAATGGTGATGTTGCAGAAACGTTTGTAATATTTGCAAGGACAAACCCTCCTCCAAAAGAGAAGAGGCAGCTAGGGATTTCAGCTTTCATAGTCGAAAGAGGGATGAAAGGCTTTACTGTTGGGAAGTCCATAGGGAAGACAGGCATACACGGCTCGCAATCCGTCGAGCTGATAATGGAGGATCTAGTCGTTCCTGAAGAAAACCTGCTCGGCGAAGAGGACAAGGGATTCTACCTTGCACTTGACTGCTATGACCATGGTAGGATAGAGGTTGCAGCTCAGGGAGTCGGAGTAGGACAGGCGGCTATAGAGGCAGCTGCAAAGTACACGGCTCAAAGAATTGCCTTCGGACAGCCATTATTAGAATTCCAGGGCCCGCAGTTTATGCTCGGAGAAGCTTCTGCAGAGGTAAGCGCTGCAAGGTTCCTTACTTATTGGGCCGCATCGTTAAAAGATCAGGGCAGGGATTTTGCTGCTGCTGCGAGCATGGCAAAGATGTACGCAACTGAAACTGGAGAGAGGGCTGCACTATTGGCAATAAAGCTCGGAGGCTCTGCGGGCGTTGCAACAGAGTATCCAATGGAAAGGTTTCTAAGAGATATCCAGGTTACCAAGATTTACGAAGGAACCAACGACATTCAGAGGCTTACACTCGGAAGGATGATCTACAAAGAAGCAAAGACAATTTTGGGCCTGAGTTAAAAGTCGGGCTCTTTCGTAGCCATTTCTTCCTGCTCTACGTCGCTGTCATCAGCTTCTGCAACTTCTGGAGCTTTCTCAGCAGTCTCTGCAGTTTCACTTGCAGCGCTCGCCGCTAGCTTCTGGGCGTATTCCTCCGATATGACTCCAGCAGTTATCAAATTTACTAAAGAGTTTGCTGATGCTTCCCCTGTAACCTTGCCCATTCTCCCCCTTACCTGACGCCACTTTAATTTCGTATTACCGCTTCTAGAAGTGTAGATTATTCCCAGCACATCGCGGGCATTGACGAAGGAAATGTCCCGAATCTTCTTTAAAGTTACTAGGTCAGCAGCCTCCACATAGATGGAGCCAGTTTCGCCCTCTTTTTCAGGAAAAACTTCGTCATCGTCAAGGTAGCTATCAGGGATGAAGGTATAGCATGTGCTATTGATAAGGAACCTGCGGAAGCTCTCCAAGCTGGCACTCGTGTCTATGCGGACCATTTTCCCTTCCCTACCATGCAAAATACCTTTTATTTACGCATTAAAGGTTTCTTGTCAGCGAGCCGTGAAGACAATAGCCCATGCGATCTGTGAGCAGGATCTTGAGTGCTGAGCTCGCACTCAGATTTCGGTCTGGAGCCATTCGCGTTCATATGACCCCGCGGATTGGGGATACTTTACCCTCCCCTGCGTGCAAACGACAACAAGGGGTTGCCATATAAACTAGATTTAGAGTGCCCTAGTAGCAGATTTTGCTAGAGTTGCCAAGAAAACAGGCCCCTAGCTAATAACGACGGGAAGCCCCGTATATAAAGTCCCCAATATCAGATGTTACACCAAAGTCCTCATCAAACGCTAAACGGTAAAACATCAGCTCAGAGAGCAGGTATTAACACAATAGACCAAAAGCAGAGAGATGGGTGAGCTTACTAAGAACTGCACTAGAAAGGACAGAGATCAACTAAACTGTAAATCCATATTTGCCTTCCTAATTTATTAAATATCATCTTCTTTACTAAGGTGCTAGACTATGCTCTTCCGCAATCGCAAAGAGTCAAAGATGGATGAAATCTACAAGAAAGGGACAGTGGAAGGTCTCTTACAAGGGTATCTGCAAGCCAAACAGGAAATGGAAGCTAGGATGAGAGGATTGGAGTTAAAGGTTGAGAACTTCAAAGCGGTGGAGTTAGAGGTGGAAAGCCTGCGCATTCAGCTCAAAAATGCACAAGACCAAATCAACCTATTAGGTAGGCTCA
>Ga0209640_10001147_pt1 | contig 22040 bp, 29 predicted proteins | sample RifCSP10_1_FD_184018 | JGI IMG/M metagenome (GOLD analysis project Ga0209640, IMG submission 184018) | Soil microbial communities from Rifle, Colorado - Rifle CSP2_sed 10_1 (SPAdes) (version 2) | ecosystem: Environmental > Terrestrial > Deep subsurface > Rock core/Sediment | place: Rifle...
CATAATCTTGTTTTAATTATTTAATAATCATGCATATCGATCTCCATACACATACCAATGTCTCGGATGGCCAGTTGTCACCGGCCAGCCTTCTACAGCGTGCTGTGTCTAATGGTGTGGAAATTCTCTCCATCACCGATCACGATACTGTTGACGCCTATAAACAGCTAAACAAGGAAGATATACCGGTCAGATTAATACCCGGTATAGAATTCTCGACCTTCTGGAACAAGACCGGAATTCACATTGTTGGCCTCCAAGTTAATCTGAACAGCGCTGCCTTGAATGAGGCCATCACCTGGCAACACAATGCCCGCCACGTGCGTGCTGAAGCAATTGCAGAACATCTGGAAAAACTGGGTGTGAAAGATGCATTCACCGGTGCACAACAGATCGCAGGTAACGATAATATTGGCCGGCCGCATTTTGCCCAGCACCTGGTCAACACCGGTGCAGCTACCTCCATCAATCATGCATTTGAAAAATTTCTGGATGAAAAATCAGGCGATATCAAAAAATACTGGGCTACGTTGCCCCGGATTATTTCCTGGATACGTGATGCAGGCGGTATTGCAGTGCTGGCACATCCATTGAAATACAAACTCACGCGCACCAAACTCACAGCCATGCTGGACGATTTTATTGACGCGGGTGGACACGGTATGGAAGTGATCTCTGGCAGGCAACTCGCCCATGAAACAAACGACATTGCAAAAATCTGCCTGCAGAAAAATCTGCTCGCTTCCTGCGGTTCGGATTTCCATCAACCGGACCAACATTGGTCTGATCTGGGGAACTATCCACCCTTGCCCAAAGACTGCAAACCTGTGTGGGAATACTTTTAGATCAACGTTTGATTAATTACAAATTCAACAACCCGTCATTCTGGCGAATGCGACCCACAGGATGTGGGAAATGTCGCGTGAGGACAGGAGTCCGTAGCGACCAGAATCCAGTAGACAATAGACAATTTATTTATCAGTGCTCCCTTTTTTTACTTGTTTATTCCGGCACCAGCCATTCACATCTTGCCGGTAAATGACTCCCGCGGTCCAGCACCGGCACCAGCCAGTGCAGGACTGCTTTTATCTGTTCATCGAATTTCCAGGGTGGGTTGATAATAACCATGCCTGTACCACTCAGTCGATTAGGTGCGGCATCAGGGATGACGCTGAATTCATGCAGATATATTTTTTTCATACCGGAATTGCGCAGATCATAATGAAATCGCGGTACCGGCTGTTTCTTTTGTACGGGGTACCACACCGCATAGACCCCGGCAGGCCATTTGTTCCAGGCATCGGTTAATACTTCCACTACACGATCAAATTCGCCCTTGACCTCATAAGCCGGATCGACCAATACCAGACCACGTTTTTCCCGTGGCGGCACCATGCCACCTAATCCCTCAAATCCGTCCCGGTGGTGCACGCTGACCTGAGGGTCATCTTTAAAATATTCTTTCAGTATAGGCGCTTCCGTGTTGTGCAATTCCATCAATATCATGCGGTCCTGCGACCGCAACATCCGCCGCGCTATTACCGGAGAACCCGGATAGTAACGCGGGCCGTTTTGATCTTTTTGCAAATCAGGATTTACTGTTTTGACCGCATCCAGATAAGCGGCTATCCATGACGGAAGATTGTTTAATCCCCATAAACGGCCGATGCCAGTCTCATATTCCCGGTTTTTTTGTGCAAAATCAGATCGCAAATCATAATTTGCCGCTCCTGCATGGGTATCTATATAACAGAATGGCGAATCTTTCTTTTTTAATGCCTCAAGCAGCAATATCAGGGTGATGTGTTTGTGTACATCAACGAATGCGCCTGCATGAAAACCATGGCGGTAACTAAGCATAATCGGGATTCGGGGCTCGTTAATGAATAATAATTACCTATCACCAATCACTATTCACCAGTCACTGCCTTTAAGGATATTCAGTATATTTCTTCGAAAGACCATGTACCTGATCTACGGGATATTTTTCTGAATTATTCTGCAGCTTTGCCAACGCCGCCCGGTACAAATCAACATCCAGCTTGTCGGCAATCCGCACGAGGTAAATCAATATATCGGCAAGCTCAGCTTCTACTTCTGTCTTTTTATCATCCGTCAGGGACTGGCTTTGCTCCAGTGTGATCCACTGGAAATGTTCGACCAGTTCCGCAGCTTCTACGATGAGTGCCATCGCCAGGTTCTTGGGCGAATGATACTGGTCCCAGTCCCGTTCTTCGGCAAACCGGCGGAGCCGTTCTTTCAAATCCTGTAATTGATCAATCATGGTTGAATATTACGCCATTTTCGGAAACATTATAAAAGACTATTCATCACCCTGCCGGAACCGCCCGGATATGACATTTGTACGAGATATTTGTGCCTGGGCATTTATAATAGTGCTCATGAGTATCATTATAGGTCCGGTTGAAATTTCCGTTTGTACGGCAGACCAGCATCCTTACACGGTTGATGCCATTGTCGAGGAACAGGATACAAATCTGCTTCTTGATACAAAACCGGTTATTCAGGATACACAGGAAAGTTACCGTTCGCTGATCAAAAAAATGAACCGGCAAAAACCGCTGATGCCTGGTCAGATTATTACTAAAAATACAATACCGGCAAGGCTGATTGCAATCCTCTACGATGTTGAACGGACACCCATTTGCAGCGAGGCGATTCTGACTACAGTCATTAATATTCTTCTGGATGAATTGAACAGACACAAACTGAAATCAGTTGCCATGCCGCTGCTGGGCAGCACCCATGGCAAGATAGCTGAACAAGTCTTTATTAAACTGCTGCAACAATCACTGATAAACAAGAACCCGGCTTATCCGGAAAAAATAGTGCTGATGGTACCGCCCGGCAAGCTTGGTTATATTAAGGAAGCCATTGGGGATTACAAAAACGAATAAACTCTTACTGCAAACTTGCAGCGATTTCCCGTGGCTTCATGTTAAAAATCTTCCTGAATGAACGTCTTGTGCGTTTGAGCAGTTTATTGATTTCCCTGTCAGCAGCCATCCCGGCAATATTTATATCATTCGCGCAGTCTGCCGCGCCGGGCAAGCGCTGGAGTCTGTTCTTGACGAACACGAGATCATGTATCTTGCCCAGCCCCTTTCCGAGCATATCCAGTTGCTGACGTATTTTCTTATAATCATCAGCATACAAGACTTCGACGAATTCCAGCTGGTAGTAAAAATACTTCACCCATTTCCGGAGTCTGTGCAGGGCAGCAAATGTACCCTCGGGAGAACAGGCCTGTAATCCACATTTCAATGCACGCTTATAAGTCCTTTGCAGACCTTTCCTGATGACTTCATCAGAATACGATAACAGGGTTTTGCGTTTCAACATCTCCAGCACGTTCCTGTCCAGTGGGTTGATTGCTTTCCAGTCAAATAAATATCCGCAAGAACCAGATTGCACATATGAATCTATCCTGCTGATGGAGGCCTGTGCATCCTTGTTTTTTGTCTTGTCTTTCAACCAACCCAGCGTCACCGGGATGATCTGCTCATCCCGGTTTACAGATAACTGTTTTGCCATATCGCGCAGACCGTGATCTATTATCTGCCATTCCCGTTCACCTGGACGGTCGCGGACAAGCCTTATCCAGCCCCGCAGCCTTTTGATGTCCACCCGAATGCGGTGAATATTCGTTTCTGTGTCTTCCGGCCGGTTTAAACAATGGTCCAGGTCATCTATAACGTCGATGACACCGCGGGTTATTTCGACGGAGGGATGAATATATATTTCGTGACGATTCATTGCATGGTCCAATTGCTACCGGTGCTAGTAGTTTTTTATATACTCAATCAGTTCGTCTATGCCTGCCTGTACAAGATCCTTGTTGATAGTACGGCTTACCAGCCTGTCAATGGTTATATCCAGTTCATTCCGCAACATACCCAGAAATCTCGGGGATGCTATCAGGATCAGCTCTTCGTACTGTAACTGGTTGTGCAATGCCTTGAGGTGTTTGCCCAACTCATTCGCGAAAGATTGTTCTGCATGATCTTTCGGAAACGTCCGGGGCTGTAATGATCCCTTCTGATTGGCAGAACGTACGGGTGGATCAGCGCCAAGTTCCTTGTTTCTCAGTCTTGATTCCGGATGGATAAATCCCTCTGTTTCCGTCATATCGGTCAGTTTTTGTTCAGTTTTGAATATCCGCGCCCGGGCCGCGTCGGCGACAACAATCAGTGCATTCATTTTAGACAACCTCTATAAATTCATAATCAATATGCCACAACAAAAGCCGGTTTTATTGATTAACATCAAATAATTGTAAAAACAGCCAGCTTTATTACCTCATGCGGGAGTTTCTGTTACTACCGCTGATTATGACGCCGCCGGGATTCCAGCACGTATCCGGCAACAGCAATGGCAACAATAACAATCAACAGAATCATTGGTGCAAATGGACTGAAATCCGCCATTTGTTCATGTAGTCGCTTCAATACGATGGCCCACCCCAGGCAGGCAAGGGCTGTAGCAGATAGTACGATACCCACATTTATCCAGGGTCTTATGCCAAGAAAAAAACCAATCACACAGCCAACCACAGGACCAGTCATCCAGAATGGAAACAGCACAAACAGAAACAGGCTGGGAATACCATAACGCTGTATTTTCCCCTTGTTTTTCTCTGCAGCTTTTTCAACCCGCCGCATAAACCTTTCCAGCGGCCTGATAACGACCAGGCGCTGCCAACTGAAAACAAACAAAGGATATACCAGCAATACCAGAATCGTCTCTATAGCCAGATTAACAGGGAAAACAATTAAATGACCAAAGTCGAGTGCATAACCGAATGACATACCGGCTGCCCGGCCAAAAAGAACATTGGTCGCCGTCATGCCTATGAATACCTGGAAATTCTGTGGGGAAATAAAATAGCTGACAACAAGAAAGATGGCATAAAGCAATGAGAGCACAAGGCCTGAGAGCAGGATACGGCCTTCAGGGGTGCTGAATGCCCTGACCCTGTCTTCTGCTGTCATATTGACCAGAGGTTTACCCGTGTTTTTTATGTTCATTTGATACTCATTGTAAATGCAAAATCAAAAAAAATAACAGCACACCACTCAAATAGCAGCATCCCTGCCAATAATTTTCAGTAATATAGTCTCAAATGGAGTTTCTGGTAACATTTACAATTAATCAAAAAACGATCGTTTCTTGATCTGGGTCAAAACAAGGCTCAAACCTGCAAATAGAATAATAATACAAAAGAGTTGGCAGAGGATTGCCCTTGCAGGAAACGGACATGTAGAATGAGACATGTGGCAACCGGTAACACAATATTAATATGGAGTGTATATGGCTGATCTCACAGATGAAGAGATAGAAGAGATACAGGAAAACTTTGATCATTTCGATACTGATAATAATGGACAGATTGATTACAAGGAATTTACCCGTCTTATCGATGCGCTGGATGGGAACATGCCCGCAGAGGAAATGAAGACAGGATTCGATATCATCGATTCTGATGATAATGGTTACATTGATTTTGATGAATTCATAGAATGGTGGGGAGACCGGTAATCAGATTATGAAATATTTATTCCCTGTTCTTGTCTTGTTTATCAGTATCGCAGCGTGTGGCAACGGGACTGATACAGAAAATACAGAAGTTACAGATCCCGGCACCGTGCAGGAAAAACATACGCTGCACGCCATATCGAGTGAAAAATTACGTGTAATCATGCAGGACATGTATTCATCCGCCTATAAAAGTGGAGTACCTGACCTGCAAGATGGCAAAATGAGTGAAGAAAAAATGGCAGATCTTATTGAAGCGGTGGAAGAACTGCTTTTCCATGCGGAATTGTTATCAACCGGACAGCCATCAGTAAAACTGAATGAAACTGAACTGGCAACCTTCAGGGCCATGGCCGGACAACTTTATACTGAGGCGCTGAATCTTCAGCAATTGACAGAATATTATGATTACCATGCTATCGAACCGGCCTATGAGCGATTAAACCAGACGTGCATTGCCTGTCACAACCTGTTTCGCGACAAGTAGATATTCGGCTTAGGTATAAGTAACTGAACTTGATCGTTTGTTTTGCACCAAATAATAATTTTCTGATGTGTTAATTCCTCGCTTCTGTCTGCTTCAGAAACTCCGCTTCTTTTGAATCGGAAAACCGGTTGCGTAATAATAATGCATAACTGGACACTGCGTTTTTGTCTCCCAGTTCCTGCTCTATTCGTATGCCGAGCCACAAGCTTCTTGAAGTATGTTTGTTGTCATCAAGATAACGCTGCAGAAATCCACGTGCCGGTAAATAATCACCTCGGTTATATGAAAGCTCAGCCATCTGGAAAAGTGCCGGAGCGACCCTGGGATTTCTGTCCAGGGCCTGCTTGAAATATTCTTCTGCCAAATCCTGGCGATCATTGTTCAGTGCACAGGTGCCTGCATTGGTGATGGCAATTTCCGGCGTCTGATATAAAGGATTACTGGCAGACTCCATAAAGGCTTCCACTGCCTGATCGAAACGGCCAATCTGGCAAAGAAATTGTCCGTAGTTGTTCAAAGCGGCGGAATCCATCGGATCGAGTTTGATGGCATGTTGATAATATTTCTCCGCTTCTGCATTTTCACCCAGACGTTGGTAAAGTACGCCCAGGGTATTATAAGTCGGTGCGTAGCTGGGTTGGGCTATCCTGGCCCGGTTCAGTTTATCCAGGGCCAGTTGATATTGTCCCTGTTGCATGTATGCAATACCGAGATTGAGATTGGCTTCTGCAATCGCCTGACGGTCATAGCTCTGGCTGGAACGAGTTATACCGGCAGGGCTTGGAGTATAATTTTCATCAGCATTTGCTACCGAACGTGCAACCGTCGAACCCACCATGCCCATAGCAGCCATGGGGCTACATGCTGCCAGTTGCAGGATGTAAACCATTATTAATGTCAGTCTGAAATAACGCATAGTTGCCTGTAATTATAGCTACTCACTGCATGGATAAATACGGGACAAAATCATTGCCGCTGCATAATCCGCATTCTCCATGTGTAAACCGGGTTGTTCCTTCAAGCCTCTGACCACAATCCGGGCCAGTGATTCAACCGGCACTGAATCCGGCAGACACACTCTGGGCATTTCTTTTGTTTTTCCATAATCACAATCACAGGGTGTTACATACCAGATACAGACATCTCCCTTTATACCCTGAAAACCATTTTGCAATGAATGTTCGCAAGCGTCCAGCAAGTCAACAGCAGAGGGGGCTGCTGACAGGGGACTAATAAAAATTAAAAGTATCAACCCGAAACAGGCAGCGACGGGCAATGCTTCATTGGTATAAATTTCATATTTCATCTCTATTTCCATCGTTGGCTGCGTAGCGGATAAACCCGTAATCAGTGATTACCGGTCCAGAAATACTTCAATCACCTTCTGCATACCTTTCACGACATAAACCATTTTTATATAATCCACTTTATCAGGGGTGTCATGCGCAGAATGATAATCAGGATAACGGAACGGTGCGGTGTCCGTGACCATGATCGCGGGATAACCCTGTTTCCAGAACGACCAGTGATCTGACCAGCCTATGCCCGGAACAAATGAAGGCGCGGCGATACCTTCTGATGGAAATGTCGCATGTTCCCTGAACAATTGAATAGCACGGGTCACCAGAGGACGTGAACCAAGATTACCTACAAATGCGATAAAGTTTCCCCGGTCCGGATAAAAGAAACCAAGCGACGGAGGATAATGCTGGCTGCCGTGTTTATCTGAATAATAGCCGATTGTCTCCAGTGAAAACATGGCAATAATCTTTTCTTTATGTGCAGCTGTTCTTTTTGCGTAATGATAACTGCCCATATTGATGGTCATAAAATTCGGCGGCTCCTCATTCGTAAACGCAACAAACCTGACTGTACGTGGAAACTGCCGGTCCCTGAGCAAGTCAGCAAGTTCCAGCATTGCAGCTACACCGGTCCCGTTATCATTCGCGCCGGGCGAACCGATCACAGCATCATAATGCGCACCGATAATAATAATCTCTTCGGGTCTGGTGGTACCGGTTGATTGTGTTGCAATATTGGCAAATGTATCGCCTGAAATTTGATATTCCTGAAATGAAACCGGGTAACCCGACGCCTGAAACCGCTCTGTTATATACTGTTTTGCGGATATCAGTCCCTGCTTTTCAATATAGTTCCTGCCAGCCGGATTACTGCACAACATACTGACATGGGATTCCAGCCTTTCTGCCATAGCGCGATCTGCATCATCCAGTGATGGCAATGCGCCCTGATAGGAAACACCCGGCATATAGATCATATAAGTGAAAAACGCGGCAATAACCAGGACAAGAATTAAATAAAAAATCATCCTGTTCTTCACTTTTTATACTACATACCTGAGGGTCCGGTATCGGGGTTGACCTCAAACTTCCAGCAAGGAACCTTTTGAGCCCATTGCTGACACCGTACCGGTAAGCAAGGCAATATTGTGACTGGTTTTATTCACTGCCGTCCAAGTGTCGTCAATGCCTGTCTGAACTTCAGGAGTTTTGCCTTGATCTTCGCAGCATTCTCCGGACCGATACGGATCAAAATCTTCTGCCCGGCGGAAAGCGACTCCAGTTTTGGATCAGCAAATGTGTAATAAACCTTGGGTTGATCCAGTTTGATTGGTTTGCGTACATCCGGAGTTGAGAGCACATGGTCAATCACTTCAACAAAGCGATCATTAAAATACCGGTTCGGATAACCCAGTTCTTCATACGCAGACTGGAATACATGGTAATGTTTTACGTAAAAAGTAACGAACCTTTGCACATCAGCAGCCTCGGCAAACTGGACAAATTTCGTGTACCGGTCATAGTTCTTTGGATCAAGATATTGACTGTCCTCTGCTTCCCTTTGCACCACGAATTTCCCGGCAGGTGGTTGCGTGAAGGCAAATTTCTGCGGTAATTTCGATCCTGTCATATTATCGATTGTCACTACAAAATGATTGATCAGGGCCTCCGTCAGGAACAATTGTCCATACTCCCGCCAGTCAAACAAAAAAGTAAATTGTTCCTCCACTGGAAGTTCTGGCACTGCCGGTTCCGGTGGCGTCTTCTCAATCTCCTCGACCGGTACAGCGGGCCCGGCGGACGGTATTTCAGCCGGCACTGGTTCAACCGGGGCCACCGGTACCGGAAATTGGATTTTAGGCGGTCCTACCTGTTCCGGTAATTGCGGTTCGATGACGACGGCAGGTTCTGCCTGTTGCGGCTCTTCGCTTCTCAACCAGAAATACAAGGCCACTACAATTGCCAGAACGATAAAAACTGCAGGTATCCAGGAAATTATTTCTTCGATTTGCCAGTTATCGGGTCTTTTCATGTGTATGAATTAAATGGGTTTGGATATTAGATTTAATAGAATAAAAAACCGGTTATTGGTTCAGAATATTTGCATAAAGAATACACCCATAAAATGATAAATCAAAAAACCCCGTCATTCCCCTGAATTACGGGCACAAAAAAACCCCGCTTTGGGCGGGGCTTTTGACCAGTCTTATATGGTCTGGTTTATTGTGCAACGACGTTGGTTGCACTCGGACCTTTAGGGCCTTTCTCGACATCATAAGTCACTTGCTGTCCTTCAGACAGAGATTTAAAACCTTCAGCCTTGATTGCACTGTGATGAACAAACACATCAGTGCTGCCATCTGACGGTGTAATAAATCCAAAACCTTTACTGTCGTTAAACCACTTTACTGTACCTGTAGCCATTACGGTTACCTCATAATTAATTAATAGAACAATGTATTAGCACGCATATTGTTGACGAAGAATCGCGGCAAGGTCTGCTGTTACACACTGCGAGGAGCTACCGGAACCGCTACAAAAACCGCTAATTCCGGCACCCTATACCATTTTTTCACGGGATGCTATCTTTTTTTATACATTCTGGACGTATGCATACCCATGATTACGCTCGTTTTATCCGATTTAAGGGGGAGATATCAATCGCACTGAACAGCGGATACACACTGATCCGGTCATCGGCCTGCACCATACAGGAAAAATCCGCCGGCTCCCCATTGACCAGGACCAGATCCACCTCCGTGTGTGGAATATTCAATAATTCAATTATTTCCATAACCGTAGATCCCTGACACTGCAGCAGCCTGAATCTGCGCTGCCTTAAAAAAACAGGCAGAAATTCGTTTAATTCCGCATAAAATCTGTAGCTGGCCGTTATCATCAATATATGAAGCAGATAAACTGTAATATTCCTAAAATCAAATTGTCATGAATATTATTATAGATGCTCAAAACTCATTACAGCACTGAAGGACATAAAAATGCGCTATCTCACCATTCCTTTTCCGGCTTTAACCCCTCTTAAGGAACATGTCATAAAAGGCACACCCGGATTATTTGTCTTCAGCTCAGTCACTTTTATTTATTGAACAGCCACTGTCCTTCATCAATTTTCATCAGAAACTGATACGCCTCCTGGAAATGGCTTGTTTGCCAGGCCAGATACTCCATCTGCTTCAAAAAAAGATCTTTTTTATCCCGTGTTGAAGTCGCCCACCAGGAAGACAACCACGGTGGCTCATAACCCGGTTTAAACAAGCTGTAAAACCTTCTCCAGCACCAGGGTCTGGGACAAACCTTGCCTGTCCTGTCCAGGTGTGCCTGAAAAGCGGCCAGCATTCGGGGGATATTATCGCCGCCGGTATTTTCATTGAATGATCTGCAACCTCTGTTATCACCAGAGGCCATGATTTCGAGATGCATTACAAACTACCCTCATAATTATATTGAAAGGCCGATAATGCAGTAGAACTGTGGCTAAATTATGGCGAAGGGGTGGAAATTCGGGGATGCTTACACGACGAGATACACATTGGATTATCTGCTACCCTTACATTATCCATCAGACATACTTTGAGTGACCTACATGACCGAATATAACCGCGAAACCGGGATCCTGACTTTGACGCTCAACGAGGCACACAGTTTCCACAGTACGTCAGACCGCATGCCTGAAACAGCGCCCCCGATGGAATTCTATGCAGAAAAATTACGAAAGTTTGGTTATGAAGTCACTCATATTTCAGCAGACAAACTCGAGGTCAAGGCACCTGAAAATGAAATCTGGGAACTCTTAAGCGGTCAGCACATTTATTTGTAAATCATGCAAGTACAATAAATTCACGTTTTCCAACCTGATCCGGTTAATCAAATCAATCTTCTACGTTAACCCGATGAAAACCTGTACGCCGGGAATCAGTGGCCGTGCTCGACCAACTGACGATCGTAGGTAGTGATGTGACCGACGATCCATGCCTGTACGAGATGTGCAAAATTGTCGACATCTTCATAAGTAAAGTCCTCTTTGAAATCTGCAACGATACCGGTGACTTCATCAAGGAACCTGTCATGCTCTGCCTTGTGACCGGCATAATGGGGATTTTTCATTTCGCGCATGGTGTTCTCTTCCAGTGCGAAATGCGCGGCCAGCCTTGCGTGCAGCCGGCCAAGACAGACGGCCACGGTTTCAAAGTCTGCCTTATGGGAACACTGCTCGTAGATCTCGTTTACACAATCAAAAAGATCCCGGTGCTCAAAATCGAGTTCATTCATGCCCAGCAGGTATTCATCTTTCCACTCTAAAAGGGTCATCTTTCGCTCCGCCTCACGGGATTGAAGTACTTCGTTTGCTGTTATCCAGTATGCATTATGAAGGCTGGATCAACCCTGTTCGCATACAATAATTTAGGCAATGCTGCCGCAGGAGTGGCCGCCTGACTTCTGTAATTTAATCCGTGTCTTCGTGAAAGATTAAGCCTTCCTTTACTGCCTCATGGTGTTCTTCATCCATCAGGACTTCACCATTCTCACTACCACAGACAGGACAAGTCTCTCTTTGATCCGTATCGATATGTACTGTCTTGTGACAATCATGACATTGAAAATATGGCATAGTATAAGTTTAGGTCAGATTACATATAACTGCATCCTGGTTGATTGAATTTTGAATAATCAGTTACACGAGATCGGCAATATCGTTTGCCGTTATATTGCTTTCTTCCAGCGGTGGTTCGGTATCCAGGGTTTTGCCCGATGTCAGCCTGATAAATATTTCCTGTGATGGTCTGGGTTCTTCATTTTCAGGCGGTGTTTTGCGTACATAACTGCCATCCGGTTGCATGTACCAGGCCGTTATATTGTCGTTTTCATACACCGATAATATGTTCTCGAGTTCATCCTTGATGACAGGATCAGTTACCGACATGATGGTCTCCATGCGTGAATCGAGGTTACGACGCATCCAGTCTGCGGAACCGATAAAGTATTCCGGCTTGCCGTCGTTCTCGAAGCGGTATATCCGGCTGTGTTCCAGGAAACGGTCGAGTATGCTGAATACCGTGATGGAATCTGACAGGCCCGGAACACCGGCACGCAGACAACACAACCCGCGGATATTGAGACTGATCGGCACGCCTGCATGACTGGCCTTGTAAAGTTCCTGGATAATCAGTGGGTCCTGTAATTGGTTCATTTTGGTTTTGATCCCGCATGGACGTCCGGCCCGTGCATGTTTTGCTTCGCGCTGAATCAGTTCAGTAAAACGTTCCCGCATATTATGCGGTGCCACCAGCAGGTGGCCATAATCCGGAACCTGTATGGAGCCGGTTAATTCATTAAATACCGCCGCCACATCTTCACTCAACTCAGGATCGCAACTGAGTATACCCAGATCCTCATACAGGCGGGCCGTACCGGAATGGTAATTGCCCGTGGCAACGTGCACATAGCGGCGAATACCATCTTCCTCTTCGCGCACTACCATACCGAGTTTGACATGGGTCTTGAGTCGTTCCATTCCGTAAATAACATGGGCACCGGCCTTTTCCAGTGTTTCACCCCAGGCTATATTGGGTGCCTCATCAAACCGGGCCGTAATCTCCACCAGTACCGCCACCTGTTTGCCACGCCGTGCCGCTTCGATCATCGTCTGAATGATCGATGACTGGCTGCTGGTCCGATAGATGGTCAGTTTGATCGCCAGAACTTTCGGATCGCGTGCGGCAGATTGCAGGAAACGCAGTACGGAAGTATCAAAATTATGATAGGGATGATGCAGCAGGATATTCCCGCGGCGGATTTCATCAAAAAATGCTGCTGTATCATGCGTATCCATTTTTTTCAGGCGCGGGTGCGTCACCGGTTTATGTGGTGGATCGCGTAATTCCGGATGGCCTTCCGGTTGAAATGTGACGAGATCGTTCAACCCCATAATGCTATGCCATACTTCGATATCGTCAGGATCAGCATTGAGCTGTTCAATCAGCCAATGCTGTATGTCTTTCGGCATGTTTGCACTCACCTGTATGCGCACCACACCGGCAAACTTGCGTGCAGTCAGTTCCTTGGTCACCATGCCAATGATACTGCCAGGTAACAGATCAGGTTCTTCTTCTTCTTCAGTCAGCGGTATCCGTTCCCAGGGATCATCCTTGGCACCACGGGTCAGACGAAACACATAACATTCAATCTTTTTGGTGGCGGGAAACAACAGATCGAGATTGGCGGCTATCACCTGTTCCAATGGCACAAAACCGCGCCTTGGGACCTCGACCCAGCGCGGCCGGTTCGGAGGCACCTTGATACGGACAAACCGGGATTTCTTATGGCCGCTGTCCTTTATGCATATTGCCAGGTTAATTCCAAGATTACTGATAAACGGGAAGGGATGCCCGGCATCAACGGCCAGCGGTGTCAGGATGGGTTCTACCGAATCGCGGAAATACTGGCGCATGCGTGATCGGTCAATATCATTGAGCTGATCATAATTCAGGATGGGTATACCGGCCTTGACCAATGCAGGGCGCAATTCATCTTCTACCAACCGGCATATCCTGACACTTTGCCGATGCAGTTCCTTACGGCACAGTTCCAGCTCTTCCTCCGGCGTGTGACCATCGGAAGATATACGTTTATTTTTCTTTTCGATACGTCGGCGCAGTCCGCCAATCCGCTTCATGGCGAACTCGTCATAGAGCATGCCCATGATGCCGGCAAATTTGATCCGCTCCAGCAACGGCGTATCCGGATCCTCGGCCAATGCCAGTACCCGCAGGGCAAAGGAGAGCCAGCTTAACTCACGGTTGATATAGGATTCAGGTGCACCGATTTCAATAGTTTTTTTTGGTGCCATAGTCCTCTTGTCCAAAGAGAAATTTTTAACCTTAACAGTTGAAGTATAAACTATTTGGCATCATGGTTTTTGATCGAAATCATGAAAATGGAAAATCTCCCCCGCCGCTTTCAGGACAGCCTGTGGCCCTTTAGTGGCATGTCCCGGCAGCATAAATCCCTTACCACATCACCAGCTTCAGTCCGTAAAAGAATATGATGGCCAGACTCGCTCCCGCCGGGATAGTTACGACCCAGGAAACAACGACATCCCTGACGGTAATCAGATTTACGGCACTGATACCGCGGGCCAGTCCGACGCCGAGAACTGCACCGACGAGTGTGTGCGTGGTTGAGATAGGCAGTCCCAGTTTGGAGGCAAGAACAATCGTTGTCGCAGCACCAATCTCGGCACTGAAACCCCGGGTGGGTGTTAACTGGGTAATATTACGGCCAACCGTCTCTATGACCCGCCAACCCCAGGTTGCCAGTCCTATGGCAATACCTAACCCTCCCAATGCCAGTACCCACAGCGGGACCGGTGTTTTAGCGGCGATACTTTCTCCGCCGGCCACGGCCACGGAGATAATTGCCGACATCGGCCCGATGGCATTCGCCACATCGTTTGCCCCGTGGGCAAATGCAACCATACTGGCACTCAGGATCTGGAGATAAACAAAAAGTTTCTCAACACTCTTGTATTCAGCCGTATTGGTGTGAAACTCGTAGCTTTTCTGTGACTCGAAGCGCAGCCGTTTGACATTATCCAATGCATCACTAATCTTCGATTGCATATGCTCAGGGGCCGTTGATTGCACTTTTTCGAGATGTTTTACCGCTTTTTCGAGTGCCTGCACTGTCGCGGGGTTGGTGATTGCCTGGTTGCCGCCGGGTCTCCGGTCCCGCTCCTGTTCCGGCATACGTGAAACAATCCACACAGCGACAAGTGATGCAACCAGACCAACGCCGGATGCAACGGCAAATGCTGCGGGGGTACCGAGATCAAGATTCAGGTTTTTAAGGCCCTTGAAAACCAGTGCGAGTGTTAAAACTGAAAAGACGAAAAATACGAGGTAAGGTGCAAGTCTTTTTGCCGACTGCAGCGGTCTCTCTCTGTAAAAAACAAACCTCAGTATGAACCGGAATATAAAATAGGAAATCGTACCGCTCAGCAATGGTGAGATGACCCAGCTCGCGACAATCGTCCCGAGCTTGTCCCAGTGAATTGCCGACAGCCCGCCATAGGCAACACCGAAACCGACAATCGCACCGACGATGGAATGTGTCGTTGATACCGGCCACCCTTTCCAGGACGCCCACTGCAGCCATACGCCGGCTGCGAGCAGGGCGGCAAGCATACCGAGCATGAATGACATGCCATCACCGGTGAAAATTAATGGATCAACAATACCTTGCCGGACCGTCTCTGAGACATGGGAGCCCACCAGGAAGGCGCCACTGAATTCAAGTATAGCTGCCAGGATGACGGCACGACGCAGGGTTAATGCACCGGAACCAACCGAGGTGCCCATGGCATTGGCCACATCATTTGCACCAATACCCCAGGCCATGTAAAACCCGAAAATGACCGCAAGGGTAATGATAATGTGGAACTGGCTTTCCATCATTAAATGGCTTTCTTTCCCGTTGATTCAGTGATCAACTGGTCTCAAGAGTCATACGAACGGCAATAGCCAACCTCTCGGATCTGTCTGCAATACTGCTTACCTGCCTGAGAATCCTGGTCCACAGGAAAAAGTCTCCATAGGAAACTTCATCTTCGTGGGCGAGTAATTCGCGCAGCAATACTCCCTGTATTACATCAACCTCATGTTCCTTGTAAGCAACCATATCAGTCAGTTCCTTGACTGTCTCCGCCTCCAGGCCGCCAAATCCTGTTTCCAGTAATTCATCCAGCTGATCGATAACGGATCGTGCCAGTTCGAACGTCTCGATAGTTTTGCCTAAAAAGTCATCAAACCGATCATCGAATCCTGGAAACGACCTGGCCTGTTTCATCGTGAGTAATACGCCAATATTTTCCGCCCGGTTGGCTATGCTGTCCTGCAGGCTGAGTATCTGGAGCAGGCTGACCCGCTCAACCGGCAGGAACAGACCACGTGGGAGGCTGTTACGAATATCATGCTTTAAGGCATCGGCTTCATGTTCCAGGCGCGATATTTTCTTTCTGAGTGCTTCAACTGTTTCACTCTCCTCGCGACGATAGGCAGCAACAACATCAGGAATTTGTTTAACACACTCGGCAACTTTCTCCATATGCATCTGTAAGGGGACAAACGGTGAACGTCCGAAAACCTTGGCAATACTACGCATGGCTAAGCTCCTCTGCGAAAAACCGGGGAAATTAGATCCGGGATAAATGTATACATTGTTTATTCCCTTTATTATTTTAATTAGAAACAAGACCTATTAAACAATTATAGAGGATATGCCTGTGCCGATCCGGAATAAAATATCCCGGTAATTTTGTAAACTATTCTGTATATACAGCGTACCGGCCTGCCATGGCTGTTTTTTCCCCAGCCAGAATCAACACTCCCGCCAAGATAGTCTCAAAATCAGCTATGATATAAAAAGTTGCGGATAAAAACGTGGATAAACAGCGGGCCAAACCCACATGTGGTTTCGCCGGGGGATAGAGCATAATGTACGATCAAAACCTGCTACAGCTATTCATACAGTTTGGTCTGGCTGGCCTGGTAGGTTTTCTCCTTGGCCTTGAACGGGAAATGAGTGCGAAACCGGGAAGTCATATCGGTATTCGCGATTTTGTCTTCTTCGCGTTACTGGGTGCGGCCAGTGCATTCATCGCCAATCAGTATTCAAGTGCCTGGATCATAGTCGCTGTATTCGCCGGTATGGTTGTACTGTTGACCACGCAATACTGGGCCAGTCATGAGGAAGATATCGGTATCACAACCGAGATTGCCGCTGTTCTTACCTTTCTGCTCGGTGTCCTGTTAATCATGGAGGCTACCGAACTCGCCATTGCCATTGCGATTTTGTCCTCCGCAATCATGTTCCAGAAAGAAATGATCCAGTCATTTCGAACCCGAATCCAGACTTATGAACTTGCGGCTGTTCTTAAATTCCTGGTGATTACGTTTATTATCCTGCCTGTTTTGCCACGCCAGTCCCTGGATACATACATTTCCATCGGGGTAGGGGAAGTTATCGCGCTCGATGCCGGCACTCAGCAAGTGCAAATTGCTATTGATCCCGAGAAGCGACTGTCGACAGGCACTGAGGTCCTGCTTTTCGAACACGGATGGGGAAAGACGGGTTCCATTACCATTAGCAGTGCCGACAGGGACACTGCCATTGGTACCTATACCGGCAAGCACTTTGATTATTTCTCGGAAGGTAACGTTGCGCGGGTCCCGTTCGGGATCGACTTCATTAACATCGCACTTTCAGCACTGAAACTCTATAAACTCTGGCTCATCGTGGTACTGGTGTCTTTTATCAGTTTCATTGGTTATATAATGATAAAACTCATCGGCAGTGGTGCCGGTATCGGTTTGACCGGCCTGGTCGGGGGACTGGTATCGAGTACAGTCACTACTTTGAGTTTCGCCAGGCGTAGCAGGGAGAACCCGCGACTCAACAAAAGCTTTGCCGTTGCCGTGATCCTTGCGGCCTCGATCATGTTTCCACGATTGATGGTAGAGATTGCAGTCGTCAACCTGACGCTTATGAAAAGCATGGCGCTGCCGATGCTGATTATGGGCCTGACCGGTTTAGGTCTTGCCGGATACTTTTTTATACGGTCACGACGGGCGGCGCCTGAAGTCCAGGCCATGCAATTTGAAAATCCCTTCAGCCTGAAATCGTCTATTAATTTCGCCCTGCTATTCGCGGCCATATTGGTGGTGACACGACTGGCGACAACTTACCTCGGCAATACCTGGTTGCCCCTGGTGGCCATTGTCAGCGGTCTTACCGATGCCGATGCCATTGCCTTTTCTATCAGTGATGCGCAGCAGGCTGGCATAATCACTACCGAATGGGCCAGCTTCAACCTGGTGCTTGGTGCACTATCAAACACCTTCATGAAGCTTTTCCTGGTATTCACCCTGGGCCACCGCGATCTGTTCAAACACCTGTTGATTTCCTTCCTTGTTATTGGTGCCTCCGGGATTATTACCATGATCTTTTACTATGACCTGTCTGCCATGCTCGGATAAGCATTTACATCACCAATCACTAATCACTAATAACAACCGGTTTACAACAACGCACATAGGTTTCCTGCATAAGCGACTGGATGGTACCGGGACGGGCCTGTCGTACCCGCCGGATTGCTGTTTCCGGATCGGCGCCCAGTTCCACCAGCAGGCGTGCTGCAATTGTACCTGTTCTCCCAAGTCCACCGAGGCAATGAATGACAATTGAATTACCGCATAAAAGATAATTTCTGAGATTCGCGCCTGCTGTTTGCCAGTACTCTTCAAAGGATTTGTCAGGTATATCAAAATCAGCTATCGGCAGGTGATAATGATCCAGTCCCAGCTGTATCGCTTTTCCCGGTAAATCGGCCACTCCGTACCAGGCCATTTCCTCCTTCTCCATCAGCGATACCAGTGCACTTGCGCCCCAGTCGCGTATTTTTTTCAGATCAATATCAAGGTCCCGGTCCCAGTCACCCGCTATGGCATTGGCTTCTTTCTTACCGGGACAAAGTGTCATACCAATAACACCATTGCAATGATCCAGTCTGACCGAATCGATCCATAACGGACTCTTGTAACTGGTAAGCTTCATATCAGGATGAAAATAACAAAACTAATGATCTCTGATAATATTCATCTCACCGGCCCCTTTGATCCAGTCGCGTCAATCCTGCGCGCTGTGCCGCAGCGCGGGCCGCCTGTAATTCTTCCACGTACGGTCGCCGGTTGATTGCCTGGTACTTGCCCTGTTTATCGGAAAGGCCGACCCGGTAATCAGGCCGGTACTGGCTCATGACATTGACATAAGTATCCGGAGATAATTCATCGGCCAGCCATTGAAAAATGGCGGCGGCTTCATCCGTCTGACCCGGCATGACGAGATGTCGTACCAGCACTCCGCGCTTTGCCAGCCCGTCCGGTCCAAATTTAAGGTTGCCTACCTGCCGGTGCATTTCCTTGATCGCTTCCCGCGCCCTTTCCGGGTAGTCTTTCGCCTTTGCAAACTGCCGCGCACTTTCTTTATGCCAGAATTTAAAGTCCGGCATATAAATATCTATCAGGCCATCCAGTAATTTCAGCGAGGATATCGCATCATAGGCGCTGGTGTTATAAACAATGGGCAGGCGCAAACCCCGGGGGACTGCAGCGGCAATCGCTTCAATGATCTGTGGCGCGACATGTTCCGGGGTTACAAAATTGATATTGTGACAACCACGGTCCTGCAGGAATAACATTGCGTCGGCAATTTCTTCGGCAGTGCATTCCCGGCCGGGTTTCTGTTGTGAAATATCCCAATTCTGGCAAAAAACACAGCGCAGGTTACATAACCCGAAAAAGATCGTGCCTGATCCGTTCCAGCCGCGTAGACAATCCTCTTCCCCAAAATGTGCAAAGAAACTACTGACTATGGCATGACGCCCGGTATTGCATACCCGCTTTTCATCCAGTAAACGATTGACATGACAGTTACGCGGACAGGCACAACAATCTTCAAGTTCCTTTAATGCCAGTTCAATACGGTCCTGAAGTTCACCCTGTTGATATGACTGCAAGCAGGCGGGTTCAAAATCCTGCAGGACAAAGTCGGGTTTTGTAACCACGTTTGCGCCTGATTGAACACTCACATGCATGTTAATTCAGATTTCCGTCTGGTTGCCATATTTTTACCGCTCTTGATTATTAGTATAACGCTCAAATCAACGCCGGGAGGATCCGATGATACGGACCGATTCAGGAACATTTCTCCTGGTGCATAAAGCCATGGATAATATATCCAGCGGACTTCCGGTTAGTGATGAAATAATAGATTCCTAGTCACAGTTATAACCAAACTGGTCCAGGCCTTCCGCCAGGTAATACGCTAACAAAGGGTGAACGATAAGATACTCTGCTGTTCTTGGGGTCCAGTCATCTTGTGCCTGTTTCAGTACATCTTCCCACTCATCAATAGTAAAATCTCCCCGGCCCACCCAGAGCAGTGCAACAACCAGTTGTTGCTGGCCGGGCTCCAGGTCCCGAATTATTGATCTGAATTCCTGAAAGGTCATATCCTCAATATGATTGGCAAGAGTTTGTGTCGCCCAGTCCCCGCTCGGGTTGCCTTTGATTTCCGGCATAACGACTTCCTCCTGCGCATGAAATTCACGTGCCAACTCAATCAATCTACATACAATGTCAGGGTTAATGTCTAACATGATAAAAACCCTCCGGTTTAAATGTATTTGTGGTGCCAGTGAAAACCGGGGATGTTGTCACCGACTCTTTTTCCTGCGGTTTTTCATCCGGCGGCGGTGGAGGTTCTACCTCAGGTATAAAGGGCTCTTCCTCAGGGGTATCCGGTGGAAATTCCACGGGTGGAGGCCCGATTGGAACATCATCGGGGGGTCGCCACTCACAGTGAAGCACCGGATTTCCCCGCGGCAGGAGTTCATTCCGGTTTGAGTGCTCTGAAAATTTTATATTGAATGTTGCCATTAACTTCGGGATATCCCGATCAACCCATCCGCTCACCCTGACAACCAGAAACAAAACACAACAGGTACACTACAAGCAAGAAGCGGCAAAGGTTTTAAACTTAACCATGAGTCATAATTTGCTTATATTACAAAATATAAAACTTATACTGTTCATTCATATTGATATAGATCATATTTTATATATTCTGGCCAAAATTCATTTAATCGAAAAAATATTTGATCAATGACACTGACAGAAATTGACTATGTAAAGCAAAAACTCGATTGGATGGAGGAAAGAAAGATCTGGCCGAACGGGTTGCGCTATTTGTGGACGGACGCCTTTGGCCTGGTGTTATATCTCTCGCTGTATCAAAACACGGGTGACGCATCTTATTTATCCAGGGCCGAGTGGCTGGTGAAAGAAGTTTACCGGGTCCTGGGCCGGGACAAGGGTCTGCGCATTGGTGAGGAGCCGGATCGTGACGGCCAGTATTATCACTACCTGGCCAAGTGGATCTACGCGTTAACCTGCTTTGGCAAAGTAAGAACTGAATACAAGGATGAGGCCATCACCCTGGTCAGGGAGATTCATTCCCGTTTTGTCATTCCGGACGTGGGGGTGATCTGGAAGATGGAAGAAGATTTGTCCGGTCCGTACCCGGGTTATGGACTGGGTGCCATGGATGCATTCGACGGTTACGTGGCGTATAGACTGCTGGATCCGGACATATTGGCGGAAGAAATTGACGAGATGCACCGGTTGATTGCACTGAGTTACAAAACACTGGTCATCGATCAGGACCTGGGTCTTGGCATGATGCTGTGGCTGTGTCATTTTTTCCCCCGCGAGCAATGGGCCGTCCATCAGCGGAAACAAAGTTTCAATCAATTAAAACGGTTGTGGATCGATCCACCCGGCTACTTCTGCCGCCAGAAGGGATGGTCGAAAATGAAATTTGCCTTCACCAACTACGGGATCTCACTGGGACTGCAGGCGTGGGACTGCTGGCCCGGGCAAGTCAACAAGCTCAATAGATACTTCGAGAGTTACGAATCGGGTGATGAATACGATACCAATGCTATTACCCATGTCATGGCCTGCACCTCCCATTACCCCGGCCTGTTTATAAAGAGTGCTGATGACAGGTGAACCGGTGATTGGTATCTGGTATGAAGAGTCAGAAGTCAGAAGCCAGAA
>Ga0209640_10001148_pt1 | contig 22027 bp, 16 predicted proteins | sample RifCSP10_1_FD_184018 | JGI IMG/M metagenome (GOLD analysis project Ga0209640, IMG submission 184018) | Soil microbial communities from Rifle, Colorado - Rifle CSP2_sed 10_1 (SPAdes) (version 2) | ecosystem: Environmental > Terrestrial > Deep subsurface > Rock core/Sediment | place: Rifle...
CTCGTTTAATAAATAAAGAGCGACCACATCAGAAAATGCGCGGCACCAACAGAATCAGTATGCCGGCGATCCAACAGCGGCTGCAATTCAAAATAAAATTCCATGGGTTTTTAGAGAAAGGCGACCAGCTCCATGCGATATTCGCTCAGGCGCTCGCCTTCGAGCCGGACGTAATCGCCGGCACGAATCCGCTGGAAGCGATTTTTGGCCGCGTCATTCAACCAATCCGGCACATAGATCGTCAGCAAGTCGCCGTTCGGCGTGCGCAATTCCAGCACCCTGCGCTCCGTCATTACGCGCTCCACCGTGCCCTCAACCGTGCGGATACCGGATGCGCCGGCGACCCCACGGCTCTCGACGCGGATCTGGTCGGCGACAAGCCGCCGGCCTTCGCCCTCGCGCAAATTCACTCTAACCTGGTCGCCGACTTGCAAACCGTTAACGGCTTGCTCGCGCCCGTCGATCATCAGGCGGGTATCGTCCGTGTAATTCACCACGTAGTGCTGATTGCTGCCGGCGCGAAGGTAAATCTCGCGACGCTGGGCATCAATGCCATTGACCGTTGCCGTGATATCGCGCGGTTGCCCGCGCGACTCCAAGGTGGGTCGGCCAATCAAAGCGATGCTCTCACAGCCAAAAAGAGCCGCGGCAATCAGCACGAGCGATGACGCCCCCCGTAGGGTGCCAATTATTTTGTTCACGCCAGCCTCTTTAGCTGCTCGATCCGATCATCGGTAGCCGGATGCGTCGACAGGAATCCGCCGCCTCCTCCGCCCGATGCCTGACTCACCCAGCTGAGCGCATCAATCAGCACCTCTTTCCGGTAACCGGCGCGGTTGAGAATCGCCACACCGTGGCGATCCGCGGCGTATTCTTCCGAACGACTGTAGCCGCGCGCGATCAGCTCGCCTGCGATCGGCGTCACGTTGCTGCTGCCCGGCAGCAGTTGCTCCAAAAGAACGATGCCGATCCCCAACCCGGCGCCGAGCGTCTGCAACTTGGCCACATGACCGAGGTCCTCGTGAGCGATCTCATGCGCCAAGATACCGCGCAACTGATTATCATTGGCTTTCTGCAGCAAGCCGGTGGTGATATAAAATTGGCCGCCGCCGGCATTGGCGGCATTGATCTGCGGATCATCGAGAATGCCGATGTAAACCTCTTTTGGATTCTTCGGATTGTTCATCGCGGCCAGTAGCGGCGCCATCACCTGGTAAACCCGTTGCCCCTGCCGCGGCGATACTTGGCGAATATCCGGCGCCTGGGGCTCGGGCGGTCCGCTCGAGACCACGGCGCAACCAGTGACATACGCGGCGACAATGATCGCGCCAATCCATGCCGCCTTGCTGCGCCGATTTTTCATCACGCCTCCTTGCCGATATGCGTTTGAGCTTTTTGACATTACAAACCCATGCTTGGCGCCGTAGTAAAGAGTAGCGCACGAAAAAGTGCTCGTTGCTTCGCTTGCTCGGAATCGAAATCCTCCGATCCGAAACTCTTTCTCCCGTGCATAAATATACGCCTGCCGTCAGTAGATGATCGATCCGGATTCGATTTGGCGCTTGCGCGATTCATACTCTTCGCGGGAGATGCGCTGACTCTTAAAGTCTTCCTCGAGCCGGTCCATCTGCCGTTTGGCTTGGATTTCATAGCCGGCACCCGCCGCCACTGCACCGGTTGCGGCACCGCCGAGAAACTGGCAGGCGCTTAGCGCAAAGCTGCCCAACATGATTACGATTAATAGACTTTTCATGCATCGACCTCCTCTCTCCTACGACGATATAATTCCACTGGGCGCCGTCGTTCTTCTTCATTCGTTTTCAGCAACCCCTGTGCCACACAGCAAAACGGCGCGATTGCTCAAACAAAGTCGAACCACAGCGAAATGAAAGGAAATAGGCGAAACACCCGAATGTCTGAAAACTAGAACTTTACACAACAGGTGTGGCTCATAAATGCTACATTCGGCGAACGCAGACCACGCTTTGCACTATCGCAAGAAATCGCCGCACAAAAAATAGGGGCGACCCAGCAGGTCGCCCCTATATGCGGGCGCAAAGAGCGCGGAAGGGGGTTTGAGGCACACGCCCTTTACTGCGGTGCGGCCGCCTACCCGCACGCCGAGCGTTTTAGCTGGCGCGGTTAGATGCAGCTTAGGGTTTCGACCTGCTGCCCGAACCGCCCCAAGTCAAACCAATGCCGATGTTGAAAACATGGTTGCCATCGCTGGAATTGTCATCGATCGTTTTGATGCTGTCGAAGAAGAACTCATAGCGGTAGCCGAGATTTAAAAATGCCCGATCGTGGACGAAAAATTTGACGCCGGCTTGCGGTCCGATGGTCCCGGTCTCGTCACGATCGTTCCACACTAGGCCGATGAACCCGCCGAGGTACGGAACTATGATGTCCGTTAAGCGAAAATGGTAGTTAATGAACGGCGATGTAGTAGCGACCCAGAAGTCGCGCTGGTCGTCGATGAAATTGTAGTTGACGGCCTGGCGCAAACCCACTTGCCAGCCCGGCGTAAGGTAAAAGCCGTAGCTTAGGTCCGCGTTGAGACTGCCAACGTCAGAATCTTCCTGGTGAAAAAAACCTCCCGCAGCCTGCAGCTCACTTGCACCCGCACCCGGTGCCGCTTGCACGGTACCGATGGCAAACCATAAACTAAACATAACCGTCGCAGCCAACCACGCCGTTTTTCGCATCGGTGCATACCTCCTAGAGAATATTTTGGTTGCACAACACGCAACGGCGATGCCACGAAGTTCATCGAGAAAAGAAGAGAAAATTCCCTTTATGAATTTCATCCCGCGATGTTTTGTCCCGGCTGTGGGTCAGTGGAGCCCGCGATATGACCTAGATGCAGGACAATTTTTTCTTATGGGACCTCTACCAAAAAATAGGGGATTTGGATCAACTCTTCTCTTTAACGGTCGGCACACCAGCCGCTTGCCGCTCCGATCGCGGCCGCTCACGAATATTGCGGCTGGGCGTTTCGCTCGTGGGCGTCTTCGGGTCGAGCGTCTTCTTCAAGCAACGATCTCAAGGTGATCCCCTCCAGGCCTCGTTGCAGTACCCAGTCGCGCCGCGTCAATAACTCCACAATCGCCTCACTGTCGGCATCCGGCACCGCCAGGTCGCCGCGCGCAATTTTTAGTATCTCCGCCGCCGGGATCGTTTCGGGGGCGCGTGCCAGGCTCACACCCGGCGGCTCGGCGGAGCGCAAAACCACACCATGGCGCACGAATCGATCGACAATGTCATCGACCTGCGCCAGCGACACACTGAGTCGATCGCTCAACTGCTTCTCCGTCATTGGTCCTTCGCCAGAAATATAATGACGCGCGGTTTCGACCAGGGCGCTGAGAGTCAACCATTCCTCCATGACGTGGTCGAGCCTTTCGACTGGTTGCCCGCGCACGTACAGCCCGGCATGCTGATGCAGGTAGGCCATCATGCCGCCGATCAGCACAATCAGCCAAGCAACATTAAGCCAGATAAAGAACACCACGACGATCGCAAAACCCGAATAGATGGCCGTGTAGTTGACTGAGTTGGCGACAAACGACGCGAACGCGATACCCGCAAGGTGCCACAGGATCGCCGCCACGGCGCCGCCGAAAAGCGCTGAACGCCAATGGACCTCAGCGCTGGGCACCATCTTGTAGAGAAACGAAAAGCCGGCCCAAAGGAAAAAGAACGGCATGATTTGGGTGAGCAGCGCAAGCACCAAGCCCAGGCCCGGCAACTCAACCAGGCGCTCGACCAACCAGTAACTCTGAGCCGCCGCGATCAGCGCCAGCGTGGTGAACAGCAACACCGGACCAATCAGCAACATGCCGAGGAACTCACCGTACCGGCGCGTCCAGTTACGCACCGGTTGCGCGCGCCAGGTCTGGTTGAGCGCTTCTTCAACGCTGCCGATCAGCGCAACCACGGTGTAGAATAACCCTGCTACTCCTACCGCGCCCAGCACTCCCACGCTTGTATTGTTGACAAACTCGACGATTCGTCGGGCGATCTCGGTGCGGCCCGATCCGACCGGCTCGAGGACTTCGATCAAGAAAGGCAGGATGAAATCCTGGCCGCCGAACGCCTTAAGTACCGAGAAGGTAACGGCGAGCAACGGCACTAACGATAATAAGGTCCAATAACTTAGACTAGCCGCGCGCACGCTGAGCTGGTCGGCGTAATACTTCTGCAGCGCAGCACCGGCCAATCGCCACGACCAGCTGCTCATCGAGCGGAGTCGAGTCGAGGAGGGATTTATTTTGGCCGCGTAACCCATGCCCGAATTTGTATGCGAGGAACAAGCCAGTCGTTTAAGAATAGCGGCTGTAGACAGCCGAACGCAGTGGCAGCCAAATTTGACTGGCTGAGAGATAGATAGTCTGGCGCCTGGCAAGGATTCGTCTTAGGCAAAGACTCTGTCCATAACGTCATCGTGAGGAAAAGAGAAGGATCTCAACGATGGATCGGTCGAGAGTCACTTAGGCCGCCCAGAGCCGCAAACGCGCGCGCTACGCGGTTGCTTAATGGCTAGCTGATTCGTCGTTGCGATAGATCCCCAGGCTTTCGAGTTTGCGATAAAGCGACGAGCGGCTCAGGCCCAACATTTTCGCCGCCACAGCACGGTTGCCGTCGGTTTCCTTGAGCACGTTTTCGATATGCATTTTCTCGTAGGCTCGAAGCGCGTCGGTGAGGTCGTGCGGTCCGGCATAAGCGCCGTGATTATCGTTTTCCCATTTCTCGATATGGGGAATATCATTGGCGGTAATCCATTCGCCGTTGCCGAGGATCATCGCGCGCTCCAATACGTTATCCAGCTCGCGGATGTTACCGCGCCAGGGCAGCGACATCAGCCCCCGGATCGCCGCGTTATCCGCGCCTTTATAGGATTTCTTCATCTCGCCGTTGTGACGCCGAATTAGATAGTCGATCAGCGGCGCAATATCTTCGCGTCGCTCGCGTAGCGGCGGCACCCGGATATTGATCACGTTCAGCCGGTAATAGAGATCCTCGCGAAAGCGTCCCTGCTCACAGGCTTTGCTAAGCTCGGCATTGGTCGCTGCGATGATGCGCACGTCGACCTTCGCCGGCTGGGTTGAACCGACTGGCAAAATCTCTTTGGCTTCGATGGCGCGCAGCAATTTGGGCTGCAGCACTGCCGACAGGTCGGCGATCTCATCCAGAAAAATCGTGCCGCCCTTAGCGCGCTGAAATAACCCTTCATTGGAAGTGATCGCACCGGTGAAGGAACCCTTGACGTGGCCGAAAAGCTGGCTTTCCAACAAAGTATCGGGGATCGCGCTGCAATTCACCGGTAAAAATAACTTCTCGCGGCGCGGGCTCTGTGAATGGATCGCCCGCGCCACCACTTCCTTACCGCAGCCGCTTTCACCAGTAATCAGCACCGTCGAGTCGGAGCTCGCCACTTTTTCGATCAAGGCGACGATGTTACGCATGGCTTGACTACGTCCGACCAAGTCGGAAAAAGCCGGGGTCAAATTCGACAGCTCGCGCCGGAGCATCTGGATTTCCCAGGCGAGCCGCTTGTATTCCATGACGTGCCGAACCTTGCTCAGTAGATCTTCGAAAATGATCGGCTTGATCACGTAGTCTTGGGCACCCAGACGTAACGCCTCGATGGCGCTTTCCACCGAACCGAAAGCGGTTGTGACGATCACCAAGGTGTTAGGAGAAACTTCGCGGACGTGCTTCAAAACATCCAGGCCGCTCGCCTCCGGCATCTTCAAATCGGTGATCACCAGATCGAAATCGGAGTTATTGATTGCTTCGATAGCGGCATCACCGTCGGCAGCCTCTTCGACTCGATAGCCCTCCTGCTGCAAGTATTGCTGGATGCTCTTGCGGGCTACTTCATGATCCTCAGCAATAAGGATTGCACCATTCAATTTGAGTCCTCCTTCAAAAGTCTTCGCTTCTCAATCTGTCCCAGACTTGAGACATGATTAACAATCTATGTACCAATTGCGGGACAACGCCCTATCTGCAGTCCCAAAGGTAACTGACAATAGGAGATGTTTTCTTAGGGACTGAGTTTTTATTAATATACCGAATTGTACGTTCAATTCTTAGGCCAATTTCAAAAAGGGGGTGTTTCTTCTTACCTTTAAGATTTTGGAAACCTAGCAAATTGATTGTGCATACCGCAAACAAGGCCCGGAGTACAAGTTAGCTTGATATCCCAGTGCCACATCGTTACGGTGTCTCCCGATGTCCCGGTCCTGCGTCGAAGCTGCTGCAGGGTTGTCCCAAATCAGAATCGCTTTCGGCGCGGCGTCCCTCTTCATGCTCGCCAGCCATCGGTGGCACGTGCTTTGCGCTGGCTAAAGCAAACGAGAGGCGAATTCCATGCAAGTGAGAGATCTCATGAGTCGTTATGTCGAGGTCGTATCCCACGATACCGGCGTCAAAGAAGCAGCCATGAAAATGCGCGACCTCAATGTCGCCGTCCTTCCCGTCTGTGATGGTGCGGTGTTGACCGGCATCATCACCATTCGCGACATCGCGTTGCGTATGGCCGCCGAGGGCCACGACGCCCTCCTAACTCAAGTCGGTGAGATCATGACTCGAGATTTGACTTATTGCTTTGAAGACCAGGATCTTGAACACGCGGCGATCGTCATGGAGGCTTATCAGATCGACCGGTTGCCGGTGCTGGATCGCAACAAACAACTCGTCGGCATCATTGCCATGAGCGACATTAACTCGCGCTCGCACTCTGCCGCCGTCGCGCCCGAGATCGCCGTGCTGCCAGAGCAATATTCCGACGCGACGATCGGCCGCCGCTAACGATGACAACTGGCCGGCGCCAGCGCAATAAGAAAAAAAACGGGACAGCACGTACGTTGCGCCAGTCGAAGGGCATGACCGTAAAGATCAAACCAAAGGAACAGGAGCCCTGTCGAACCCGCAATCCGCAACCCAAAATAAGAACGCCGTCGGCACATGCCGACCGCCATAAGATTGTGGCCGCGAGGCACGTCAGCTTGGCTCAGTCCACGACGGGACCGTGAACGGCAAAGCGTTTTCATGGCGCGTCGAAAATCAAGCAAATCCAAACCAGCAGCAAAATCCAAAGGAAAGTCCCGATCACGTCCGATCTGGAAAGGCAGCATCGATTTTGGCCTCGTCAACATAGCGGTCAGTCTCTACCCGGCGCAGACTTCAAGTCGGCTCGACTTCGACTTGCTCGACAAGCGCGACTTTTCCCGGGTGCGCTACCGGCGCGTCAACGAAAAGACCGGCAAGGAAGTCCCGTGGGATCAGATCGTCAAGGGCTATCAATACGAGAAGGGCGAATACGTCGCGCTCACCGATGAAGATTTCAAGAAAGCCAATGTCGAAGCCAGTCAGTCGATCGCAATCACGGATTTCGTCGACGCCGGCGCTATCCGCTCGCTGTACTACGACACACCCTATTATCTCGAACCGCTGAAAAACGGCCGGCGCGCCTATGCGTTGTTGCGCGAGGTTCTTAAAAAAACCGGCAAGGTAGGCATCGCGAAAGTCGTGTTGCGCACGCGCGAGCATTTGGCCGCACTGATAAGCCAGGGACCGCTGCTGGTGCTGAACACTTTGCGCTATCCCCACGAGTTGCGTGATCCGTCCCAGCTTGACCTGCCGCAGACCAACGGCAAGAAAGGCGACGTCTCGAACCAGGAGGTCAAAATGGCCGAACAGCTGGTCGAAACGATGATGGCGGAGTGGCAGCCGGAGAAGTACCGTGACGAATATGAAGATGACCTGTTCGGGCTAATTGAAAAGAAAGTCAAAGCGGGTCAAACCAAGGACGTGGAATCCGCCGCCGAAGCGCCGCGGCCAAAGCGCCAAGGCAAGGTCATCGACATGGTGCAACTGCTGCGCCAGAGTGTTGAACAAGCGCAGTCAAAGGAGGGCAGAACGCGCCAGCGCAAAGCGAGTTAGCGCAGCGTTTGGAATGCAAAATAGCTGCACGATCGCCGCTCATGCAGCCACGACAAAAACTTGCTGTCCTAGGATCTCTCAATTTCGCTGCTGTTCAATCGTTCCGTTCCCGTCCGAAGATCATCGCCAAAATCGAGCATCGCAAAAAATACCCCGTCGCATTCCCGTGTCACGCTGAGCCGAGCGAACCGTCTGTCTTAATGAAGAGAGCGGATACTTCGGTCACTGCGTTCCTCGGCGGCGTACCTGTCGATATTATTTCCGTCATCTCCTCGCGCCGGCTACCGCGATACAAGATAATCGATGAATGGTGGTGGACACCGCCGATACGGACCCATCCCGAATTTGCGACAGTAGGCCCAGTGGACGGTGAATAACGAACCAATTAGCACCGTGGCACAGCCATTGCTCACCTTGGTCACTGCGAGCGTCACCGACAATGCTCCCATCAATCACATCATGGGGTCGAGCCATCTTTGTAGCATTCACGCTCATCCCGCAAATAACTTCTGCAGCGTTATCACTCACGGAGAGCTAAGCCATGGCAAATACGGCGGCGGATCTTTTAATCGAGACAATTCACAGTTGGGGCGTCGACGTAGTCTTCGGCCTGCCGGGAGATGGCATCAACGGCATCATGGAGGCGCTGCGGCGGCGCCGTGAAAGCATCCGATTTATTCAAGTGCGCCACGAAGAGTCGGCCGCTTTCATGGCATGTGGTTACGCCAAGTACACAGGCAAGCTCGGCGTTTGTCTCGCTACCTCCGGTCCGGGCGGCATCCATCTGCTCAACGGCCTTTACGATGCCAAACTCGATGGCCAGCCGGTGGTGGCGATCACCGGGCATCATTACCACGACCTGATCGACACCCACGCTCAGCAGGACGTCAATCTCGACCGGCTCTTCATGGACGTGGCGGTCTACAACACGCGTGTGATGGGAGCGGCGCATGTGGAGCAAGTCACCAACCTCGCCTGCCGTACCGCGCTCAGCCGGCGTGGGGTCGCGCACCTGAATTTTCCCGTCGACTTGCAGGAGCAGCAAAGCGGCGAACATTCCAAGCGCAATATCCCGGGTCACAGCTCGGATGTTTACGCGGCGACGCCCGTAGCGCCCAACGAACACCAGCTAAGACACGCCGCCGAGTTGCTCAACCAGGGCAAAAAGATCGCCATCCTAGTCGGACAAGGAGCGCTCGGCGCCACCGATGAATTGGAGCAGGTTGCCGAAGTGCTCCAAGGGCCGATCATCAAGGCGTTGTTAGGCAAAGCCGCGGTGCCGGACGACAGTCCCTACACCACCGGCGGTATTGGTCTATTGGGCACCCGGCCCTCGCAGGACGCGATGGAAAATTGTGACACGCTGTTGATGGTCGGTACGTCGTTTCCGTATATCGAGTTTCTGCCCAAACCGGGCCAGGCGCGCGCGGTGCAGATCGACATGGATCCGGTGCGCATCGGTTTGCGTTATCCGGTGGAAGTCGGCGTGGTCGGCGACAGCCGCGCGGCGCTGAAAAATCTATTGCCTTTACTGCGCCGCAACGAGCAGACAAACGGCGCGAGCTTTCTCAAGACGGCCCAGGAAGGAATGCGCGACTGGTGGCAATTGATGGAAGAGCGCTCCGGCGATGATCAGACACCGATGAACCCGCAGGTGGTAGCGTGGGAGCTCGACAAACGCCTGGCGCCGAACGCCATTGTGTCGAGCGATTCCGGCACCGTCGCGACCTGGTTCGCGCGTCAGATCCGCATCCGCCGCGGCCAAATGTGCTCGCTCTCCGGTACACTCGCGAGCATGGCGAACGGCCTGCCGTACACGATTGCCGCTCAGGTTGCGTACCCGGACCGTCAATGCGTCGCCTTTATCGGTGACGGCGGTTTCTCCATGCTGATGGCCGAATTTGCCACCGCTGTAAAATATCAGCTGCCGATCAAAGTAATTGTCGTCAAGAATAATACCCTGGGCATGATCAAATGGGAGCAAATGATCTTTCTCGGCAACCCCGAATACGGCTGTGAGCTTCATCCGATCGACTTCGCCGCGTTCGCGCGCGCGTGCGGCGGGACCGGCTTCACAGTCGAGGATCCAGCCCAGTGCGGCGCCGTACTCGACCAAGCTCTCGCCACGCCCGGACCCGTCCTCGTCGAAGCCGTGGTGAATGCCTTTGTGCCACCGCAACCGGCAAAAATTACATTCGATCAGGCGACTAAATTCGCCCAATCGCTGGCCCGCGGCGAGCCCAATCGTTCCAAGATCGCCTGGACTGTTTTGTCCGACAAGATTCGCGAGCTGATTTGACCGAGGTCAGCCCATGCCGCAAACCATTGACCGCAATCAAGTGCAAAAGCTGCTGAAGGAACAGCGCGCTCAGCTTGTCGAAGTTTTGCCGGCAAAGCAGTACAACGACGTTCACCTCGCCGGCGCTCTGAATATTCCACTGCAAGAGCTCAACGAGGGAAGCACTGCAAGCTTGCAAAAGGATCGCCCGGTGATCGTCTACTGCTACGACTGTCAATGAGACTTAAGCCCACGGGCCGCGGCGCGGCTCGAAACGCTCGGGTTCGACAAAGTCTACGACTACATGCCGGGAAAAATGGACTGGCTCGCCTACGGGTTACCAATGGAAAAAAAACCTCGCGGCGTCACGATGCTGGTTGAGCACCTGCAAAAGGAATTTCCGATCGCGCGTCTGAATGATCCGGCAGGTGATGTGCAGTTGCGGTTGGAGCAAGCCAGATCCACGATGTGCCCGGTGCTGAGCGAAGATGGCGTCTTGCTCGGTGTTTTTGCGCCCTTGAATGGATCGATTGAGCCATCCACTCCCGTCAAGAACGTCATGGACCCTGCGCCGACGACGGTGCGGCCGAGCGTCTCCATCGATAACGCCATCAAACAGCTCGCCAAGAACAAGGCCGAGGAACTGCTGGTGACTTCTTCTGACGGCAAACTACTGGGTATGTTTCGCCGTCCTAAAACATTGAAGCACGATCTATTGCAAAAATCGGCGAGCCGAAATGACGAGCAGTGAATGCGGTTCCGGCATGAACTCAATGACTCTAATGGCAGGAGCAAAAGGTCGGAGGTGCCTATGAACCCGTGGGTGACATTACTGGGGGGCGCCGGCTTAGGCGTTGGCGCCATGTATTATCTCGACCCGAGTCTCGGAGCGCAGCGGCGGGCTCACGCACGCGATCAAGTGCGCCGCGTGCCGCGCGCATTGCAGGACAGCGCGGCCGTGACGGCTCGCGATCTAAAGAACCGAACAGCAGGGTTTATCAGCGAAGCGCGGGGGCGTCTGACTGAAGGCGCCGTAGAGGACGAGGTCCTGTCGGGCCGGGGGCGATCGAAGCTCGGCTTTCTCGTCCGCCACCCGTCTTCCATTCAGGTCGATGCTCACGACGGCCTGGTGACGTTACGCGGGTCGGTACTGGCGGATGAAATCGAGCAGCTGGTCCGGGGCATGCACGCGGTACGCGGCGTCAAGGAGGTCGATAACCAGTTAGAGGTTCATGACAACCCCGGCAGCGTACCGGCGCTGCAAAGCGAGAAGCGCAAACCTGAAGGACAGCGGCTCGATATCATGCAACGGCATTGGTCACCGGCGACGCGATTTTTAGTCGGCACCGCCGGCCTACTGCTTATGTATAACGTCAGTCGCCAAGCACATCGCCGTTCGGCTACCGATGCGGTTGAGCAGGAAGTCGGCGCGGGCTGGCGTTACTGACCCTGTACTTCGCTTGTGCAGCATGTTGCGCTCCGACAACACAGGTCCGCGATCATCCATTCTCATTCTCGACCCGGCGCCGCACTGTTCAATGCGGCCTCGTCACAAACTGTGCTCCGACCTTACTGAGGAGAGAGTCTATTAAATTCGAGGAGGTGTAACTATGGGTTATAGAGACAGAGAAGACGTCACTACTGGGAACGAGTTATTCTTTTTCATCATCGGTGTCAGCGTCGGCGTGGTTGCCGCACTTTTGCTGGCTCCCTATTCCGGTGAAGAGACCCGCCAATATCTTCGCGAGCGCGTCGATGAAGGACGCGAGCGTGCCGGCGGTATGCTTGACAAAGGCAAAGAATTCGTCGAGCGCGGGCGCGGCTCGATCGGCGAAACTATCGGTTACGGCCGAAAAGATTTTCAGGAAAAAATCTAACTGTGCTTCGAAAGTAAATTAATTCAGAAGGGGCGGAACCCCGCCCCTTCTGAACGACTCATATCAATAATCTCAGAAAAACCGTGCGGGCAGCTTGCCCCTAGATCAACTAGTTGGAGCGACGCTCGGAGGTTGTCCGCTGCTCGCGGCTCCGTTCGGCGACACCGAGTTCTTTCATTGTCCGGTCGTTAAGCCGGCCAGTAACTTCCAGACCTCTCGACCTCTGAAACTCGCGGATCGCCGATTCGGTCTCGGGACCCCACACGCCGTCTTGCGGACCGGCATTAAAGCCCCTTTTGTTTAACTCCATTTGCGCTTGCCGGATTTGGGCCGGCTGAGTGTAGCTCGTGGCTTCACCGCTGCGGATCTCTTGCCCGCTGGCTGGGCTGCTGCTCGATCGATCGCCGGCTTCCCTACTGCTCACAGATGGTTCACCCGCTTGCCTACTGCTCACGGCTTGATCGCTGCTCCTGGTTTGGCTTCCGGCGGTGGTTTGATCGCTGCTAGCGGCGCGCTCGGGAGAGGAACTCGCCGGCGCTTGCGATGTGCTAGGACGGCGAATGTCGTCAGTTTCACGGCGCAAGCGCTCGTTTTCGCGGCGCAACCGGTCGAGTTCGGCATCTTGCTCGCTCATGCGCCTACGATCCTGATCTTGCGCGAACGCCAATTGATCACCCGCGTACCACCCGGCGACCGCCCCGAGCGGTATGCCGAACAAGCCTCCGGCGAGTGCCGAGCCTGCCATGCTGCCGATAACCGCTCCCCCAGCCCCTCCCGCGAGGCCGCCCCACACGGCGGTCTTTTCACGATCGGTTACGGGTCGAGACACTTGTGGCGCGCAACTAGCCGCGCCAAAAACTAAGATTGCCCCGAGTGCCAGAACTTTAATATTCATGTTTACCTCCGTCCAAAGAATTAGTTCAGCGTTAGTTTACGCGGCAAGTCCGCAATCGTCGTGCCATGCTGAAACTGCCGAGTTAGGTTGTAAAATACTGCAAGTAGTAGTTTACGTGTCACAGATTTGAAAAAAATTCGGCGATCGTTTTCCGGATTTGAGACATGCTGTGGTTAAACACCTGTTTTACGAATGTGTTTAGAACACGCGTGGAGCTAGCCTATAAATCAGACCGATATCCGGCCTCCATCGGCGCCGGCTACAGCCGCCGTCAATGGAACAAAAAACCTTTGCAAACAAATTCCCGCCGCGAACAAACTACTGCATCGAGGACCGCGTCGAAATCGGTTTGCGCTTTTCACGAGAGCAGCCGATGGCATAACGCTTGCTCTCCTGAGACTTCAAATAATTCGGAGGACAAGCATGAAACTGAATGTGAAGGCGGCTAACCTAGAGAATAGAGTACCGAAACCGACCAGCGAATTACGGTCGCTGCGCACGATGCGGCCGGGCCGCGTGTTACCCCTGGCCCTCGCCGGTGGTGCGCTTCTCTATCGCGGCGTCACCGGCCGCTGGCCGATGGCGAAGCTGCTCGGGCTCCGCGGCCAAGAGTATCGGCATCCTGCCACAAGCGTACCCCATGAAACCGGTATTAAGGTCGAGCACTCGATCGTGATCGACAAGGCACCCGAAGAAATTTATCGTTTTTGGCGCAACCTCGAAAATCTACCGCGCTTCATGAGCCAGCATGTTGCAGTCGATCGTCTCGCGGGTAATCAGCGATCGCACTGGAGGGTGAAATCGTTTGCCGGTCAGACGTTCGAGTGGGATGCCGAAATCATCAACGATATCCCCAACGAGTTGTTAGCATGGCGTTCCCTCGAAGGAGGCGATCTCGATCACGCCGGGTCGGTTCATTTCGAACCCGACGAGCGGAGCGGCACAAGCGGTACAAAGGTCAGCGTGATCTTGGAATATCGACCGCCGGCCGGCAAGCTCGGCGCCGGAGTCGCTCGCCTGTTCGAGCAGGAACCGTCGCAGGTCATCAACAAAGATCTGAATCGCTTGAAGCAATTGCTAGAAACCGGCGAGATCGCTGCCGGCGAGGATCAACGGGTCACGACGGTGTAGTGTAGTTGCCGCCGGCTTCCGGTTCCTGCAAGCAGTACGCAACGAAGGTCGATGGGATACGCGATTACGATGATACTAGAAGTCGCGATTTTCTGTCCTCTATCGAACTGTCCCACTGGTGTTCGTGATGACGGGCGCGCTGTTTTGATTTCGGTACAAAGTTGCACTGCTTCACCGCAATTGCCGAACTCGCTGGTTGGCACGTCTTTAGCTCGTCTTTCTACTGCAAGGGGAGGATTGTTATGGCTGGAAAAAATACTGCTGTTTTTGGCATCTATTCGGACCGTGAGAGCGTTGAACACGGCATTCAGGCGCTGCGCGATGCGAACTTTCGAGTTGAAGATATATCCATCTTGTTTCCGGAGAATGAGGGCAACAAAGATTTCGGGCACGTCAAAGCGACCAAAGCTCCCGAAGGTGCATCTGCAGGTGCGGCGAGCGGCGCGGCCATCGGTGGTGTGCTCGGATGGCTCGCTGGCATCGGCGCGATCGCAATCCCTGGGATCGGCCCGTTTATCGCTGCCGGCCCGATTATGGCGGCGCTCGCCGCAGCCGGGGTCGGCGGCGCGGTCGGCGGCATCACCGGAAGCCTGATCGGCTTGGGAATACCGGAATACGAAGCCAAGCGCTACGAAGGCCGCGTCAGAAAAGGTGGCTATCTTGTATCCGTTCACTGCGATGATCGCGAGTGGACGCGCCGGGCCAAAGACCTATTGGCGCAGAGCGGCGCCGAGGATATCTCCGCCACGGGCGAAGCTTCGGCGGATTTCTCCAGTGGCGATAAGCCGCGTCCGCGTGCACCGCGCGATACGGCATGACGCGATCGATGCGATCATAGCCGAGGGTGGGGATCGCGGATGGAAGCTCCCGGCTTCGATCCTCCACCCGCTAACGCCGTCCTTCGGACGTCTGAGGCAATCACTCGACTGGCGGCGACGCGCCGGCGATCAGTTTTTCCATCTCTCGGATATCTACGGGCTTGGTCATGTAGGCGTCGAAGCCGGCCTTGCGCGCGCGTAAGCTCTCCTCCCGGCCGTGTCCGGACAACGCAATGAACTTTGTCTCTGACAGCCGTTCGCTGTTTTTCAGCTGGCGGAAAACCTCATAACCGCTGATATCCGGCAGGCTGATGTCGAGGAAAACAAAATCGGGCCGAAATTCGCCCGCAATGCGCAGCGCCGCATTGCCGGTGGCCGCGCCACGCACCTCGAAACCGTGCATCTCGAGCAGACTCTTGGTTGCATTCAATGCCACCGGCCGGTCGTCGACGAGCAAAACGCGCCGATTTTTCGATTCCACCGCGCTTTTGCCAGGCACGGCGCCATTAGAATTCGCGTCATCCCACAGGCCCGGCTCACGCCACTGCTCCTCCTCGGCCATGGAGCGGCGCGAAGAAGCGACTCCAGAGATTTTTTCCAGCAACAAGGTCATGTCGATCGGCTTGCTGACATAATCGCTGCAGCCCGCGGCAAAACAATTGGCCTGATCGCCCGCCATGGCTCCCGCGGTCACTGCGATGATTGGTTGGTGAAATCCCATCGCGCGCATCCGGCGCGTTGTTTCGTATCCGTCCAGGCGCGGCATCTGGATGTCCATGAGGACGACGTCGAAATCATTCGGATGCTGCTCAAGGGCCTCCAGCGCCGCCTCGCCGCCGCTGAACGTCTTCACCGAGCCGCCGGCCGCGCTGATAAAGTATTCCATCAGGCGGCGAATATCGGGCTGGTCTTCGACGATCATCACCCGCACATCCAATTTCCGTTGCCATGAAAGCGGCGGCACTTTGGAGTCGATTTCGATATTGCGAAAGGCGCCGCCCGAGAGCACGCGAACCGGCAGAATGACATGGAACGTGCTGCCACGATCCGGCAGGCTGTCGACGCCGATGCGCCCGCCCAAAGCTTCGACCAGCCGTTTGGTAATCGCCAGCCCGAGACCCGTGCCGCCGTAGGTTTTGGTCATCGAGCTGTCGCCCTGCGTAAACGGCTTGAAGAGATTTTGCTGCTGCTCTTGGGTCATGCCGATGCCCGAATCGCTGATGTGAAACTGCAGCTCGGCTTGATCCGGATCAAAATGCACGGCCAACTCGACGCCGCCGCGTTCGGTGAACTTGATCGCGTTGCCGAGCAGGTTGATCAGGATTTGTCGCAGCCGTTTTGCGTCGCTCTCGATCTTGTAAGGAATGACGCCGTCATACTTCAGCGACAGCGGCAGCGCCTTGGCGCGCGCCGCGCCTTCCATGAGCGTGTACACGTCCGTGAGAAACGTCGGCAGATGAACTGATTCTTTTTCCAGCTGCAGGCCCTGGGCTTCGATCTTCGCCAAATCGAGCAGATCGTTGATGATCTGCAAGAGATACTGGCCGCTGTCCTTGATCGTGCGCACGCACTCGATGGCTCCCTGGTCTTGCAGGCGCTCCAGCAAGATATCCGCGTAGCCCATGATCCCGGTCATCGGATTGCGAATCTCATGGCTCATGTTGGCCAAAAATTCGCTCTTTGCGCGGCTCGCCGCATCGGCTGCGTTCTTGGCTTCGACGAGCGCGTGCTCAGCCTGCTTGCGGGCCGTGGCATCGCGTACCAGACCGGTGTAAAAGCGCGTCTCGCCGAGCACGGTTTCGCTGACACCGAATTCGACCGGGAACTCGCTGCCGTTCTTGCGCCGGCCGTGGGTTTCCTGGCCGCTGCCGATGGTCTGACGGTCAATATTGCGCAGATAACCTGCCAGGGCACCCGCGCCGAAATGCGCCGACAATTCCGGCATCAGCAGGCCGATCTCTCTGCCGATCACCTCAGCCGCCGAGTAACCGAATATTTTCTCGGCCGCTGGATTGAGCGACTCGATGACGCCATGTTGATCGATGGTAATAATGCCATCGACCGCGGTCTGGACAATCGCCTTCAAGCGCACCGCCGCCTCGGTCACCGCCCGCTCCGCTTCTTCGATGCTCGTGATATCGCGGTTGACCTCGAGGATGACGTCGCTTCCGGGTCTCGCAACTTTCTGCTTGCGGCTGAGCACCGCGATCTGCCCGCCGCTCTTCTGCCGATGCAGCACCCGGCCATCCCACTCCCCTTCACGATCGATTTTTTTTGCGATGTCGGCCTGCAGCACGGGGTACACGGATTTGAGCAGTTCCTCGATCGAGCGGCCGATCGCCTCACCCGCGCTGTAGCCGTAGAGTTTTTCCGCGCCTTCGTTCCAGTACTCCACCGCGCCGGTGGCGTGGTTCCAGACGATGATCGCATCCAAAGATAGATCCAACAGCCGCGCCTGCTGATCGCGTTGCTCCTGCGCGCGCTTGGTTTCGGTGATGTCGCGCGCTGCCGCCGAGATGGCGACGATCTTGCCCTGTGCGATGACAGGGGACAAAGTCAGCGACACGTCAAAGCGGCTGCCGTCGCGGCGCAAGCGAATGGTTTCGAAGCGCGTCACCGGCTCGCCGCGCAAAATCAGCTCGACTAAGCCGTCGCGCTCCTCGATAAGCTCCGGCGGGATTAACTGGTGGATGAATTGGCCCAACATTTCTGATTGGGTCCAGCCGAACAGCGACTCCGCCGCGCGATTCCAACTGACGATCTTGCCATCGAGCGTAAATGAATAAATCGCGTCTTGAGAGGAGTTCACCACGGCCGCCAGCAACGCCAGTTGGCCCTCGGCAATCTTGCGGTCGTGGATGTCTATCGTACAACCGGCGTAACCGAAAAACGCGCCGTTTTCGGTGAATCGCGGCGTCGCCAGCGCCTTCATCCAGCGATACTCGCCGTCGGGCCGGCGCAGGCGAAAATCCGCCTCGAAGCGCTCTTGATGCTCGAAGGCATTCCGGTAAGCGCCAACATAGCTGCCGCGATCGTCGGGATGAAGGTAATTCATCCAGGCCGAGCCGACCAGCTCGGTATCATTGCGAACTCCGACAAAGTCGCGAAAGGCTTGATTAAAAAATCTCGCGCCTTCATGGTCGTTGATCCAGATCAACACGGGTGCGCTGTCGGCCAACGCTTTGAAGCGCTGCTCGCTTTCGTGCAGTTGCGTCTCCGCACGCTTGCGCTCGGTGACATCCATGTTGATGCCGAGAACGCGTGTCAGCTCGTCGTCATCGCCGCACCAGCCCTGGCCGCGCGAGGCGATCCAGCGCACCTCGCCCGAGCCATGCATGACGCGATACTCGACATTGAAAGCGCGGCGCTGCCGGATCGCTTCGTAGCGTTCCACCTCCACGCGATCGATGTCGTCGACGTGAACCAGCTGGCGCCATTCGTCGTAAGTTTGCACTGGATGGGTGACGCCGTACAGATTCAACATTTCGGCCGTCCATGATAGCTTGCCGGTTCTCGCATTCCAGTCCCAAATGCCGACGTGGGCCGCCTCCTGAGCGAGGCTCAACTGTTGTTGGCTCTGCCACAGGGTTTCCTCGGCAAGCATGCGCGCGCTGATATCGCGGGCGATCTTGGACACGCCGATGATCGTCCCCTGATCGTTCTTGATTGGCGAAACCGACAAGGACACATTGACATCGCTGCCGTCTTTGCGCCGGCGCACGGTTTCATAAATATCTACGGGCTCGCCGCGGCGGATGCGCTGAATGGTCGCAAAGAGTTCGTCCCGGCGGTCATCGGGAATCAAGACATCGACATGCCGGCCGAGCACCTCCGCCGCGCTGTAACTGTAGAGTCTTTCCGCACCTCGATTCCAAGTCGTTACTATCCCGGCCAAATCGATGCTAATGATGGCATCCTCGGACGACTCGACGATCGCCGCCAGCTGCGCGCGCGCCACTTCGGAGCGCTTGCGGCTGGTGATGTCCGTATTGACGCCGATTAAGCGCACGGGGCGTCCGTCGCTATCGCGAACGATACGCCCAATGGCGGCGAGCCAGCGCTCGCCGAGCTCCGGGTGATGGATGCGGTATTCGAAATTGAATTCCGTGCCGGCGCGAAATAATCCCGCGTTGTAGCGCACCAACCGTTTGCGGTCTTCCCGGTTCAAGCGCGACAACCACTTTTCGTAAGTCACGGGCTCGTCCGTAGTAAAGCCGTAGAGCGCGCGAAAAGACTCGCTCACCACAGCCGAGTTGCGCACCAGGTCAAAATCCCACACGCCGGCGTTGCTGGCCTCGAGCGCGAGCGCCAGCCGCTCTTCGCTTTTACGCAGCGCCTCCTCCGCTTGCTTGCGCTCGAGCACGCGCTCGGCCTGCTGTACGTAGAGATCCAACAAGCGCAACTCGCGCTCCGACGGGCGGTGCGGCTCGGCAAAGTGGGTCGACAGCATGCCCAGCACTTTGCCCTCGTGCCCGAAAATCGGCGTTATTTGCATAGCCTGCACGCCGTGCTCGGCGAAGAATCCGGCCAACTCAGCGATCTCCGGCTCTTTGCTTACGTCTTCGACAACCACTCGCCGGCGTTGCTTCAGAACGATACTCCAGGCGAAAAGTGAGCCCTTCCCGACGCCTTTGAAGTAATCAAAAAATGGCTGAGTGAAGCCGTGCTGGACGCCGGTTTTAAATGCCTTCTCGTTCTCGTCGAAAAGTTGCAGGTTGCCCTTGTCCGCGCCAAGAAGCTGCATGCAGGCGGTGAGCACGTAATTCAACATCGCCTCAAGATCATCCTCTATCAGCAGGCAGCTGCTCAGTTCCTGCAGCCGCGTCATGTCGGCAAGCTCGAGCGCAAGCCGGTCGCGCAGCGACAACAGCTCGATTTCAGCGCGCTTGCGCTCGCTGATGTCGAACGTCGTGCCGAGGAGTTGCGCCGGACGGCCTTGCTCATAAAATACTTGGCCGCGCGTAGCGATCCAACGCTCGATGCCGTCGTCGATACCCATGACGCGAAATTCGGCGAAAAATGTGCAGTTGTCGGCTGGATCAAAGGCGCGCTCCATCGTCGCCTGCACCGTGGCGCGATCGTCGACATGGATGCCTCTCATGAACATATCGTAGGTGAGCGGCGTACCGGAAGCCACGCCCCAGTGCGACAGCAAGCGCTCGTCCCAAAGTGTCTGCACATGTCGCAGGTCCCACTCGTAAATGCCGACACTGGCGGTGTCGAGAGCGAGCTGGAGACGCAGTTCGTTGCTCGCCAAACGGCGCGCCTGGCAGTTCGCTTCGTGGAGCAGGCGCAGTCGGTCTTTGGCCGTGGCGACGTAGTGGCAGATCGTGCGCATGAACTCGATTTCGTCGGCCTCGAAGCGGTCACGATGTTTGCTCGCGAAAGAGAGTGTGCCGAGCAGGCGCTCGCCAACGATGAGCGGATGACAAGCGTAAGCGCGAAACCCCGATCGTTTGGAAAGCTCGGCTTCCGGGTCGGCGGATGCAGGTAAGCTCTCGGCGATCAGCGGCTGGCGCGTCTGCGCCGCCGTGCCGCAAAACGACTGGCCGATATCGAGCCGCTGATAGGCGCCGGCGAGTTCCTCAGGGATACCGGCCGCCGCTTCAATGACCAAAGCCGCGCCGTCTTCGTCGAGACGGTAGTTAAGATAGGCGTCGAGACCGAGGTGTTCCTGCACGGTGGCGAAAATCTCATCCATCATGCGGCTCGGGTCTTCGGCCGTGAGCAGTCGCTCGGCGGTTCTTGCGAGCAGCTCGAGACGTTCATTTTGGATGCGCAATTGCTCTTCGGCGTGCTTGCGCGACGTGATGTCGTTTACCGTACCCAAACCTCGCACGGCGCGCCTTTGTTCGCCTTCGCCGCTAAAATATCCGCTCCCTCTGACGATCAGCCAGCGCACTGTGCCGTCCGGCCGGACAATGCGAAATTCAGCGTCGTAGCGGCCGGTACCTTCAGCGCTCAGCGCCTGAAGGATTTTCGCCCGGGCCGGTTCCCTGTCCGCGGGATGAATCAAATTGATGACCGCAGACGCATTGAGGGGCCCGCTGCCACCCAAACCGCAGATCTCGCGCAGTTCGGGGGAACAATAAATCTCCTCCTTCTCCATATCGACGTCATAGGTGCCGAGACGGGCGCCTACCAATGCCAGGCGCAATCGCTCTTCACTTTCGCGCAGCGCTTCGTGCAGCCGCTTGCCGCTGTCGATGTCGGTGCAGGTACCGAACCACTTCGTCACCCGGTCTTGCTCGTCTTTGAGCGGAACTCCGCGCGCCAGGTTCCAGCGATAAACGCCGTCCTTGCCGCGCAGGCGAAATTCGCTTTCGTGTGGGATTCCCTGTGCGATTGAGTCGCGCCACAAGCGCCGCGTCAGCTCGCGGTCATCGGGATGGATTTGCCCCTCCCAATCATCTGCCAGCGCAACCTGATCCGATTCCCCGGTGTATTCGGTCCACTGCCGGTTAACGAAATCGACCCGCCCCGTGCTGTCGGCGGTAAACGCGATCTGCGGCATTAAGTTGGCCAGTTTGCGGAAGCGCTCGTCGCTTTCGCGCTGCGCCGCTTCCGCCTGCTTGCGCTCGGTGATGTCGTGCACCACGGCGACCGTGCGCAGCGGCGCGCCCTGCGGATCGCGCATCAGATTGACCGTCACGTCGGCCCAAACTGTTCCGCCGTCCTTGCGGACAAAACGTTTCTCACAACGATACTCGGTGATCTCACCGCGCCCGAGACGGAGAAATTCGGCGAAATTTCGCTCGCGATCGTCCGCGTGCGTGATCTCCGAAATCCGACGGCCGAGCAGTTCCTGTTCGCCGTAACCGAGCATTTGGCAAAAGCGGCGATTGATCCTCAGCATGCGGCCGGTGAGCGGATCGGCCTGGCCCATGGCGACGGAACTCGCTTCAAAGGAAGCGCGAAACTGCGCTTCACGCTCGGCCAGCTCGGCAATCAGCTGGCGATTTTCCTGCTCGCGCTCGTACAGGCGCAGCAACGCCCGTGTCGTGGCGAGCAACTCCTCCGGCTCGATTGGCTCGGCGAGATAGGCGTCGGCGCCGGCTGCGAGGCCGTGCACGCGATC
>Ga0209640_10001149_pt1 | contig 22025 bp, 17 predicted proteins | sample RifCSP10_1_FD_184018 | JGI IMG/M metagenome (GOLD analysis project Ga0209640, IMG submission 184018) | Soil microbial communities from Rifle, Colorado - Rifle CSP2_sed 10_1 (SPAdes) (version 2) | ecosystem: Environmental > Terrestrial > Deep subsurface > Rock core/Sediment | place: Rifle...
ATCAGCGACGACAGTGATGCGTACGTCATCGCGGAGATCGGCCACAACCACCAAGGCAGTCTGCAGACGGCCAAGGAGCTGTTCCGGTCGGCGGCAGAATGCGGCGTGGCCGCAGCCAAGCTGCAGAAGCGCGACAACCGGTCGCTGTACACCCGCGAGATGTACGACAAGCCGTACGACAACGAGAACAGCTTCGGGGCGACCTACGGCGAGCACCGCGAGGCGCTCGAGTTCGGCAAAGCCGAGTACGCCGAACTGCAGGCCGAGGCGGATCGGCTCGGGATCGCGTTCTTTTCCACGGCGTTCGACATGAAGAGCGCGGACTTCCTGGCCGAGCTCGGCAGCCAGGCCTACAAGATCGCGTCGGGCGATCTGAAGAACACACCGCTGCTCAGGCACGTCGCCAAGCTGGGTAAACCGATGATCGTCAGCACGGGCGGCGGCACGCTCGACGACGTGCAGCGGGCCTACGACGCGATCATGCCGATCAACCCGCGCCTCTGTCTGCTGCAGTGCACCTGCGGGTACCCGGCGGAGTTCGCCGAGCTCGATCTGCGCGTGATCACGACATACCGCGAGAAATTCCCGGACGTGGTGATCGGCTATTCGGGCCACGACAACGGCATAGCGATGCCGGTGGCGGCCTACATGCTGGGCGCACGCGTCATCGAGAAGCACTTCACGCTCAACCGCGCGATGAAAGGCACCGACCACCGCTTCTCGCTCGAGCCCGTCGGCATGAAGAAGCTGATCCGCGACCTCCTGCGCACGCGGATGGCGCTCGGCGACGGCCGCAAGAAGGTGTATGCGAGCGAGGCCGGCCCCGTCCTGAAGATGGGGAAGAAGCTGGTGGCCGCGCGGGATCTCCCGGCCGGCCACGTCCTCGCCTCTGGCGACGTCGCGATCAGGAGCCCGGGGGACGGGCTCGCACCGTACTACCTGGATCAGGTCGTCGGCCAGGCGCTGTCCCGCGACCTGCGAGCCGACGACGCCATCACGCTCGAGGCGCTGCAGCCCGCGTCGGGCGCAGCCCGCTCCACTGCGCGCGTGTGAGCCGACGCTTCGGACTCGACGGCCGGATTGCAGTCGTCACCGGCGCGCTCGGCAACCTCGGGCCTGTCTGGGCCGAGGGGTTGCTCGAGGCCGGCGCGACTGTCGTCGGACTGGATAGACCTCCGGCCGCGCCCAACGCCGCGTTCACGCGGCTGCACGAGGTCTACGGCGAGTCGCGACTCGCCCTGATTGGTGCCGACGTCACCGATCGCGCCCAGCTCACGGCGGCTCGCGACGAGGTCGTGTCGCGATTCGGCACCCCCCACGTGCTCGTCAACAACGCCGGCATCGATCAGCCGCCGTCCCCGTCCGGCGGGGGCTATCGTCTCGAGGACATCCCGGCCGAGGTCAACCGCCGCATCTTCGAGGTCAACACGCTGGGCCTGTTCCAGGCGACCCAGATCTTCGGGGGCGGCATGGCCGCCGCCGGCCGGGGATCGATCATCAACATCGGCTCGCTCTACGCTGCGGTCTCTCCCGACCCGCGCTTCTACGATCACATCCACAGCGATCCGCCGTTCCTCAAGCCACCAGCGTACGGCGCCTCGAAGGCGGCCGTCGTCAATCTGACGAAGTATCTCGCCACGGCATGGGGCCCGCACGGCGTTCGCGTCAACACGCTCTCGCCCGGCGGCGTCCTGGGCGACCAGGACGAGCAGTTCACGAGGAAGTTCAGCGACCGAGTGCCGCTTGGCCGCATGGCCGTGCACCAGGATCTCATCGGGCCGCTGCAATTCCTTGCATCCGACGCGTCGGCCTACATCACGGGGATCGAGCTGCGCGTCGATGGAGGCTTCACCGCGTGGTGAGTACGGCCCCGGGAGGAGCACGATGAGCGCGAATTCGAACGGCGTCAGGAGACCGCTCGCGGTCAGGGCCGGCCTGGTCGTCGTCAATGGGTCTCTCAAGGTCGTTCGACACGGGACGCGCGTCCGCAGCTATCTGCGTCGACTCGTGCGTCTGGCCCTTCAGGGTCTGAGGGTCGTTCGACACGCGATTCTGCGGTTGAGGCTGGCCTGGAAGGGCTTCCGGTATCGGAGTCGATGGACCACGTGGGGCGGGGCCGCGTGGAAGGCCGCCGCCTTCGCCAGGGCGCCGCGCGAGACACGAGAGCGTCGGCGTCTGGCGGAACGGTACACCGCGCAACTCTCCTGTGCCGAGATGTCGCGGCAGCAGGGGTTCCGTCTGCTGGCGCCGGACCACTTCGGGGACATGGCCGGCGTGATCTCCACGTGTCGACAGCTCTTCGAGAGCAAAGTCGCCCGGGCGGATTCCGCCGCCGGGTCGCAGGGCTCGGAGCGGGACGGTCATCTGCGGGTCCGGGAGATGAAGGGCGAGTACCTTCGCAACCTGCTCAGCAACGACGATCTGCAACGGCACCCGCTCCTGGTCGATTTCGCGCTCAGCGATGCGGCCATGGGGATGGCGACGAGCTATCTGAGCACGATCCCGTACCTCAATCGGGTCGATCTCCTCTACTCGGTGTCGAAGCCGGGGGTCGAAAAGGTCTCGAGCCAGTTGTTTCACGTCGATCCGGAGGGCCTCACGCAGGTCAAGTTCTTCATCAACGTCTTCGACGTCGAGGATGCCGAAGGTCCGTTCACGTTCATCTCCGCGGACGAGACGGCCCGCGTCATCCGTGAGGTGGCCGCGCTGCGCCGGACACAGGGGAAGCAGCACACCGGCCGCTACCTGGACGATGAGATCGCGGCCGTTGGCGCGAGTCACGCCATCGTCCGCGTCAAGGGACCGCAGGGCTCGGGGGTCGCTGTCGATACGTCGCGGTGTCTCCACCTTGGCAGTCGAGTCCAGCCGGGCGCGTTCCGGCTGTGCCTGTACCTCCAGTACTGCACGACGCGCGAGCATGGAAACGCCTTCGACGTCGAGCGGTATCGGCACGATCCCGTCCGTCATCTCGCCGTCCGTCACAGCCTGGCGTCCCGGGACAACGAAGTCTCTGCGCCGCACCAGATGGGCGGCATGCAGTAACCGAAGACGCGTAATGCAAAATGCAAAATGCAAGATGCAAACACTACGGTCTTGGCGGCCTTGATGCTGTTTGCATTTTGCATCTTGCATCTTGAATTACGCGTGTCAATTTAGCGTGCGAATCCTCGTTCACGTCACGCTCACGACGATGTTGCGGCACTTCGAGCAGGTGCTCCTGTCGCTGGCCGACCGGGGGCACACGGTGCGGATTGCCTCGACTGCCCGATCGGCGAAGGCCCCACGTCCGGCCGCGCTGGAGTCGCACCGCAATATCTCGTTCCTCACGGGCCCGGAGGGCCGGAGCGACCACTGGAAGGAGCGGATCACCGAGCTTCGCGCGCTCCGGGACTACCTGCGGTACCTCGACCCGCGGTTCAACGATGCCCCGAAGCTTCGCACGCGCGCGGCTCGCAAACTGGCCGACCTGATCACGCACGGCGAGCGAGGGCACCTCATCGCGCGCTGTCCCCGCTGCCACGAGCGGCTCGCCGACGACGAGGTCGGGCGCATGTTCCACGCGTTTCGGCAGACCGGCTTGAACCATCTGACGAGCCTGTTCGCGAGCATGGAGGAGGCGGTCCCGAGCGACCAGGGCCTCGAGACATTCCTGCGGGAGGAGCGGCCCGACGTGCTGCTCCTCACGCCCCTCATCAAGATCGGGTCGCGTCAGCCCGACTACGTGAAGAGCGCCAGGGCGCTCGGCGTGCCCGTGGTGTTCCCCGTCTTCAGTTGGGACAACCTGTCGACGAAGGGGCTCGTCCACGTGCTCCCTGATCGCGTGCTGGTCTGGAACGAACATCAGCGGAGGGAGGCGATCGAGATGCACGGCGTTCCGGACGAGCGCATTGTCGTGACCGGGGCGCCGCGCTTCGACGACTTCTTCGCGATGCAGCCGCAGATGTCACGCGGCGAGTTCTGCGACGCACATGGATTCGACGCCGACCGGCCGATCGTGATGTACCTCTGTTCCTCCGAGTTCGTGGCCCACAACAAGTGGGTGAAGGGGGGGCGCGAGGTCGACTTCGTCCGCCGCTGGATCGGCGAGCTTCGTCAGGATCCGGCGTTGCGCTCGTGCAATATTCTCATTCGCCCTCATCCGCGCGAACGCGGGCAGTGGATGGGATTCGAGCCCCCGCCGCATGTGGCCGTCTCGCTTCCGCAGGGCATGAACGCGGATCCGTCGTTCTTCGAGGGGCTTCATCACAGCGCCGTGGCTGTCGGCCTGAACACCAGCGCGCAGCTCGAGGCCGGCATCGCCGGCAGGCCCGTGCTCACCGTGCTCGTGCCCGAGTTCGCCGGAGGCCAGCAGGGCACGCTGCACTTCGCCTACCTGCTCAAGGAGCACGGTGGCTTCGTCGAGCTGGCGCCCGATATGGAGAGCCACCGGCGGCAGCTCGCGGCGGCGGTCGCCGGAGAGTACGATGCCGGGACGATCCGCGCCTTCATCGAACAGTTCCTCCGGCCTCATGGACTCGATCGGCCCGCCACGCCGATCATGGTCGAGGCGATCGAGACACTGGCCGTGCAGACAGCGGCGAAGGCTGCCACCGGAGGCCGCGTGACGTCATGAGCCCGGCGGGGGCACCTTCGACGAGCGAGCGCCGCTGGCCGGCGGCGGTGATCCTGTGTGGGTTTGCCGCTATCGTCCTTTACCTGCTTCACGAGGTGCTCGTTGCCGGCAACGAGCGGCTGCCTGGACGCGACAGCGTCAACCTGTACGTCTGGGAGGTCTACACCCGTTCGGTCCTTGCCGCCAGCCGGCTGCCGTTCTGGAATCCCTTCCACTTCGCCGGCTCGCCCCATCTGGCCGACCCACAGACGACGGTCTTCTACCCGCCGGCCGTCATGCTTCGGTGGTTGTCGCCGCCTCAGCTCTTCTTCGCGTGGATGGCCGCTCTCCACATCTGGCTCGCAGGTGCCGGCGGTCTCTTCCTCGGGCGCGTCGTCGGCCTCGGGTGGGGCGCTGCCGCCGCCGCGGCTCTTGCCGTCATGCTCGGTGGCAGCGCGGGACCGTGGCTCCACAACGGGCATCTGCTGCCGCTGTACTGCATGGCGTGGCTCCCGTGGGCGATGGCGCTGGCGATCCTCTCGGCTCGGCGAGCGACCGTGTGGCCGCATCCGGCGCTGGTGCTCGTGATGGTGCTGCAGTTCCTGGCAGGCTACCTGCAGATGAGCATCTACTTCGCTGCCTCCATCTGCCTGTACTTCGTGTTCAGCGCAGCCTGGCCCGAGCACTCTCGCGAGAGGACCGTGCGCTGGCGTGCGCTCGCCCAGTTGGCCGTCCTCAGCGTGCTCGCACTGGGCCTGAGCGCGTTCCAGTTGTTTCCGACCGCCCGCCTGGTGTTCGAGTCCAGCCGCATCCAGGGCATGCCGTACGCCGAGGCGATCGAGGACGCGTGGACTTTTCGGAGTCCGGCGAGACTGTTCTTCCCGTTCTATGGCGTGCCGGCGGACACTCCGTTCCGGTACATGCCGGACCTTGGCGCCTACGTCGGCTGGATGCTGACCGCCCTGGTGCCGATGGCGTTTCTCGACCGGGGCCGTCGTCGAATCGCCGTCATGTTCGGTGTGCTCGCGGTCGTGGCCATCGCCCTCGCGACGGCGGATCTGCCGTTCTACCGTCTTCACCACGAGTTGTTTCCAGGATTTCGCCGACCCGGACGCGTGCTGTTCCTCGCGACGTTGAGCCTGGCGATGCTCGGAGGGCTCGGCCTGGAGCGCTTTCTCGCGCTGGCGAACGCGCGCAATCGGCGCCCGTTGCTGGCCGGCCTGGCCGTTGGGGCCGCAGCCATCGCCGGCGCCGTCTTCGTCGTTTTCTCGGAGGGAGGTCTCGGCAGCTCCCGGCCGGCCCCGGCGTGGCCATGGCTTCCCTTCATCGTGGTGGCGGGACTCGCCGTCGCTGGTGTGCTGGCCGCGCGCAACCGCATGTGGGCCGCAGCGACCGCCGCGGTGGCCCTCGTATCGATCGACGTCGTGGCCTTCACGGCCGACGTAGTTTCGACCGTGCCCGTGGAATCGCTCGCCACCATCACACGATGGATGGGACCGGCCGTGGCGGGCCGCGCCATCTCCACGTGCGAAAACCGAATCGGATCGGGCGAGCTGCTTCGTCACGGGCAGCCCGGTCTCGGTGGCATGGCCGGGATCCACCTCGGCCACTACGTCGACTGGGCGCACATCGCACGGTACGGAGACGCCCCGCCGCGCGATGGTCGGTTCCGCGGTGTGGACAGCGAAGGGCCGTTTCTCGAGCGGCGCGATCTGGCGGACGTCGCCAACGTGTCCACGTTCGTGTCCTGCCGTCCTCTCGACGCGCCGTCGCTGACGCTCGTCTCGATGGTGGACGGCATCTACGTGTATCGGAACGAGTTGGCGTGGCCCCGGGCTGTGTGGACCTGCGGCGGCCGCAGGATCACCGCGGCGGAGGCGACGACGGAGATCCTCCAGGGACGCTACCGGGACGGGCATCTGCGGTCGCGGGTCTCCATCAACATCAGATGGGCACCTGAGGTCGGCGATGATCTGCGGCGCGGCGCCGAGGAGCGCCACCGGCTCGGAGATGGGGAGCCGCTCGGTGACCGCACATGGCGGTATACCGTGGCTGATCCGACGCCCGCTCACATGCTTGCGATCATCGGGGACGCCGCGGTCGAAGACACCCACGGTGTCGACCGTTTCACGGGCGCCGTCACGCAGCCGTCGGCTGCGGTTGCCGTCGCCGGTCCGGAAGGGGTGCTGATCGGCACAGCGCCGTGTGATGCGCGGGGAACGGTTGACGTGATCGTGCAGGATCAGCCGGACGGCCTGCTGGTGGCCGACGTGGAGGCGCCAGCTCCGGGGCTGGTGTTCCTGAGCGAGCCCTTCTACGCCGAGCGACGCGCGTTCGTCGACGGGGAGCCGGTGACGCCGCTGAGGGCGAACCTGGCGTTCACCGCCGTGCCCGTCCAGGCCGGGAGGCACCGTCTCGAGCTGCGCTACGTGCCCGAGAGCTTCCATCGTGGCCTCGGCGCGAGCGGTCTGACGCTGGCCGGCTGGGGCGGCCTGGTGTTCCTCACCCGCCGTGGCTGGCGGAGCACCCTCGTCTAGAGCGCTCGACCCGTCACATCGCGCCGTCCCTATCCGTTCATTCCGTGTCCATGAGCGTGGATAGGGGCGTCCTCAGGCCGTGGCGTTGAACTGTGCGAGTTCCTGTCTCAGGCCATCAACCAGAGGGACGAACGTCCATGAGCCCAGGACTCGTGTCATCAGCGACGTGTCGAACAGCGTCGAGTGGGCGTCTCTCGAACGTGGCACTCGCTCCACGGGGCCTCGGTAGCCAATGAGTTGCGCGAGGGTGTCGACGACGTCGTGTATCGGGTACGATTCGCCGCGCGCAATATTGATCGTGTGCGCTTCGCCCACTGGGGCGATGCATGATCGGGCCAGCGCCTCGGCCGCGTCATCGACGTACAGCAAGTCGCGCTTGTCCTGTCCGTCACCGGCGACTTGCGGAGGTTTGCCGGCGAGCAATCGGCGTATCGTTTCGGGGACCAGCTTCGCGTAGCGTTCCTCGCCGGGACCATACACGTGCCCCAGGCGAAGCGTGAGGTGCTCGATACCCGCCGATCGAGCGTAGGATTCCGCGAGACCTTCTCCAAACAGCTTGGATAACCCGTAAAGCCCGACAGGGCCAATCGGGCTGCGCTCGTCCACGACCTCGTCGAACGCCGCGCGCGAGTAGACGTCGAGCGTGCTGGAGAACACGAGCCTGCGGGGCGGAGCAGGCAGGCTGGCGAGCAGGGTCCGCATCCCCACGAGGTTGGTATCGATGATCTCTCGAGCGCGGTCACGTTCGCCGGCGTTCTTGGGTGTAAAGGCCGCCAGGTGAACGAGCGTGTCGACTGTCGTCGAAGCCGTGAACGGCCAATGTGATGGTTTCAGCTCTTCCAGTGCGCTTTCGATCCAATGAACGTTCTGACGAACGTCGTCGGTCGGCCGGGATCGGGCGAGGGCGACGACCTGTGTATCCGGCGCGCCAGCGAGCTTGCGAACCGTTGCAGCGCCGATGAATCCGCGCGCGCCGGTGACCCCGATGGTCCTACTCACCCTGGCCCCAGCCGGAGGACGCCTCCAGCCTCGCGAGTTCCTCACGCGTGGTGAGAACGGGCGTGACATCCATACCGCGAATCCACACGAGACCGTCCGGAAGGGGATTGATCTTGCGCTCGAGCGACGGGAATCGTCCCTCGAGGCCGAGGTCGCAATAGATCTCGGGAAAGTTGAGGCCGGCTTTCGTGAAGAAGTAGGAGGTGGTGAAGAATCTGCCGATGTTGATCTCAGTGGGATTGGGAACTCCGCTTCGGTCATACGTCATGTCGACACAGAACACGCCGTGCGGTCGGGAATCCACTGCGGCAATGGCATCCAGTGCCGTCCGGGTGACGTCCTCATCCGAGCAGGTTTCTCCTACGCCTGTTATTCCCGTCACCCCGGACAGCGTGCGATTGCCGTAGTTCCACTTATGCCGACGCCTTGCCTGCGCGACGATCAGGCCGCCGTCGTACCAAATGGACTGCCACGTGACGGTGCGCTCCGTGAGGAGCTCAGCGGCCGTGAAGCTGCCCCAACCCCCGTATTCGTCAATCCACGACCGCGCGAACTCGAAGCTCGCTACTGGCAAGGCTCCGCGTCCCCCTCCTCCGACCGTGGCGCGAATCCAGATCCGCGCGCCGAGCTCGCTGAAGGCTCGCGTGAGATCGTCCGGTGTGTTCAGAAGAATCGTTCGAGGGACGGGCAGGCCTGCGGCGGCCCAGATTCTGTACGACTTTTCCTTGTCCACGCAGTTCTCGATCGTCTGTGCCGACGGCAGGAACAGCCGAACGCCAAGCGACCCGATTTCCTCACGGATTCGCGAGACGGCGAGGACTTCGTAATCGCTCTGAACGTGCATGAACGCTGGGCGGGTGCGTGCCAGCAACGCGAGGATGCACTTCTTGTACGTGGGCGCCGTTGCATTGGGGACGACATGCTTCTCGTCGACATCGGCCAGCATCAGATCGGACGGAACAGACGAGGCGCCGATGAGATAGTGTCCGCGCGCTGACTCGCGCAATGAACGAATGAAGTTGTTTGAAGGAGCCCCTCCCGCGCCTCCTATGTGTATGCGAGCCATGGCCCTCGAAACGTTCGCCGTTCACCAGTCGCGTCGTCAGTATCCGTCGTCCGAGCACTCATCGTTCCCTGGACCTGATTTTGTGTTAGCACAGACTGGATTGCAACGATGACGATCGACAAGATCATCGTTGGGGAGCAGGTTATCCGAATGACTGATTCAGCCTCGGGCCACGATGTAGATTTCGGCCGAGATGTCCGGATAGCGCTCGCCGACCACCATCGCCGCTTCGACCATGGCCGGCGTCCAGTGCGCCTCCAGTTGGTGGTTCGCCACGGTCTTGATCCAGTATCCGCCGAACAGCTCGACTCGCAATCCGGCCGCGCTGAAGTCGCGCCGGAAGGACTCGGGGTCGTAGACGCGGCGGTGGCCGTGGTGCAGATCAACGTCGTTCAGACTATGCTCGGTCGGCAGCAGATTCATCACGACGCCCATCTGGCGGTGAAGGCTTCGGGCATTGGGTACGGCCGCGAATACGCGGCCATCTGCGTTCAACCAGGTCCTGGCACGGGAGAGAATTCTGACGGGGTCGTCGACGTGTTCGAGTACGTGGCCGAGCACGATGTTGTCGAACGTCCGACCGGGCTCGTAATCCTCGAACAGGCCACAATCGACGCGGACTCCTGGATGGCGCTCACGGAGCGCCTGACAGAAGACCTCGGCCCCCTCGACACAGGTGAGGTCGTCGAAGTGCTCGACCAGCAACGCCGTGCCGAGGCCTTCCGCAGGCCCGAGCTCGAGGCAGGACCCTGGCCTCCAGTGGCGGGAGAATATGCGAATGCTGTACGCAACGGTCGTCGCGTTGATGCCCTTGCCATACCAGCTGTCCGAGGCGATGCCGGCGAGGCGTTCCCGTTCCGCGGTCGTGTCCATGATGGCGTGGCCGATCGGCGCGTCCCGTCGCGCGCCGGCAATCTTATGACGAATCAGTTCTTTTCGGGGTGCCAGACTTCGCCGCCGGTGCATGGAACCGGTCGCGGTCACGGCGCCGACGATCCAGGGGGGCTCGACTGAGATGCCCATAGCGCCCGATGTCGTCCTCGGGGAGCGCGTGGCGATCGTGCACCCCGATCTCGTCAATCTGTACGGCTGCCGGATCGGCGACGACACGAAGATCGGTGCCTTCGTCGAGATCCAGAAGAACGCCGAGGTCGGGCGCCGCTGTAAGATTTCCTCGCACACCTTCGTGTGCGAGGGGGTCACAATCGAGGACGAAGTCTTCGTGGGTCATGGCGTGATGTTCACCAACGACGTGCGCCCCCGGGCGACGGCGGACGGGCGACTGCAGACCGAGGCGGACTGGCACGTCGTCCCGACGCGGGTGTGTCGGGGAGCCTCGATCGGCAGCGGCGCCACGATCCTCTGCGGGGTCACCATCGGCGAAGGTGCGATGGTCGGCGCCGGCGCCGTGGTGACGCGCGATGTGGCGCCGGGCGCGACGGTGGCCGGCGTGCCGGCGCGGCCCGTGACGGCGAGCGGGGGAGAGGAGCGCCGCGCGTGATCGGGGTCGGGGTCATCGGGTACGGCTACTGGGGACCCAACATCGTTCGCAACTTTGCCGAGCTTGCAACCGCAAGGGTCACCGTCGTCTGCGACCGCCTGCCCGAGCGCCTGGCGGCGGTGGAACGTCGCTATCCGGGCGCCCGCGTCACGACCGACGCTGCGGCGCTCATTGCCGACCCGGCCGTGGACGCCGTGGCCATTGCCACACCGGTACAGCAGCACTTCGACCTGGCGATGATGGCCCTGCGCGCGGGCAAGCACGTGCTCGTAGAGAAGCCGATCGCTTCCTCTTCGGAGCAGGCCGCACGCCTGATCGAGGAGGCCGCACGGCGCCGCCTCGTCCTGATGGTCGACCACACGTTCGTCTACACGAGCGCGGTCCGAACGATGCGCGAACTGGTGCAGGCCGGCGATCTCGGCGACCTGTACTACTACGACTCGGTGCGGATCAATCTCGGGCTGTTCCAGCACGATGTCAACGTGCTCTGGGATCTCGCCGTGCACGACCTGTCGATCATGGATCACGTGCTCCGGCGCCAGCCGACGGCCGTCTCGGCGACGGGACTGGCCCACGTGCCGGGCCAGCCCGAGAACATCGCCTACATGACGATGTTCTTCGACGGCCCGCTCATCGCCCATGTACACGTCAACTGGCTCGCGCCTGTCAAAGTCCGTCGGACGCTGCTCGGCGGGAGCCGGCGCATGGTGCTGTTCGACGATCTCGAAGGCGGCGAGAAGCTGAAGATCTACGACAAGGGCATCTCGGTCAACCCGAGCCCCGAAAACGTCTACGAGATGCTCGTCGGCTACCGCACGGGCGACATGCGGGCGCCGAAACTGGACGTGACCGAGGCGCTCAGCGTCGAGGCCGCTCACTTCGTCGACTGCATCACCGAGGGTCGCACGCCGACGACCGACGGCGAAGCCGGTCTGCGCGTCGTGCGCCTGCTCGAGGCCGCCACCGAATCGATGGCGGGGCGGGGGCAGCTCGTCACGCTCGACAGCACGGTTCACACATGATTCCTCTCGTCGATCTCAAGGCACAGTACCGGGCGCTCAAGCCGGACATCGACCGGGCCATCCTGCACGTACTCGACAACGCGCAGTTCATTCTCGGGCCGGCCGTGGAGGCGTTCGAACGGGACTTCGCGGCCTTTTGCGGGACGTCCGCCGCGATAGGCCTCAACAGCGGCACGAGCGCTCTGCACCTGTCGCTCCTGGCGGCCGGCGTCGGGCCCGGCGACGAGGTGATCACGGTGCCATTCACCTTCGTCGCGACCGTCGCCACCATCGAGTACACCGGCGCGAGGCCGGTGCTCGTCGACGTCGAGCCGGGCTACTGGACGATGGATCCGGCGAGAGTCGAGGCGGCCATCACACCGCGCACCAAGGCGATTGTTCCCGTGCACCTGTACGGGCAGCCTGCCGACATGGACCCGATCCTCGCCGTGGCGGACAAGCATGGCCTCGTCGTAGTCGAAGATGCGTGTCAGGCGCACGGCTCCGAGTACAAGGGCCGACGGTGCGGATCGATGGGGCAGGTTGGCTGCTTCAGTTTCTATCCAGGCAAGAACCTGGGCGCGTACGGAGAGGGCGGCGCGGTGGTGACGAACGATCCCGCCATCGCCGACAAGATTCGCCTCCTCCGGTCGTGGGGCGAACAGACGCGCTACGAGCACAAGTACCGGGGATTCAACTACCGCATGGATGGCGTGCAGGGCGCGGTCCTGGGCGTGAAGCTCAAGCACCTCGAGTCATGGACCGAGGCGCGGCGAGGCCGGGCGGCTGAGTACTCCATTCGCCTGGCAGACACGCCGGCTATCGTGCCGAGCGAGCGGCTCGGGTCGCGACATGTGTACCACCTGTACGTCGTGCGCGTGCCGGAGCGCGACGTGTGGCGCGCCAAGCTGACCGAGGCCGGTATCCAGACCGGCGTGCATTACCCCATCCCCGTACACCTTCAGCCCGCCTACCGCGACCTTGGATATTCCCGCGGCGATTTTCCTGTCGCGGAGCGCGTCGCCGACGAAGTGCTGTCGCTGCCCATCTTCCCCGAGCTGACCGTGGAGCAGATCGAGACCATCACCAGCGCGTTCCGCGCTGGAGTCGCCGCTGGAGCGAGGCGGTAGCGCATGGACCCGGCGTCGCACGCTCGCACGGTGCCGGCGGTGCACGGGCGTCAGCACGTGTCCCCCGATCCGCCCGACGAGATCGCCCTGGCCGAGCGTCTGCGCCGCGAGCACGCTCGCGACGAGCTGCTCGACCTCGCCTCCCGGCACGCGCACGGGATGAGCGCCGACGACGCGCGGATGCGGCGCGCCGTCTGGCGTGCGCTCGCCCGGCGATTCGGTCACGGCGTGCGGATTGGACGCGCGGCCATCGCGACGCACCCGGAGACGTTCGAGATCGGCGACGGCGTCTTCATCGGCGAGCAGGCGTTCATCCAGGGGCGGTTCGATGGCCGGTGCGTGATCGGCAGCCACACCTGGATCGGCCCGCAAAGCTACTTCGACGCGCGCGACCTCGTGATCGAGGACTACGTCGGCTGGGGGCCCGGCGCGAAGGTGTTGGGCTCGATGCACACAGGCGTCCCTGTGGACGTCCCCATCATGCAGACGGATCTCGAGATCAAGCCGGTGCGCATCTGCGCGTGGGCCGACATCGGCGTCAATGCCGTCGTGCTGCCGGGCGTGACGGTCGGCAAAGGCGCCATCGTCGGCGCCGGAGCCGTGGTCACGCGTGATGTCGAGCCGTTCTCGATCGTGGTGGGTGTGCCGGCGCGGCTCCTGCGTTTTCGGACGGACGTGCCATCCTCAGAGAACCCCTTGAACCCCCTGAACCCATGAACCTCGACGGCGCCCGTGTGGTCGTGACCGGCGGCGCAGGTCTCATCGGCTCCACGACCGTCGACGAGCTGCTCCGGTCGCACGACCCGGCGGCGGTCGTGATCGTCGACGACTTCTCGCGGGGAACACGATCCAACATCGAGAAGGCGCTCGTGGATCCGCGGGTGACGCTCGTCGAGGGCGACATCCGCGACCGCCACGCCATGGCCCGCGTCGTCGCCGGCGCGGATGCGGTGGTCCACATGGCGGCGCTTCGTATCACGGCCTGCGCATCAGAGCCACGTCTGGCCTTTGACGTCATGTGCGGCGGCGCGTTCAACGTGGTCGAGGCGGCACACGCGGCCGGCGTTCGAAAGATCGTCGCGGCCTCGAGCGCGTCGGTCTACGGGATGGCGGAGGCGTTCCCGACGCCCGAGGGGCACCACCCCTACAACAACCGCACGTGGTACGGCGCGTCGAAGATGCTGCTGGAGGGCCTGCTGCGGTCCTTCAACGACATGTACGGGCTGCCGTACGTGGCCCTGCGCTACTTCAACGTGTACGGACCCCGCATGGACATTCATGGCAAGTACACCGAGGTCCTGATCCGATGGATGGAGCGGCTGGACGCCGGGCAGCGGCCACTCGTGCTCGGCGACGGCACGCAGACGATGGATTTCGTGTACGTCGAGGACGTGGCGCGCGCCAACGTGCTCGCGCTGGCGTCGGAGGCGTCCGACGAGGTGGTCAACGTCGCGACGGGAGTGGAGACGAGCCTCAACGAGCTGGCCGCCGCCCTGGCCCGGGTCATGGGCGTGCGCGTCTCACCTGAGTACGGGCCGGAGCGCAAGGTGAACGCCGTCCCGCGGCGGCTGGCATCCACGGAGAAAGCGACGCGGCTCCTCGGCTTCACGGCATCGGTGGGGCTCGACGAGGGGCTGTCGCGGCTGGTGCAGTGGTGGAGGACGGAACGGGTTCGCGCGTGACGACCACCATCCCTGTCGCCCGCCCCCTTCTCGACGAGCGGGAGGCCGACGCGGCCCGGCGCGTGATCCTGTCGGGATGGGTCACGCAGGGACCGGAGGTCGCCGCCTTCGAGCAGGAGTTTGCCGCCTCCGTCGGTGCGCCCCACGCCTGCGCCGTGTCGAGCTGCACGACCGCCCTGCACGTCGCGCTGAGCGCGTGCGGCGTGTCGGCCGGCGACGAGGTCGTCACCGTCAGCTTCTCGTTCATCGCCACGGCCAACGCCGTCCGGTACTGCGGGGCGACGCCGGTCTTCGTCGACCTACAGCAGGACACCTTCAATATCGATCCGGCAGGCGTCGAGCGGGCCATCGGCCCCCGCACGAAGGCCATTCTCGTCGTTCACCAGTTCGGGATGCCGTGCGACCTCGTGGCGATCATGGACATCGCGCGACGCCGAGGCGTTCCCGTCGTCGAGGACGCCGCGTGCGCGGTGGGCAGCGAGATCCAGTGGAACGCGCGATGGGAGCGGATCGGCCGTCCGCACGGTCTCATCGCCTGCTTCTCGTTCCACCCGCGCAAGCTGCTGTCCACTGGAGATGGCGGGATGCTCACGACCGCCGACCCCGAGCTCGATCGGAGGTTTCGGCTCCTCCGCCAGCACGGCATGAGCGTCTCCGATGCGGTTCGACACGCCTCCTCGACCGTGATCAAAGAGGAGTACCCGGTGCTCGGCTTCAACTACCGGATGACCGACATTCAGGCGGCCATCGGTCGAGAGCAGTTGAAGAGGCTCTCGGACATTGTGGCGCGCCGTCGTGAGCTGGCGGCGAGATATGACGCCGGGTTGAATTACTGTTCCGGTGTGCAGTTGCCACGCGAGCCCGCGTGGGCGCGGACCAACTGGCAGAGCTATACGATCCGGGTCGAGCGCGGGCGGCAGCCTGGGATCATGCAGCAGCTCCTCGATGCCGGGATTGCCACTCGACGAGGGGCGATGAACGCCCACATGGAAGGCGCCTATTCGCCCGGAGCGTGGCGATCCGTCGGTTCGCTGGCGGAGGGTGAGGCGGCGCAGGACACGGGCATCGTGCTTCCGCTGTTTCATCAGCTTGCCGAATCCGATCAGGACAGGGTGATCGAGCAGGTCCGGCGAGCGGCAGGAGGCCGGCCCTGATTTCCATCGTGACGCCGGCGTTCAACGAGCGCTCGAACCTGCCGGCGCTCCACGAGCGTCTGGCCGCCTCCTTGAAGCACCTCGAGTGGGAGTGGATTGTCGTCGACGATCACTCCGGGGATGACACCTTCAGCGTGGTTGAGCGGCTCGCGGCAGGCGACCCTCGCATTCGAGGGATCCGGCTCGCCCGCAACTCGGGATCCCACGTGGCCATCACGTGCGGGCTGCATCACGCGACAGGAGACGCGGCAGCCCTGGTCGTGTCCGATCTCCAGGACCCGCCGGAGCTGCTGGCCGAGATGATCGCGCGGTGGCGGGGCGGGGCGCAGGTCGTGTGGGCCGTGCGCCGCCAGCGGCCGGGCGATCCTCAACACACCTGGTTTGCGGCGGTCTACTACTGGATCATGCGGCGGCTCGTCGGTCTGACCGACATGCCGCCCACGGGCGCCGACTTCTTCCTGATCGACCGCATCGTCATCGACGCGTTCTTGGCGGCGGCCGGTCGCCACGTGAGCGTCTTCGCCCTCCTCATGTGGCTCGGCTTCCGCCGTGAATTCATCGAGTACGACAAACAGCCGCGAGTCAGCGGGCAATCGGGCTGGACGCTGGCGAAAAGGGTGAAGCTGGTCGTCGACTCGGTCGTCGGGCTCTCCGACTTCCCGATCTGGTGGTGCATCTATGCCGGCTGCTCCCTGATGCTGGTGGCCCTCGTCGGGGTGGTGGCCCTCGCCTGGTCGACCGCCTCCGGAGCGGCCGTCTGGCTCGCCGCGCTCATCGTCTGGCTGTTCGGGCTTCAGCTCGTGGCTCTTGGACTCGTCGGGCAGTACGTCTGGCGCGCACTCCACGCGTCGCGCGGCAGGCCCCTCTATGCGATCGAGGCGGTCACGGGTCTCGTAGCCATTCCGTCGGTCCAGCAGGGGAGACGATAGAATATTCCCTCTGGCCCCATGAGATCCGACACCTGATGATCGACTGCATCGCGGGATACCACCTCAACCCGTGGACGTGTGGCATCGCCAAGTTCAACGCCATCCTTGCGCGGCACCTGAGCCTGCCGGTGGTCGGCGTCGGCTCACTCGAGCTGACGGGCTACGACCGTCCGCTGCTCTCGGTCAAGCTGTCCGAGTTCAGCGCCGAGGACGCCCGGGCCCTCCACGACTGGGTGAGCGCGCAGGCCGGGCGCTACGAGCTGTTCCTGCACGCCTTCGACGGCACCGAGATCGAGCAGGCGATCATGTCGTCGGCCGCGCGCGTCTATTGCGGCAATCGCGAGCTGTCACACGACCTGCGGCCGATGCGCCCGGACATCGTGGAGCTCTTCTGCCCGGGAACGCTGCTCAACCCGCAGCGCTTCCAGAGGACCGAGCTCTCGGTGTTCACCTTCGGGATGGCGCACAAGATCCGCGTGCCGCTGTACCGGCGTCTTCGCGATCTGCTGGAAGGCACGGGGAAGAGCTACTCGGTGTATGTGTCGACGGCGCTGCACGAGAACACGAGCTTCGACGGCTCGTTCGTCGTGCGCTTCGAGGAGCTGCAGGCCATCTTCAACAGCCAGGTCTATTTCATGGGCTACCTGTCCGACACGGCCGTGTTCAATCAGCTCGTCGACTGCACGTTCCTGGCCGCCTTCTTCGACAAGGGGCTCCGGGCGAACAACACGACGGTGAGCGCGGCGATGGAGTGCGGGTGCGCCGTCATCACGAACCTGGACGAACACTCGCCAGCCGGGCTCGTCCACCTGAAGAACGTCATCGACATCAGCCAGTGCGACCGGCTGCCCGATTCGGGTGAGGCCGAGCGTATCGGCCGTGCCGCGCGCGAGATCGCACACGCCGACTACGGATGGGACCAGCTGGTGGCGCAGTTGCGACCCGTGGTTCGACGCTAGTGGACCGTTCAGTCGTGCTCTCCACACCCCCTGCTCAGGCGCCGATCAACCTGGCCGCGGTGCCGGCCGTCGTCCCGAATCAGATTGGCGGTCTGGACGCTGCAGCCGTTGAAGGCAGGGCGTTCTCCAAGATCGACCCGGCAACCGGCCGCGAGATCTGCACGGTCGCCAGGTCGAGCGCCGCCGACGTGCGCGTGGCGGTCGAGGGTGCGCGTGCCGCCCAGCCAGCCTGGGCCGCCGCCACCGTCGTCAAGCGCGGGGAGATCCTCCGCCGGCTGGCGATCCTGATGCAGGAACACCGGGCGGCCATCGCCAATCTGGTGGCACGCGAGACGGGCAAGTCCCGCAAGGACGCGCTCGGCGAGACGGACGCGGCGATCGAGATGGGCTTCTTCGTCGCGGGGGAGGGCCGGCGCTTCTACGGACAGACGACGACGAGCGCGGTGCCGAACAGGAGCGCGATGATCGTCCGCCAGCCGCTCGGCGTGGCCGGGTTGATCATCGCGGCCAACACGCCGATCGCGAACGTCGCCTGGAAGGCCTTTCCGGCGCTGCTGTGCGGCAACGCGGCCGTCTTGAAGGCGGCCGAGGACACACCGCTGTCGGCGTGGGCATTCGGCGTGCTGGCGCGTGAGGCCGGCGTGCCTACCGGCGTCTACTCGACCCTGCACGGCTTCGGCAAGGAGGCCGGCGCGCCGCTCGTCGAGCACCCGGACGTCGCCGTCGTCAGCTTCACCGGCTCGTGCGAGGTGGGTCGGTGGATTGCCGAGACCGCCGGCCGCCGGCTGGCCAAGACGTGCCTCGAGCTCGGCGGCAAGAATCCGCTCATCGTCTGTGACGATGCAGACCTGCAGAACGCGGTGACGTGGACGCTCGGATCCGCCTTCAGCAACGCCGGCCAGCGCTGCGCGGCGGGCAGCCGCATCATCGTGTTCGACGCGGTGTACGACCGATTCAAGGCTCTGCTGGTCGAGGCGGCCGGCCGGCTCAAGGTCGGCACCGCCGATACCGACGACTTCGGACCCGTGATCAACGAAGAACAGATGACGAACATGCTGGCCGCGGTTGCCCGCGCGAAGGCGGCCGGTGCGACGATCCTGACGGGCGGCGAGCGGCTGACGGGGGGATCGTACGGGGGCGGCTTCTTCGTCGCGCCGACGATCATCGAAGGCGTGCGGCCCGATGACGAGGTGTCCCGGAGCGAGCTGTTCGGCCCGATCACGTGCCTGTACCGCGTGTCGGCGCTCGAGGAAGCCATCAGGCTGGCCAACGACTCGCCGTTTGGTCTGACCGCGTCGATCCACACCAAGAGCCTGAACCGCGCGATGACGTTCCTTGCGCGCATCCAGTCCGGCGTGGCCGTTGTCAACGGCGGCACCTACGGCAGCGAGCCGCACATGCCGTTTGGCGGCCTCCGACAGTCCGGGAACGGGTGGCGGGAGGCGGGGACGCAGGCGCTCGACGTCTACTCGGACGTGAAGACGATCTACATCAATCACAACCCGGACGCGGTCTGAAGACTTGAGTACCCGTGTTCACACTTCTCGGTTCTCCCTTCTCGGTTCGTGTTCAGGTTCGAGGTTCGCCGCGCACCATGAAGCGTGCGCTCTACGCTTCGTCGGAACGTGGGGTGCCCGCACATGCGGCGCGGACGAGTCGCCGAACGTTGACGCTGCCTCGGAGGACATTGGGGCCCGTAGAGCGGCGGCTTCAGCCGCCGCGCCGAACCCGAACCAGGAACCCGGAACCGAACGTGAACGTGAACACGAACCGAGAAGTGAGAAGTGAGAAGCGTGAACACAGGCACTCAGACTCCCCGTTCAGGCCCCCCGAGTGTCGTCGCGTTGATTCCCGCGCGCAGCGGCTCGAAGCGAGTGACGGGCAAGAACGTGCGCTGGCTGGGCGCGCATCCGATGCTCGCCTACACGATCGCGGCGGCGCTCGAGAGCGGCGTGTTCGAGTCGGTCGTCGCCTCCACCGATTCGGAAGACGTCGCGGCGATCGCGCGGTACTACGGCGCGGAAGTCCCGTTCCTCCGGCCGGCCGCGCTGGCGGGCGACACCTCTCCCGACATCGAGTGGCTGGAATACACGATTGCGGAGCTCGATGCCCGCGGCCGGAGATGGGACTGCTTCAGTCTGCTGAGGCCCACGAGTCCGTTTCGGACGGCCGACACGATTCGGCGCGCCTGGGCGCTCTTCGCAGCGCAGGAGGGCGTGGATTCGCTGCGTGCGGTCGAGAAGTGCGCCCAGCACCCCGGTAAGATGTGGGTGGTGCGGGGCCAGCGCATGTTTCCGCTTCTGCCGTTCGGGCCTGAGGAGCAGCCGTGGCACAGCACGCCGTACCAGGCGCTGCCGCCCGTCTACGTGCAGAACGCCTCGCTCGAGATCGCGTGGACCCGTGTGGTTCACGAACGGCGGTCGATCGCCGGGGACGTCCTGGTGCCGTTCATCACGGAGGGGCACGAAGGCTTCGACGTCAACGACGCCTACGATTGGATGGTGGCCGAGCGTCTGCTGGCCGACGGCGGTGCGCGGCTGCCGGCAGTGGCGCAGCCGCCGTACCAAGGCAGTAGGCAGTAGGCAGACGAAGACCGGAGACTGGAGACCGGACCGGAGACCGGAGACCGAAGACCGAAGACCAAGAAATGGGCGACCTACAGACCGACCAGGGAGAATCCCTCGAACTCCGGTACGTGCCGGTCGACGAGTTCCGTCGCCTGCTGGACGCGGACGCCTCGCCGGCCTCGAGGGCGGCCGCCTTCGCGGCGCTGGCGAGGATCAACACGCTGTACATGATCGCCGGCGCCTGGTCCGGCCATATCGGCACCAGCTTCAGCTCGCTCGAGATCATGAGCTGGCTGTTCCTCAACGAGATTCGGGACCTCAGGAGAGGTGAGGACGCGTGCGACGTGTTCTTCTCGTCGAAGGGCCACGACGCGCCCGCGCTCTACAGCGTGCTGATCGGGCTGGATCTGCTGCCGGGGGAGCAGCTGCACCAGTTGCGGCGCCTGCACGGTCTGCCGGGCCACCCGCACATCGAGACGCCCTACGTGCAGGCCAATACCGGTTCGCTCGGGATGGGCGTGTCGAAGGCGAAGGGGATGGTGCTGGCGAACCGTCTTGCCGGCGTCGACCGCCGTGTCTTCGTGCTGACCGGCGACGGCGAGCTGCAGGAGGGCCAGGTCTGGGAATCGCTCGGCACGGCCGCCAGTCGCGGGCTCGGCGAGATCGTCGTCATCGTCGATCACAACAAGATCCAGTCCGACACGTGGGTGCAGGCGGTGAGCCCGCTCGGCGACCTCGAGGCCAAGTTTCGGGCGTTCGGCTGGCACGTCACGCGGTGCGATGGCCACGACGTGGCGGCGCTCGAGCGCACGTTTCGTGGGTTGGACGGGGCGACGGACCTTCCGAAGGCCGTCATCGCGGACACGGTGAAGGGGAAGGGCGTCTCTTTCATGGAAGGCTCCGCGATGAAGGAGGGCGAGCTCTACGCCTATCACTCGGGAGCGCCTGGCGAGGACCAGTACACGGCTGGTGTCGCCGAGTTGCTGGCCACGGCGAATCGGCTCTTCGGCGAATTGGGCCTGGGCCCCGTGGCGACCGAGACGCGCATCCGAAACGCCCGGCGCGAGCCGCGGAAGACGGAAAACCTCGTCGCGGCCTACGAGCAGGCGATCGTCCGTCAGGCCGAGCGCGATTCACGCCTCGTCGCGCTCGACGCCGATCTCGTGAAGGACTGCGGTCTCGTGTCGTTTGCGAAGCGATTCCCAGACCGCTTCATCGAATGCGGCATCGCCGAACAGGACATGGTGTCGATGGCGGGCGGCATGGCGCGACGCGGCACACTTCCCATCGTGCATTCCTTTGCCTGCTTCCTGTCGGCGCGGCCGAACGAGCAGATCTACAACCAGTGCAGCGAAGGTACCAGGGTCATCTACGTCGGATCCCTGGCCGGACTGCTCCCTGGAGGCCCCGGCCACTCGCACCAGTCGGTGCGCGACATCTCGGCGCTGAGAGGTGTGGCGAACCTGTCGCTCGTCGAGCCGTGCCTGGAGGCGGAGGTGCACGCCCTGCTCGACTACGCCGTCAACACGGCGTCCGACAGCGTGTACCTGAGGCTGGTGTCGGTGAAGTGGCCGGTGCCGTTTGGGTATCCTCACCATCACCGTGTGGAACCCGGGCGAGGCTGGGTCGTCCGCGACGGGGCCGATGCCGTGGCGTTCGGCTACGGTCCATGGCTCCTGTCCAATGCGTACGACGCTGCCGAGCAGGTGGAGCAGACCACCGGCGCGGGCGTCCGTCTCGTCAATCTGCCGTGGCTCAACCGCGTCGATCCGCGCTGGCTCCGTGAAGTGATCGGGGGCCGGCGGTACATCCTCACGCTCGACAACCATTACCTCAAGGGCGGCCAGGGCGAGATGCTGGCCACGGCGATCGCGGAGCTGGCGCTCGAGCCGACGCCTCGGATCCTGCG
>Ga0209640_10001150_pt1 | contig 22022 bp, 33 predicted proteins | sample RifCSP10_1_FD_184018 | JGI IMG/M metagenome (GOLD analysis project Ga0209640, IMG submission 184018) | Soil microbial communities from Rifle, Colorado - Rifle CSP2_sed 10_1 (SPAdes) (version 2) | ecosystem: Environmental > Terrestrial > Deep subsurface > Rock core/Sediment | place: Rifle...
TAGGCACGCATCGGTAGATCGAGCTCCTCGATGGGAGCCTCGAGCAGATTGGCACTGACCTGCGGGATCGCATCATCGGCCATGGCCGCGCGGCGACCGATCTCGGTGAAGCGGCCGAACTCACGCACCAGGATATCGGCGGCCTCGGAGAGGGCAGCCTGCGCGGTGGTCGTGCCGTCGGTCTCGATCTCCAGGGTCAGGCGGTCGAAGTTGGTCATCTGCCCGACCCGCGTGTCGCTGACGACGAAGTTCACGCGGCGCACCGGCGTGAAGATGGCGTCAACGGGGATGATGCCGATGGGCAGGTCCTCGGCATGCTCAGCCGGGCGGTATCCGACCCCGGTCTCGACGGTGAGGTCCATCTCGATCGACCCGGCGTCGGAATCGAGCGTCAGCAGCACCAGATCGGGGTTGACGATCTCCACATCCGCGGTCTCGGCGATGTCGGCCGCGGTCACCTGGCCGGCGCCGTGCTTCACCAGCTTGAGCGTGACGGCATGGTGGGCGAACGATCGCAGACGCAACTTCTTGATGTTGAGGACGATCTGGGTGAGGTCCTCCTTCACGTTGTCGATGGTGCTGAACTCGTGAAAGACCTTGTGCACCTGGATGGAGGTCACGGCGGCCCCCTCCAGCGAGTTCAGCAGGACGCGCCGCAGCGCGTTCCCGAGGGTCACCCCGTAGCCGTCGGCCAGGGGGTTGACCTCGAAGACGGAGAGGTTGCCGCGCGACTCGACCTCCTCGATGCGGGTGGTCGGCGTGGATTCAAGTTCGATCATGAACGGGTAAGACTCCTGCTAGCGCGAGTAGTACTCGACGACGAGCTGCTCGTTGAATTCGAGCGGCATCTGCTCGCGGAGCGGCTCGGCGAGTACCGAACCGGAAAGCTTTGACGGATCGACGCTCACCCACTCGGGGATCTGCGCCGCCTTCATCGTCTCGACGGCAACCTGGAAGATCAGCCGACCGCGGCGGCTCTCCCGGACCTCGATCCGATCGCCAACCTTGGCGTTGAAGCTCGGGATATTGGTGGGCCGGCCGTTCACGCTGAAGTGGCCGTGGGTCACGAGTTGACGCGCTTCTGCGCGCGAGCGGGCGAAGCCCATCCGGAAGACGACGTTGTCGAGGCGCATCTCGAGCAGCCGCAGCAGGTTCTCGCCGGTCATCCCGGTGCGCTGGTCGGCCTTCTCGAAGTAATTGCGGAACTGCTTCTCGAGGACGGAGTAGCTGCGGCGCACCTTCTGCTTCTCGCGCAGCTGGATGCCGTACTCGCTGACCTTGCGGCGTCGCTGCGTGTTCATCCCCGGCGGGGTGCTGCGGCGCTCGAACGCGCACTTCTTGCTGAAGCACCGGCTGCCCTTGAGGAAGAGCTTGAGCCCCTCGCGGCGGCAGATGCGGCAGACCGGGTCGGTGTAGCGTGCCATCCCTGCCTCAGACCCTGCGCCGCTTGGGCGGGCGGCAGCCGTTGTGCGGAATGGGCGTCACGTCGGTGATGGCGGTCACCTCCAGGCCTGCGGTCTGGAGGGAGCGGATCGCCTGCTCGCGGCCCGCGCCGGGCCCCTTGACGAACACCTCGACCTGGCGCATCCCGTGCTCCATGGCGCGGCGGGCGGCACCTTCGGCCGTCTGCGAAGCCGCGTACGGAGTGCTCTTGCGGGAGCCCTTGATGCCCACCAGCCCGGAACTTCCCCAACTCACGGTGTTCCCGGTCGGATCGGTGATGGTCACGATCGTGTTGTTGAAGGTCGATTGGATATGCACGTGCCCGACCGGCACGTTCTTCTTCTCTCGCTTCTTGGTGCGCGTCGCGCGCTTCCGCTCAGCCATGAATCTCCTGTGGCAATCCGGGACGGATGTTGATGACTACTTCTTGCGCCGGACGCCGACCGTCTTGCGCGGTCCACGACGCTGTCGGGCGTTCGTCTTGGTACGTTGCCCGCGGACGGGCAGATTGCGACGATGACGAAGGCCCCGATAGGAGCCGATCTCCATCATTCGCTTGATATTCATGCTCACTTCGCGGCGGAGATCGCCCTCCACCTTGAAGCGGCGGTCGATCACCTCGCGGATGCGGTTGACCTCTTCCTCGGTGAGATCCTTCACGCGCGTCGCTTCTGCCACGTTCGCAGCGACCATGACCTGGCGCGCCGACGTGGGGCCGATGCCGTGAATGTAGGTCAGCGAGATGACCGTCCGCTTGTCTCGCGGAATGTCGACGCCGGCAATTCGTGCCATGGCTCGCCTATCCCTGCCGCTGCTTGTGCTTGGGGACGACGCAGATGACCATCACCACGCCGGAGCGCTTGATCACCTTGCACCGCTCACATCGCGGCTTAACCGAGGCAGAAACCTTCATCTCATCCTGTAGGTGATGCGACCTCGGGTGAGGTCATAGGGGGACAGCTCGACGCGAACCGTGTCGCCTGGCGTGATGCGGATGAAGTTCTGGCGCAACTTCCCGGAGATGTGCGCGAGAACCTCGTGCCCATCCTCGAGTCGTACCCTGAACATCGCGTTCGGAAGCGGAAGGATTACTTCTCCCTCGACCTCGATCGCATCCTTCTTCACCAAGCGCTACGCACCTTCGATCTGATCATTAACGCGGGGTGTTGCACACACGGAAAGGCCGCCGCAACCGGCGACCCACGGACAGTGGAGTATACACGAACCCCGCGCCAGCAGACAACGGGCTACACGGACCGATACGCCTCACCGCGAGGTCAGAACCTGCGGCCCGCCGTCGGCCACGGCGATCGTGTTTTCGAAGTGCGCCGACAGGCTCCGATCAGCGGTCGCGACCGTCCAATCATCGTCGAGGAGGTAGACGCCGTCCCCGCCGATATTGAACATCGGCTCGATGGCGAAGCACATGCCTGCCTCGATCCGCATCCCGGTCCGTGCCCTGCCGTAGTTCGGCACGTTCGGCGCCTCGTGCATGGCGCGACCGATGCCATGGCCCACCAGCGGTCGCACGATTCCCAGACCATGCTCATGCGCCACCGCCTCGATGGCGGCACCGATATCGCCCAGGCGGTTTCCCGGGACCGCCATCGCGATCCCCGCCTCCATCCCGCGGCGAGTCGCGTCGATCAGTTCCTGTGTGCGGCGCGGCACCCGGCCGACCGGCCACGTCCGGGCACAGTCCGCGTGCCACCCCTGCCAGATGCAGCCGACGTCGAGGCCCACGATGTCCCCCTCGTTGAGGAGCCGCCTCGGTGATGGGATGCCGTGCACGACCTCGTCGTTGACCGACGCGCAGATCGAGGCGGGGAAGGGCGGGTTGGTCCCATAGCCCTTGAACGAGGGGACGGCACCGGCATCGGTGATGATCTGCTCCGCAATGTGGTCCAGGGCTGCAGTCGTGATCCCCGGTCGGAGTTCGCGCTCAAGGGCCTCGAGCACATCAACCAGGATCGCACCGGCGCGGCGCATGCTGGCGATCTCTTCGGGACGCTTGATGGTGACCGCGCTGCCGCGGGCCGGGATCCCCATGGCTCAGCGACCTGCGGGGCCGGTCAGCTCGTCCAGGATGGCGCGCGTCACCGTGGGGATCGGCAGCGTCCCGTCGATGCGATGCACGATCCCCGCCCGGTCGTAGTGCTCCAGCACCTCGAGCATCGGCGCGACCTGCTTGGCGAGGCGTGCCCGCACCACCTCGGGGCGGTCATCGTCGCGCTGGATGAGCGTCGTCCCGTCCCGATCGCAGTGCCCGGGGACACTGGGGGGCTCCCCGGCGAGGTGGTACGGCGTGCCGCACGACGGGCAGACCCGCCGTCCCGCCACGCGGGCCACGAGTTCCTCGACCGGCACCTCGATGGAGATCACCCGCTCGATGCGCTGTCCACGCTCCGCCAGCGTGGCGTCGAGCGCCTGGGCCTGGGTGACCGTTCGCGGGAAACCATCGAGGATGGCGCCGTTCGAAGCGGCCGGCGCCGCGAGCTTCTCCATGAACATGCCGATGGTGATGTCATCGGGCACCAGATCACCCCGTTCCATGTAGGCACGGGCGCGCTCACCAAGTTCGCTTCCGTCGCGGAGCGCCTGGCGAAAGAGGTTGCCCGAGGCAAGATGGACGAGACCGAGCTCCGCGCTCATGGCGGCTGCCTGGGTCCCTTTGCCGGCGCCGACCGGGCCGACCAGCAGGAGGATCCGTCGCCCGTTGTGCGACGCCGTCGGGCCGTGGCCCGCCCCGGTCACCGGATGAAGCCCTCGTAGTGACGCATCAACATCTGCGCCTCGAGCTGTTTCATCGTCTCGACCACGACGCTGACCACGATCAGGATGCTCGTGCCACCGAGCTGCAATCCGCTCGTGCCCGGGATAGCCGTCGAAACGAGGAGTGGCAGCACGGCGAGGGACGCCAGGAAGAGGGCACCGCCGAGCGTGATCCGGTTGGTGACCCGCCCCAGGAACTCCTCGGTCGGTTTACCCGGCCGGATTCCCGGGATGAAGCCGCCGTTCTTGCGCAGATAGTCGGCCGTCTGATCGGGCCGGAACTGGAAGGCCGTGTAGAAGTAGGTGAAGAAGACGACCAGCATGAAGTACAGCACGCCATACACCAGCGGGTTGCTGGAGCTCAGATTGGCGACGACGAACTCGGCGGCCGAGCGGACCCAGTCGATCGACGACGCGGTGAAGTACTGGGCGATCTGCGCCGGGAAGAGGAGGATGCTGATCGCGAAGATGATCGGGATCACGCCGGCCATGGTCACCTTCAGCGGCAGGTACTGGGTCTGGCCCTGGTACATGCGCCGTCCGCGGACGCGACTCGCGTACTGCACCGGGATCCGACGCTGGCCTTCGTTGATGAAGACGACCCCGGCGATGACGACGATCGCGATGATGATGAACGGGATGATCTTGATCAGCCCGTCGGGGCCCGAGACGACCGGCTCCGCGCTGTGCGGCAGCCGGCCCACGATGCCCGCAAAGATGATGAAGCTGATGCCGTTCCCCAGGCCCCGCTCGCTGATCAGCTCGCCGAGCCACATCAGCAGGATCGTGCCCGCGGTGAACGACACGAGCAGCGTAAGCGTCTCGAAGCTGAAGAGCGGTGACGGGGGGATGACGTTGTTCGCCTGGAGCAGGACGGAGAAGCCGTAGCCCTGGGCGAACGCCATCGGCACCGTCAGCATGCGGGTGTACTGGTTCAGCCGGTTGCGGCCGTACTCGCCCTCGCGCGCAAGCTCGCCGAGGCTGGGGATGACCCCCTGCATCAGCTGCATGATGATGCTGGCGTTGATGTACGGGTTGACCCCCATCCCGATGATCGACGCGGTCGCCAGGCCGCCGCCGGAGAAGAGGTCGAGCAGGCCGAGCAGCTGGTTCGAGTTGAACAGGTCCGCCAGGTTTTCCTGATTGACACCGGCTACGGGCACGTTGGTCAGGGCACGGAAGACGAGCAGGATCCCGAGCGTGAAGAGGATCTTGCGCCGGATGTCCGGTGCGCGGAAGGCGGTGACCAGCGACTCGATCAAGGCTAGGACTCGCTCTCGCTCTCGTCGGTGGCGACCGGTACGTCGGCCTCGGCCGACGCCTCCGGCTCGGCAGCTGCGGCTTCCGCGGAGATCGGCTCGCTCGGCGGTGCCTCGACACTGGTCTCGTCGCTGCGCTCAACGGGGGCCCCATCCGGCCAGCTGATCAGCTGCGCCACGCTACCGGCCGACTCAAGCTTTTCGACCGCCGACTGCGTGAAGGCATGAGCGTGAATCGTGACGCCGCGGGGCGCCTCGCCGCCGCCAAGGATCTTGACCGGCTGCGGACGCGTCTTCTGGTCGCGAAGCAGGCCGTCGTGACGAAGCACGTCCGGCGTGATCAGGGTGCCGGGCGCCACGTCGCTGAGCCGCGCCAGGTTGATGGCCGCGTACTCCACGCGGAATCGGTTCTTGAAGCCGTGGAGCTTCGGCGTCCGGATGTGGAGGGGTGTCTGGCCGCCCTCGAACCAGGCCGGAATGCCTCCACCGGCTCGCGACTTCTGGCCCTTGGTTCCGCGCCCGGCGGTCTTGCCGCGACCGGACCCGTGGCCGCGCCCAAGGCGACGCGACGGCTTGTGCGCACCCTTGTTCGGGCGTGGATCGTGCAGTTTCATCAGGCGTCCTTCTCGGTGGCGGCCCCGCCGGCACGCGGCTCCTCGACCGTCACCAGGAAGGCGACGCGGCGGAGCATCCCGCGGTTGACCGGAGTGTCGGCGAGCTCGATCGTCTGGTGGAGCCGATGCAGTCCGAGCGCGCGGACGGTGCCTCGCGCTCCGGCCCTGTGGCCGATCGTCGACTTGACCCAGGTGACGCGAAGCATTGTACCGGCGTCCTGCGCCACCCTCTTATCGGCCACGTGAGCCTCCGAACGGGAAGGCCGGCGCGGGTCGCGCAATGACCTCGTGCGGCTTGCGAGCCGCCTCGGCGCCTCGCTTGCCAAGCAGCTGCTCCGCGGTCTTGCCCCGAGCTGCGGCGATCTCGTCCGCGGAGCGGAGAGCGGCCAGGCACTTCACCGTCGCGCGTACCACGTTGATCGGGTTGTTGCTGCCCATCGACTTGCTGAGCAGGTCGCGGATCCCGGCCGCCTCGGCGACGGCACGGACCGAGCCGCCGGCGATGACGCCCGTCCCTTGCGAGGCGGGCCGCAGCATGACGGTGCTCGCCCCGAAGTCGCGGGTCACCGCGTGCGGAATGGTGGCCCCCACGAGGGGAACCTTCACGAGGTTCTTCTTGGCATCCTCGACACCCTTGCGGATCGACTCGGGAACCTCTCCGGCCTTGCCGAGACCGACACCCACGATCCCGTTGCCGTCGCCGACGACCACCACGGAACTGAAGCTGAAGCGGCGACCGCCCTTGACGACCTTGGCAACCCGGTTGATCTGGACGACCTTCTCTTCCAGATTGAGTTTTGTTGGATCGATGCGAGCCATGATTCCTCCGCTACAGGTCGAGGCCGCCCTCGCGGGCGCCCTCGGCGAGCGAGCGAACCCGCCCGTGATATCGATAGCCGCCGCGGTCGAGGACCACGGCCGAAACGCCAGCCGCCCTCGCCCGCTCGGCAATCGCGCGGCCAACAGCGTGCGCCGCCGCGATCTTGCCCGGACCGCCACCCAGGGCCGCCTCGCGGCTCGATGAGGCCGCCAGGGTGTTGCCAGTGGTGTCATCCACCACCTGGGCATAGATGTACTTCGCACTGCGGAAGACGGAGAGGCGTGGCCGTTCGGTGCTTCCGGAGATCCTGAGCCGAAGGCGTTCGTGCCGCTTCCGTCGCAGGGCGTCGCGTGATGGTGTATTCATGGCTACTTCGCGCCTCCGACCTTGCCGGCCTTGCCGGCCTTGCGAAGAACCACTTCACCGGCGTAGCGGATCCCCTTGCCCTTGTACGGCTCGGGCTTGCGCCGCGACCGAATGTATGCCGCCGTCTGGCCGACGAGCTCCTTGTCGGCGCCGAACACGGCCAGGCGGGTGGGTGTCTCGACCTGGAAGGTGATCCCCTCGGGCGCATCCACCTCAACCGGGTGGGAGTACCCCAGCGCCAGCACCAGCTTGGTGCCCTGCAGCTGCGCTCGGTACCCGACGCCGCTGATCTCGAGCCCCTTGGTGAACCCGGTCGTGACACCCGCGACCATGTTCGCCACCAGCGAGCGAGTCAATCCGTGCAGCGCGCGGTGACGCGGCTCGTCCGTGGGACGGATGACCCGCAGCTCCCCCGATGCCTGCTCCAGCTGCATCTCCGGGTGGATCTCTCGCTCCAGGGTGCCGAGTGGCCCGCGCACGCTCAGCGCGCGACCCTCCAGGCTCACCTCCACGCCGGCGGGAAGCGGAATGGGCAGTCGACCGATTCGTGACATTGCCTTCGCTCCTACCAGACGTAACACAGGACTTCGCCGCCGAGGTTCAGCTTCCGGGCCTGCTGGCCGGTCATGATCCCGCGGGAAGTGGAAAGGATTGCCAGGCCGAGCCCGCCCAGAACGCGCGGGATCTCGGTCTTGCGAGCGTAGACCCGCAATCCCGGCTTGCTGATTCGCTTCAGGCCGCTCATCACCGGGGTATGTCCTTCGACGTACTTCAACCGGACGCTGAGCAGCTCCACGACGCCGTCCTGGGCGGTCGTGAACGACTCGATGAAGCCTTCGTCGGTAAGGATCCGCGCGATCTCGCGCTTCACACGGGACGATGGCATGGTCAGCTCGCGGTGCCGTGCCGCACTCGCGTTGCGAATGCGGGTCAGCATGTCGGCGATCGGGTCGGTGACGTTCATCTAGGTGTCATATCTCCTCGGCGGTGGTTCGCGTCCCGCATCCGCGCGGTGGGCGCCTGTCGCTGATCTGGCCGCCGTTCGGCGGTAGTTGCGTCGCGCTACCAGCTCGACTTGGTCACGCCCGGCAGCTGGCCTTCGAGGGCGCGCTCCCGGAAGCAGATTCGGCACAGCGCGAAACGGCGCATGTAGGCGCGCGGGCGCCCACACACGGCACATCGATTGTGCTGCTGGACCGGGAAGCGCGGCGCTCGCCGCGACTTCGCAATCATGGACTTCTTGGCCACTCGGCTCTCCTCGCTAACTGGCCTGGAACGGCATGCCGAGTAACTCGAGGAGCTTGAGCCCCTCCTCATCGGTCTTTGCCGTGGTCACGATGCTGATCTCAAGGCCGCGAAGCCGATCGATCTTGTCGTAGTCGATCTCGGGGAAGACGAGCTGCTCGCGCAGCCCGATGCTGAAGTTGCCGCGACCGTCGAAAGATCGCGGCGTGATGCCTCGGAAGTCGCGGATGCGCGGGAGCGCCAACCGCACCGTTCGCTCGAGGAAGTCGTACATCCGCAGTCCGCGAAGCGTCACCTTGGCGCCGATCGGCATCCCGGTGCGCAGGCGGAACTGTGCGATCGATCGCTTGGCGCGCGTCACAATCGGCTTCTGGCCGGTGATCTGCGCCAGATCAGCCACCGCGGCGTCGAGCGCCTTGGCGTTCTGGATCGCTTCCCCGAGGCCGATGTTGACGACGATCTTGTCGACGCGCGGGATCTGCATCGGGTTGGCGTAGCCGAACTCGCGCTGCAGCGCCGGTACAACTTCGTCGATGTAGCGCATCCGCAGACCGCTGCGGGCGAGCGTGGGAGCGGCGGGAGCGGCGGGAGCCGCAGACGCCTTGGTCGAAGCCGTCTCCGCCTTTGCCGCGCTCTTCACCGCTGCCTCCGTGGACTCCGCGCCCTTGGGGGCATTCGTTGCCTTGGCTGCCCCCTTTGCCCGTGTGGGCTGGGCCGCCTTGGCGGGCTTTGCGGCCTTGGGGGCGCGCGCCACGGGTGTCTTCTTCTCGGGGCTCAACTCATCACCTCGATCTGCTCGCCGCAGTGCTTGCAGACCCGGATGCGGCGAGCACCCTCCTCGAGAAGGGCGTGGCCGATGCGCGTCGGCTTGTCGCAACGCGGGCATACGACCTGCACGTTCGAGATGTGGAGCGGCACCGGGATGTCCAGGATCCCGGCCTGCTGGGTGCGGCTCTGCGGGCGCTTGTGCCGCTTCGCCATGTTGATGCCGGGAACCACGACCCCGAGTCCGCGCTTCGTGCGCTCAACGCGCTCGACGGTTCCACGCTTGCCGCGATCCTTGCCGGCGAGCACAACCACCGTATCGCCCTTCCTGATATTCATCTCACAGGACCTCCGGGGCGAGCGACACGATCTTCATGTAGTTGCGCTCTCGCAGCTCGCGCGCGACCGGTCCGAAGATTCGAGTCCCGCGCGGGCTGCCCTGCGGCGTGATCAGCACGGCCGCGTTCTCGTCGAAGCGGATGTGGCTGCCATCGGGGCGGCCGTACTCCTTGGCGGTGCGCACGATGACGGCCCGCACCACGTCGCCCTTCTTGACCCCGGAATTGGGCAGCGCCTGCTTGACGCTCGCGACGATCACGTCGCCGACCTCCGCGGTATCGGAGCTGGAGCGGCCGATCACGGTGATGCACATCAATTCGCGCGCGCCGGTGTTGTCGGCGACACGCAGTCGGGTGGTCTGACGGATCATCCTTCGCCGACCATCTCTTCGCCTGACCCGCGGGCGACGACCTCGACCACGCGCCAGCGCTTGTCGCGCGAGATCGGGCGGCTCTCTTCGATGCGCACGGTGTCACCGACGCGCGCCGCGTTCTCCTCGTCGTGCGCCTTGAACTTGCTCGACAGGCGAACCACGCGCTTGTAGACCGGGTGCCGACGCAATCGCTCAACGCTGACCACGACCGTCTTGTCCATCTTGTCGGAGATGACTCGTCCGACCTTTGTTCGTCGCTTGCCTTGCATCAGCTGGCCTTTTCGGTTTCGGCGGCCGCGGCGGCGGCCGTATGTTGGCGTTCGGTCATCACGGTCAGGATGCGAGCGATCCGCTTGCGCGTCGCAGGCAGCCTGCTGTAGTTCTTCTCCTGGCGCGTGGCGAGGTCGAAGCGGATCTTCCAGAGCTCCTGCTTCGCATCCACCAGCGCGTTCTCGAGCTCGGAATCGGAGAGGTTCCGGATCTCGTTAATGTCCATGCTCGACCCCCTCCTTCACGACGAACTTCGTCTGGATCGGCAGCTTGTGGCTTGCCAGGCGCATCGCCTCGCGGGCGATCACCTCGGGGACGCCGGACATCTCGAACATCACCCGTCCGGGCTTCACCACCGCCACCCAGTGGTCGGGCGCACCCTTGCCGGAGCCCATCCGCACCTCTGCCGGCTTCTTGGTGACCGGCTTGTCCGGGAAGACGCGGATCCAGATCCGGCCCCCCCGCTTGATGTGGTGGGTCATCGCGCGCCGCGCCGCCTCGATCTGACGGCTGGTCAGCCAGCAGACCTCTTCGGCCATCAGCCCGTATTCGCCGAAGCTGACCAGCGTGCCTCCCTTGGCCATTCCTGAGCGCCGCCCTCGCTGGACCTTGCGGTGCTTAACCCTCTTGGGGAGTAGCATCGGTCAGGCCTCCTCGTCGGCCGAGGCCGGCTCGACGAGCGCGGCGGTCGGGGCGGTGGTGGCCGACGTCGCTGCGCGGGTGCGGCCGCGGGTTGGTCGCTGGCGCGGCTCGGTGCGGGCCGTGCCCGGTCGCTCACCGAGCTGATCGCCGCGGTAGATCCAGACCTTGACGCCGATTCGTCCGTAGGTCGTGCGAGCGTGCACCACGCCGTAGCTGATATCGGCACGAAGCGTGCCCAACGGGATGCGACCCTCTTTGTCCCACTCGGTTCGGCTCATCTCCGCGCCGCCAAGGCGGCCGGCGACCTGGATCTTGACGCCCTTCGCCCCGGCCTTGATGGTCCGCTGCACGGTCTGCTTGACTGCCTTGCGGAAGGCGATCCGGCGCTCAAGCTGCCCGGCCACGTTTTGGGCCACCAGCACGGCATCCAGCTCCGGCTGGAGGACCTCCTTGATCTCAAGCTTGACCTTCTTGTCGGTCTGCTTCCCGATCGAGTTGCGCAGCAGCTCAACATTCTGGCCACCCTTGCCGATGACGATGCCGGGCTTGGCCGAGTGCACCGTGACGGTGACGTGGTTGATGCCTCGCTCGATCTCGACCTGGCTGACGCTGGCGTTCGACAGCTGCTTGGCGACCAGCTGCCGGATCCGCATGTCCTCCTGCACCAGGATCGGGTAGTCGCGATCCGCGTACCACTTCGCCAACCACGGCTTGTTGATACCGATCCGGAACCCGTAGGGGTGGACCTTGTGACCCATCAGGACTCCTCTCGGTCAGCCACGGCGATGGTGATGTGGCTGGTGCGCTTCAGGATTGCGAAGGTTCGACCCTGGGCCCGCGGTCGGAACCGCTTGAGGGTCGGCCCCTCGTCGGCCACGGCGGACTCCACGTGGAGCTCGTCGGACGACAGGTTGAAGTTGTTCTCCGCGTTGGCGGTGGCGCTCTTGAGCACCTTGGCAACGTCCTTTGCCGCGGCGTTGGGCAGGAAGCGCAGGATGGCCGCGGCCTCCTCCACCGGCTTGCCGGTGATCAGGTCGGTGACCAGGCGCACCTTGCGTGAGCTGATCCGGATGTGCTTGGCGGTAGCGGTGACGCGCATCAATTCGCTCCTACTTCAGCGAGCTGGAGCGTTCGGTGGCCTTGCCATGGCCACGGTAATGACGCGTCGGCGCGAATTCGCCGAGCCGGTGCCCGACCATGTTCTCGGTGATGAAGACCGGCACATGGCGCCGACCATCGTGCACCGCGATCGTGTGACCGATCATTGACGGAAAGATCACGCTCGGGCGCGACCAGGTCTTCAGCACATTGCGCTCGTTGCGCTTGTTCATCTCGTCGATGCGGCCGATCAGGCGCGCCTCGACGAATGGTCCCTTCTTGACGGAACGACTCATCGAGCTCTCCTAACCTCGCCCGTACCGACGGCGGACGATCATCTTGCCAGTGGTCTTGTTCTTTCGGGTTCGCAGGCCCATGGCTGGCTTGCCCCACGGCGTCTTGGGCGGCATGCCGGTCGGTGACTTGCCCTCGCCGCCGCCGTGCGGATGGTCGCGCGGGTTCATCACCACGCCGCGCACCGTCGGGCGCCGGCCCTTGTGACGGTTGCGTCCGGCCTTGCCGATGTTCTGGTTCTCGTGGTCCAGGTTGCTCACCTGCCCGACCGTTGCCATGCAGGCGGCGCGAACACGGCGCACCTCGCCGGAGGGAAGACGGATGGTCGCCATCTCGCCCTCCTTGGCGAGCAGCTGCGCGCTGCTGCCGGCGCTTCGCACGATCTGGCCGCCTCGTCCGGCCACCATCTCGATGTTGTGGATCTGCGTACCGAGCGGGATCTTCGTCAGTGGCAGTGCGTTGCCGACGCGCGGCTCCACATCCGGGCCGGACGCGACCTTGTCACCGACGCCGAGCCCGTGCGGCAGGAGCATGTAGCGCTTCTCGCCGTCGGCGTAGTGCAGCAGGGCGATGCGAGCCGATCGGTTCGGGTCGTACTCGACGGTTGCGATGGTGGCGGGCACGCCGGCCTTGTCGCGCTTCCAATCGATCAAGCGGTAGAGCCGCTTATGCCCGGCCCCCTGGTGACGGACCGTGAGCTTGCCCTGGGCGTTGCGACCCGCCTTGCGGACCATGCTCTCGGTGAGCGGCTTGTGGGGCTCGCTGGTGGTGACCTCCTCGAATGTCGAGCGGGTCATCTGGCGAAGGCCAGGGCTGGTGGGCCGATAGTTGCGAAGTGGCATCTCGTTACACCGCCTCGAAGAGTTCGATCTTCTGGCCGGCGGCGATGGTCACCACCGCCTTGCGCCAGCCGGGCACCGTGCCCATCGTCTTGCGGCCGCGCCGCTTCTGCTTGGGCTTGACCGACATGACGCGAACGCCGATAACGGTCACCTTGAACTCGGCCTCCACGGCCGCGCGGATCTGCAGCTTGTTCGATTCACGGGACACCTGGAAGGTGTAGTTATTGCGCTCGGTCTGGGCGACGCTCTTCTCGCTGATGACCGGTCGAATCAGGATGTCGTGGACGCTTCCGGAGGTCACGCGTACACCTCCTGGGCCCGGCTCAACGCGTCGCTGGTGAACACGATCGTGTCGGCCTCCAGCAGATCGACCACGTTGAGACTGTCGGCCAGCAGGACGCGAACCTCGCGGAGGTTGCGACAAGAGCGCTCCACCATCGGGTCGCGCACGGCCAACACCACGAGGACCTTGCCCCCGGCGTCCCAGGCGGCGAGGCGATCGGCGAATGCCTTGGTGCCGATCTCCTCGAGGCCGAATCCCTCGACGACGCGCAGCGCCCCGTCGGACGCCTTGGCGCTCAGCACGCCCTGCAGCGCAGCTCGGCGCATCTTGGCGGGCATTCGCTGCTCGTAGCCGCGGGGGTGCGGGCCGAAGACGACCCCACCGCCTCGCCATTGCGGGGCAGAGCGGCTGCCGGCGCGGGCGCGACCGGTCCCCTTCTGGCGCCACGGCTTGCGGCCGCCGCCGGCGACGCGTCCGCGCGTCAGGGTGTCGGCCGTCCCGATTCGCTGACCGGCGAGCTGCCGGACGACGGCCTGGTGGATCAGCGCCTCGTTCACCGGCGCGGCAAAGAGCGACTCGGCCAGCTCGACGCTGCCGGCCTCCTTGCCGCTGGAGCTGAGGACTTTGGTCTGCGCCATCGTCACTTCGCCTTCTGGACCAGCAGGAGTCCGTTGCGGGCGCCGGGGACGGCCCCCTTGACGAGAAGCAGGTTGCGCTCGTTGTCCACGCGTTCGACGATCAGTCGCTTGACGGTGACCTGGTCGTCGCCCATGTGACCCCCCATCTTCGTCCCCTTGAAGACGCGCCCCGGCGTGGTGCCGGCGCCGATCGACCCGGGGGCCCGGATGTTGGTCGAGCCATGGGTCTTCGGGCCGCGCTTGAAGTGGTGCCGGGCAATGGTCCCGGTGAAGCCGTGGCCCTTGCTCATGCCGGTTACGTCGACCAGGTCGCCGGGTGCGAAGAGGCTGACATCCAGCTGCTGGCCGACCTCGAACCCGTCGGTCGAGTCGACACGAACCTCGCGTACGTGGCGCGGCTGCTGCTGTTCCCTGGGGAGCGCCTTGAACTGGCCGGCGACCGGCTTGGTGACGCGCTTCGCCGAGCCCGCGCCGAGCTGCAGGGCGGTGTAGCCGTCCTGCTCGGTCGTGCGAAGCCTGGTGATGCTGTTCGGGGTCGCCTCGATGACGCTCACCGGGACGACGCTGCCGTCGTCCCTGAAGACCCGCGTCATACCGAGCTTGCGCCCGATCAATCCTGCCGGCACTGCTGTCTGTCTACCTCACTGATGGCGGAAACCGGGGCGGATACGATCCACCCCCGTTCACATCTTGATCTCAATATCCACGCCTGCGGCCAGGCTCAGCCGCATCAGCGCATCCACCGTCTTGGTCGACGGATCGATGATGTCGATCAGTCGCTTGTGCGTCCGGATCTCGAACTGCTCCCGACCATCCTTGTGGACGAAGGGCCCGCGGATGACGGTGTACTTCTCGATCCGGGTCGGCAGTGGCACGGGACCCGCCACGGCGGCCCCGGTGCGCTGCGCCGTCTCCACGATCTGCTCGGCCGACTGGTCGAGCAGCTTGTGGTCGTACGCCTTCAGCCGAATGCGGATGCGCTGTTTGGCCATCGAGTTAGCCGATGAGTTCCGTGATCACGCCCGCACCGACCGTGTGGCCGCCCTCGCGAATCGCGAAGCGCTGCCCCTGCTCGATGGCAATGGGGGTGATCAACTCGACATCGATGTTGACGTTATCGCCGGGCATGATCATCTCAACGCCCGCCGGCAGCTTGATCGCCCCGGTCACGTCGGTCGTTCGCAGGTAGAACTGCGGACGGTAGCCGGCGTAGAACGGGGTGTGGCGCCCGCCCTCCTCCTTCGTCAGGACGAGGACCTCGGCCTTGAACTGGGTGCCCGGCTTCACGCTGCCGGCCTTCGCCAGCACCTGGCCGCGCTCCAGTTCGTCGCGCTCGATGCCCCGGAGCAGGAGGCCGACGTTGTCGCCGGCCTGGCCCTCGTCCAGGGTCTTCTTGAACATCTCGACGCCGGTCACCACCAGCTGGCGGCTCTTGGCGTGAATCCCGACCAGCTCGATCGTCTCACCGGTGCGGACCACGCCGCGCTCGATGCGGCCGGTGGCCACGGTGCCGCGACCCTTGATCCCGAAGACGTCCTCGATCGGCATCAGGAAGGGCTTGTCGATCTCGCGCGCCGGGGTCGGAATGTAGGTGTCAACCGCCTCCATCAACTCCTTGATGGAGGCGTACTCGGCCGCTTCCGGATCGGTCGAGCCTGACTCGAGCGCCTTGAGCGCCGAGCCGCGGATGACCGGGATGTCGTCGCCGGGGAAGTCGTACTTGCTGAGCAGCTCGCGGACTTCCATCTCGACCAGGTCGATCAGCATCTCGTCGTCGACCATGTCCACCTTGTTGAGGTAGACGACCATCGAGGGCACCTCGACCTGCTTGGCCAGCAGGATGTGCTCCCGCGTCTGGGGCATCGGACCGTCCGCGGCCGAGACCACCAGGATGGCACCGTCCATCTGGGCGGCGCCGGTGATCATGTTCTTGATGTAGTCCGCGTGGCCGGGGCAGTCAACGTGCGCGTAGTGGCGCGCCGCTGTCTGGTACTCGACGTGGCTGATCGCGATGGTGATGCCGCGCTGCCGCTCCTCCGGGGCGTTGTCGATGGAGTCGAAGGCGCGGAAGTCAGCACCGCCCTGGAGAGCCAGGTACTTGGTGATAGCCGCCGTGAGGGTTGTCTTGCCGTGGTCCACGTGACCGATGGTGCCGACGTTCACGTGCGGCTTGTTGCGGTCGAACTTCTGCTTTGCCATGGTCTGTCCTTCGTCGCTCCTTTAGCTCTTGGACTTCGCGATCAGCTCGTTGGCGAGATTGCCGGGGACTTCGGAATAACGGGAGAATTCCATCGAGTAGGTCGCCCGACCCTGCGTCATGCTTCGCAGTTCGGTCGCGTATCCGAACATCTCGGAGAGTGGCACGAGTGCCTTGATCATCCGCGAGGTGCCGCGCTCGTCGATCCCCTCGATGTGGCCGCGGCGCCCATTGAGGTTGCCCATGACGTCGCCCATGAAGTCTTCGGGCGAGACGACCTCGACCTTCATGACCGGCTCGAGGATGGCCGGATCGGCCCTGGTGACGCCGTCCTTGGCGGCCATCGACCCGGCGATCTTGAACGCCATCTCCGACGAGTCTACCTCGTGGAACGAACCGTCGATCAGGGTGGCCTTGATATCGACCACCGGGAACCCGGCGATCACCCCTCCGGCGAGAGCGTCGCGGACACCCTCTTCGACCGGCTTCCAGTACTCGCGCGGCACGGCACCGCCGACGACCTTCGATTCGAAGACCACGCCGCCACCGCGCTCCTGCGGCTCGAGGGTGATCACGGCGTGGCCGTACTGTCCCTTTCCGCCCGTCTGCCGGACGAAGCGACCCTCGGCCTTGACTGACTTGCGAATCGTCTCGCGGTAGCTCACCTGCGGGCGGCCCACGTTGGCCTGCACCTTGAACTCGCGCAGCATGCGGTCGACGATCACCTCGAGGTGCAGCTCGCCCATCCCGGCGATGCGCGTCTGTCCGGACTCCTGGTCGCTGGTGACGCGGAAGGTCGGGTCTTCCTCGGCGAGGCGCTGCAGGGCGATGGCCATCTTGTCCTGGTCGGCCTTGGTCTTCGGCTCGACGGCCAGCTCGATGACCGGCTCGGGGAAGGTGATCGCCTCGAGCACGATCGGTTTGGACTCATCGCACAGCGTGTCGCCGGTGAAGGTGTTCTTCAGTCCGACCGCGGCGGCGATCTCCCCGGCGCTGACCGAGTCCATCTCCTCGCGGTGGTTGGCGTGCATCTGCAGGATGCGCCCGATCCGCTCCTTGGTGTCCTTGGTGGAGTTGTAGACGTACGAGCCGGTCTTGAGGGTGCCCGAGTAGACACGGAAGAAGGCCAGCTTGCCGACGTACGGGTCGGCCGCGATCTTGAAGGCGAGGGCGGTGAACGGCTCGGCCGGGTCAGTGTGCCGGGTCGTCTGCTCCCCGTTCCGCGGGTCCGTGCCGGTTACCGCCTCCACATCGAGCGGCGACGGGAGGTACTGGATCACCGCATCGAGCATCGGCTGGACGCCCTTGTTCTTCAGCGCCGAGCCGCACAGAACCGGCACGATCTTGTTTCCGAGCGTCCCGGCGCGCAGGCCGCGCCGCAGGGTGGCCGCGTCGATCTGCTCGCCTTCCAGGTAGCTGTGGGCGATCCCGTCGTCCAGGTCGGCGAGGGCCTCGACCAGCTTGTCGCGCCCGGCGGTCGCCTGTTCGACGTACTCGGCAGGGATCTCGCCGACTTCGATGCTGTCGCCGAGGTCGTTGCCGTAGGTGATCGCCTGCATCTCGAGCAGATCGATGACCCCACGGAACTTGTCCTCGGTACCGATCGGGATCTGCACGGGCACGGCGGCAGCGCCGAGGCGGTCGCGGATCATGTCGACCACGTGCCAGAAGTCGGCCCCGGTGCGGTCCAGCTTGTTGATGAAGCAGAAGCGCGGTACGCCGTATCGATCAGCCTGTCGCCAGACGGTCTCGGACTGCGGCTCGACGCCGGCCACGCCGTCAAACACGACGACCGCGCCGTCCAGCACGCGCAGGCTGCGCTCGACCTCCACCGTGAAATCCACGTGGCCGGGCGTGTCGATAAGATTGATGCGGTGGTCGGCCCAAAAGCAGGTCGTCGCGGCGGCGGTGATGGTGATCCCGCGCTCCTGCTCCTGCTCCATCCAGTCCATCGTCGCGGCACCCTCGTGCACCTCGCCGATCTTGTAGATCTTCTTGGTGTAGAACAGGATCCGCTCGCTGACCGTGGTCTTGCCCGCATCGATGTGCGCGATGATCCCGATGTTGCGGGTCCGCTCCAGGGAGTACGGCTGGCTCATCGGCGACCTACCACTTGAAGTGGCTGAAGGCCTTGTTCGCCTCGGCCATGCGATGGGTGTCCTCGCGGCGCTTCACCGCGGCGCCGATCCCGTTCGCGGCGTCGAGGAACTCGGCGGCGAGCTTCTCACCCATGCTGCGTCCATTGCGCTTGCGGGCTGAGTCGATCAGCCAGCGCATGCCGAGGCTGATGCGCCGGTCGGCGCGAACCTCGATCGGGATCTGGTAGGTCGAGCCACCGACACGCTTGGGCTTGACCTCGATGAGTGGCATGGCGTTGCGCAGCGCGAGCTCCATCACCTCGACGCCGGCGCGTCCCGCCTGCTTCTCGCAGCGGGCGATGGCGTCTTCGAGAATGCGAGAGGCCAGCTGGCGCTTTCCGCCGTGCATCAACTTGTTGGTGAATTGGTCGAGCGTCAGCGCGGTGCCGATGAGGTGCTCTTCGTACTTGCTCTTGCGCGCAACGGTGGGACGGCGAGGCATCGGTCGGCTAGCCCTTGCCCGGCGCCTTGGCGCCGTACTTGCTGCGACTCTGCCTGCGGTCGCGCACGCCGGCCGCGTCGAGCGTGCCGCGCACGATGTGGTACTTCACCGCCGGCAGGTCCTTCACGCGACCGCCGCGGACGAGCACCACCGAGTGCTCCTGGAGGTTGTGGCCGACGCCGGGGATGTAGGCGGTGACCTCCATCCCGTTGACCAGCCGCACGCGCGCCACCTTCCGAAGCGCCGAGTTCGGCTTCTTCGGCGTGCGGGTCATCACCTGGATGCACACGCCGCGTCGCTGCGGGGCTCCGCGCCCCTCGGAGGCCGTCTGGGTGAGCGTGTTGAACGTGCGGCGCAGCGCAGGCGCCTTGACCTTCTTGCTCGACGGCTTCCGGCCCTTGCGGACCAGCTGGCTGATGGTTGGCAACGAGAACCTCGCGTCTTGGGAATGCCTGGACGTATGCTGCTGATCGCTCCCCCGGGGGCGCGCGGTGGCCCTTCGAAGGGCCATCCGGTGGCTTCAGCGAAGGGTGCCCGAACGGGCACACACGAAGGCGTCCCGCGAGCGGGACACCGAAGCGCGAGTATACGGCTCGGCGCGAGAGAGTGTCAACCGCGCAGGGAGCCTAGGACCCGCTTGGTCCGTCCTCCGCGATGAGCTCCTCGAAGACCTCTTCGACAACCTCGGCCTCGATGGCAGGGTTGTCGCCGGCGTCCATCAGTGCGACCACGGTCTCGCCCGCCTCCTCGGCTGCCGCCTCGGCTTCGTCGGGGGCGATGACGCCATCGTGGTCGGCATCGACGTCGCCGGTCAGGAAGGTCATCGCCGCCTCGCGCTCGCGCAGCGACTCGGCCTCTTCGGGCGAGAGCTCGCGTGCCTTGGCCGCGGCCGCGGCCCGCGCCGCCGCGCCGGTCCCAGCGGGGATCAGCTTGCCGATGATGACGTTCTCCTTGAGGCCGAGCAGGTGGTCCTTGGCGCCGTTGATCGCCGCCTCGGTGAGCACCCGGGTCGTCTCCTGGAACGAGGCTGCCGCCAGGAAGGAGCTGGTGTTGAGCGACGCCTTGGTCACCCCCAGCAGCACCGTCTGGGCCGTGGCCGGCTCGCCGCCCTCGGCCAGGATCCGGTTGTTCACCTCTTCGAACTCGAAGCGGTCGATCAACTCGCTCGGCAGCAGCTCGGTGTCGCCCGCGGAGTCGACGGTCACCTTGCGAAGCATCTGCCGCACGATGATCTCAATGTGCTTGTCGGAGATCGTCACGCCCTGTGATCGGTACACCTTCTGGACCTCTGCCACCAGGAAGCGCTGGACGGTGTCCACGCCCTTGATCTGGAGCAGGTCCTTGGGATTCAGCGATCCCTCGGTCAGCGGGTGCCCGGCGAGTACCTCGTCCCCGCTCTCTACCTTCAGCCGCGCCGAGTGCGGTACCTGGTACTCGCGGGTGTCGACGTCTTCGGAGTGGAGGGTCAGCGTTGCGCCCTTCTTGGCGATGCGCCCCTTCGAAGGTGCCTTGACCTCGACCAGCTCGTCATCCTCGCCGAGCCTGGCGAGGAGCTGCCCTTCTTCGACCTCGTCGCCGTTGGCGACGAGCACCTCGTGCTGTTTGGTGAGCTTGATCGGGGTGTCATACGCCTCGATGTGGGTGACCTGCACGACGATCGGCTGATCGACTCCGGCGCGCACCACCTCGACGGTGCCGTCGATCTCGGTCATGATCGCCTGGCCCTTGGGAATCCGGGCCTCGAAGAGCTCCTCGACGCGCGGGAGACCTTGCGTGATGTCCTCGCCCGCCACGCCGCCGGTGTGGAAGGTCCGCATCGTCAGCTGTGTGCCGGGCTCCCCGATCGACTGTGCGGCGATGATGCCAACCGCCTGGCCCAGCGCGACCAGCTGTCCGGTCGCCAGGTTGCGGCCGTAGCACATCCGGCAGACGCCGTGACGGGCTGCGCAGGTGAGCGGCGAGCGCACGCTGATTCGATCCAGGCCGAGGGCGTCGATTCGCTCGACCGCCGCCTCGTTGATCTCTTCGTTGCGGGCGACGATCAGCTCGCCGGTCGCCTCGTCCACGATATCGACCGCAACCATCCGGCCGCCGAGCCGGTCGGTGAACGGCTCGGGGATCTGGGTCGATTCCTCGCGGGTGATCCAGGTTCCCAGGTCGGTTCCGCAGTCGTCCTCGCGAGTGATCACGTCCTGCGCCACGTCGACCAGTCGCCGGGTCAGGTACCCGGAGTCGGCGGTGCGCAGCGCGGTGTCGGCGAGCCCCTTTCGGGCGCCGTGGCTGGAGATGAAGTACTCCAGGACGGTCATCCCTTCGCGGAGGTTGCTTCGAATCGGCAGGTCGATGATCCGGCCGGAGGGATCGGCCATCAGGCCGCGCATCCCCGCCAGCTGGTGCACCTGCGTCACGTTTCCGCGGGCGCCGGAGTGGGTGATCATCCAGACCGAGCCCTTCTTGTCGAGACCATCGAGCATCTTCTGGGTCACCGTATCGGTCGTATCGCGCCAGACATCGACGGTCTGCTTGTAGCGCTCCTCCTCGGTGATGAAGCCGCGCCGGAACTCGCGGTCGATCCCGGCCACCTGCGTGTCGGCTCCCGCGAGCAGCGCGACCTTCTCGGCCGGCACGCGGATGTCGTCGATGCCGATGGTGATGCCGGCCACGGTCGCGTAGTGGAAGCCGAGCGTCTTGATGCCGTCGACCAGGTGGGTGGTGGCCTCCGGACCCAGCTCGCGGTAGCACTGCGAGATGAGGGCCTTGAGCGCCTTGCGATCCATCACCCGGTTGACGAAGCCCAGCGCGTCGGGGATCACCGTGTTGAAGATGACCCGGCCGGTGGTCGTCGCGACCAGCTCGCTGGTTGCGCCTGCGGCGCCATCGCCGTCGACGCTGCCCGCGACCGGCAGTTCGACCCTGATCGGCGCCTGGACATGCACGTGCCCGAGCTGCGTGGCCATCATCGCTTCGTCGGCGCTCGAGAAGACCCAGTTGGCGCCCTTCGCCTCCGGCTCCTCGACGGTGAGGTAGTAGCAGCCGAGCACCATGTCATGCGTCGGGGAGACGACCGGTGAGCCGTCGGCCGCCGAGAGCAGGTTCTGGGTCGAGAGCATCAGCTCCTTCGCCTCGCGCTGCGCGGCGGTCGAGAGCGGCACGTGGACCGCCATCTGGTCGCCGTCGAAGTC
>Ga0209640_10001151_pt1 | contig 22016 bp, 18 predicted proteins | sample RifCSP10_1_FD_184018 | JGI IMG/M metagenome (GOLD analysis project Ga0209640, IMG submission 184018) | Soil microbial communities from Rifle, Colorado - Rifle CSP2_sed 10_1 (SPAdes) (version 2) | ecosystem: Environmental > Terrestrial > Deep subsurface > Rock core/Sediment | place: Rifle...
CGCCGGCAATACACGCCGAAGTACGCCGATTGCTCCATCACGCGCACATCGCACCACAGCGCAAGCTCGAAGCCGCCGGCCACCGCGGGTCCTGCCACCGCCGCGATCACCGGCTTGTCGAGTTCGAGCCGCGTCGCCCCGAGCGGCCCGCGCGGCAGTTGGCCGTTCTCGCGCACGCGCTCATCGAGAGGGTATGCAATTTCGTCGAGCGGGCTCGGGTCCTCGATGAGCGAAGCGCCGTACTTCAAGTCCCAGCCAGCGCAGAAGGCGCCGCCCTCGCCCCAGAGCACCGCCGCGGCGGCCTCGCGATCGCGGTTGAACGCGACGAAAGCGTCCACCAGCGCGTCGGCGCTCTCCGGGTCCATCGCGTTTCTGGACTGGGGACGGCTGTGGATCACCGTCCAGACCTTTCCCTTCTTTTCGATTCGCACCGTCATCGTTGCCCTCCTGTCGCGGATGCGCGGGCCTGTTGCGAGGCCGCGAGCGCCTGATCGAGATCCCAGAGAATGTCGTCGAGATTTTCCAGGCCCACCGAGATGCGGATCATGTCCGGCCCGATGCCGGCGGCGATCTGCTCCTCGTCGGTGAGCTGCTGGTGCGTGGTGCTCGCCGGGTGGATGACGAGGCTCTTGGCGTCGCCCACGTTGGCGAGATGCGAGTGCAATTTCACGGCCTCGATGAAGCGCCGCCCCGCCTCGCGCCCCCCCTTGATCCCGAAGGTGAAGATCGAGCCCGCGCCCTTGGGCAGGTATTTCTTCGCGCGCTCGTGGTACGGGCTCGAGGAAAGTCCGGCGTGGCTCACCCAGGGAACCAGGGGATGCTTTTCCAGCCACTCGGCCACGGCCTTGCCGTTCGCGGCGTGGCGCTCCATCCGCATCGAGAGCGTCTCCAGCCCCTGGAGGAACAGGAACGCATTGAACGGGCTCATGCAGGCGCCCAGGTCGCGCATCATTTCGACGCGCGCCTTGAGGATGAAGGTGAAATTTCCGAACGTCTCCCAGTAGCGCATGCCGTGGTAGCCGGGCGAGGGCTCGACCATCTCCGGGAAGGTGCCGTTGTCCCAGCGAAACGTGCCGCCGTCCACGATCACCCCGCCGATGCAGGTGCCGTGCCCGCCGATGAACTTGGTTGCCGAATGCACGATGATGTCCGCGCCGTGCTCGATCGGCCGGCACAGGTACGGCGAGGCGAACGTGTTGTCGATCATGAGCGGGATCTTGTGCGCGCGCGCGATGTCGGCGACCTCGCGGATCGGGAACACATCGCCCTTGGGATTGCCGATCGTCTCGCCGTACAGGAGCCTGGTCCGCGGCGTGATGGCGCGCGCAAAATTCTCCGGGTCCTCGGTATCGACGAATTTCACCTGGATGCCGAAGCGCTTGAAGGTGAGCGCGAACTGGTTGTAGGTGCCGCCGTAGAGCGTGTTCGCCGACACCATCTCGTCGCCCGCCTTGAGCAGCGTCGTGATGGCGACCAGTTGCGCCGCCTGGCCCGAGGCCGCGGCGAGCGCCCCCACGCCCCCTTCGAGCGAGGCGACGCGCTCCTCGAACGCCGCCGTCGTCGGATTGGAGATGCGCGTGTAGATGTTGCCGAACTTGTTCAGCGCGAAGAGGTGCGCCGCGTGCGCCGTGTCCTCGAACACGAACGAGGTCGTCTGGTAGATCGGCATCGCGCGCGCGCCGGTGGTGGGGTCGGGCGTCTGCCCGGCATGCAGCATCCTGGTGTCGAATCCGAAGTCGAACTTCTCGGCCATCGCAGCCTCCCTTACTTGAACGCGCACTCGTAGCGGTTCGCGGTGATGACGCCGGTGCTCAAGCCCACCACGTCGAGCCCGTAATCCTTCTTGCCGAAGAAGCGGCAGTGCTCGATCTTGACGCAGCGGTCCATCACCACCTCCATGCCCTCGCGCGCCGCCGCGCGCGCCGCCTCCTCGTTGATGACCCCGATCTGCATCCAGAACACCTTCGCCCCGATCGCGCGCGCTTCGGCCACGAGCGGTGCCACCGTATCGCCGCGGCGGAAGATGTCCACGATGTCCACCGGCTCGCCGATCTCCGCGAGCGAACCGTAGCAGCGGATCCCGAGGATCTCTTCGGTGCCGGGGTTCACCGGATACACGGTATAGCCCTTGCTCTTCATGTGAACGAGCGCGCGGTAGCTCGCGCGGGTGGGATTGCCCGAGACCCCCACCATGGCAATCCGGCGGTAGCGGGTGAGGAGTTCCCGCGTGCGAGCGGATAGCTCCCCGGTCATGATGCCTGCGTAGTTCGCCATTCGATCGTCTCCTTCAGGTCGTGCGTTTGCGCTTCGGTGCGCCTGGCTCCGGGATCGCCCGGCCGCTGTCGCGCCATTTCACCGCCTCGTGAAAACCGTGCTCTTCGGTGTAGCGCTTGAACCACAGCCCCTCGGGCGAATGCCGCGTGATGCCGTCGAAGAGCGTGGCGAGCATCTGCGTGTTGGCAAGGCCCATATTCTCGTAGGCCTGGTTGATCATGAGCTTCTGCATCATGAGCTGGTTCTTCGGCACGCCCGCCATGCGCTTGGCGAGCGCGTTCACCGCGGCATCGAGCTTGTTCGCCGGCACCGCCTCCAACACTAGACCCCACTCCTTTGCGGTCCTGCCGTCGATCATGTCGCCGGTGAGAAGCATGCGTTTCGCCTTTTCGGCTCCGAGCCGGTACACCCACATCGCCGTCGTAGGGCATCCCCAGACACGCGCCGGCATGTAGCCGATCCTCGCGTCTTCCGCCATCACCACGACGTCGGCGCAAAGCGCGATGTCGCTGCCGCCGGCGACCGCGTAGCCGTGCACCTTGCAGATCACGGGCTTATAGCTGCGCCAGATCGAAAAGAAGTCCTCGGTCCAGCGTTTCATCACCTTGTAGTCGCGCATCGGGTCCCAGGGCATGTCCTGGATCGCCGGGTTCGTGCCCTTCGCCTCGGCGAACGTCTTCAGGTCGTAGCCGGCGCAGAACGCGCGTCCGGCGCCGGCGAGCACGATCACGTGCACCCGGTCATCTTCGTTTGCCGCTTCCACCGCGCGCCGGATCTCGCCCGGCATTTTCTCGTTGATCGCGTTCAGCCGCTGCGGCCGGTTGAGCGTGATGCGCGCGATGCGGCCCTCCACCGAGCATTTCAACGTGCTGTAGCGCATATCCCCTCCTCTGCGAGGAGGGGTGGCGCGAAGCGCCGGGGTGGTGTCCCCTCCGTCCCGGACCGCGCTAGGATAGCAACTCATGCGCGCCGCAGCCTGGTATTTCGATTTCGTTTCGCCTTTTTCGTACCTCTGTTTCGAGCGCCTGCGCGAGCTTCCGGCCGACGTGGCGATCGAATTCAGGCCGGTGCTGTTCGCCGGCCTGCTCAACCACTGGGGTCAGAAGGGCCCGGCGGAGCTGGCTTCCAAGCGCCGCTATACCTATCGCTGGACGCACTGGTGGGCGCAGCGCCTCGGCATTCCGTTCCGCTACCCGGCGGGGCATCCGTTCAATCCGCTGCATCACCTGAGGCTCGCGATCGCGTGCGCCTGCACGCCGGAGGCGATCCGGCGGATCTTCGAGGCACTCTGGACCACCGGCGGCGACGCGGCCGACCCGGCAGCATTCGCGCAGCTTGCGCGCTCGCTCGGCGTCGATGCCGCTCGTCTCGGCGATCCGGAAATCAAGGACACGCTGCGAAGGAACACCGAGCAGGCCGCCGCGCGCGGCGTGTTCGGCGTGCCGACCTTCGAAGTGGACGGCGAGCTTTTCTGGGGCGCCGACTCGATCGACTTCGTGCGCGCGTTCCTCGCCGACCCATCGGTGGTGCGCAACGACGAGATGCGGCGGCTGGACGGCCTTCCGGTCGCCGCCGTGCGGAAACAATGAGATGAACGACAGGCCGTTTCGGGTCCTTGGCCTGCAGCAGATCGCGCTCGGCGCGAGCGACAAGTCGCGCCTGGCGCGCCTGTGGGTCGAGCTGCTCGGCCTGGAGATCGTCGGCCGCTACCGCTCGGAGCGCGAGAACGTGGACGAGGAGATCGGCGCCCTCGGACGCGGCGCGGCGCGCTGCGAGGTCGATCTGATGCAGCCGCTCGACCCCGCCAAGAGGCCTGCCGTGAACGAGCCGCCGCTCAATCACGTCGGGCTGTGGGTGGACGATCTCGCCGCGGCCTACGACTGGCTGCTGAAGCAGGGCGTGCGGTTCACGCCGGGCGGCATCCGCAAGGGCGCTTCGGGCCACGACATCTGTTTCATCCATCCGAAGGGAAACGACCGGTTCCCGGTCGGCGGCGAAGGCGTGCTGATCGAGCTGGTTCAGGCGCCTGCCGAACTCGTCTCCGCCTTCGAGCGCGCCGCGTAGCTGCGGCCGGGGAGGGGTGAACCGAACGCTGCCGGCTTTGCGTTTGGTGCTACTATCTGCAATCATGGTTGCGTTTAGAACAAGGCGGTTCTGGCTCGAGCGCCTCGCCGCGGCGTGGCGCGGCAAGTCGGTGGTCTGGCTCTCGGGGGTGCGGCGCGCGGGAAAGACGGTTCTCGCGAGCTCGCTGCCGCGCGCCGAATATCTCGACTGCGAGCTGCCGAGCGTTCGGCGCCTGCTCGCACAGCCGGAATCGTTTCTGCGGGCCCGGCGCAAGCGCATGGTGGCGCTCGACGAGGTCCATCGGCTCACCAACCCTTCCGAGCTTCTCAAGCTGGCGGCAGACCATTTTCCGGACGTGCGTATCCTCGCCACCGGCTCAGCGACGCTTGGGGCCTCGCGCCGCTTTCGCGACACGCTCACCGGCCGCAAGGCCGAGCTCTGGCTCACCCCCATGATGTCGCAGGACCTCGCCGACTTCGGCGCGCCCGACCTCGGCCATCGGCTGCTGCGCGGCGGGCTGCCGCCCCACTTTCTCGCCGAGAAGCTTCCCGAGGGCGAGATGCAGGAATGGCTCGACTCCTATTGGGCCAAGGACATCCTGGAGCTCTTCAGGCTCGAGCGGCGCCATTCGTTCCAGCGCTTTGTCGAACTGCTGCACGTGCAGAGCGGGGGCCTGTTCGAGGCGACGCGCTTCGCGCGCGATTGCGAGGTGAGCCGCACTTCGATCACCAATTACCTCGCGGTGCTCGAAGCGACCTACGTGGCGCATGTCATCCGGCCCTTCAGCGCGCGGCGCGCCACCGAAATCGTCGCAGCCCCCAAGGTCTACGGCTTCGACACCGGGTTCGTGTGCCACTACCGCGGCGTGGAGCGGCTTCGGGCCGAGGACTACGGGCTGCTCTGGGAGCACTACGTTCTCAACGAAATCCACGCGCGCCTCCAGACGCGCTCGGTCCGCTACTGGCGCGACAAGCGCGGGCACGAGGTGGATTTCGTAATCGCGGGCCGCGGCCGCGCGCCCGTGGCGATCGAATGCAAGGCCTCCAGCGCGAATTTCGAGGCCGGCAATCTCGCCGTATTCCGCCGCGCGCACCCGGAGGGCCTCAATCTCGCCGTCGCGCCGGACGTCGCCAAGCCATTTGTGGAGCGTCACGCGGGCCTGCGCATCGAGTTCGTCAACCTGGAAGCGTTGACGCAGCGCCTGCGCAAGAAAGCCTGATCGCCGGCCGCTCATAGCGAGACGTTCCAGGTGAACGACCCATGCCGATTCACCGCTCGCGAGAATCGTCGCTACCGGAAGCGCAGGATCGGCTGATCCACGGCAACGCTCTCGCCGGCGCGGGCGAGCACCGCGTCCACGGTGCAGTCGTTCTCCGCCTTGAGGATGTTTTCCATCTTCATCGCTTCGATCACCGCGAGCGTTTCTCCCGCCTTGACTTCCTGGCCGGATGTCACGGCCACCTCCCGCAGCAGGCCGGGCATGGGCGAGATGAGGAACCGGGAAAGGTCCGGCGGCGCCTTCTCCGGCATCATGGCCAGAAGCTCGGCCGCGCGCGCCGTCATGACCACGGCGTCGATCTCGGTGCCGCTGTGAATCACGCGGTAGGCGAGCCCGCGCCGCTCGACCTGGAGGCACACCGGCACACCGTCCCAAGTGCCGCGGAACAGCATCTGGCCCGGCCGCCAGGCCGATTTCAGCTCGTGCCGGTCGCCGCCGAAGCCCACTGCATAGCCGCCTTCGATCGCCTCGAGTTCGAGCGCGTAGCGCTCGCGTCCCAGGATCGCAACCCACGCGCTGCCGACCTTGCGCTCGTGCCCGGCGAGCTGCCCGCTGGTGCGCACCGCCCGCTCGATATAGCGCCGGCGCGCAAACACCGCGGCCGACGCGAGCAGCAGCGGATCCTCGTGCTTCACGTTCGCGGCGTGAAATCCGTTCGGGAATTCCTCCGCGATGAAGCCGGTGTGGAGCCGCCCCGACACGAACCGTGGATGCTGCATGAGCGCCGCCTGGAACGAGAGGTTGGTGGACACGCCCCGGATCACGAACGCATCGAGCGCATCGCGCATGCGCCGGATCGCCTCGTCGCGGTTCGCTCCCCGCGCGATGAGCTTGGCGATCATCGAGTCATAGTAAATCGAGATCTCGCCGCCCTCCTGAACGCCGGTATCGACCCGCAGCGCGCCCGCCATTTCCTCCGGCGGGAGATAATGCACGAGCCTTCCGGTCGAAGGCAGAAAGCCGCGGAACGGGTCTTCGGCGTTGATGCGGCATTCGATCGCCCAGCCGTCCCGTTTTACCCCTGACTGCGCGAACGGCAGCCGTTCTCCCGCGGCGATGCGGATCATCCACTCCACGAGATCGAGGCCGGTGATCATTTCCGTCACCGGGTGCTCGACCTGGAGACGCGTGTTCATCTCGAGAAAGTAGAACCTGCGATCCGGGTCCACCACGAATTCGACCGTGCCGGCCGACTGGTAGCGCACCGCCTGCGCGAGCGCCACCGCCTGCTCGCCCATCGCGCGCCGCGTCTGCTCGTCCAGAAAGGGCGAAGGCGCCTCCTCGATCACCTTCTGGTGCCGGCGCTGGATCGAGCATTCGCGCTCCCAGAGATAAACGCAATTGCCCTGCCCGTCGCCCAGGACCTGGATCTCGATGTGGCGCGGTTCCTCGATGTATTTCTCGATGAAGACGCGGTCGTCGCCGAACGCGTTGCGCGCCTCGTTGCGGCAGGAAACGAACCCTTCGCTGCATTGCGCGTCTTCGCGCGCGACGCGCAGTCCCCTCCCGCCGCCCCCCGCGCTCGCCTTGATCATCACCGGGTAGCCGACCTCCCGCGCGATCTTCACCGCATGGCCGGCGTCGCGAATGACGCCGGTGTGCCCCGGAATGACGCTGACTTTTGCGCCCTGCGCGAGCTTCTTCGATGCGATCTTGTCGCCCATCGCCTCGATCGAATGCGCCTTGGGACCGATGAACACGATCCCCGCGGCCTCGAGCCGGGTGCAGAAATCCGCGTTCTCCGAGAGAAATCCGTAGCCGGGATGCACCGCTTGCGCGCCCGTGGCCCGGCAGGCCTCGATGATCCGGTCGATCGCGAGGTAGGACTCGCGCGCCGGCGGCGCGCCGATCGGGACCGCCTCGTCGGCAAGCTCGACGTGCCGCGCGCTGCGATCGGCCTGCGAGTACACCGCAACCGTTGCGATGCCCATGCGCCGCGCGGTCTTGATCACGCGGCACGCAATCTCGCCGCGATTGGCGATCAGGATCTTCCTGAACATCAAAGAGGAATATTGTCGTGCTTGCGCCAGGGGTTTTCGAGCTTCTTGTCCTTGAGCATCGCGAGCGAGCGGCAGATCCGCCGGCGCGTCTCGTGCGGCATGATCACGTCGTCGATGTACCCGCGGTGGCCGGCAACGAACGGATTGGCGAATTTTTGCCGGTACTCGGCCTCGCGCGCCGCAAGCTTCGCCGGATCGCCCTTCTCGTCGCGGAAAATGATCTCGACCGCCCCCTTCGGCCCCATCACCGCGATCTCCGCGGAGGGCCAGGCGAAGTTGACGTCGCCGCGCAGGTGCTTGGAGCTCATGACGTCGTAGGCGCCGCCGTAGGCCTTGCGCGTGATCACCGTGACCTTGGGCACCGTGCACTCGGCGAACGCGTAGAGCAGCTTCGCGCCGTGCTTGATGATGCCGCCGTACTCCTGCGCGGTGCCGGGCAGGAACCCGGGAACGTCCACGAACGTGACGATCGGGATGTTGAAGGCGTCGCAGAAGCGCACGAAGCGCGCCCCCTTGATCGAAGACTTGATGTCGAGGCAGCCTGCCAGCACCAGCGGCTGGTTGGCGACGATGCCGACGGGCATGCCGTGCATGCGCGCGAAGCCGATCACGATGTTCTTCGCCGAGTCCGGCTGCAGTTCGAAGAAATCATTTTCGTCCGCGATCTTGTACAGGAGTTCCTTGATGTCGTAGGGCTGGTTGGGATTGTCCGGAACGAGCGTGTCGAGCGAGCGCTCGATGCGCTCGGCCGGATCGTCGGTCGGCACCGTCGGCGGCAGCTCGCGGTTGTTGGAGGGCAGGAAGCTGATCAGCCGCCGCGTCATCATCAGCGCCTCGACGTCGTTTTCGAACGCGAGGTCGGCGACGCCCGAACGGGTCGAGTGCGTCACGGCTCCACCCAGTTCTTCCGCGGTCACCTCCTCGTGCGTGACGGTTTTCACCACGTCCGGGCCGGTGACGAACATGTAGGAGGAATCTTTCACCATGAAGATGAAATCGGTCATCGCCGGCGAGTACACCGCGCCGCCCGCGCACGGGCCCATGATGAGCGAGATCTGCGGGATCACGCCCGAGGCAAGCACGTTCCTCTGGAACACCTCGGCGTAGCCGCCGAGCGAGGCCACGCCCTCCTGGATGCGCGCCCCGCCCGAATCGTTGACGCCCACGACCGGAGCGCCCACTTTCATGGCGTGATCCATGATCTTGCAGATCTTCTCGGCATGCGCTTCGGAAAGCGCGCCGCCGAACACCGTGAAATCCTGGCTGAAGACGAACACCAGCCGGCCGTTCACCGTGCCGTAGCCCGTCACCACGCCGTCGCCGGGGATCTTGTTCGCCGCCATGCCGAAGTCGCTGCAGCGGTGCTCGACGAACATGTCCCATTCCTCGAAGCTTTCCGGATCGAGCAGCAGCTCGACTCGTTCACGCGCGGTGAGCTTGCCCTTCGCGTGCTGCGCGTCGACGCGCTTCTGCCCGCCGCCGAGGCGCGCCGCCGCGCGCTCTTCCTCGAGTTGCCGGATGATGTCTTGCATAGGGCCCTCAGTTGTTCCCGCGCGCGAGCGCGAGCAGTTTCGCGGCGGCCGCGGACGGCGTCATGCGCCCGTGCTCGACCGCCTCGCTGAGCCGCGGCAGCTCGGCGCGCACGTCCGGATGGTTGCGAAACGCACCGCGCAGCCCGGATTCGATCAGGTTCCACATCCAGTCGACCGCCTGGCGGCGCCTCTTGCCCGCCCACTCCCCGCTTTTTTCCATCGCCGCCCGATAGCGCTCGACGGCCTGCCAGAACTCCTGCACCCCCTCGCCGGTGAGCGAGCTGAGCTTGAGCACCGGCGGGCTCCAGTGCGGCGAGGCGCGCAAGAGCAGCGTCAGCACGTTTTCGAGATTCAACTGGGCGACTTGCGCGCCCTTCGGATCGGCGTCCGCCTTGTTGATGACGATGATATCGGCAAGCTCCACGATCCCCTTCTTCAGCGCCTGCAACTCGTCGCCGGCATTGGGCAACTGCAGCAGCGCAAACACGTCCACCATTCCCGAGACCGTCACCTCGGACTGGCCGACGCCCACGGTTTCCACGAGGATCACGTCATAGCCGGCCGCTTCGCACAGGGTCATCGCCTCACGCGTCTTTTCGGCGACCCCGCCGAGCGTTCCGCCCGAAGGCGACGGCCGGATGTAGGCGTTGGCGTGGCGCGCAAGCCCGATCATGCGGGTCTTGTCGCCGAGAATCGAGCCGCCGGTCACGGCGCTCGTCGGGTCCACCGCCAGCACCGCGACCCGCCGGCCGCGCTCGCAGAGCTGCAAGCCGAGCGTCTCGATCATGGTCGATTTACCGACCCCCGGGGACCCGCTGACGCCGATTCGCACCGCGCGCCCCGAGTGCGGCAGCAATGTGTCGAGCAACGCCGCGGCGCGGGCCTCGTGGTCGGGCCGGCGCGACTCGATCAGCGTGATCGCTTTGGCGAGCGCACGCCGGTCGCCCGCGAGCAGCCGGTCGGCAAGATCGAGCTCTTCCGCGCCGAGCGACGCCAACGCCATGCGCTGCGGCTCGCTCACAGCGATCCGGCGGCAAGGACGCGGCGCGACGCGCGGATTGCCGCCAGTACCTGACGCGCCGCATTGGCGATCACCGTCCCGGGTCCGAACACCGCCGCGGCGCCCGCCTGCGTAAGGAACTCATAATCCTGCGCCGGGATTACGCCGCCGACCACCACGACGACCTCATCGCCGCCGCCCTCCTTGAGCGCTTCGACCAGGGCCGGCACCAGCGTCTTGTGTGCCGCCGCCAGCGTCGATACGCCGACCGCATGCACGTCGTTTTCGATCGCCTGTCGCGCCGCTTCTTCGGGGGTCTGGAAGAGCGGCCCCACGTCGACGTCGAAGCCCAGGTCCGCGAACGCCGTGGCGATGACCTTGGATCCGCGGTCGTGCCCGTCCTGACCGAGCTTGGCGATCAGGATCCTCGGCCGGCGGCCTTCGTCTTCGGTAAACGATTCGACGTCGCCCTTGAGCTTGATCCACTGCTCATCGCGGCCGAACGCGGCGCCGTAGACGCCGGACACCAGTTCGCCCGACGCGCGGTAGCGGCCCCAGACCGCTTCCAGGGCGGAAGAAATTTCGCCCACGGTCGCGCGCGCGCGCGTGGCGCGGATCGATAGCTCGAGCAGGTTGTCCTTGCCGCTTCTTGCCGCCGCGGTGAGCGCGGCAAGCGCGCCCTCCACCGCCCGCGGATCGCGCTTCGCGCGAACCTCCTTCAGCCGGCGAATCTGCGTCTCCCGAACCGCAGTGTTGTCGACCTCGCGGATCTCGACCGGCGCCTCGGACTCGAGCCGGTACTTGTTGACGCCGACGATGACGTCCTCGCCGCGGTCGATGCGCGCCTGCTTCTCCGCGGCGCAGCGCTCGATGCGGCGCTTGGCCCATCCCGACTCGATTGCGCGCACCATGCCGCCCATGGCGTCGACTTCCTCGATGATCGCCCATGCCGCGTCCGCCATGTCCTGCGTGAGGCGCTCCATCAGGTACGAGCCGGCCCAGGGGTCGATCACCGCGGTCATGTGCGTCTCTTCCTGCAGGATCAACTGCGTGTTGCGGGCGATGCGCGCCGAAAAATCGGACGGCAGGGCGATCGCCTCGTCGAGCGAATTGGTGTGCAGCGACTGCGTGCCGCCGAATACCGCGGCCATCGCCTCGATCGCGGTACGCACCACGTTGTTGTACGGATCCTGCTCGGTCAGCGACCAGCCGGAGGTCTGGCAGTGGGTCCGCAGCATCATCGAACGCGGGTTCCTGGCGCCGAACGCCTTCATGATGCGCCACCAGAGCAGCCGCGCGGCCCGCAGCTTGGCCACTTCGAGGTAGAAATTCATGCCGACGCAGAAAAAGAACGACAGCCTTCCCGAAAAGTCGTCCACGTCCATGCCGCGCGCAAGCGCCGCCTTGACGTATTCCTTGCCGTCCGCGAGGGTGAGCGCGAGTTCGAGCGCCTGGGTGGCACCGGCCTCCTGGATGTGGTAGCCCGAGATCGAGATCGAATTGAACCTCGGCATGTGTTTCGCGGTGTGCTCGATGATGTCGCCGACGATGCGCATCGAGGGCGCGGGCGGATAGATGTAGGTGTTGCGGACCATGAACTCCTTGAGGATGTCGTTCTGGATCGTCCCGGAGAGCATCTCCGGCGCGACGCCCTGCTCCTCGGCGGCGACGATATAGCCGGCAAGCACCGGAAGCACCGCGCCGTTCATGGTCATCGAGACCGAGACCCGGTCGAGCGGGATGCCGTCGAAGAGGATCTTCATGTCCTCGACCGAATCCACCGCCACCCCGGCTTTGCCGATGTCGCCGACCACGCGCGGGTGATCGGAGTCGTAGCCGCGGTGCGTGGCGAGGTCGAACGCGACCGACACACCTTGCCCGCCGCCGGCGAGCGTCTGGCGGAAGAACGCATTCGACTCCTCTGCGGTCGAGAAGCCGGCGTACTGCCGGATCGTCCACGGTTTGACGGCGTACATCGTCGCCTGCGGCCCGCGAACGAAGGGTTCGCAGCCCGGGAGCGTGTCGGCATACGGCAACCCGGAGGCGTCGGCCGCCGTATAGAGCGGCTTCACCCCGATTCCTTCGGGCGTGCGCCACACAAGCGCCTCAGGCGAGGCGCCATTGAGCGTCTTCCGGGCAGCCTGCTCCCAGTGCGCGAGGTCCTTGCTGGTGAGCACATCGTCGGCCATGGCGACCTCCGTTTGAACGCGTCGGATGCGTGTGCGCCCGCCCCGGCAGGGCGCGCGCTCAGCCGTATTTTCTCGCGTCCTCGATGACTTTGCCGTCGTTCGGCAAGCTCCCGGGGGCGACCAGCTCCACCTCGCCCCGGAGCTTGGTGACTTCGCGGATCGCGGCGACGATCGCCTCTGCAAGCCCGCCCGGCCGCTCCTCGACCTCGCATTTGAGGGTCATGCGGTCGTTCCCGGTCTCGCCCTCCACGACCAGGCGGGCGCGGATCACTTCGGGATGCCGCCGGACGACTTCGTTCACCTGTTTGGGCGTGACGAACATCGCGCGCACCTTGGTGGTCTGGTCGGCGCGACCCATCCAGCCGCGGATCCTGACATTGGTGCGGCCGCAGGGACTGGGGCCGGGAAGCAGTGCCGAGAGGTCGCCGGTGCCGAAGCGGATCAGCGGATAGTCCCGGTTGAAACTCGTGATCACCACCTCGCCCACTTCGCCCTCCGGCACCGGATCTCCGCTTCCGGGACGGACGATCTCGAGGATCATGCTCTCCTCCAGGATCATGCCTTCCGTCACCCTGCCGTCCGGCATCGCGCTTTCATAGGCAATGAGGCCGAGATCCGCGGTGCCGTAATTTTGCAGTACCTGGATGCCTCGTTCGCGCATCCGCTGCCTCAGCGCCGGGGGCAGGTACTCGGCGCCGACCAGGGCCTTTTTCAGGCACGAGATGTCGGCCTTGATCTCGTCGGCCTTCTCGACGATGAGCTTGAGAAAGGACGGTGTGCCGATGAACGCGCACACGCGCAAGTCCCGGATGGCGGCAATCTGCATTTCGGTCTGACCGACGCCGGTCGGCACCACCACGCAGCCCAGCGCGAGCGCGCCGGACTCGACCATCGAGGCGGCGGGCGTGAAATGGTAGGCGAACGTGTTCGCGACCAGGTCGCCGGCGCGAAAACCGGCCGCATGCAGCGCGCGCGCGAATCGCCACCAGTCGCGGCCGTGCCCTTCGGGATCGTAGACCGGGCCCGGCGAAACGAACAGCTTCGCCATCTTTTCGACCGGCGTCGCGTTCAGCCCGCCGAGCGGCGGACGGGCCTTTTGCAGTTCGCCGAGGTCCGACTTGCGGGTGACCGGAACCCTCGCGAGCGCCGCGCGCGAATTCGTCGCCGCCGGATCGACGCCGGAAAGGATGCGGGCGTAACCGGGGGCGTTTTGCTTGGCGTGCGCGACGTGCGCGGGGAGCGCCGCCATGAGCGCCGCTTCCCGCTCCCCGGCCGCGCGGGTTTCCAGGGCGTCGTAGTAGTGCATGGGTGCGATTGTAATCGGGGCCGGGCGAACCACTGTCATCTGGCGGACAATGAAACGAGCCTGGCGCTCCATGGTTGCCATCGGCGCGCAACCACTTCATCATTGCGACCGGGAGACCGGCCGTGCGCAGCGTTCCGCCGGCAGGTCGAGGAGGGCTTTGGATGAAGACACGCGCGTCGCGCCGCGTCTAGGCGGCCGGATGGACGGACCGGCCGGCGGGATCCAGCTATCGGTCGAAGGCGTCGCCAAGCATTTTGGCGGTGTGCGTGCCGTCGACGACGTAAGCATGGACGTGCGCAAGGGCGAGATCCTGTCAGTCATCGGACCCAACGGCGCCGGCAAGACCACGCTTCTCAATTGCATCAGCGGCGTCTTTCATCCGGAGGGCGGCCGCATCCGGCTCGAGGGCGCGGACATCGGCGGGCTATCGCCTTCGCGGGTGGCCGCACGCGGCGTCGCCCGTACGTTCCAGAACATCGCGCTGTTCCGCGGCATGACCGTGGTGGACAACCTCATGCTCGGCCGGCACCTGCACATGCGCAACGGCGTGCTGAGCTCGCTCGCGTTCTGGGGACCGGCGCAGCGCGAGGAGGTTGCGCACCGCAAGGTGGTCGAGGACATCGTCGATTTTCTCGAGATCGAGGCGATTCGCAAGCAGCCGGTGGGTTCGCTGCCGTATGGATTGCAGAAACGCGTCGAGCTCGGTCGCGCGCTCGCGCTGCACCCCAAGGTGCTGCTGCTGGACGAGCCGATGGGCGGCACCAACCACGAGGAGAAGGAGGACATGGCCCGCTTCATCCTCGACGTGAACGACGAGTGGCGCACGACGATCATCCTGATCGAACACGACATGGGGGTCGTGATGGACATCTCGCAGCGGGTCGTGGTGCTCGATCTCGGGCGCAAGATCACGGAGGGCAGCCCGGCAGAGGTCAAGGCCGACCCCCGGGTGATCAAGGCCTACCTCGGCACCAAGGCGACGCATTAGGAACCTGCGCGTGAACCCTTCGACGCTCCCGCAATTCCTCCTGCGCAATGCCCGCGAGTACCCGGGCGCGCCGGCGATGCGGGAAAAGGACCGCGGCATCTGGCGGGAGTGGACGTGGGCGGAGTATCGCGATCACGTCCGGGCGATCGCGCTTGGCCTGGTGAAGCTCGGCTTCAAGCGCGGCGACAAGCTCGCCGCGCTCTCCGACAACCGGCCGCAGCTTTACGCGGCGCTTCTCGCGGCGCAGGCGGTGGGCGGGGTGACGGTTCCGCTGTATCAGGATTCGATCGCCCGCGAACTCAGGTACGTGATCGATCATGCCGACGCGAAATTCGTCCTCGCCGAGGACCAGGAGCAGGTCGACAAGCTCCTCGAGCTGAAGGCAAGCCTGCCGAAGGTGGAGAAGGTGTTCTACGCCGACCCGAAGGGTCTGCGCCACTACACCGACCCGATCCTCATGCCGCTCGAGGAACTGGAGAAATCAGGTCGCGCGCTCGCGGCGGAGCAGCCGCAGCTTTTCGAGGAGTTCGTGGCGGCGGGCCGCGCGGAGGACATCGCAGTGTTCTCCTACACCTCCGGAACCACCGGTGCGCCCAAGGGGGCCATGCTGTCGCACGCGAACTACGTCGCGGCGGTTCGCGGCATCCTCGAGGTCGAGCGCTTCGAGCGGACCGACGAGGTCCTTGCCTACCTGCCGCTCGCCTGGATCGGGGAATCGTTCTTCTCGCTCGGCTGCGCGCTGATCGCGGGCTTCACCGTGAACTGCCCCGAGCGCCCGGAAACGGTGCTCGAAAATCTCAAGGAGATCGGACCGCAGATCGTGATCGCTCCGCCGCGCATCTGGGAGAATCTGGTGTCGACGATTCAGGTGCGCATGGAGGACACCTCGTGGTTGAAGCGCACGCTGTACCGGGCGCTGCTTCCCGCGGGCGAGGATGCCGCGCGCCGCGAGATGGAGAAACAGCCGGTTTCGCCCGGGCTGCGGCTGCGCCGCGCGATCGGCGAGATTCTGGTGTTCGCTCCGCTCAGGGACCGCCTGGGCCTGCGCCGCGTCCGGTACGCGTACACCGGCGGCGCGCCGCTCGGTCCGGAGGTGTTTCTCTTTTTCCGCGGCATCGGCCTGAACCTCAAGCAGGTGTACGGCCAGACCGAGACCACCGGGATCGGCTGGGTGCAGCGCGACGGCGACGTCAAGCTCGGAACGGTCGGCAGGCCGTATCCGAATGTCGAGATGCGCGTGAGCGAGGCGGGCGAGGTGCTCAGCCGCGGGCCGGCCATCTTCGTCGGTTACTACAAGAACCCGGAAGCCACGGCGCAGGCGGTGCGCGACGGATGGCTGCACTCGGGCGACGCGGCGATGCTCGACCCGGACGGCCACCTGATCGTGATCGACCGCGTCAAGGACGTGACCACGCTCGGGGACGGCACCAAGTTCGCGCCGCAGTTCATCGAGAACAAGCTCAAGTTCAGCCCGTACGTCAAGGAGGCGGTGGCGGTGGGGCAGGACCGGCCGTTTGTCGCGGCGATGATCAACATCGACATGGAGAATGTCGGCAAATGGGCCGAGCGACGCGCGATCGCCTACACCACGTACGCCGATCTCGCGCAGAAGCGCGCCGTGTACGACCTGATCGGCCGCGAGGTGGAGCGCGTCAATCGCGACCTGCCCGAGGCCGCGCGGATCCAGAAGTACGTGCTGCTGCACAAGGAACTCGATCCGGACGACGACGAGGTCACGCGCACGCGCAAGGTGCGGCGCGGGTTCGTCGCCTCGAAGTACGCCGGCATCATCGCCGCGCTGTACTCGGAGGCGCCGTCGGTGGCGGTGACGACGACCATCACGTACCAGGACGGCCGCCAGGCGACGCTGCAGACCGAGCTCGCGATCCGCAGCGCCGGTGCGGGATTCGCGGCGGCGGCCGCCGCATAAAGGGCGACGGATGTCGTTTTTCGCCGACCTGTTCGTCAACGGTCTCATGATCGGCGCGATGTACGCCCTGGTCGCGCTCGGGTTCGTTCTGATCTACAAGGCCACCAGCGTCGTCAACTTCGCGCAGGGCGATCTGGTCATGTTCGGCGGCTACATCGCCGCGGCGATGGTGAGTCTGTATCACCTGCCGCTCGCGGTCGCGGTGCCTGCGATGCTTGCGACGATGGTGCTGCTCGGGTTCGCGCTCGAGCGCGGCGTCCTGCGGCCGCTCGTCGGGCACAGCGTGATCTCGGTCGTGATGGTCACGATCGGGCTCGCGCAGGTCCTGCAGGGGACCGCGGCGATGATCTGGGGCGCGGCGACGATCAACATGCCGCTGCCGATCCCCTCGCAACCGCTTGTGCTCGGGGAAATCCTGGTCTCGCCCACCAACATCGTCGCGGCGGTGATCTCGGCGGGGTTCCTGGTCGGGTTCGCGTACTTTTTCCGCGCCAGCCGCATGGGGATCGCGATGCGCGCCGTCGCCAACGACCAGCAGGCGGCGATGGCCGTCGGGATCAATGTGCGGTTCATCTTCGCGCTGTCCTGGGCGATCGCGGGGCTCGCCGCAGGCATCGGCGGCATCATGTGGGGCAACATGCTCGGCGTCGACACGAATCTCGCGCTCGTCGGGCTGAAGGTGTTCCCGGTCGTGATCCTCGGCGGCCTCGACAGCATTCCGGGGGCGGTGCTGGGCGGGCTCATTGTCGGCGCCATCGAGAGCGTCGCCGCCGGCTTCATCGATCCCTACGTCGGCGGAGGCACGAAGGATTTCATTCCGTACGTGCTGATGATCCTGGCGCTGATGGTGCGGCCCTATGGCTTCTTCGGCCGCGAGACGATCGAGCGGGTCTGAACATGATCGGGCGCGAATCCGGCGTCTACAAGACGAGCTACGAGGCCGACATGGCGCTCTATCCTCTGCCGGTCGCCAAGGTCGCGGCGATCGTCTCGGTGGCGTGCCTCGCGGCGTTCCCGCTCGTGCTCGACAGCCACGCGATGGCGCTGGTGAACCTGATGGCGCTCGCCTCGATCGGCGCCATCGGGTTGAACATCCTGGTCGGCTACACCGGGCAGGTTTCGCTCGGTCACGGTGCGTTCATGATGGTCGGCTCTTACACCGCGGCGATCCTCACCATGCGCTACGGCGTCCCCTTCTGGCTCGGCATCCCGCTCGGCGGCGTGATGGCGGCGGCGGTGGGCGCTTTTTTCGGCATTCCGTCGCTCCGGATCAAGGGACTCTACCTCGCCATCGCCACGCTCGCCGCGCAGTTCATCGTCGAGTGGATCATCAACCACTCGACCTGGATCAGCGGCGGCGCGCAGTCCACGATCTACGTTCCGACTCCCGCGTTTTTCGGCTGGGAGATCGACACCGAGTTCAGGCGCTGGTTCATGATCCTGCCGGTCGCGATCATTGCCTACGTCGCGGCACTCAATCTCGCGCGCACCCGCATCGGGCGCGCGTTCGTCGCCATCCGCGACCGCGACATCGCGGCCGAGATCAACGGCGTCAACATTTTCCGTTACAAGCTCCTCGCATTCGCGGTCAGCTCGTTCTACGCCGGCGTGGCCGGGGCGCTCTGGACCTACTACCTCAAGATCGCCAATTACGAGCACTTTACCCTGGTGACGTCGATCCAATACCTTGCCATGATCATCATCGGGGGGCTGGGAAGCGTGCTCGGCTCGGTGTTCGGGGCCGTGTTCATTACACTGCTGCCGATCGTGCTCGTGTACGTGGTCGAGGGGTCGGCGCGCCTTGCCGGTTACGAGTACGCCAGCGTGGCCGACTTCCTCGCCAACCTGCGCCTGATCATATTCGGTGCGCTGATCATCCTGTCGCTGGCGATCGAGCCCGAAGGGCTCTATCGCCTGTGGGGGCACGTGAAGCGTTACTTTCGGCTATGGCCGTTCTCCTACTGAACGGCGCCGGCCGCTTACCAAGGAGGAGGCACTCATGAGACTGAAACGATGGCTTGCAGGCGCACTCACTCTCGGCGTCGCGTCGATCGTGACTCCGACAATCGCGGAGCATACGGTCAAGATCGGCGGCCAGTGCGACCGCACCGGGCCGACCCGGCTGATCGGTGTGGAGCTCTGCCCCGGGGTCTCCGACTACGTCCGCCTGGTGAACAAGAAGGGCGGCGTGCTCGGGCACAAGCTCGAATACACGGAGGTTGAGCATGGTTACACGGTGGACCGCGGGGTGGAAGCCTACGAGCGGCTCAAGCGCGACGGCGTCGTGGCGATGCTCGACTACGGCACGCCGATCGTGTACGCGCTCACGCCGCGCCACATGGCCGACAAAATCCCGGCGATCACGCCCGGCTTCGGGCGCGCCGACTCGATCGACGGCCGGGTCTGGCCCTACGTCTTTCCGATGGCCGCATCCTATTGGTCGCAGGCGGGCGCGGCGATGAAGTACATCAAGGACAAGGGCGGAAGAAAGGGAACCAGGATCGCCTATCTCTACTTCGACAATCCGGCAGGACGCGAAGGCATTCCGATCGTGGAGGCGGTTGCCGAAAAGGAAGGCTACCAGTTGCGCCACTTCGCAGTGCCGTCGCCGGGACTCGAGATGAGCCCACAGGTAATCGACATCACCCGCCGCTTCAAGGCCGACTGGGTGGTCGCGCATCTCTTCGGGCGTTCGCCCTCGGTCTCGATCAAGGAGCTGAAGAAGGCGGGATTCCCGCTCGACCACGTGATCAGCTTCGTGTGGGGCTCGGGCGAAGCGGACGCGAAAGCGGCCGGCTGGGGCGACGCGCAAGGCTATCTCGGGCTGCAGTTTGCGGCGGTCGGCCGCAACCTCCCGGTCATCCAGGAGATCATCAAGATGCACCAGCAAGAGGGCAAGGAAGCGCCCGAGTACGTCGGCGGCGTGTACTACAACCGCGGCGTGCTGATTGCAGCGATCCTGACCGAAGGCGTGCGGCTCGCGATCCAGAACCACGGCCTGCCGGTGACCGGCGAAAAAGTGGCGAAGGGCTACGAGGCGATCCGCAACTTCGACCTGCAGGGGTTCCTGCCGCCGATGACCGTGAGGCCGGACGACCACGAAGGCGGCGGCTGGGTGAAGATCTACCAGGTGAAGGGCACCGAGTTCGTGCCCGTGAGCGACTGGGTCCGCGGCTACCGCGAGGAGGTGATGGGCCTCGTGGACAAGGCGAACAAGAAGAAATAGGGCCCGATGCTCCGGCTCAGCAACGTCGAGGTCGTCTACGACCGGGTGATCTGGGTGCTGAAAGGCATCTCGCTCGAAGTGCCCGAACGGCGCATCGTGGCGCTTCTCGGCGCCAACGGCGCCGGCAAGAGCACGACGCTCAAGGCGATCTCCGGGCTGCTCGGACCGGAGCGGGGCGAGATCACCACGGGCTCGGTGGAGTTGAACGGCGTTCGCATCGACCACCACCAACCCGAAGACATCGTGAAACTGGGCATCACTCAGGTGATGGAGGGGCGGCGCGTGTTCGAGGACCTGACCGCCGAGGAAAACCTCGTCTCCGGGGCCCATACGCGCCGCACGAACCTCGCGGAGCTGCGGCGCGACCTCGGCATGGTGTACGGCTATTTTCCGCGGCTTGCCGCGCGCAAGGGCGTCAAGGCGGGTTACCTCTCGGGCGGCGAGCAGCAGATGCTCGCGATCGGCAGGGCGCTGATGGCGCGTCCGCGCGTGATGCTGCTCGACGAGCCCTCGCTCGGGCTCGCGCCGCAGCTGGTCGAGGAGATCTTCGAGATCATCCAGCGCCTGACCCGCGAGGAGCAGTTGACCGTGCTGCTCGTAGAGCAGAATGCGGCCATGGCGCTCGAAATCGCGGAGCACGGCTACGTCATGGAGAACGGCCGCATCGTGCTCGACGGCGCGGCGGCGGCCCTGCGCGACAACGCCGACATCAAGGAGTTCTACCTGGGCTTGACCGAGGTCGGAGCGAAGAAATCCTACCGCGAGGTCAAGCACTACCGCCGGCGCAAGCGCTGGCTGAGTTGAAATCGAAAGGAGGAACGCAATGAAACCGTCATCGATGAGGGGAATCGGAATGGTGCTCGCCGCCGCAGTACTCGGCGCCTGCGCGACGATGGACGAGCCCTCGCTCTACAAGCGCCTCGGCGGGCGCGACGCGATCGCGTTCGTCGTAGACGACTTCGTCGCCAACATGGTGGCCGACGCGCGCGTGAGCGGCCGCTTCAAGGCCCTGAAACCCCCCGAAGTCAACCGTCTTAAGTCCAATCTTTCGGACCAGATCTGCGAGGCCGCGGGAGGACCGTGCTCCTACCTCGGGCGCGACATGAATACCGCGCACAAGGGCATGATGGTCAGCGAGGCCGAATGGAACGCCACCGTCGAGAATCTCGCCAAGGCGCTCGAAAAGCGCTCGGTCGCGGCGCGGGAGAAGAGTGAGCTGCTCGGGGCGCTCGGCGGCATGAAAAAGGACATCGTCGGGCAGTAAGGCGCGTGGATCGCCGGCGCGGGTGCCGGCTGTCCTGAAAACGGGGGGCAGAGCAAGATTTCCGCGAGGATGTTCAGATCTGCCGCGCGGGTCCCGGAAATCTTACTCTGACCCCATTTACAACCAGCGCTTGCGGCGCCGGTAGGATTTCACGTCGCGGAAGCTCTTGCGCTCGCCGGACGAAAAGCCGAGGTAGAACTCCTTCACGTCCTCGTTGTCGGCGAGGCCTTTCGCCACGCCGTCCATCACCACCCGGCCGTTTTCCAGAATGTAGCCGTAGTCGGCGTATTTGAGCGCCATGTTGGTGTTCTGCTCGGCGAGCAGGATGCTGACCTTCTCCTTCTGATTGAGATCCTTCACGATTTCGAAGATCTCCTCCACCAGTTGCGGCGCCAGGCCCATCGAGGGCTCGTCGAGCAGGATCATCTGCGGCCGCGCCATCAGCGCGCGCCCGATCGCGGTCATCTGCTGTTCGCCGCCCGACGTATAGCCGGCCTGCGACTTGCGTCGCTCCTTGAGCCGCGGGAAGTACCGGTAGACCTTTTCGAGGTCGGCCTTGAGATCGGCACCGCCACGGGTGTAGGCGCCGGTCAGCAGGTTCTCCTCGACCGTGAGGTGCTGGAAGCAGTGCCGGCCTTCCATCACCTGGCAGATGCCGCGCTTCACGAGCTCGGAGCAATTGAGCTGGTCGATGCGCTCGCCCTTGAACGTGATGTGGCCCTTGGTGACGTCGCCGCGCTCGGCGCGCAACAGGTTCGAAATCGCCTTGAGGGTCGTGGTCTTGCCCGCCCCGTTGGCGCCAAGCAACGCCACGATCCTGCCTTCGGTCACCTGCAACGACACGCCCTTCAGGACCAGGATGACGTGGTCGTAGATCACTTCGATGTTGTTCACCGCGAGATAGGCCTGCGGTTCGGGTTGGGGCTTGGGAACGGCTGACATTGTCGTCTCGATGACTATTTTC